>DGYFR06203__coassemble_2028_pt1 | contig 14521 bp, 17 predicted proteins | sample DGYFR06203__metabat2_low_PE_001 | metagenome-assembled genome bin DGYFR06203 | reverse complement strand
TTTTACTCGTGCTTGAACTGGTTCATAACTCACTATCTATCACCTTCTATCTTTAACAATTTTAATCTGCCCGTGCTCGTCAAACTCTGTACCTTCGGGCAATACACTCACCTGACATTCGCAGTGCGGGTGCATGATACCTAGAACTGGCTGCCACGCTCCTACTTTCTTGCCATAGTTTGTGCCATTCTCTATCAATTCAGACAGCTTGAATACTTTTGGCGTTCTTCCGTCTTTTTCTAGATAATGTTTCTTGCAATGGTCGCAAGCATCGGGGTTCGGCCGTTTAAACACTCTCGTATCCGGGCCGAGATTACTATATGGGCTTGTACCCTCTAGAATCTCATGGGCTATCGCATGCTGCTGTGTGTTCACCGTTTCAGCTCGAACCACCATATCCCAATCTTGTCGCACGTCTTTCGTAATTTCCCGCAAAATAGAGGACATCTTTCGTTTTGGCAGTGTCTGCTCGCCAAATACGGTTTCTAGTACTTTAAAGTCACGCTTCAAGTTTTCGATACTCGCACGAGTAATTCTTGATTTAGCCTTTTCTAGTACTAAAGCCATATCCTGCTCTACTTCCATAGCGTGGATACTCGTAAAGTCTTTGCCTTTCGGGGTTAGCTCTTCAAAAAACTGTTCTAGAATCTCTTTCGAGATTCGAGCTTTCGTTCTCCCTTTCAGCCTCCCGCTCTTATAAGCATCTTCTACTAAGGGCTTAAGGTCTTTTGGAATCCCCAACCTCCTAGCCATTGCGGGATCAATCGTTCCGCCCGATGGCAACTGCTGTAAGACTTTGATGTATTTATCTATTATTTTTTGAATTTCTCGTAATTTCTGTCTTTTAGTCACCTTACCACCTGCTTTTATACATTAAAAAATCAACTAGCTTGCTGCTAGTTGATTTTATCTTAAAGGTTTCCCTTGTTTATAGGCTTCTATCGCATCTACTAAGTCTAGTGGATTCGGTCCGCCATCTATATTCACAATTCCTGTGTTCTGCCACGAGCATACTCGGCAGATATCCTCTACATAAACTGGATTTCCGCATACAGGGCACGCAATAACTTCATCTCCTGTAAATTGTCCTTTGTGTTTAGGTAATTTCTCACGTGGTGTTAACTTTAGTCTTTTCATTGACCCTCCTAAAAGTGTAGTTTACCTTGCTTCCCGTGGCTCAGGCTCAAAATTGCTCTTATAATCAGCAATTTCATCTCGTACATAGTTTATTTTCCGTCTGGGTTTAAACATCGTTCGGACTCCGCCTCCTACCAACTTCACAAAGGTATTTGTAGACTCTTCATAGATCATTCTAGCATTCCCATTCGTATAGATAGTGACATCTTTACACGGTTTCTTTTGGGCCATTTCTCGAATGATGGCTAAGTACTTTTCATTATCGTGCCTGCCTAGGTTAAATTCTTCAGCATAGGTTTTTGTGTGATATCGCCAACTATCTTTTACTTTAAATCCTATATTTGCCATATCTACCTTGTCCCAATTATACGTGTAAAGTTTAATCCCGTCAACGTTTTGATTCTTTGTCTTGTTAGCGGGCTCAAAATTTTGGATAATAAAATCTTGGATGTTGGTTTCGATTTGATTATCCGCCATAGTTTGGGCAATCTCTTGTACGGTAAAGGTTCTATTCGTGCCTTTAAGTTTAAATGGAGTCTTTTCAGTCATCTTAACTCCATACGCCCGTCCTAGATCCTTTGCTGCTTTTTCCGCAGCGACACTAGGGTCTTTCCATCTAGAACCGTTGTAGCTGCCTCGTTTAGTGTCATGAATAACCATCTGCACTAAGACAAGCCCTGTCGTGTCGAGCGGCCCTCTTGTGCCTTTAGAAAGATTAGGGCTGTAGACCCGTATGGGGCTTTCCTCTAGGGGTATTATATCGGATTCCGATTTCTCGGTACCGTACAGCACGTCTAGGATATCTGTCATCATAGCCTCCATGACTCTATCGTAATTTCAAAGTTCGGATCCGATACACTATACTCTTTTCGAATTTCCTCAGCCTTTTGATGTATCTTTTCTAAAACTTCTTCTGTATTTTCTCCGAGTAAAAGAAACTCGGCTTCTGAGTTTGTTGGAATTGCGTTATGTTTTGATCCTCCTTTTAAAGAAAGAATCCTTAGATTTTCAACTTCGCTATATAAAATTCTTCCGATGCATTTGATACTGTTGCCGCGGCTTTTATGGATTTCTTGGCCAGAATGTCCCCCTTCTAAACCTTGCAGTTTTAAGCGGAAGCTTTTTGCTTCCCCTAGTACTTTTTCTTTTTCTATAGGATGGGTAGAAGTGATAACAATACCTCCGGAACATCCGACTAAAAGATCTCCTTCTACTTCTCCATCGATATTAAAAAGATATTTCCCTTCTAGATGTTCTTTTGTTACGGCAAAGGCACCTTCCATGCCCATTTCTTCTGATGTTGTAAATAGACATTCTAAAGGGCCGTGCTGGATTTCACCGCTGTCTAAAATAGCAAGCATATAAGACACTGCAATGCCGTCATCTCCTCCAAGCGTTGTATTATTTGCCCTGAGCCAATCCTCTTCTATCGCTAACTCTAAAGGATCTGTATCGAAATTATGGTTGGAATCCGCAAGCTTCTCGCAGACCATGTCCATGTGTCCTTGTAATATTACAGCTGGAGCCTTTTCTTTTCCCTTGGAAGCTCGTTTCTTTATAATGACATTTTTCTTCTCATCTTGATACCATTCGAGCTTTCTTTCCTTCGCAAATTCCACTAAAAAACTGCTAAGCTTTTCTTCTTTATAAGAGCAATGGGGAATTCTCGTTATTTCCTCAAACCATCGAAAGACTTCAGTCGGTTTCAACTCTTCTAACATCTTTTCTCCTTTCATATCTGATTTTAATTAACGCAATAGTCCGCCTACCATTAATCCGTAATAATTTCCTATAACATACCCTAAAGTCCCTACAAGAAGTGCCGGAACGATTAACGCTGTCCAGCCTTTTGAAACAGCCATAGCAGCCGCTGTAGTCGGTCCTCCAACATTGGCATTTGAAGCGATGATACATTCTTCTATGCTGAATTTGAATATTTTTCCAAATAGGAATGTAACAACCATATTGAAAAGCACTACGATAAATGCAAACACTAACAATAGTGGAGATTCCGTTATAATCAATTTAATAGATGCCGGTGCACCGATGACTGCAAAAAACAAATAAATTAAGAACGTTCCAATTTCTTGGCTGCCTCTGATTTTCTTAAACTGTTTTGAAAATATCGTTGCTAAAATCATCGTAAAGGTTGTCATTAAAAGATATTTATTTCCAAAAAACTCCCTCAAAATTGTACTAAAGAAATCCTTGGACATGAAGTTTGTGCTTAAAAACTGTCCCAATGTGGTTGAGATCGTTACAATCATAAAAGCAAACGCCACTGTCATTGCGATATCAAGGAGAGAAATTTCTTTTGCTCCCCAATATTGGGAGGCTAGTGTTTCATTGGAATCATTTGTTTTAACTTTTGCATTCAACTCGTCAATATAGGGATGGGTGAATTTCTTCATAAAAAAGTTTATCGTTGGGATCGCAATCAAAATAAAGAAATAAAGTGCCATTAACAAGTTATCTGCAACTAAGGCTGCTGATACGGTTCCGCCATCCACTTTGAAACTTTCACTCATCGCTACGAAATTAACAGATCCCCCTGTATAGGTTCCTACAAACATAGGCGCGATATTGCTTAACTGGGGAATAAAATCTTTTAGTAAAAAGAATCCTGTAATTCCGCCTAACACAGTTCCTACACCGCTGATAAGATAAATGATAAGAATTCGTCCGCTATCCTTTCCTATATCTCTAATATTTGCATTAAATAAAAGCATAGGAACTGCCAATGGAACTACATATCCCCATACATTGTCATAAACCGGCGACTCTGCAGGAATTATATTGAGATTCGATAAGATCATTGCAAATAACAGTGCCAGTATACATCCCGTAACCTTGTTCGCCCATTTATACCTCTGTTCCAGATAGATTGCTAAGGCTGCACTCCCCGCCAATACTGTCCATAAAGCCCACGTGTTGTCTGAAGAAATAAAACTGTTCATACTTTTTACCCCATCCTTTAATTTTACGCTTATTATGGGAGCGCATGCCCAAAATGTTGATCTTGCAAAATCCTTTTCCTACCCCCTTAATATTTTTCATGTTTTCAAGTACATTATAAGTTTTATTCACAAAGATTGCCGCCAATTGATGTCTTTTCTTTTCAACGCTTTCTATTCCACAAAATATAATCCTTATGATTATATAGGAAATACTATTATGGAGAGGCCTTCCCCTTGGGTTCACCGTGATTCTTCCTATCCACGATCCCCTGAATTCATTATTTATATATTAATTTGAATAATTTATGTGTATTACATGAAATTCATATTTTAATACTGTTATATTTAAACGCTTTAAACCGGAAAAGAAAATCTGTTGTTAATGTGATCTATTCGGTCAAAAGGGCTCTTCTATCTTTTTCAGCTGCTCTATAAATAAAATCATCTCCTTGCTGATAAAAATTCCCAACAAATATTTCCATTACACCGCTCTTTCTTTGAGTGGCTCTATTATTTAAACAAAAAAACACAGCCTCTCCTTTATGAAAAGCTGCATTCTTTAAACATATATTGAGGGGTTTATTACTTGTTTCTTTAATCTATTTGGGCTAATTCATTGACTACAAACATCGCTCCGACGATATCGCTATCGGATACTTCGAAAGGCATATTTCCCATTGTGTCGTTTTCATCGTTGGCAAGTTCCGCAACTTTCATTAGCTCTTCTTTTGTTACATCTGGTATGCCAAGTTCTTCAAAGTTTGTAGGAAGTCCGATTCTTTTGCAGAAATCTATTCTGCTGTAGAGTTCTTCTTCGGATCTGTTTTCCATAACCATTTGTGTTAAGGTTCCAAAGGCTACCTTTTCTCCATGGGTTAGATGATGAAGTTCTTTGATCGCTGTCATTCCATTGTGAATTGCATGAGCCGCTGCCAGCCCTCCGCTTTCCGCACCTACTCCGGAAAGGAATGTATTCGCTTCGATAATATTGGATACAGCTTGGGTCATGGATTTGTTTTTTACGGCGGCAACAGCTTTTATGCCGTCTTCTAGAAGTGTTTCTAGACAAAGTTTTGCTAATGCCATACCGGCTTTTGTCTGTTTATCTCCGGTTAAAGTTATACCGTTGGATCTTCTGGCTGCGTCCGCTTCATAAAAGGTGGCTAAGGCATCTCCGATTCCAGAAGCAAAGAGTCTGACCGGCGCATTGATGATAATCTCTTCGTCCATTATAACGATGTCGGGGTTTGTCGGAAGAAACAGATATTCGTCGAACTGTCCATCTTCTGTATAGATCACCGTAAGAGCCGTGCTCGGCGCATCCGCTGAAGCTGCTGTAGGAACTATGGCAGCAGGAAGTTGTGCATAATAGGCAACAGCTTTTGCAGTATCTAAAGTCTTTCCTCCGCCGATACCGATAATAACCTCGGCCTTTATTTCCTTCGCTTTCTCAACATGCTTGTCAATTTCTTTTCTTGAGCTTTCTCCGCCAAATTCTTCGATAACGAGTTCCGTACTGCTATCGTTATAGCTTGCTTCAATATCTTCTCTATAGTTTTTAAGAATAAAGGAATCGACAATGGCGTAAACTCCTTTTTCTCCATAGACCTTTGTATATTCTCTTAATTTTTTTATTTCTCCAGGTCCTTGTACGTATTTCCCTGGAGCGATTATTACTTTTGTCATATAATCCCCCTAATTTCTCAGTACACCTTTCCCGTTTTATTTACACTCATTCTATACCCTCTCTCTTCCTTGTCAAAGACTTAACTATATAATTTTTCATCTTTTTTTGTACTTTTTTAACCTGTATCTCTTTTTCAAATGTGATAATAACCTTATCTCAAGTGGTATAATTAATTTTGGTATTTTTTATAGCTCTTTTTTAACTTTTTTTAATATTTCCCAAATAAAAAAGAATTCCGAAGAATTCTCTTTCTATTTATTCCACTGTTTCCCAAACTTCCGAAAGGGGTCTTCTTTTCTTTTCTCTATGGTCTCTGTTTGTATATCCAAACGCTGCCATGATCGCAATTTTATACTCTTTCGGATCGTATACATGATGTTTTGTTAAAATTTCATGAACCTTTTCTTGATGAAATCCTTCTATAGGCGTAGAATCTATCCCTAGAACTGCTGCTGCAGTGAGCATATTCGCTAAAGGGATATAACATTGTTTTGAAGTCCAATCGAATCCGGCTCTTTCATTTTCTGCGAGATTAAAATCTTCTTTGTAAAAATGATCGTAGTTTTCCCTTCGCTGTTTCGATAATTCTTCCGGATATTTTTGAATCTCTGTATAGATTCTTTCTAGATAGTCGGATCCGGGAAGAATCTCTTCCGTGGTTTTTGCCAAGATCAACACAATATGGCTGGCTCCGTTAAAAGCATTTGCCGCTCCCCACGCATGAGGCCTTAGTTCTTCTATAATATCTCTGTTTTTTAGTCTTATAAATTTCCAAGGTTCAAAACCGTTGGAACTAGGGGAGAGTCTTGCCACTTCCATAATCGTATTAAAGTCCTCATCCGATACTGTTTTTTCAGGGTCATAACCTTTACAGGTATATCTGTTCTCGAAAATATCCATCAAATAATCGTTCTTAGAATTCATATAGTACTCCTTTCTTTTTCTATCCCATACATACCCGATTTTATTCATGATCTAAAACTATTCTTTCTATAAGTTATGCAATATCTTTTATCTTGCTTTCATAGTATTTTCTCCATACAATTAAATTGTCTTTATATATCCTTAAATTTAGCGAACATGGAGGTGTTTACATTGAAAAAAGAAAATATGAAGATTTTTATTGGAGGGGCGATTATCGGTATTCTAGGCGCTCTTTTAGTAAAGTTTGGCAATCCGGGCAATATGGGTTTTTGTATCGCCTGTTTCTGGCGTGATATCTCAGGAGCATTAGGATTCCATCGTGCAGAAGTGGTGCAGTACATACGCCCTGAGATTATCGGTTTAATCTTTGGAGCTTTTATATCCTCATTGGCTTTTGGAGATTTTAGATCTAGAGGCGGCTCTTCTCCCATACTGCGTTTTTTAATGGGTGTGTTTATGATGATCGGGGCACTGATCTTCTTAGGATGTCCTCTTCGCATGATTTTAAGACTTGCAAATGGGGATTTAAACGCATTGGTGGGTCTTATCGGTTTTATAGGAGGAATTTTTGTTGGAATCCAATTCCTTAAAAAAGGCTATTCTTTAGGAAGAGCCTCTAAAAGATCCAAGACGGAAGCACTGGTTGTTATTGTATTTGGTGCGTTACTGCTTTTATTCTTAGTGATTCGTCCAGCCTTTGTCTTCTTCTCAACAGAAGGTCCGGGTTCATCTCATGCGCCTATGATTCTTTCTATCGCAGCAGGTTTAATCGTAGGATTTATTCTTCAAAGAACGCGAATTTGTTCCGGAGCGGCTTTTAGAGATCTTATCTTGATTAAGGATCCCCATTATTTCTACGGCATCCTTGGGATCTTCTTGGCAGCTCTTGTTACCAATCTCATAGCGAATCCTGCCGGGTTTAATCTTGGTTTTGAAGGACAGCCTATCGCTCACAACAACCATGTATTCAATTTCCTTGGAATGTTTATTGTTGGTCTTACTGCGGTACTTTTAGGTGGATGTCCGATTCGCCAAACTATCCTTGCTGCAGAAGGAGATACGGATGCAGGTCTTACAGTCTTTGGCTTAATTGTAGGGGCTGCCGTTTCCCACAACTTTAAACTGGCAGCCAGCGGAGAAGGTGTTCCTGCAAACGGACAAATCGCAACGATCATTATTATTGTTCTGCTGCTTATTATCGCCTTCGCAATGACAAAATTTGCCGCAGAGGAAAGGAGAAATCGATGATAAAAATAGATGCTAGAGGTTTGTCTTGCCCTGAGCCTGTATTACGAGCCATGGAGCAGATTGAAAAAGGAGAAAGTGAAATCGAAGTTTCCGTAGATACAAACATTTCTATGGAAAATGTGAAGAGAAATTTCGAAAAGAACGGATACTCTGTAACCACAAAGGAAGAAGAAGATTTCTTTATCGTAACAGGAAAAAAATAATGGAAGTTTATCTGTTTACCTTTGAAACGATTTCGATGGTGCTGCTTTTCGAGAAAACATTGCAACGCGAAAAGATCAAAACAAAGCTTATGCCGGTTCCCAGACAATTCAGCTCTTCTTGCGGGAACTGTGCTATCATTGAAAAAGAAGATCTCGAAAAAGTTAAAGAACTTTGTAAAAAGAATCATATCTATTACGATGAGATCCATGTATACAAACAATAATAAAAAGACGAAGGAGAAAATCCTTCGTCTTTTTATTATTTATTCTTCCAGTTCTGCAATGGATAGTGCACGAAGCTGATGTGTTTTCTTATACTGATGGCTTTTCATCCGTACTAGAATATCATCCAACGCTTTTACGGTATCCACTATATACTCCCCTTTGTTGAGCATCATACAGTCGGCTCGGCCGCCCATGGCAGCATCGGTTATTTCAGCCCGTGTGGGGATTCCAGTTTTTGCCATATTTCTAAGTATTTCTGTAGCCCATACCACAGGGATATGTGCCGCTTCGCAGATCCACAGGATTTCCTCTTGAAGTTCGGAAAGTCTTAGATATCCTGCTTCTACTGCCAAGTCTCCCCTTGCGATCATAACACAGAAGAGGTTTCGGCTTGCTCCTTTTACAATGATTTCTGGAAGATTATTCACACCGTCTACAGTTTCGATTTTCGCCATAATCACTTTTCCCCGTGCTTCCTCTTCCCCTAAAACACGGACCATTTCTTTGTGAAAAACATCGATATCCTCAGGCGTTCGAACAAAAGACAGTCCTATAATATCGGCATTTTTCAACACAAATTCCAGATCCTCCAGATCTTTCTCTGTAAGAATAGGAAGGCTCTGGTTCGTCTTTGGAAAGTTAAGACCTTTTTCCGCACGGATCTTCCCCTTTTTGCCGCTCATCAGTTTAACAACTTCTAAAACGACTCCTTCTTCCTTGACTTCCGCCACTTTTGTTTCAATCATGCCGTCATCGATAAGAACAGGGTCTTCTGTCTTTAAAAGATCTAATATTTCAACAGTACCGCAGCGAAGGACAATATCATAATCGTAGTAGCTTTTCAGCTCTTTTTTTCCTGTTAAAAATAGTTTTTCTCCAACCTGAACGGAGGGTTTCATTTTTGTAGTATATATCGCATCGATTCTCGTCTTCGGTCCAGCAATATCCATACTGATTTTGCATTCTTTGCCTAATTCTTTTTCTGCCTTTCGGATATTTTTAATCATCTTGCTCCAGAATTTCTGATTATCATGGGAGCAGTTGATACGGGCGGCATTCATGCCGGCAGCTATCAGATCCCGAACAAGGGAATACTTTTCCGCTGCTTCTGTAGGAAGAGTCACCATAATACTGGAATACCGGTTGGAAGGTTTCGATCCGAAGATTTTAATATTTTTTTCCTGGAGAAGAATATCTCCGTCTAAATAGCTGTCGGTATTCAAATTCTTGATCTCTTCCGGATAGTCCTTGTTTAAAAGAATAGCCAATGTTTTAATAACAGCGTCGATATTATAGATCGTGCGGGATTCCAGTCTTCCTAAAGAAGAAAGCCCGTAAGGAACCAGAGCTTCTTGAAGGGAGCGGATGTCTCTTCTTCTTAAAGCCAGATAATAAGCGAAGTTCAGTGCGCTTTCTTTATAATCTTCTCTTTCAATCTCTTTTTCCCATTCCTTATATGTTTCAAGCCCTTCTTGATAGACCTCTTCTCTTAAGCGGATAAGTTTCTCTAAAAGCTGATAATTCCTATACATATTCATCCTCCTGGCAAAATAAGTACTCTTGTATCTATTTTATTTTCCTTATGTTAATACTCTATTTACAAAAGGTTAAAATCAATCACTTATAGAAACAGTAATCATCTACATAATACCCATTAGCAAGGAAATTAATATAAAATTGTTATCTTTGTTCACATTATTTTTTATTTTAATAAAAAAACTGCTCTGTATTCATTGATACAAAACAGCCTAGTTTCTGGATTCATTTTCTCCGCTGATCGTTATATTAAGATGCAGTTTTTTTCCAATCCTTTCTTCAATCCTTTTTTGGATATTTTTTTTGTGTTCGAGTATATTTCCCCCGCCTTTGTTCTCCGTTGGAGAGATTTCCACATCGAGCTCCTGAAAATATTCTGAGGCAGTTCGGGAGAAAAATTCATCAACATTATAAAGTTTTACTCCATTTTCTTCATCTAACAGTACTTTTTTATACTCATCCATTTTCTTTTTCTTCCCTTTTTCTCCCTCCCCTTTAAGTTCTTTCAGCTTTGAGGAAACTTTCACTGAAATGCCGAGTTCTTCTATCTCTCCTGCTAAAGACTCGTTAAAGATCTGATACATCTCCTCTTCGATTTTCCAAAGGACTGCTTCTTTTGCAAATCCCCCTGTTGTGTCGAAAGCAAACTCTCTTTGTTTTCCATTCCCGTCTTTATAAAAAACAGTATAGCGGCTGTGCTTTGTATCTACAATTCCAGTAAACTTTTCGATATCTTCTTTTTCATAGCTCCAATCGTTGTTGAAGCTGTAATCGAAAAACGGTGCGAGCTTTCTAAGGGCAGCTCCTCTTGTATCTCTGAAATCTGTTCGAAAGAAAAATAGAAGTGCAGCTGCCAATGGAATCAGCAAAAAGGCAAAATAACGCTTCTTCATAGCATCCCTCCTTTTGTTATAGTTACCCATTCAAAAAAAGAGAAGTCCGCCAGGATGGCAGACCTCTCTTTTATAAACAACTATTTTGAATGTCTTTGATTCTCTTCTCTAAATCTTCTCCATACCCTGGTCCTGCCCACTTTCCGCTAAGTTCCAAAGCCGTTTTTGCTGTTCCCCTTAAAAAATCAAAATGGCGCGGATCCGCCACTTGTCCTTTCGGGATAACTTGCCCTCCATAAAGAGCAAGATGCTGCACTTGAGCGGTGATTCCCCTCTTCCAGCTGGAAAATCTTTCGTGGGCAGCGGCATCATTATTGCTTCCTCCCTGCCTTGTTTTGATGGCTCCCGGATTTCGGAAACTCTTGTCCAGCACACCTCCATATCTTCCAAAAGCAGTCTCTTTTCCGGCTTGGGCAAAGGCTACGACAGGATCTACACCGTACTCCAGGGAAATATCATAGAAAAGTTCTGCCAGCTCTACAAAAAAATCCTCTGCCTTTTTCTTTTTAGCATACTCTTTCATTTGGTTTAGGGTTGCAGTCGGTCTTCCTATGATAGATGTCCTCTTTCCATAAAATCTGCTGATAGCAGAAGCGATTCTCTCCGCTGCAGACCTTTGTTTGGAAGAAGACAAGAGAGCTTTTGAATCCTCCAAATTATCATGAAATCCCCTTTCTAAAAGGATTCCGCTTTTGGCTTTGTTCGAAAGAAGAACCTGATAATAGTTCCTTCCGTCTTTTCTCTTTCGATAATGGACTCCTCCATTTCGAAGACCGAACCCTTCGGCGCAGGCTTTGCAGACCGCCTCTGCTAGGGGTTTATTTGGTGTTCCTGTGTCATCCCATACATTCGTCCCTCTGCCGCCGCCTGCATTGCTGTGGTTGGAAATTAGAAGATCATGATCTTTTCCGGACTCCCCTCGCGCCGTTAAAGAATGAATCTGATTGTTTATTCCATAGAGCCTGTATTTTTCCGCATACCGCTGTTCTTTCTGAAGAGCATCGGCTCCTCTCGTAAAGCTTACGCTATGGCCTTCTTTCTCTAAGGCAGGCCCTAGATACTCCCGGCTGAAGATCCAGTTCTGCTCGCCTTCATAAAAGAGCCTGCCTTTATTATATCTCCAGCCGTGGCCGTCATCGATTCGAATCTTTGCCATCTTTCTCCTCCTTCAGCTTGTCTTTATACGCCTGTTCTGTCTTTTTAAAACAGTCCGTATTGATCCCCAGTTTATCCATATTTTCCAGTATCGACTGTATCTCCATCATTAAATATCCTGTATAGAGAACTGCTGTCAGGGAAAACCCAATGCCTTCGGGCAGCAGGAAATTCATCATAAAGAAAAGCAGCAGCACCATCATCGAAACCATTTTTTTCAAAATCCCGTTGATTCCTGTTTTTGATTTAAATTCTCCCGTCATTTTAGCACAGATGCAGCCGCTGATAAAATCGATAATCATAGCAGCTGCTATAAGCCCCAGAAGGTATATTATTTTTCCTTCCCCTGATGAAAAGAGAATTTTCCATGCGATAATATCCATAGTCCTCCTTTCAAAAATACCGGTCCTAAAGTTTCGAAAGATGTATCAAACTTTAAGACCGGCTTCTGTTAAATATTAAATTCAGTATAATTTGTTTCGATCATTCTTGCGCTTACCGGAATTGTTAACGCTCCTTTTTCTTTTTCAAAGACTCCGGAGTTTGCTATCGTCTGAATCCCTGTTTGAATTTCAAGTTCTGTTAAACCTTCTTTCGGGTTCTGAATTCGAAGGGTTAAGCTTTCATCTGCTGCATTTGCAATTTTTAATTCCAATACCTGATCCATATCTACACCTCCTTTTTTAATAATTCTTATTACCACTCTTTATTCTGTTTTTAGATAATAGTAAGGTAATATTCTTTCCTTGTTCTACAGTACAACAGCTTCTTCCATACGGATGACTCTTTTATTGCTGCCTTCTATAAAAGTACCGACAGCATCTCCGCATGCCTTTAGATTTTCATCTGTTGCTGTTAATGCGATATTATTGAAGGTTTTATTCTTTTTTAATTCCTTCCCATCCGCCTCAACCGTATAAGCAACTTTTAATCGAACATTTTCTACAGTTTTCATTTTCTCACCTCCCTCTTATCTATAGATTGATTGAAAAGGCAAATATTACTATTAAAATAAAAATCTTTTTATCCTATTAGCTCAATTCCTTTATTTTCCAAGATCTTTTTATGATATAGTAATAAAAATGGAGGAGTTTTTATGAAAAATATTAATGCAGTGGTATTCAGCCCGACTGGCAATACCATGAAGATAACGAAATTATTATTAGATGAATTTAGAGAAGAACATAAAATCTACGATATTACTCCCTATGGAGATTATAATAATGAAATGGAGTTCAAAGAACCCACATTTTTCTCTTTTCCGGTCTATGTAGGACGAGTTCCAGCCGTTCTTGCAGAGAAAATTAAAAAGTATAAAGGGAATAATACCCCTGCCATTATAATAAGTACTATCGGCAACCGCCATTATGACGATGCTCTTTTAGAAATGAAGGATCTCTTAATTGCCCAAGGATTTATTCCTGTTACAGCTGGAGTCTTTGTAGCGGAACATTCTATTTTCCATTCTGTTGCAAAAGACCGTCCGGATCAAGAAGATCTACGCTATATAGAAATATTTTCCGAGATCATTAAGGATAAATTAAGTGCAGAAGAACTAAAAGTTATAGAAGTAAAAGGAAAGTTTCCTTATAAAAATGAGAAAGGAACGTTGTTTAAGCCTCTAACAGATTCCAGCTGCGTAAAATGCGGAACCTGTGCAAAACACTGCCCTGCAGAAGCCATCCCTTTTGAAAACCCGGATGAAACAATATACGATAAATGTATCTCCTGTATGGGCTGCATCCACGTCTGCCCCGTAAATGCCAGACATTTAGACAAAGAAAAACTTGAAGAAACAGAAGAAATCTTTCACGAGAAGTTCCATAAAAGGAAAAATCCTGTATTTTTCTATTAAAAAAAGAGCCTTATGCTCTTTTTTTAATATATTATAATATATGTTTACCGCCGTCTAAACGAATACCCCATCCCATAATATGAGAGGAAACTTCGCTTGCTAAATAAAGACAGCATGCTGCTACTTCTTCTACTTTTGCATAGCGCTTGTCGTATGAAGCATCAGCAAAGAATCGTTCTGCTTCTTCCGGTGTTTTCGTATCGCCGAAGGTGTTTTTCTCGATTCTTCTCATCATGTCAGTATCTACAGCACTTGGGGCAACGAAATTACAGTGGATTCCTTTTCCGCCCACTTCTGTAGCCGCTGTTTTTACAATCGCTGCTACTGCGTGTTTAGAAGCGACATAAGCACCCATTCCCGGAGACCCTACATAAGAACCTTCAGAACCTAATACTACTACAGACCCAGCTCCTTTTTCGATCATATGAGGAAGTGCATATTTTATAGAATAAAGAACACCGAAAACATTGATGTCAAAAACTCTTTTGTAGTTTTCTGCTGTAGCATCCACTACTTCCTGATATTCTCCATTATAGCCGGCATTTGGAACTACAGAATAAAGACTACCGAAATGCTCTACTGTCTTTTCTACTGCTTTCTTAACTTCGTCTTCCTTTGTTACATCTACGACAAGGCCCAACACTCTGTCCTCTCCAGGATTTCCCAAATCAGCCAACAACTGATCTAGTTTCTCTTGTTTT
>DGYFR06203__coassemble_2022_pt1 | contig 14572 bp, 9 predicted proteins | sample DGYFR06203__metabat2_low_PE_001 | metagenome-assembled genome bin DGYFR06203 | reverse complement strand
CGGGCAAGCGTTTTTCTCACTTTCCTTAGCTGGTAGCGGAACAATTGTCTATGGCAGCTATTTAAGCGATAAGTCTGATGCGCCTTCCAATGCGAAATACATAGCTATATTTGATACGTTAGCCGCTATGTTAGCTGCTTTAGTAATACTGCCCGCTGTGTTTTCCTTTAGTATTGAACCCACGGCCGGACCTCCTCTAATGTTTATAACTATGCCAGAAGTTTTTAAGCAGATGCCCGGTGGATTTATTTTTGCGATATTGTTCTTTGTTGCTGTATTGTTTGCTGGTATCTCTTCTTTAATCAATCTTTATGAGACACCTGTTGAACTGCTTCAGCAAAAATTCAAATTAAAGAGATCTACATCTGTTTTTATAATACTCGCAATCGGATTTCTTGTTGGGATCTTTATCCAAGATGCTGCTAAACTTGGGTTATGGATGGATGTCATCAGTATATACGTTATCCCTCTGGGAGCTCTCTTAGCAGGTGTCATGTTCTTTTGGGTTTTGTCAAAAGATTTTGCATTACAAGCCGTCAATAAAGGTGCATTAAAACCTTTAGGCGAGCAGTATTATATTCATGGTAAATATGTATACTGCGGTCTAACTCTTCTCGTCTATATACTAGGAATTTTTTACGGTGGCATTGGATAATTAAAACAGGGTAGACATCTACCCTGTTTTAATTTATTCTTTATTCTTTTCTATCGGTCCATAAAACAATCTGCTTTTCTAGTCTAGTTTGAACTAGATCGATAATCCTCTGATTAGAAGATCCTCTAAACTGCAGCGTCAAATCTTTAAGTTCTTCTACAAAAGGTCCATCTACTAAAACATCGCATAAGTGAAGGAGTTTCTTATTTTCTTCATTTTGTATCAAGTATTCAAATGTATATCCTGAATAAATCCAAATGCTTTTATTCGAATTATTCTTTATTTCTCTGACGATCGAAAGGAGACCTTCTGTATTTTCAAAAGGTTCTCCACCTAAGATTGTCAATCCGTTATTCACAGTGTTATTTAAATACTTCAAAATTTGTTTTGTCTCTTCTTCTCCCCACACCGACCCGAAATTAAAATCCTGATATTCTTTATTAAAACAATTTTTGCAGTTGCGGCTGCATCCTGTGACAAAAATACTGGACCGGATACCCGGCCCATTTGCAATATCAAACTCTCTTATTTGTCCATATCTCATAATAACTCCTAAATATGAAGTACTCTGTTTTTAATTTCCTTTGTTTTTCCTTCATTCCAGAAATTCTCGCCTAAATATCCGCAGGTTCTTCTTGTAACATTCATTGTAGAATGATCCTTATTACCGCATTGCGGGCATTGCCACTCTCCCTCATCGTTAATAATAATTTCTCCATCAAACCCGCACTCTTGGCAGTAATCTGATTTTGTATTAAATTCAGCATACTGAATATGCTCGTATATATAATTAACCATGGTTTCAAGGGCTTCTAAATTATTACTCATATTCGGAATTTCCACGTAGGAAATACATCCGCCTTTTGAAAGCTGCTGGAATTCTGCTTCAAAGTCAAACTTTTCGAATGCTGAAATTTCTTCTCGTACATCCACATGGAAAGAGTTGGTATAATATCCTTTGTCGGTGATATTTTCTATCTTTCCAAATCTTTTTACATCTTTATCCGCAAATTTATAGCATAAAGATTCCGCAGGTGTTCCGTAAAGCGCGAATCCTAATCCTGTTTCTTCTTTCCATTCGCTGATCTTTCGATTCATTACTTCCATTATTTTTAAAGCAAATCTTTTTCCGCTGGGAGCCGTTTGAGAAACGCCTTTTACTAACAATGTAGCTTCGTATATCCCGATATAGCCAAGTGTTACCGTTGCATAGCCTCCTGTTAAAAGAGGGGCAATAGACTCATGCTGGCCAAGTCTTGCTATGGCTCCATGCTGCCAGTGGATTGGAGAGGAATCGCTTGTCACTGTTTTTAAGTGATCATATCTCATAATCCCTGCTTTTTTACAAAGCTCTAATCTCTTTTCTAATATTTCAAAGAATTTATCTTCATCTCCATCAGATAGAATACCTATTTGAGGAAGATTTATGGTACATACACCTATATTAAAGCGGCCGTTAAACTGATAATTTCCTTCCTGATCTTTCCATGGAGAAAGGAATGCTCTGCATCCCATAGGAGAAAATACATTGCCTTCGTAGTTTTCTCTCATTTTTTTTGCAGATATATAGTCAGGATACATTCTCTTTGCTGTACATCGGATAGCTAATTGTGTTAAATAATAGTATTCTGAACCATGGTTTACGTTATTATCGTCCAATACATAGATTAATTTCGGGAATGCGGGTGTTACATATACTCCTGCTTCATTTTTTATTCCTTGGATACGCTGTTTTAAGATTTCTTCAATAATATCAGCCGTTTCGTTTTTAAAATCGTCTCCTTCTTCGATATACATAAATAAAGTCACGAAAGGGGCTTGACCATTGCTTGTCATTAAGGTATTAATCTGATATTGGATTGTTTGGATACCAGACTCTAGATCTTTTTTTGTCATTTTATCTGCCATAGCAGATGCCAGCTCTTGATTTCCTAACGTTTCAAAAGCAAGTTTGTAGTTTTTCTCATAGCTTTTTCTTAAGTACTTGCCTAAACAGCGGATATCGATACTTTGACCGCCATACTGATTGGAAGCTATTTGGGCGATAATCTGCGTCATCACATTGCAGGCTACTTGGAAAGATTTTGGTGTTTCGATTAATTTTCCGTTTACAACTGTCCCTTTGTCCAGCATATCTTCCATATTTACCAAACAGCAGTTAAACATCGGCTGAATAATATAATCCATATCATGAAGATGTATTGCTCCTTCGTCATGAGCTTCCAATAAATCTGTAGGGATCATTTTTCTGCGGGCAATATCTTTTGAAACTTCCCCTGCAATCAAATCTCTTTGTGTGGAAGCAATGACAGGATTCTTATTGGAATTTTCTTCCATAACAGATTCGTTGTCTTTTTGCAGCAAACCGATAATACTTTCGTCTGTAGTATTGCTTTCTCTTTTAAAACGCTGTACAGCCTTATAGTTTTCATAGGCTCTTGCTGTTGCAGGATTATTGTATTGAATAAGTTTATAGTAAACTTGTTCCTCTATATCGTATATTGAAAATGTTTTATCGCTGCTTTTTGCATTATCTTCAATTTCATAAGCGATGCGGTCTGCTAAGCCTTCTTGAAAAACTCCTGTACTGCTGCTCATCGCCTTTTCAATAGCCAATACGATTTTTTCTTTATTAAATGGAACTTGTTCTCCGCTTCTTTTATATACCTTAATCATGATCCTGCCTCCTATTTATAATAGGAGTAATGCTTATATCATAATATATAATTTTATATACCATGGTATAGGTATTACCCCTACGAGTTATAATGTATTTTCTAGCAAATTCATTATAACGCGTAACAGTATATTTAGCAATCACAAGATGTCGAACCACTATATATAGTGTTATTTCATATTTATTCAAAGAACCTTTCATAAGCTGATATATTTTGGAGAATTATACATTATTTCTAATAATGAAATTGAATCTAAAAATATAATCTACATATTGTGGTCACCATGTTTTTATATTAACGTATATTTCTTCTTGAATAAAACAAAATCGGCATCTTAATGGAACATAAGAATACCGATTTTTATTTTTTACGCGTGTATTGCTATTTTGAAAACATCTTTTATTTCTGAAACATAATCAAATTTAACTTTATCTCTGATTTTTTCAGGAATATCATTTACATCTTTTTTATTCGCTTCTGGTAAAATAATATGATGAATATTGTATCGATTGGCTGCTAAAACTTTTTCTTTCACACCACCGATAGGAAGGACTCTTCCTCTAAGCGTGATCTCGCCAGTCATCGCTATATCATGTCTGATTTTTCTGCCTGTTATCGCTGATAACACCGCTGTTGCCATAGTTACACCAGCAGACGGGCCATCCTTTGGCACGGCTCCTTCCGGTACATGAATATGGATATCCTTATTTTTATAGAACTCTTTAGGAAGATCGAATTCTTCTGCATGGCTTCTTAGATATGAAATAGCTGCCATGGCAGATTCTTTCATTACATCCCCCAGCTGACCCGTTAATTGGACTTTGCCGCTGCCGTCCATAATATTGGCTTCTATGGTAAGAATCTCCCCCCCTACTTGTGTCCAAGCAAGGCCGTTGACAACCCCAACGGAATCTTCTTTCGGAATGTCGTCGTCTACTCTTTTATTCGGCCCTAAAAAGTCCGGCAGATTGCTTTTTGTTACTTTAACCGGTTTTTCGTCCCCTTCTAAAAGCTTAATGATTGCTTTACGCACCACAGTCCCGATATTTCGCTCTAAATTACGAACACCAGCTTCTCTTGTATAATTGTTTATAATCGAACGGATAGTATCCCGTGTGATGGTGATATCATCCTTATTCACACCATTTTCTCTTAATTGTTTTGGAATAAGATATTTTTGTGCAATATTGTATTTTTCATCATCGGTATACCCTGAAATCCGAATGACTTCCATACGATCCAGCAGCGCAGATGGAATCGTATCTGTACTATTTGCTGTCGTTACAAAAAAGGTATTAGACAGGTCGATAGGTATCTCCATAAAGTGATCCACAAAACTGTCGTTTTGTTCCGGATCTAGGACTTCAAGGAGTGCAGATGCCGGATCTCCTCGGAAATCAGAAGCCAATTTATCAATTTCATCCAATAGAAAGACAGGATTATTCACCTTTACTTTTTCTAAAAGTGTGATAATTCTACCAGGCATTGCTCCGATATAGGTTCGCCTATGGCCTCGTATCTCAGCTTCGTCCCGAACCCCCCCTAACCGCATGCTGATGAATTTGCGGTTTAAGGAATGAGCTATCGATTTCGAAATAGACGTCTTTCCAACTCCAGGCGGTCCTACTAAGCAGATGATCGGCCCTTTTAGATTGCCTTTCATCTTCTTTACAGCGATAAACTCTACGATTCTCTGCTTTACATCTTCTAAACCGTAGTGTTCTTTTTCTAAAGTCTTTCGTACAAATTTTATATCAGTATCATCATCTGTTTTATTTCCCCATGGAAGATCCATAACATGATCTAAAAAGTTTCGTACAACTGAAACTTCCGGCGAGCCCGGCGACATAGAACGAAGTCTCTTTACTTCTTTTTCCACATATTCTCTAGAATCCTCATCCAGCTCTAGTTCATCGAGTTTAGCCATATAGTCGTCGATATATTGATCCGTATCTTCCGTATCTCCTAATTCATCCCGAATAACATTAATCTGTTCCCGAAGGAAATATTCCTTCTGAGACTGATTCATTTTTTGAGTTACTTTTTGATTGATATTATTTTCGATGTGAAGAAATTCTATCTCTCTCTTCATAATACTGTGAAGAGACAGCATTCTGTCATAAACATCAAAAGCAGACAATAATTGGAAATATTCTTCATTCTTTAAATTAAGATAAGACGTCAGCACATCCGATAAACGGCTGGGATCTTCAATATCCACAACAGCCATAAGCATTTCTGTCGATAAATTCGAATTCAAACTTAGATATTCTCTAGCATCATTCATTAATAATCGTACAGCAGCTGTGACTTCTGTATTCATCTCTATATCTTCAGGGGAGTATTCATACACATCAATCTTAGCTTCATAAAACTCGGAATTGTCTTCAAAAGAATCGATAACTCCTCTATATAAACCTTCTACAAGAACTCTAGTATTTCCGTTTGGTAGTTTTAAAGTTTGTTTTATTTCTGCTACTGTACCTATATGATAAAAATCCGAAGGCAATGGATCTTCTACGCGCAGATCTTTTTGACTTGCTAAAAACACTTTGCTGTCATTCATCAATGCTTCATCCATCGCCTTGGATGAAATTTCTCTTCCAATATCAAAATGCAGAACATTATGGGGAAAAATCCATAATCCTCTTATGGGAATTATCGGCAATACCTCTTCAGTAATATTGTAATCAATCGTTGCCATAAAATCCCTCCTTTTCTTTATGATGAAAATAGCTCACTAAAAGTGAGCTATCTGCTATTTTTCTTTTAATTTTAATTCCGGCTCAGCACCTTCTGCAACAGATTCTTCGGTTATGATAACTGTTTCGACATCGTCACGGGAAGGAATCTCGAACATAATATCCATTAAAATATTTTCTATAATGGAACGAAGTCCTCTAGCTCCAGTTTTTCGTTCATATGCTCTTTTTGCAATAGCTCGAAGCGCTTCTTCTGTAAATTCTAAATTCACATCATCCATTCTGAAAAGCTCTTGATACTGCTTGACTATGGCATTTTTCGGCTCTAATAATATTCTTACTAGAGAATCCTCGTCCAATTCTTCTAACGAAACAATAACGGGTATTCTGCCGACGAATTCTGGAATTAATCCAAATTTGATAAGGTCTTCAGGCTGCACTTCTCTGATAAGCTGGTCGAAAGTTTTTTCATTTCTCTGAGAAATATCTGCTCCAAATCCAATGAATTTTGTTTCTTTTCTTTCGCTGATAATTTTATCCAGTCCGTCAAAAGCTCCGCCCACTATAAATAAAATATTCGTCGTATCTACTTGAATATATTCCTGATGAGGATGCTTTCTCCCGCCTTGAGGCGGAACATTCGCTATCATTCCTTCAACTATTTTCAAAAGCGCCTGCTGAACACCTTCCCCTGACACATCTCTGGTAATGGAAGGGTTCGCAGATTTTCTAGTGATTTTATCTATTTCATCGATATAGATAATACCCCTTTCTGCTTTTTCTATATCGTAATCAGCGGCTTGAACTAATTTCAAAATGACATTTTCAACATCTTCCCCCACATAGCCCGCTTCTGTTAATGTAGTCGCATCAGCTATGGCAAAAGGTACATCCAATATTCTTGCTAAGGTCTGAGCAAGGAGAGTTTTACCCGAACCTGTTGGACCAACCAAAAGAATATTCGATTTCTGAAGTTCAATGTCGCTATCTGAACTGGTATTTTGTATCCGTTTATAATGATTATGAACAGCAACAGATAAAGCCTTTTTGCCCTGTTCTTGTTGTATAACATATTGATCCAGTATCTCTTTTATTTGTTTCGGTGTAGGTGTCTCACCCATGGAATAACCCTGTTGAGGCTCCTTTGAAAGCACTTCCTCATCGATGATATCCATACAAAGTTCAACACATTCGTCACAAATATAGACACCTGGACCCGCTATCAATTTGCGGACTTCGTCCGAGGATTTCCCGCAAAAGGAACAGCTTACTTTCTCTTCTATATTATTCGGCATTCGGTCTCCTTACTTAGCGTGAGCGATGACTTCATCGATCAAACCGTATTCTTTCGCTTCTTCTGCAGACATATAAAAATCTCTATCCGTATCTTTTGCAATACGATCTAATGGCTGTCCTGTCTGATCTGCTAAAATTTTATTTAATTGATCTCGAACTTTAAGAATTTTTTCCGCTTGAATACGAATATCTTCTGCCTGACCTTGACTTCCGCCTAAAGGCTGATGAATCATAACATCTGCATTTGGAAGTGCGTATCTTTTCCCCTTTGTTCCAGCTGCTAGAAGCACAGCTCCCATACTTGCCGCCATTCCGATACAGATTGTGCTTACATCCGGTTTCACATATTTCATAGTGTCATAAATCGCAAGCCCTGCGGAAACAGATCCTCCTGGAGAATTAATATATATTTGAATATCTTTCTTTGGATCTTCTGATTCTAAAAACAATAATTGAGCTACAATCAAGTCTGCCATATCATTGTGAACTTCGCCGCTTAGAAAAATAATTCGATCTTTTAATAATCTAGAGTAAATATCGTAGGATCTTTCACCACGATTTGTCTGCTCTACTACCATTGGTATTAATGCCATAATTTCCTCCTTAAATGACTGAAGAATTAGGATTATTTACTTTTCACCTTGAAATTTACACTGTCGATCAAGTTCTTAACAGCTTTTTGTCTTACTACGCTGTCTTTAATAAAATCAAGGCTTCCACCCTTCTTCATGTTTTCAATAAACTTTTCTTTGTCGTCTGGACTATATTGTTCTGCTAGTTTATCAAGTTCTGCATCGATATCTTCATCTGAAACTTCAGGATTTTCCTTTGCAACCAAAGCATCTAATGCAAGATCTGCTTTCACTTGATTTTCTGCATTTACTCGTAGTTCCTCGCGAACTTGTTCTTCGCTTGAGTTTGTAATTGTATAATATTGGTCAATTCCTAGGCCCATGCTTTGAATACGTTTTGTAAAGTTATCGTAATCTTGATCTAATTGATTGTTGATCATAGACTCTGGAATATCCATTTCAGTAACATTTACCAATGCTTCAATAGCTTTGTTTTGTTTTGCACTTTCTAAAGAAGCTTCATTCTCTTTTTCAAGATTTTTTCTGATATCTGCTTTATATTCTTCTAATGTGTCAAACTCGGAAATATCCTTTACAAATTCATCATCTAATTCCGGTTTGATTTTTTCACTGATTGAATTTACTTTTACTTTAAATAGAGTATCTTTATTTGCTAAAGATTCTTCATGATAATCCTCAGGGAATGTAACATTCACTTCAACTTCTTCACCTGGTTTTTTGCCGATTAACTGTTCTTCAAAACCTGGAATAAAAGAATTTGATCCTAAAGTAAGATCATAGTTTTCTGCAGTTCCGCCTTCGAAAACCTCTCCATCTACCGAACCTTCAAAGTCGATATTAACAGTGTCGCCGTCTTTTGCTTCACGTTCCACTTTTTCAATGCGGGCATTTGTCTCTAATGCGCTCTCAACAACAGCATCTACATCTGCATCGTTTACAGAGTAATCTTCGATTTCTGCTTCTAAATTCGAATAGTCTCCTAGTACAGGCTCAGGACGAACATCTACTTCAAATTTGAAAACCACTGGGTTTTCTTCATCGATTTTTTCCACATCGACTTCAGGTGTTGCAACAGGGTTTAATTCTAATTCTTCTACTCCACTTTCATAAGCGTCTGGTAAAAGAATGTTGATTGCGTCCTCATAGAAGATTTCCTTGCCATAATTCATCTCAATCACTTTCATAGGTACTTTTCCCTTACGGAAGCCTGGAATATTAAATCTGCTCTTATTTTTTGCATAAGCTTTTTTAATAGCCCCTTGGAAATCTTCTTGAGATACCTCTACTGTAAATACTGCTCTATTATTTTCTTTTGATTCTAATACTACGCTCATTTTATTCCTCCAATAATCTTTACTAAATCATATTCTCTAATTATATCATAACGCTATCTATTTTGACTAGTAATAATACATCTAAACTCAATTATAAGATATACCCGTGTAACATGCTTTTAAACAAAAAAAGGAAGAATTCTTTTGAACTCTTCCTTCTTCTCTTTTTTTATTTCATACCGTAGTACTCTGCGAGAGCATTTGCTGACGCAACAGCTACTTTACGGTAATTTCTGACGTAATTGCGAATCTCTGTCGGGTTATCATGGAAACAGTGTTCCACTAAGAATCCGTTCTTCGCTTCATTGTTTCTTAACACTCCATACCAGTTTGTAGAGTTGTCTAACTTTCTGTAGAAAACACCTCTCATTCGTATTCCTTGAGAACGTGCTATTGCATTTCCTAATTTCAAAGCAAGAGTCTTGTTTGAATAGCTAGGATTTACATCATCATAGATCTCCGCACCTGATGCCAGGTTTTTAGTTCCAGTCGCATTTGTATGAAGAGATAGAAGCAAGTCATATCCCCGTCCTGCTTGTCCTCTTGCTGCCAAAGAAGGATCATCTGTTTTTCTAGGACGAGTTGTCCCTACAATAAATCCTCTTCTTTCAAGCTCTTCTTTAAGGATTAAATGATAAGCCCAGTTGCTGTCTCCTTCGTTGCCGCCTATAAATCCTCTATTGTGTTTGCTTCCAGCTCCATGTCCTGGATCAAGCATGATCTTTATCTTGCCCTCCGTGCTTGGATTAGGTTTAGGAGTTGGTTGAGGTTTTGGCTGTGGTACAGGTGCCGGCGCCGGTTGAGGAGTAGTCGTTTCGCTAGAAGACAGCGCACTAAAGATGCTGCCGCTTACCGCTTTCTCTCCGCCTAAAATATAGATACTGCTTACTCCAGATGCTGTAACATAGCTGTTTGCTGCAGATGAAAGCTTTTCAGAAGCAAGTACCATAGATGCATTTTTAGAAGCTGCGAACACTCCGCCTGCTAAGGCATCTGCAAAATCCATACCGCTTGCCATCACTACAGTACTTGGATTATTATAATAGGTTTGAGCAAATTTTATACTTGTATCATATCTGTTAGATCCTTCAATACGTTTAACATTTACACCCATTGAAGTCAGTTCTTTGACAACATTATTTGAAACCACTGCTGCCCCGCCGACAACTAAAATCTCTTTAACGCCGCTGTCTTTGATATATTTCTTTGTCTTAGCTTCTAATTTATTCTTTGTTGTATAGAACATAGGAATGCTGTTTTGCGCAGAGTAGGCTCCTGCAGATAATGCATCTGCAAAACTGTCTCTGTTTGTTAAAATAGCTTTATTTTGAGATTTGAATTTTTTTACTTGTTTTGCAATTTCTATAGAAGTTTCAAAACGATTCCCACCAAAAATTCTTATAATATTAAGTTTTTCTCTGCTTAGTTCTGCTTCAATTTCTCTGCTTACCGCTGCAAAACCGCCCATTATATATACATTCTTAGCCCCAAGGCGTTTTATTTCTGCTTTTACTTCAGGGTTTAATTTAGAACCCGCTGCATATAAAAGTGGTGCTTTTAAATTTCTAGCTAAAGAAGAGGATGCTAATGCATCAGCAAATTTTGTTCCATTTGCGATAACTACACTATCCGCTTTATTGTAAGTATTTTTAGATATTTCAACAGAAGTTCCATAACGATTTTTCCCTGCAACACGTGCAACTTCGGTGTTTGCGCTTAAAGAAACTTCTTCTCCCGATAATCGAACAAAATTGCTGTCGGCTACATCAGAAACAATATGTAAAGTCTTTACCACATCGCTTCCGCCTTCAATACTATATGTCAATGTATAAGAGCCAGGTTGATATTTTGAACTGTTTTCATCTGTAATTACTGAAGAGCCGTCATTATATACATTAAAAACTTCATCAACTCCGCTGCCTTGGATTCTTACCGTAAGCTCAGTTGTATTTCCTTGTTGGTCGATACCGTATACTTGGCTGATTAATTGGTTTAAATCAGATACTAAAACCTTTGGCTCGTCCTGAAAAGCATCATCATATATAAAAGGGCCTTCTTTTCCATACTGATCCTTAACGGATTCAAATACTTTAAAATCTAACTCATAACTGCTTGATGAAACATTATTTCCATTAAGCAAAACAGTGTCTATTGTCCATTCTCCGGCTTCATCCGGTGTAATGGCAGTAGAATACATCCCACTGTCTTCGTTATAGTCTAGATGTACTTCTTTTTTATTGCCTGACGGTGTATTGTAAACTAATACCGCTTCCGCTTCCTCTTCTGATTGATAATCCAATACAATTTCATTGCCTTTTACTACTTCTTTACGGCTTAATACAAATTTAGAAGCACTTCCTTGAACGGCTTCATCTCTTGATGCCATTGATATATTGCCAAAAGGTGTAATCATAAAGGTCAACAGCAATAAAAACGCAAATATCCTCTTTGCTTTTAAAAACATCTTAATATCCATCTCCTTATTCATCTTTAATTATAATTTATTCTAATAATTCTTATTCACAACGCATATTATAACCCAATTTCAAAGTAGTAACAAACTTATTACAAAAATATGACAAGAAAATTAATTTTTTTTACCTTTTTGTCACATTTATAATCATTTAAAGAAACATTTTGTTTTAAAATAGTTGTATTAATCGTAAATAATAAGGTATAATAATATCAGCAATTACTTTATTATTATATTAGGATTTTATCATGATTATATTAGAACACAATTTAATTCGTGCAGTGCGCGACAAAAACCAAGAAGAATCTATAAAACTGGCAGGACTGCTTGCTAAAAACATTAAAGATACACCAAAATGTATACGGCGCAGTAAGGTTTTTCTTTCTGAGCTTAATGGAATATTTTATTGGAACAGTGTAAAATACTTTTCTGATTCTAAAACCATCGCTAATTACTTAAGCGTAAGAAGAAAATATGCAAAAAAACTCAATCGCACTACAAACTCTGGCGACCTTATACATATACTTAATGAAATGGTCACATTCTACAGTGTTACTGAGGATCATTTGATTAACGCCAGCACTAGTCCATTGATCAAAAACTTAATTATTTACATCCATAACAACTGTGATCAGAATATACTTTTGGACGATCTGTCAAAAAACTTTAATATCAGCAGATCCTATCTGTCCTATTTGATTCGCAGCGAAACAAGAAAATCTCTACCAGATATTATATTATATTTTAGGCTGAAAAAAGCAAAACAGTATTTAGAAAAAACAAACTATTCGGTAAACGAAATTTCAAATCTATGCGGATTTAAAAGCCCTTCTTATTTTTGCAAGCTGTTTAAAAACAAGTACTCCTTAAGCCCGAAACAATACCACATCCAGTATCAGAACCAAAAAAGCAAATAACAGGCAGACTATGGAACCCATCCCGGGTTCTTTTTTCTTTTCATCTCCAATTATAATCTGCAGAATAAAAGAGCGGTTATAGTTAATAATAACCGCTCTTTTAAGTCTGTTTATATATTTTTCTTTTTCTTCGCACTATGAGGACAGTTTCCTGCAGAGGAACATCCCCCGCAAGGCGATCCTTTTTTTCTTACACTTCGAACTGCTAGGATTAGAAGTGCAATAATAATTAATAGAACTATTAAAGTCTGAATATTCATTTTTCACCTCTAATTTCTCATTATTTATTTAGATTAATTCTCAGTTGCAATATCTCTATTTTTATCTGCTTTTTTCGATTCAGGGCGTACCAACATAAATATAAAGAATATCAATACTGCTATAGCAACACCTGTCATCGCATTGAAGGCTTCCCCTAATACAAGAACACGGCCGAATTGATAGATCATAAGAGCAATCAGATAAGAGAATATAAGCTGATATCCTATTGCAAAGAATGTCCATTTGCTGCTGTTCATTTCTTGGCGTATAGCTCCTACTGCCGCAAAACAAGGTACAGTTAACTGGTTAAAGACTAGGAAGCTTAAACCGCTGACAGAAGTAAACAAGCTGCTTGCTAAAGTCATAGCAGACGGATCTTCTGCTGTAATTTCTCCCAATCCACTTAATACTCCTAATGTACTGACTACAATTTCTTTTGCTACAAGCCCCAGCATAGAAGCCACAGCTGCTATCCAATTCCCGAATCCCAACGGACCAAAGAATGGTGCGAACACATGTCCAATAGCTGAAAGCAGACTATTTGTGCCATCTTGTGCAAATTCATGGAATTCGCCAGATGTTGAAATATTTTGAAGGATCCAAACCAATACCGATGCCGCAAATATAACAGTACCTGCTTTTATAACAAAGGCCTTTGAACGATCCCAAACCTTTTTTGCTACATTTTTCAAATTTGGCGGCTGATATTCCGGAAGTTCCATAACGAATGGAATCGGCTCCCCTGCAAAACGGTCGAATTTCTTTAGAATAATACCGCTTAAAATAACGGCAACTATACCGATAAAATAACATAAAGGACCGAACCACCATTTACCTGTAAAGATTGACCCGGCAAACACTGCAATAATTTCAGTCTTTGCTCCGCAGGGCATAAAACTCGCTACCGTGATTGTCATTCTTCTATCATTATCATTCTCTATAGTTCTTGTGGCCATAATTCCTGGTACGGAGCAGCCTACACCGATCAAAATAGGGATAAAAGATTTTCCAGATAAACCAAATCTTCTGAAGATTCTATCCAGAATAAATGCAACTCTTGACATATATCCTATATCTTCAAATACAGCGATAAATATAAACACCGTAATGATAAGAGGCAAGAATCCGATTACAGCTCCTACACCGCCTAAGATTCCGTTTACTATCAAACTTTGAAGCCATGGCGCTACTGCTGTCGTTTCTAGAAAAGCTCCCACATTACCTATAACGACCTCTCCTATAACAACATCATTCCACCAGTCGTTGAAGGTTCCGCCGACTATTACTAAAGCAATATAGTACATTGCAATCATCACAGCAGCAAATATTGGTATCGCCAAAAATCGATTGGTAACAATCCGATCTATTTTGTCTGAAGTCGAAAGCATATGAACCTTTTCTTCTACATTACCTCGGACTACATCGTCAATAAATCCATATCTTTCATCCGCAAGAATATCCTCGCCTTCCAGATCGTAATCTTCTTCCAGTTTTTCGACGATTCCGTCGATCTTGGCTTTCTCTTCCTGACTCAAGTTAAGCTTATCAACTGTTTCTTCATCGCCTTCAATAATCTTAATCGCAAATCCCCGACGATTAAACTGATTTTGAATCTCTGAACTTGCATTTGAAATCTCTTCGATAGCACCTTCCAAGTCGGCAG
>DGYFR06203__coassemble_2010_pt1 | contig 14751 bp, 16 predicted proteins | sample DGYFR06203__metabat2_low_PE_001 | metagenome-assembled genome bin DGYFR06203 | reverse complement strand
TTTTGTACAGTATGAGCTCCCATAAACTTGTATGCATGACCATGGCTGCCTTTTTGATAAAGATATATATCTTCATCAAGTTCCGTTTCCCTATAAAAATAATCTGTATTAAACTCCTTCATACTACCCTCCATATTAAACCGTTGAATGATTCTATATATTCTATTTTTACCCAATACTCGTGTTTTATCACATGCAAGCGTCCTGCAAGGAAAACGTTTGATGTTTTTTTATGCCGATAGAACATTTTAAATTGTTAAAATTTTATATATTTATCTTATCACTATTATATAATTATTTAGAACAAAAAAGAAGTCTTCCAAAGAAGACTTTCTAATCTTTACTGAATTATTACATATTATTTACCTGTTTTCATATTTAAACTCATCAGCTGAAGTTTTAAATCATTCAAAGTTCTTTTTATTTCACTGTATTCCTCGGCCTTCATTTTTCCCGTATCAAAAAGCTCTTTTCGATTCGATAAGTTCTGCATATTGTCTTGGATTAATCTAAAATCTTCATACAGTGTTTTTTCCATATCTTCCTTTGAAATCTTTTCTTCTAGATCTCTGCCTGTAGTATTTAGAGAGTACTCGTCATTTAAAGAAGGGACAATGGTATCAATATGAAACATTTCTTTTATAGTTTTTGCTAAAGGGACACTCTCATCTTCTTCGCCGTGGGTAAGAAAGATCTTTACAGGTTTCTTCTCAAAATGATTTAGCCAATCCAAAAGCATCGGCTCATCGGCATGAGCTGAAAAACCTACCAAGTCGAAGATTTCTGCTTTGACAGCAATCTCTTCCCCTAAGAGTTTTACTTTCTCCGCACCGTCCAATAATATTCTCCCTAATGTTCCAATCGCTTGATAACCGATAAAGACCACGGCATTTCGTTCATCCCATAAACCGTGTTTTAGATGATGGCGGATTCTTCCAGCATTAGCCATACCTGACGAAGAAATGATCACGCGAGGATAATTGACACGATGCAGAGCCTTCGATTCTTCTACAGAATTAACGTAATGGAGATTTGGAAACTCAAAGATATTATCTCCGCTTCGAATAATTTCTTTTGTTTCATCATCAAAATAATAGGCATTATCCATAAAAGCTTTTGTAGCTCGAATAGCCATTGGACTGTCTATATAAATTGGGATCCTTTGATGCTCATGAATAGTATCTTTGCTGTAATAGTTGTTGAGCTGATAGATCAATTCTTGGGTTCTTCCTACTGCGAAGGAAGGAATCATTACCGTTCCTCCTCTTTCCGATACGCGGTCGATTATCTGTGTTAATTCATCCATGCTTTTTGCATAGTCGTCATGAACAGAGTTGCCATAGGTAGATTCCATAATAAGATAGTCTGCGCTCTTTATAAAAGCCGGATCTTTTAAAAGAGGTTTATTCGGCATTCCTAAATCACCGCTAAATACTACCTTTACTGTTTCATTATTCTCTACAATCCAAAGTTCTAAAATGGAAGACCCTAAAATATGTCCCGCATCGGTAAATCGAAAGGATATTTCGTCGTTGACTTTAATGATCTCTTCATAATGGCACGGTCTAAAATAAGACAAACTGCGCTGTGCATCTTCCATGGTATATAATGGCTCGATCGGTGCTTTTCCTGATCGTATTCTTCGTTTATTTTCCCATTCAGCATCCGATTCTTGAATATTTGCAGAATCCAGCAGCATAATCTCGCATAAATCAACAGTAGCTTCCGTCGCATAGATCTCGCTGCGATAACCTTTTTTAACGAGATAAGGAATACGTCCGCTATGATCGATATGTGCGTGGGTTAAAAACATAAAGTCGATTTCTCCAGGATCATACTTGACGGCGACCTCATTCATCGCCTCTTCTTCTTTTCCCCCTTGGAACAGACCGCAGTCGATTAGAAATTTCCATTTATCTGTAGTAATAAGATAGTTTGAACCTGTAACAATTTTTGCTGCACCTAAAAATTCAATTTTCATTTTCTCCTCCTAAAGCTTTATCGGCTGTATAATTTTGTAAGATTGCCTATTCGTGAAGCCAGCTCTTTTGTCAGCTGTTCCTCTCTCATTTTCCATCTCCAGTGGTGAATTGTTCCAGGAACATTCATCCGCGCACTAGAATCCAGTTCGAGAAAATCCTGCATCTGAGCGATCGCTGTGTCAGCAACGCTGCTCCATACACCCCGGATCATCCCCCACACTTCACCTTCTTCTTGTGTAAGCTTTAAATAATTTTTCGCAAAGTTCAGTTCTTCTGCATCGGCGTTGAGTATCCATCCGCCTAGGGTATCGTTATCATGAGTTCCTGTGTACATAACCCAGTTTCTTTCTACATTATGAGGCAGATACTCGGATTCTTCCGATACATCAAAAGCAAACTGAAGAACTTTCATCCCCGGATATCCAGATTTCTTTCTCATGTCTGCAACTTCTTTTGTCATGTATCCTAGATCTTCTGCAATGATTTTGCTATCGGGATATACTTCTTTTACCTTCTTAAAAAAATCATCTCCCGGCCCTTTTACCCACTCGCCGTTTACTGCAGAATCTTCTCCCGCCGGAATTCTCCAATAAGATTCAAAGCCCCGGAAATGATCTAAACGCAATACATCGAACAAAAGGAAAGCGGCATGCAGCCTTTCCATCCACCATTTATAATCCTGTTCTTTTAAAACATCCCAATTATATACAGGATTTCCCCATGTCTGCCCCTCTTCAGAAAAACTGTCTGGAGGACATCCACCCTGATATTTTAAATCTAAAGTTTCGTCTAATTGAAATATTTCTGTATCCTTCCAGGTATCGCAGCTGTCGTGGGCAACATAGATCGGCAAATCTCCTATAATTTCAATACCGTTTTGATTCGCATATTTTTTTAACTTTTTATATTGGCTGAAAAATAAATACTGAATAAAATAATGAAACTCTATTTCTTCTTTCAACTCACCTCTTAGTTCCTCTAATACGTCTGGTTCTCGATTTTTGATACCTTCTTCCCACTCATACCACGGCAGTCCGTTCTTTTTATTTTTAATCGCCATATACAAAGCATAATCTTCCAGCCAGACTTTTGCATTTTCAAAAAAGCTTGTATATCCAAGCAGATCTCTCGAACGGCTTCTTTTAAAAGCTTCTCTAAGCTGCTGGTTTTTTATAGCAGACATCCTTCATAATCTACTGAATCAGGATTTCCATAATCAAAACGCCTGTAATCACCTTCTATCAAGCCGTCTTTTTCTAAAGCTTCCAGATCGATAAAATAAGGATTGCCTGCATAAGAGGAATAGGATTGATAGGGGCTGTCGCCATATCCTGTAGGCCCTAATGGAAGCACCTGCCAATATTTTTGTTTCGCCAGTTTTAAAAAATCTACAAAATCATAAGCCTCTTCCCCAAACGTCCCGATTCCGTATTTGCCTGGTAGACTGCTTATGTGAATGAGAATTCCGCTACCCCTGTTTCCGTTTAACACTTTGTAATTATACTTATCAAATTTATTAATATGCTCCATTAAAACCCCCGTCCTTTCTCCATTTTAAAGTCGAAATTTGAAACAGATTTGTCTAAATCATAAAGAACTGTCATAAATCTTTTCCCATACTCTCCCAAGTTTTCAATTAAATCCTCTTGATTTTTAACAATGATTTCTCTTTCGCGAATGGAAGAAGAAATTTCGTCCCACAAAGCATCCAGATTATTCCCGTAATAATCGGAAAGTTTCAGATCCTTTTTTAATAGCAAGTGAAGAGCTCTTTTATTTCTAATTCTTTTACCATCTACAATACATTTCAAACTCATTCTACCTCCTGAAAAGATTCATAATGATCTTTTGTATAAAAAACCAGCCCGTCATTTGAATAAACGATTCTTTCAGCGCCTCGATAGCCGCCATTATAGTTCACATCTGCCTCGTAATAGACTCGTCCCTCTTTCTCCTGCAGAATACCTTCCCGATTGCCGAAAACATCTCCGCCTATAACCGCTCCCTCGGAAACTGCCCATAGATTCCCTTCATCGCTGTCCCAACCTCTATCTCTCGCTTCTTTTTTTGTCAGATAATTTGGAGGAAGTTCTCCATAAGTTTTTAGATAAAGAACCACATCTTCCAAATCGTAATAGCTTTGATTTTCTACAATACCCTCTGCCGGTGCCTTATCTATGATTGCCGATTCTGTACTGGAACAGGATACCGTTATCAAGAGCAGCAGTATTGCCAGAACAATTTTTGCAGTTTTTAATATTCTTCCCATAAAATCCTCCTTATTATTTATTAATACCCATCATGAAACAAAGTTTTTTTTAGCTCGAAAATATAGTATAATTGTAATAGTTCGTGATATTAGATCTAAGGAGGTTCAAGATGTACGAGAGAGAAATAGAAACACGATCTGTTGAAGAAACAAAAAAATATCAATATGATCAGCTAAAAAATATGATTCAAAGAATATACGATAACGTACCCTTTTATCGAAAGAAAATGGATGAACATCAGATAACACCAGATGATTTACATAGTTTAGAGGATATTCAGAAATTTCCATTTACCGTAAAACAAGATCTGCGAGACAATTACCCCTTCGATCTATTAGCTGTACCTATGGAGGAAATCGTGCGCATTCACGCTTCCTCAGGAACTACAGGAAAACCTACCGTCGTATGCTACACTCAAAAAGATATAGATAGCTGGGCATCTATGGCAGCCAGAAGTTTAGTCTGTGCAGGGGGCTCTCCAGAAGACGTACTTCAAAACGCCTACGGATACGGCTTGTTTACAGGCGGATTGGGAATTCATAACGGTGCAGAAACTCTTGGCACCGCAGTTATTCCTATTTCTGGCGGCAATACGAACAAACAGCTTATGCTTATGAAGGATCTGCAGACCTCTATTTTAACTTGTACTCCTTCTTATGCTCTATATTTAGCAGATGCCATTCAATCTAGAGAAGATTTGTCTTTGGAAGACCTGAATTTAAAAATTGGCGTTTTCGGTGGAGAACCTTGGACAAATGAAATGCGCCAAGAGATCGAAAATAAACTACATATAAAAGCTTATGATATCTATGGTTTGTCTGAAATATACGGCCCGGGTGTAGGCATCGAATGCGAATGCCAAGAGGGTCTTCATATTTGGGAAGATCACTTTATTGTGGAAATCGTAAACCCGGAAACTTTAATGCCGGTTCCCGAAGGCGAAGAAGGCGAACTTGTTATTACTACGTTTACAAAAGAGGGCATGCCCCTTTTAAGATACCGTACTAGAGATCTTACAAGAATTATACCGGAAAAATGTTCCTGTGGAAGGACGCACAAAAGAATCGACCGGTTAAAAGGTAGAACCGACGACATGCTTATTATCCGCGGTGTCAATGTATTCCCGTCTCAAATAGAGTCAGCACTTCTTCAGATCCCTGAAATCGCCTGCCATTATCAAATTATTGTCGATCGGATTCGAAATTTAGATACTATTGAAATCAAAGTAGAATTAGATTCTCATCTAGAAATAGACGATTTAGATGATTTGAAAATTATAGAAAAGAAAACAGATACCATTGTCCATTCCGTAACCGGAATTCATGCCAAAATCACCTTAGTCGAACCTCATTCCCTAGAAAGAACCAGCGGGAAGAGCAAAAGAGTTTTGGACTTGCGTTAAAGGAGTACCTATGATTAAACAATTATCCATTTTTATCGAGAACAAAGAAGGAAGATTATCCGAAATTTTAAAAGTCTTTAAAGATCATCAGCTTGACATCCGATCATTAACCATTGTCGAGACGAACGATTACGGAATTCTGCGACTCATATTATCCGAAACAGAACGAGCTCTTTCAAATTTAAAGAAAGATAATATTATGGTTACGGAAACAAAAGTGATGGCAATTGAAATCAGCGACTCTCCAGGACAGATGTATGAATTTGTAAATGCCTTAGGAGAAGAAAAAATCAATATCGAATATGCCTATCAGTTTTTAACACAAAAGCAGGGACAGGCTGTCATCATCTTTAAAGTAAAAGAAGAAGACAATCAACAGGCTAAAGACATATTAAAAGAAAAAAATGTCGGAGTCTTATTGGATCATAAAAAACTGCTTTCTCTATAAAAAAACAGGACATTTCTAAATGTCCTGTTTTTTTAAGCCCAATATTTATTGTATAAGGGAATTGTTGAATTATAAAAAGTGATATGGATGCAGGAGTTTAAATCTTTTATATCAGCTCTACCTTTCATCCTAATCCAACAAGCAGAGGAGCGTCTAATGACGCCTTTTCTACCACCCCTACTACCTATTACCTATTACCTACTCCCTATCTTTCCCTCTCTTTTCCTAGCCACCAAAGGTGTGCCGCCTAGCGCCTAGGTGCCGAAGGCATCCTGCCTGGGTTGCGAAGCAATCTCCCGCCTATCTTCTCCTACTCGTTTCCTTTTTTCTTTTCTTCCATATTCATCGCAATAAGCTTTTCTAAAACAAGCTCGTAGCCGTCTGCGCCATAATGAAGAGAACGGTTGACTCTGCTGATAGTAGCAGTTGAAGCCCCGGTTTCTCTTTCGATTTCATTATAGGTTTTTCGGATCTTTAATAGTTTTGCAACTTCCAGTCTTTGGGAAATAGAGTTCAGTTCTCTTACAGTACATACATCTTCGAAAAATTTATAACACTGATCTTTATTTTCCAACATTAGTACTGCTTCGAAAAACTCATCTAACTGCTTGCTTTGATACTTAGAATCGTTTGCCATAATTATATCTCCTTATAACGTAATCTATATTTTGTTTTCTTCTAATATAAAGAATTCTGTTAAGTATATAATAACAACTTTCACCTCTTAAAGCAATAATCGACATTGAGTTTTTACAATCAAAAACCCCCTTTATTGTAAAAGGGAGTTTTTTGATTGTCTTTATTTATTTCTTTTTTTTGCTTTATATCTTGAATTTGTATCTAGAATCTTCTTTCTAAGACGTAAATGATGAGGAGTCACTTCGATTAATTCATCTCCTTCGACAAACTCCATAAGCTCTTCCAAACTCAAGTTTTTAGGAGGAGAAAGTCTTAAAGAATCGTCAGATGAGGATGAACGGATATTGGTCTGAGCTTTTTTCTTGCAGACATTAACTTCTATATCCATCCCTTTCGCATTGGAACCTACAACCATACCTTCATAAACTTCCACACCCGCTCCGATAAATAATGTTCCTCTTTCTTGGGCAGCATTCAAACCATAGGCTGTAGCTGTACCCGATTCAAAACTGATTAAAGAACCTAGTTTTCTTCCTGGAATATCGCCTTTATAAGGCTCATAAGCTTTAAATTCCGTATTTAGAATTCCATTTCCTTTTGTGTCCGTTAAAAATTCTTGACGGTAGCCGATAAGTCCTCTGGCAGGTATTTCGAATTCTAGTCTCGTATATCCGCCTTTAGAAGGATTCATTGTTATGATCTCGCCTTTTCTTTGACCCAATTTTTCAATAACAGACCCGACGAAAGCATCCTCTACATCAATAGTAACAATCTCCATTGGTTCCATTTTTTTCCCGTTTTCATCTTCTTTAAAAAGAACTTCTGGTTTTGAAACTTGGAATTCGTAACCTTCTCTTCTCATATTTTCTATTAAAACGGATAAATGGAGCTCCCCTCTTCCGCTTACTTTAAATGAATCTGTTGAAGATGTTTCTTTTATTCTTAAACTTACATCTGTTTCCAGCTCTTTGAAAAGACGGTTTCGAACTTGGCGGCTTGTAACAAATTTTCCGTCGCGTCCTGCGAATGGGCTGTCATTAACAGAAAAGGTCATAGAGAGTGTCGGTTCTGAAATGTTCACAAATGGAAGTGCAGTTAAATCTTCCGGCGATGTGATCGTATCGCCAATGGTTATACCCTCTACCCCTGTAATCGCTACAATGGAGCCCATTTTTGAAGATTCTACTTCTACACGATGTAAACCATCGAACTCGTAAATTTGATTGATTTTAATTTTTTGACTCGTTTCAGGATGATTGTAATTTACAATATACGCATCATCGTGAAGTTTAAGCTCGCCTGTTTCAATTTTCCCAATTCCAATCCTTCCCACATATTCGCTGTAGTCAGTCGTTGAGATCAATATTTTAAAAGGATCTGTAAAAGAGCCTTCCGGTGCCGGAATATACTCTACTATCGTATCCAATAACGCATTCATATTCCCCGGAACAATTCCTAAATCCTTTGTCGCATATCCATTTCTTGCAGAAGCATAAATAAATGGAGAATCTAAATATTCTTCTCCTGCGTCTAATTGAATAAATAAATCCAATACTTCATCTTCTACTTCTTTGCAGCGTGCTTCCGCACGGTCTATTTTATTAATACAGATAATAGCAGGCAGTTTCAATTCAAAAGCCTTCTTTAGCACAAATTTAGTCTGAGGCATCGGTCCTTCAAAGGCATCAACAACTAGTACAACACCGTTTGCCATTTTTAATACCCGCTCTACTTCCCCGCCGAAATCTGCATGGCCGGGAGTATCAATAATATTTATTTTTACACCGTTATAATTTACTGCAGTGTTTTTAGAAAGAATTGTGATTCCTCTTTCTCTCTCTATATCGTCGCTATCCATAACACGATCCCTGACTTCTTGATTCTCGTGAAAAATACCTCCGCTTCTTAATAGACCATCAACTAAAGTTGTTTTTCCATGGTCTACATGGGCGATGATAGCAACATTTCTTACATCTTCTCGTTTATTCATATATAATCCTTCTTTCCTTTATCCAATTACGCAACGTAGGTATTATATCATATACAGTAGCATTAAAAAAACAGTTTCCAGTAAATTTACTGGAAACTGTTTTTTTCGATCCTCTTTAACAACAATTTTTCTTCTGACTTTTGAAAACAATAAATTTGACAATCTATCCCTTCGGGATTACAGCTACTACTTTATTATGTTTAATAATGAGCTCCTCTGTAAGCTTATCTACGATATAAAGTCCTCTGCCGCTTGTAATCAGATCGACAGGATTACAGTCTGAACAATTATGGATAATTCCTTTGCCCTCATCTATAACACTGATCGTAATCTTATCCTCGGTAATATTTACCTCAAAATGGACATTTTTATCGCTATCCAATTCATTGCCGTGCTTTATCCCATTAACCACTAATTCATTGAGTATGAGTTTTACATCGTAGAAAAGATCCTGATTGAGATTCGTCCGATCTATTATTTTCAAAATTTCTGTGATTTTCAGATTTGCCGTTTGTAATCGGCTTGGAACAATTCTTTTAAATTTATACATCTTTACCACCATTATATATGTACCCTAAGAAACTTATTTTATCCATTTTTCAAAAAAAAGGCAACTATTTTAGTATAAACACGATATTTTTTTATAATTTTTTTCTGTTTTATAGTGATATTTAAAGTTTATTGGGTATAAATTGATCGTAGAATAAATGAAAGGAGTTTATAACATGAAAAAATATTTATGCGAAGCTTGTGGATACATTTATGATCCAGCTCAAGGAGATCCAGACGGCGGAATCGAGCCGGGAACAGCATTTGAAGATATCCCAGAAGATTGGGTTTGCCCAGTTTGCGGAGTACCTAAAGATGAATTTGTACCAGTAGAAGACTAAAGTCAAACAAAAAAAGAAGAAGAGGATTAATCCTCTTCTTCTTTTTTGTTGTTCTCTCCAAATTCTACAATAGCCAATATTTGTTCTCTTAAATATTCCATATTTGTTTTCTTTTCGCTGCTTATAGGAAATAGCAAATCCGGATCTGCTATTTTTAGAGATTTTCGAATGACCGAAAGTGTTTTATTCAGTTTATTCTTAGAAAGCTTATCGGTTTTAGTTGCCACTACAAATCCTGTAAAACCTAAATGCAGTATCCACTCATACATTTGTTTGTCTTGGACTGAAGGCTCATGGCGGGAATCGACTACAAGAATCACTTCGCAAAGATTGTCTCTGTTGTGAAGATAGGTCTCTATCGTTGTTGCCCACTTTTCTTTTTCGGATTTCGATACGCTTGCATAACCATATCCCGGCAGATCTACTAATCGAAAAGCCTCATCCACATTATAAAAATTTACAGTGCGGGTTTTCCCGGGCTTTGAACTTGTCCTCGCTAAATTTTTTCTTTGAATTAAACCATTGATCAAAGAAGATTTTCCTACATTCGATCTTCCTGCAAAGGCGATCTCGCAATGATCTGAGGGAGGGTATTGTTCTGGCAGTGCTGCTATTTTTTCTAATCTACTTTCGTTAAACATATTCTCTCCATTATCTTATTCGTTCCGTAATATTTGTAATTGCCTCTTGCAATTGTTCGTCTTGATCTAAATGATCTGGACCCAGCTCTGTAATTTCCTTATCTAATTCTATTTTAATATCCGGCTCAACACCGACCCCATGGATCTTTGTTCCTTTTGGCGTATAGTATTCAGATATTGTAAGCTTCACTCCTGGACCCGTTTCTACATTTTCCGATAGAGGGAAGATTCTTTGTACAATTCCTTTTCCAAAAGATGTTTCACCTATGATCACAGCTCGTCCATAATCTTTTAACGCTCCCGCCAAAATTTCAGATGCAGATGCGGAACCTTGATTTACTAATACCGTCATCGGCTGATCTTCCATCGATGCCTCAGAACTTTCAATTTGCTCATTTCCTTTTTTGTCTACTGTTTTTACAATAGGTCCTTCCGGCAGAAGCATATCCGCAATTTGTACCGTAATCGGCAGAACGCCTCCCGGATTATTTCTTAAATCCAATATAATCCCTGTAGCTCCTTCCGACTTCACTTTCTCATATTCAGAAGAAAATTCTTTATACGTATTCTCGTCAAATTGATTAATCGTAATATAGCCGATATTTCCATTTAGAATCTGACTTTTTACAGTATGAGTCTGAATAATCCTTCTCGTTAAAGTCACATCAAACACTTCATCTGCTTTGTCTTTAACCGGACGGCTGATCGTTAGAATTACGTCTGTATTCGGTTCTCCCCTCATTTTATCTACAGCATCGTCCATCTGTTTTCCAGTGTATGATGTTTCGTCTACTTGTACAATCTTATCCCCTGTTCTTATACCAGCCTCTGCCGCTGGAGTTCCTTCTATCGGGGATACAACTGTAATAAAATTATCTTCCGATACAGATACAACTATTCCAACCCCTGCATATTTGCCAGAGGTAGATTCCATAAGGCTCTGGTATTCTTCTTCATTGAGGTAAACAGAGTATGGATCCCCGAGTCCTTCGAATAAGCCTTTATAAACGGATTCCTCTACCTTTTTTTCATCCACATCAAATAGATAGTTTTCTTCAATAAGCTTATTTAACTCATCCATTCGAGGCAGCTCTCTTTGACTTTCTTTTTCCTGATTTGCCGGAAGATTTGTGCTGACTGCTCTGTCCATTCGATCTCCGACAATCATTCCCCCTATAAATGGAATTGTAATCAATAATATAACAATCCATATCTTTTTGAATTTATCCACAGCAACCTCCTATCTGAATAAAAAATGCTTCCACGAGGAAGCATTTTCTAGTTAATATAATTCAACGGATTTGTGTGGGATCCTCCCACTCTCACTTCATAATGAAGATGAGGACCTGTTGAATTTCCTGTAGACCCGATATAAGCTATCGTCTGTCCTTTTGATACTTTTTGTCCTATAGAGACATTAAAACCAGAACAATGAGCATAATATGTTTCTTTTCCATCAAAATGGCGTAATTTTACTAAATTTCCATAAGTACCCATCGGTGCTGCATAAGTAATCACTCCGTCAGCAGAGGCTGCTATCGCCGCTCCGCTCGGTGCTGCTATATCTACTCCCATATGGAAGTCATGGCCTCCGAATGGATAGACCCGGAACCCATAATAGCTGGTTAAGTTATGGCTGCTTGGTACAGGCCATCCTAATGCTCCGGAACCCATAGAAACCGGCTCGGCATTTTGTACAGAAGATGTCTCTACTTCCTCTTCTTTCTTTTCTTCCCCAGAAGGCTTTTCTTTTACTTTTTCTTTTGCTTTTTCTGCAGCTTTTGCTTTTTCTGCTGCTCTTGCTTCCCTAGCTTCTCTTTCCGCCTTCTCTTTTGCTTGAGCTCTTGCTAACGCTTCCCTTGCAGCCCTTGCCTTTGCTTCGGCAATAGCTTTCTTTTCAGCATCAATATCGCCGTCGATCTTGGAAGCTTCTGCTTGAAGCGCCTCTACTTCTTCTTGAGACGACATTAAGGAACCTTCTAATGCAGCCATTTTATCTTGTTTTTTTGTTGCCGCATTTTCTAACTCAAGACTTTTTTCTTCCAAGTTCCGCTGTGCGATTTCAGCTGCGGTTTTCTCTCCTTGAAGTTCTGATTCCTTAACATCCAGCGTAATCTTATCGTGCTTTAGACTATTTAAAATATCTTTGTCGTAATTGGAAATATAGCTCATCATAGTCGCTTTTGATAAAAGATCATCTACATTTTCTGTACCCAGCAAAGCTTCCGCATATCCTGTTTTGCTGTTGATATACATGGTTACCAGACGTTTCTTAAACTCTTCTTCTCTTAATGCTATACTGGACTTTAAATCGTCGATTTCCTTTTGCGTTTTCTCAATAGAAATTTTTAATGAATCAATTTCTTTTCTAGATTCTTCAATTTCTGCGCCCACTTTTTCTATTTCTATATCTAATACTGCAATTTCGGAATATAGTTCATCTTTTTGCGAAGATATGTTTTCAATAGCCGTATTCTTTTCTTTAATCTGAGATTGTGTCTCTTCTTTCTTTTTATTTAATTCCTCTAATCTGCTGGCTGATGAAATACCTGGAGATAATACAAAAGCAGATACTAACAATAGAGAAATTCCTTTTTTCATCCAAGTCTGATTCAAGTTTTCCTCCTTTAAACTTCTAAATGTTTTCTAACTGAAAATATAGAACCTAAAGCTCCAATTCCTACACCTAATGTAATTAATATTATCAAAATATTCGTCATAATCATAGCCGGATCAATTAGATAGCTCGATATTAAATTAAACACAGCTCTGCTGTAGTTCTCGAACAGATAATTATATAATAAGTATACAATTACAAATGCCAATGCTGAACCGATCAACCCGAAAACAATACCTTCAATTATAAAAGGAGATGTAATCATCGGATTGGATGCTCCGATATATTTTTTAATCTGAATTTCCTTAGATCTGGCAAAAACTGTAAGCTTAATCGTATTAAATATCGTGATAATCGAAATCAAAATCAATAAGATAACGACCGCGGCACCTGCATACTGCACATAAGTCGAAATAGTAACAATACGGTCTACCAAGTCTTGATAGTATCTTATCTCTGAAACTCCTTCCAAAGACTGGATGGTCCGGACAAAGGTATCTGTTTGTTCGATATCCCCCATTTCCACCACAAATGACTGGGGAAGAGCCTCCTGCATTCCTTCGACTAAATATCCGTCTTCTCCTAAGGTTTCTTGAAAATTCGCTAAAGCTTCTTCTTTTGATTTGTAGGTAACCGATAAAACTCCGGCTTGAGATTCTAAAAGATTTTTCATTTCTTCTATTTTAGGACCTGCCACCGAATCTTCCACAAATATTTCTATTTCATTTACTTTGTCTTTCACATCGACAACTGCTTGATTTAAATTCAAAACAGTAATTAATACGAATGCCAGTATTACCAGCGTTAAGAACATCGATAAAACAGAAGCAAACCCCATACTTCGATGCTGCCATAAGCCGGTAAAACCTTCCTTTACTCCTGCAAAAAATCTTCTAATACTTTTCATCAATAGGTTCCACCTTCTTCATCCCGAATCAGTTTGCCTTTAGAAAATTCCAACACCCTGTATTTTAAAGTGTCCACTATCTCTTTTGCATGTGTAATCATAATAATTGTCGTTCCTGCTTCGTTAATTTTCTGCAAAGCTCTAACTATCTCCCATGACGTTTCCGGATCTAGATTGCCAGTAGGCTCATCCGCTAAAAGAACTCTCGGTTTTGTCACCATCGCTCTTGCAATAGATAACCTCTGCTGTTCTCCTCCAGATAATTCTCTAGGATAGGATTTCTTCTTTTCTTCAAGATTGACAGTTTCCAATACTCTGTCGATCGTTCTCTTTTTTAATTTGTTTGAAACTCCCATGATCTGCATGACATAATTTATATTGTCATAAACCGTCTTGTCTTCTAACAACCTGAAGTCTTGAAAAACCATCCCGATATTTTGGCGTACAAGGGGAATTCTGCGGCTTCGGATAGTTGTAATATCTTCCCCGTTAAAAAATAAGCTCCCTGCGCTCGGTTCCTCTTCTTTGAGCAATAGTTTGGCTATTGTAGATTTTCCCGCTCCGCTTGGGCCGATAACAAATACAAACTCGCCTTTTTCTATTTTAAAGCTGACATCATTAATTGCTACAATATCATTTTTATATTGTTTCGAAATATGTTTAAATTCTATCATTTATACCTCCCAAAGAATGACTTAATAAGTATACCATATTTGGAGGATTTTTTTCAGAACATGAGCAATATTGAGCACTTCCTGCAGAATGATGTATAATAAAATTAGAGCTGTAAAGGAGGTAGAAAATGGATAAAAAATCCTATCGCAAGAAGGTAAAAGAAGAAAGAGACAGGCTTGATAAAAGTATAAAAGAGAAATATGACGAAAAATTAAAAAACGATCTTTTATCACTTCCAGAAATCCAAAAAGCTGAGACGGTCTTCGCTTATTTAAATTTTGGATCCGAAA
>DGYFR06203__coassemble_1964_pt1 | contig 16058 bp, 15 predicted proteins | sample DGYFR06203__metabat2_low_PE_001 | metagenome-assembled genome bin DGYFR06203 | reverse complement strand
GGGACCCAGGCAGGATCCCTTCGCGACCTAGGAAATATCAGCGGATAGTTTATAAAATAGTGTCAAATCTTCCAATTTTAAGAATCTCCCTCTCTGATAACTAAAAAATACCCTGCAAAAAGTATGAGCCATCATTTACTAATACAAAAAGGCGGCATTGCGTTGCAAACAGGCAGGATTCCCGCGGAACCTTGGCGAGATTCCTGGGGAACTCAGGCGGGCTCCCTTCGGGACCCAGGCAGGATCCCTTCGCGACCTAGGAAATATCAGCGGATAGTTTATAAGAAAGTTAAAGTCTTTCAAATTTTCATAATCTTCCTCTCTGATAACTAAAAGAAGGAAAGTGAATAACATCACTTTCCTTTTTTATTACAAAACGTTCCGAAATTCAGACTATTTCTTACATGCTGCTACACTCTTTATAAAAAAAGAACTCATGCCATTGGCATGAGTACTTAAGTTAAAAAAGAAAAGAAACACGCTCCTGTTTCTACCTTCCCTAACCCCTACAACCTATAACCTATTCCCTATCTCTTCTCTCTTTCCTCTAGGCCGCAAAGCGGTCCTGCCTAAAGCCTAGGTGCCATAGGCATCCTGCCTGGGTTGCGCAGCAATCCCGCCTAAAGCCTCTATCTCCCTATCGTCGCAACCATAACAGCTTTTATCGTATGCATTCTGTTCTCTGCTTGGTCGAATACTTTAGAATGAGGGCTTCTGAAGACTTCATCTGTTACTTCCATTTCTTCCAGTCCATATTCTTCATGAATTTGTTTTCCGATTTCTGTATTTAAATCGTGGAAGCTTGGAAGACAGTGGAGAAATACAACTTTATCATTTTCACATTTTTTGATCATTTCCATATTTACCTGATAGTCTTTTAAAAGGTCGATTCTTTCTTTAAACTGATCTTCTTCTCCCATGGAAACCCATACATCTGTATAAAGAACATCTGCCCCTTTTACAGCATTGATATCTTCTGTGATTTCAATTTTCCCGCCGCTTTCTTTGCAGACTTCTCTCATCTCTTCTACAAGCTCTTTTCCAGGCCATAAGGATTTTGGCGCAATAATATGGATTTCCATTCCTACCTTTGCAGCTCCGATCATTAAAGAGTTTGCCATATTATTTCTGCCGTCTCCGATATAGCAGAATTTCACATCTCTCAAAGGTTTTGCCACATGTTCTTTTACAGTTAAGAAGTCAGCCAAAATTTGTGTTGGATGATAAAGATCAGTCAAGCCGTTCCAAACAGGTACATTGGAATGCTCTGCCAGTTCTTCTACTCTTTTATGGGAAAATCCTCTAAATTCGATTCCGTCATAGAAACGGGCTAACACTTTCGCAGTATCTTCTACAGATTCTTTTTTTCCAAACTGGCTGTCCTTTGAGCCTAAAAATGTAACTTGGCCCCCTTCGTCAAAACAAGCTACTTCAAAGGCAGTTCGTGTTCTTGTAGATGCTTTTTCAAAAAGCAGAACAATGCTTTTTCCTTCTAATAAATCCCCTTTGATACCTGCACGTTTTTTCGCTTTTAAATCAGCGGACAGATTTAACAAGTATTCTACCTCTTCCGATGTAAAGTCTTTTAATGTTAAAAAATCTCTTCCTTTTAAATTGAACATTAACTGCCTCCTTTAGTTGCTTTTTTCTGTATTATTTGTACATTTATTATAAGGGAAAACAGCTTTTAAATGCAATCATTACTTTACCGTCCCAAAGCATCTTTTCCAAAGAAAGGGCATCCCTTTCGGAATGCCCTGAGAAATTCTCGATTTATTTGTCAGGATCCAAGCGGTCAGAGTCTAAATCTTCCCGAATATCCGCCTCTTCAACCCTTGGTTCATGGCGCATACGAGGGGCATCATCAATCAGAACTACAGTATAACCGGCTTCAAGATCCTCCTTGTACTCAATGATATCTTCTCTATTACACTCTTCTAAATCCGTTTCCCAATACTTCTCATGATATCTGTCAAAGACAAAAGCATCTTTTATTTTTTCCCAAAGACTTTCATCTTTCGAAGCGGCCTCTTCTCTCTTCTCTTCTAAATCACAGTCAAGATTATCTTTTGAAATTACTGTAATCTGATCCTTTTCATAACCTCTTTCAAGAAGATCCCCTACTACAATCCGAGCCTCTGTCAAAGTCTCAAACTTTCCATAAACCTTTTTCATCTTGATTCCTCCATTTCTATTATATTTTTCTAGACCTATCTTTTCAGGCCTTTTCTTGTATTATCTATACCTATTTGCAAAAATAGTATCCTTCTGTAAATTTATACTTCCAGAATAAACAATCCCCGTTTTAGTCATAAGAAAAGAGAAAATATAATAGAAGCAAACTTATTTCATTTATAAAAATTCTCCGCTAATCCGAACCTGCCTCCTACCTTACAAAGAAACACGCCCCATGTTTCCACCTCAACTCCACTCTCTCACTCTCCCCACTTTCACACTCTATTTTTTAAGGCTTTCACACTCTATTCTTTAAGACTCTCACACTCTATCCTTTAAGGCTCCAACATTTCTTTTTTATAGCTCTCCCATCTGATACAATAGTTTACGGAGGTTGCTATGAAAAAAGCTAATGAAAATCGAATGGGATTTGAACCTGTCCTTCCTTTGCTTTTAAGGATGTCATCGCCGGTTATCTTTTCCATGTTTATTTCAAGTTTATACAATGTGGTAGACAGTTATTTTGTTGCCCAAATCAGCGAAAAAGCACTGCGTGCTGTCTCTTTAAGCTATCCAATACAATTAGTCCTTATCGCCTTTGGCGTCGGCACAGGAGTCGGCATTAATTCTTACGCTGCAAGACTTCTTGGCCAAAGAGAAGAAGAAAAAGCATCGAATGTAGCAAGCCACGGTCTTCTTTTAGCTATCGCGACTTCTTTCGTCTTTATGCTTTTTGGGCTTTTCGGAGTAGAAAGCCTTTTTTCTACCTTTACAAATGATCCAGAAGTGTACGCCATGGGAGTACAATACAGCCGCCTTATTTCTATTTTTTCCATCGGTTCTATTGTGCAGATCTCTCAAGAAAAAACGATACAAAGCACAGGCAGGATGTTTGTGCCCATGCTTTCTCAGCTTATCGGTTCTCTTTTAAATATCGTTCTAGACCCGATTTTTATCTTCGGTTTTTTCGGTATTCCTGCTATGGGCGTTACAGGTGCTGCTGTGGCCACTTTGATCGGTCAGTTTGTAGGAGCTTATATCTGTATTCATTATCTTCTCATCTATGACGGAGAACTTAAAATCACGAAAAAACACTATTCCTTTGATTGGGACATTATAAAAGAAATCTATAAAGTAGGACTGCCTTCGATTATTATGCAGTCTATCGGCGCCTTGCTGAATATGGGCTTTAACTACATACTCATTCCTATTTCAGAAATCGCCGTTTCCGTGCTGGGAATCTATTATAAGCTTCAAAGCTTTATCTTCCTGCCGGTTTTCGGCTTGACTCAGGGAGTTCTGCCCCTTATAGCCTATAACTACGGCGCAAAGAAGAAAACAAGAATCGATGAATCTATGAACTACGGCTTTAAGATTGCCGCTCTTATGATGGGAATCGGAACAGCCATTTTTCTGCTCTTTCCCGAAGAACTGCTGCAGATTTTTAACAGCACCCCAGAGATGATCCAAATCGGTGTCCCTATGCTTCAGATCACTTCACTTTGTTTTATACCAGCCGCCCTTGGTATTATGTACTCCACCTTCTTCCAAGCTTTAGGCTATGGAATATACAGTCTACAAATGTCGATCTTAAGGCAAATGATTGTAATCCTTCCTTTAGCAAAACTTTTAAGCTATATTAGTTTAGAAAGCATCTGGCTTTCTTATCCCATAGCAGAAATTTTTGCACTGGCTTATGGCTATTATCTTTATAAGAAAATCTATACGAATAAAATTCTATTATTGAAGGAGAATTAGGGAAAGATAGGCTCTAAGCTGTAGGCTTTAGGCGGGATGCCTACGGCACCCAGGCGGCACGCCTTACGGCGGCTAGGGAAAAGAGAGAAGGGATAGGCGGGATTGCTGTGCAACCCAGGCAGGATGCCTTTGGCACCTAGGCTTTAGGCAGGACCGCTTTGCGGCCTAGAGAAAAGATAGGAGATAGGAAATAGGTTATAGGTTGTAGGGGTTAGGGAATGTGGAAACAGGAGCGTGTTTCATTTGTTTATCTAAATATGCTCTTGCCTGTTTCTAAGAGATCCTTTGTTAAAAATAAATTTAATTCTATTCATTTTAGTATGAAAAGACTGGCGGTTTGGAGAAGGTTTTGAACTGGCAGTTTTTGATTTTTACTTAGAGAATAAAATTAAGCTATATGCTTTTCAAAAAAAGCCTTTTATAATACACTCACTCTATCTCTACCACAACATAGAAGATGTCCCAGTTAAAGAGGATTGAACGAAAATTTAAATGGATTATTTTGAGCTGACCTTCCTAAGAAAACAGATTTTAAATATATGAAAGAAGCGAACATTGTTTCTGCAGCTAGCCACGGAAATAATATCCCTAGAAAGTCTTTACGTCACAAGACCATGCTAGAAGTATTTATGTAACCCTGTCTCGATTAACTTGAATATTCTGATATAGTATTCCTGATATAACCGCAAAAGAGTCCACTGGGTCTTGACTATCCAACACCCAGTGGAATACATCTAGCTAAGGCTGTGCAAAAAAATATCGGCCTTACCTTGTTCCGGAAAGCCGATACACAAAATGTTTCATACACCTTATTCCTTTAAACGGTCCATTTCCTTTACCGATTGTTATTTCTCGTTTCAATTAATGCCTTTGAACTAGAAAGCCCAAACCCGATTAAGGAGATTGTAATAAGTAGATAATATAACCTATTCTCCATTTGAGTAAAACCTAATGCAAATATAATTACGGATAGCCCCATAACAGCATTCCATTAATTAGGCTTTTCCAGGTATGGATCCAGAACAATACACAGTAGTACAATACGAATAATTCAAATAAAAACGAGCTTACCTGCATTCGCAGCGGCTCGTTTTTTATCTTTTATTCTTCAATAAATCCCATTAACGATTTTCTTTCCTTAATATACCCGCTACAACCCTCTTCAATTCCGGCACAACTTCTTCTTCAAACCAAGGGTTCTTTTTATGCCATCTAAAATTAAGGGGAGAGGGATGGACAAGGGGAAAGTATTTTGGCAGATAGTTTTTATAATTTCGTACTGTTTCCGTGAGATTCTTCTCTTTTTCTTCTTTTAGATAAAAATCTATGGCATATTTTCCGACTAATAAAACAAGTTCTATCTTATCCATTTCTTTTAAAAATAAGGGATGCCATTTCTTTGCAAAGTCTTTGCGGGGCTTATTATCGCCGCTTTTTCCTTTTCCCGGATAATAGAAATCCATGGGAAGTATCGCAAAGTTTTCAGGATTTCGAAACTCCTTTTCGCTTATCCCCAGCCATTCTAAAAGCTTTTCGCCGCTTTTATCATTAAAAGCTGTCATAGATTCCTGTGCCTTTACTCCCGGAGCCTGCCCGACGATTAAAATTCTCGATTCTTTATCCGCAACAAACAAAGGCATAATATCCTTATCGGTATATTTTTTATTCTCTGTATCTTCTATGATTTCTTTTTTTATTCTTTCTATCATAGTCTCCCTTTCTTTCACTCTAAGATAAACCTCTTCCCTTTGAATCAGAGGATATCAGCCTTATTCAAAGAAAAATTTGCCCTTCTTTCTCTAAAACCTTACTTTTTTACCTCTTATATAAACCTCACTGGGCAGTATCTTATGAAGCTCTTCTTCCGGGAGTGTTTCTAAGTCTTCCTCTAGCAGCATAAAGTCCGCAGAATATCCTTCTTGAAGTTTTCCGATATTCTTCATATCATTGATCATGGCTCCATTGATAGTATAAAGAATAAGAGCATCTTTTAAGCTTAGTTTTTCTTTTTGATTGATATCTGCTTTTTCTGTTAAGGAACGTCTGGTTACGGTAGGTTCGATTCCCAGCCATGGGTTGGCCGGCTCTGGGTGGTAAGTTGAAGGAGCATCGTTGCTTAGCGCTACATAGGGATATTTTATTCCCTCTGGGTCATAGAGGCTTTTTAATCTGTTGATCTGAAGAAATCTTTCTTCATCGAGATATTTTGAATAGGGCTCGTATTCTGCATAGAAGAAGATACTTTGTCCCGAGACTCCGATTCCCAGTTCGTGGATTTTTTTGATTTGATCGTCTCGAAGGGTTGTCCCGTGTTCAATCCGAATACTCGGCGCTCCTTCGATCCAGTTCCCCAACTCTTCAGCTAGTTCGATAATAATATCTGCAGAATGATCCCCCATAGCATGGGTTTTTACTTGAAGTCCTTTTTCTTTTGCGAACTTCATAATCTCCCGCAGTTCTTCTTTGTTCCCTGTCATAAGGCCTTTTGTAAGCTCCCTGTTCTTGTCTTCTTCCGAAGGGGTATTTCCGTCTCGTTTTACATAGAGACTGTCTTCGATCTTCGGAAACTCTTTTGTCATGCCTGCTGAACCGTTGCTGATGGTTCCGTCGAGAAAGTATTTTAAACCGCTGAGTTTCACCTTGGCGCCAGTGGAAGCGGTATAGCCTTCTTTTCTTTTATCAATTTCTTCTTGAGATAAAGAAGATACGGTGTCGTTCCATAGATAATATACAGCCACGTCCTGCAAGAATCCTTTTTCCATGGATTTCAAATATAGATCCATCATATCTCCCTCTTCATCGATAATGCCAAGGGTTTCCGATACAGATCCAATTCCGTATTTTGCAAGCTCTAGAGATGTGGCTACCATTTTTCTGATCTTTTCTTCTTCCGATTTTATAGCGAAGATTTCTCCCGGCAAAAAGGCCGCCTTTTCCGACAAAAGTCCTGTCGGCGCTCCCTGTTCATCCCGATGGATAATGCCACCTGCAGGATCTGGATAATCTTTGTCAATTCCTGCAAGTTCCAAAGCTAAAGAATTTACAACGCAGTTGTGAAGGTCCGACCGCTGAATCCGAACCGACTTTTCTGTACTGACCTTGTCCAGATCATATCTCGTTGGAGATCTTCCTTCTTCAAATTTTGTTTCGTCGTATCCCCATCCTTCAATAGTAGAAGCTTCCGGATTTGCTGCGTCTATTTCTCGAAGTTTCTCGATCATCTCCTCAATACTATTGACTTCTGGAGCCATAATAGAAAGCTTTCCTACAAGCTCCGTTAAAATCGTCGGATGGATATGAGTTTCTACAAAGGCCGGAAGAACCGTTTTTCCTTTAAGATCTACACATTCTTCCCCTTCGGGAATCTCCTCTTTCCTTCCTGTCCATATTATCTTTCCATCGTCCACTTTCATGGAATCTATATTTTTATTTAAAAGAAATTTTCCATTACTATAATACATAATTACCTCCATTTTCTCGCTAATTATATATACCCAAGAAAACATAGTGCGAATGTGATAGAGAAAGAAGGAGTGGATGTTGAAAAGCTGATCTTTACTTCTTTATATAAATCATACTATCGAATTTATTAACTCTTTAAAACTTACAATACTTAGACTATAACAAGAAACACGTCTCTTGTTTCTTCTTCAGCTCCCCTCTTTCACACTTCACGCTTAATATAATCTTATTTTTCTCGAAAAAAGAAGAGCCCAGCATTTATACTGTTCTCTTCTCTAGATTTGAGATTTACTTTAAGTCGTATTTCTTTTCAAGCTCTTCTAAAAGAGCTGTGTATTTTTCTCGTACTTCTGTATTTTTATCATTGAAAACTCTTGTTTCTTCTTCTACCTTTTCAAGCACTTCCGCTGGCAGATTTTTCACAGCGAAGGGATAGACTACGTCGTTTTCTTTATCGATATGGGAGCGAAGCTGTCTTCTGTATCCTAAAGCATTTGTCATGATCTCAAGTTTGCCTTCTTCTGTAGGATTTGTTTCGTATTCATTTAAGGCAGCTTCCAAGTCTAGGACAAGGGCACGGCCTTGATCATGTTCAACATACATTCCGCTTCGTACTAATTTTTCTGCAACAGGTCCTAAATGTTCAAGCATATAGCTGAAAAGAATTTCTTCTTCTTTTCCATGGTGATATGCATCTCCATAGTCCCGGATAAACTCCACCATTTTTCTTAAATCTTCTACAGGTACTTCTTCTCCGTGAAGGATCTTTAAGGAAATAGCTTGAATGACATCATTTACACGATTGATATTCTCATGTTCCAACTCTAATTGATCTATGCTATACATTTTTTCTCCTTACAGTATACTGATTGTCCTTACGGGAATATTCTAATCCTTCTCCAGCTAAGCCTGTGATATAGGCATCTCTAAGCTGATAATAAAGTTCCCGGTCTAACCCTTCTTCTTCGAAAAATCCTCCGTGAAGATCTCTTGTTCTCTCCCACTGGATGCTGTCGGCTGAGTTTTCTACTAGTGCATTGACACGGTCGCAGGGCATTCCGTCTAAACAAGAGTCGTTTACTTTTTGATAAACTTCTTCTGGCGAAGAAGATCTTTCCATGCCGGCTCCGCCCTTATAGAAGATTTCTTCTAATTCTTCAGTCGAGATCCCTTTTTCTTTCGCAAGAGAAACAGCCTTTGCAAGTCTTTTCTCCGATTCTTCAATTTGACCTTGAAGCCATCCGTGGATATTTCCCGTATCGATATGATCTTCTAAAGATCCTTCTGGAAGGGAACCTTTTTCTTTATAAAAAGTTTCTTTATCCGCTCCGCTTTTTTCTAATAATGTTTTGATGATTTCTTCTTGTATTTCGATCTTCTTGTACAGCCAAAAATGAATCGGCGCTAAAAACTTACTCATCTCTATCTTCTCCCTTTTTCAATAAATATACGATCTTGCCCCTAACATCGATAAGACCTTCTTTTTTCATTTTATTAATCTCTCTGGACACGGAGGGTCTGGTTGTTCCTAAATAGTCCGCTAATTCTTCTCGATTATATTTTAATATTACTTTTCCATTCTGCTCGTTCTGCTGGAAAAACCGCATTAGTTTTTGTCTTAGTGTCAATTCTGATAGAATAAGATTTTTTGTATTCAGATAAAAAGCCTTTTGGCTTAATACATTGATCATATTTCGTATCATCACTTTTACGAAAGGTTCATCCCAATTTTTGTAATCCAGAAACTCTTCTTTCGGTATTTCTAAAACAACAGAATCTTTTAATGCTACACAGGAATAATCATACATCCGATTTTCCATAAACACATAGACTTCCCCAAAAACGGTGCCGCTTTCTTTAAAAATATTAACAATCGTTCTTTTTCCGTCCTCTTCGATATTAGAAACTGCTACGGAGCCTTCTACTAAAACATATAATTTTTCCGGATAATCTTCTTGGACAAATAAATACGAATCTTTTTCATAGAATTTTTTTACGGCTCCTACAGCAGCTAATTGTACTTCGATTTCTTCTTTTTCTAAATTTTTGAAAAGAGGACTTTTATCTATATATTCCATATTCTCCTCCTTCCAGAGTAGCTTACCATATGATTTATTGAAATAACTGTAACCGATGTTACTATCCCTATGCTTTTACTAAACTTTCTGCCAAGGCTTCAATTTGGTCATCGATCTCGTCTGTAGGATTATAAAGGGATTTCACTTCCTCATCCACTACTTCAAAACCAGAATTTGTTAATATCTCTCTTAACTTCTTGTTTCCTTCACCGCTCCATCCGTAGCATCCGAATACACCGGCTTTTTTATCTTTAAACTTCATTTCATGAAGGAATGCAAGCCATCCTGATACAGAGGATAATAATGCATTTCCTACTGTGGGAGATCCCACTGCAATCGCCTTGGATTTAAAGACTTCTGTGATAATATCATTTTTGTCATAAAGTGAAATATTATAGACTTTAACAACAGTATCCGGAGATTTTTCTCGGATTTCTTTGGCTAGTTTATGAGCCAATTTCTTTGTTCCATCCCACATAGTATCGTAGATAACAGTAATTTGATCTTCTTTATAAGCATCTGCCCAAGCAATATATTTTTCGATAATCTGAGTTGGATTGTCTCTCCAAATCGCTCCATGGGACGGGGCGATAATATCAAAGGTAAGATTCAAATCGCCGATTTCTTTTAATTTTCTTTTTGCAAAGCTGGAATAGGGAGTTAAAATATTTGCATAATATTTTAAAGCTTCTTCATCCATACTGCATTGATCTGCTTTGTCGTTAAACAACTCTTCCACTGCATAATGCTGTCCGAAAGCATCGTTTGAAAAGAGAACATTGTCTCCCGTCATAAACGTCGCCATACTGTCTGGCCAGTGGAGCATTTTCATTTCTACGAAAACAAGGCTTTTCCCGTTTCCGATATCAATACTGTCTCCCGTTTTTACTACATTATAGTTCCATTCTGGATGATGATACATTCCAGTCAAGGATTTCACCGCTGCCTGAGTACAATAGATGGGAAGACCCGGTACTTCTTCTAATAAGGCAGGAAGAGCCCCGCTGTGATCCACTTCCCCGTGGTTGATTACGATAAAATCCAAGTCTTTTAAGTCGATTTCTTTTTTTAAATTGTCTAGAAATTCGTTTTTATGGGGTTCCCAAACAGTATCCACTAAAAATGTTTTTTCTTCCTGAACTAAATAAGCATTCTGGCTGGAACCGTTATGGATCGAATAATCCGCTCCGTGAAACTCTCTTAATTCCCAGTCTATTTTCCCAACCCAATATATATTATTCTTGACTTGTTTTTTCATTAGCTTCTCCTTTTAATTTTTCGAATAAGATGGAGTTTTCTTTAAAGATATGGATAAATACATCTTCTACTAAAGTATGAAGTGTTTCGAAGGTTCTGTTGTAAGTGAAGCATGCATCTTCCGGCACTTCAAAATGATCTGTAAGGTCGATCATCTCTTTAATTACCGCACCGGCTCCTTCATGATCTTCTTCTAATTCTTCAACTTTCTTAAGGGTTTCCTTCGTAATATTTCCGTCTTTATAATCCTTTAAGATCATTGGAAAAGTGATTTTTTCCTCTTTTACGAAATGTTCTTCTAATTCTTTCTTTAAGTCGGCAAACAGGCTGTGGAGCTTTAATAATAATTCTCCATGATGTTCAAAGTGAACAATCAGAATTTTATTTAAATCTTCATCGACTTGTTTTAAATAGGCTCTTTCTTCTACGTGATGTGTTTCTTCAAGATGATCAATCAGTTCATCTATTTTCATATCGTAAACATTCAGTTCGCCTTTTTCTTTTCGTTCTTCTTTCGCTTTTTCTATAAATACATCCATTCTTTCTAAGAAAGGTTTCGTCTCTTTCTTTTTATCTTCGAGGGCTTTGCCTAAAGTATCGGCGCCTCCGCAGCAGTAATCTATTCCTTCGTCATTAAAAAAGTCTACTAATATTGTATTTTCCGCTACTAAATCCTTTAATTGTCTATCTAGATTATTCATAATACCCTCCACAAGTTTTAATGTTTTATTTGATGATCTTATTATAAGGGCAAATGTTACATAAAAATATGATCTAGATCAACTTTCGTAATTTCTCATAGAAAATTCATCGAGTATCCTTATTTTCTTTTTACCGTAGATATCAATCCAGCCTCTTTTCTGAAGCTCCGAAAGTTTTCGATTGACCGTTTCTTTCGTCAGGTAAATTGCATTACCGATTTCTTCCTGAGTCATTTTAATTTCCGGACTGCCCAGTCTCGTGTTTCTGTCCAATAAAAAGAGAATAATTCTTTGAAGAGCATCCTTTGTTCCTACGATTTTCAACGTATCTCGATAATCCGTCATCTTGTCATTTAAATATTCCATAATATCAAAGGCCATCTGAGGATTGTCTATGATTTCCTTTTTTAACGACTCTGCCTGAATGGTACATGTTTCAACCTCCTCTAAGGCAATCCCTGTTTCTGTATATTTTGACTGGCTAAAAAGCTGATCGCCTCCGCAGATATCTCCTGGTAGAAGAATGTCTAACAGATATTCGCTTCCATCTTCTCCGAAGCGTACAAGCTTTACTCTTCCTTTCCTTAAAATAAGCATTCTACCGACTGGATCTCCTTCATGAAATATGACCTCTTGAGACGAAAAATTTCTTTGTTCGATTAACCTGCTTATTTTATGAACTTCTTTCTCTTTTAAATTCCTAAATATCGGTACGTTTTTTACACAAGTTTGATGTTCGCAACATTGACTGCTCATATTTCCACCTCTTCATTCTTATCTATTATATGCCCTTTTCTCTTAAGTTTAAGCAACATAATACTTATATAATATTTTTATATAAAGCTTTTCTAAAATAGAAATAGCATGTAATGGGTATCTATAAAGAAAGAATGTAATAAGGAGAATCAAATTATGATTAAAGTTGAGAAGGATTTCGAAAAACGTTTAATAGAATTTCGCCATCATCTGCATAAATTTCCAGAGCTCTCTTATCATGAGTTCAAAACAACAGAAGAGATCATTGGATGGTTCGAAAGATTAGGACTTCCACCTGTAAATTTAGATCTGGAGACAGGAGCTGTTTTCGATATTGCAGGGGAACATCCAGGTCCAGTAATCGCTCTTCGAGCTGATATCGACGCTCTTCCAATGCAGGAAGACAATGTCTCCCCTTACCGCTCCTCTGTTGACGGTGTTATGCATGCCTGCGGACACGATATGCATACCACAGCCCTTCTAGGCGCAGGAGCACTGCTTCTAAAAAACAGAGATCTTATTAAAGGTACTGTGCGTCTTCTTTTCCAGCCTGCGGAAGAAGTTGCTACTGGAGCGAAATACGTCTGTGAAAAAGGGGCCTTGGATGGCGTAGATGCGATCTTCGGTTTTCATAATATCCCGACCCTTCCCTTGGGAACCATCGGCATTAAATCTGGAGGGCTTATGGCGGGAGTAGATCGTTTCGAAGTTGTATTTCACGGCCGGGGAGGCCATGCAGGAGTACCTCATAAAACTATCGATCCGATTATTATTGCTGCAGAATATGTAACAAATATCCAGTCTATTATTTCAAGACGGATTAATCTTTTTGATAACGCAGCGATCAGTGTGACTCATATCGAAGGGGGCAGCACCTGGAATATCATTCCAGATCATGCAACTATAGAGGGGACTGTTCGTACATTTCAGAAGGGTTCACGTAAAATCATTCCCCTAATGATGAAAAAATACGCCTACGGGATTGCAGAAGCAAATGACGGCTATGCGGATTTCCACTGGGAAGGACTTCATCCTGTTGTAGATAACGATCCAACATTCCGGAAACCTCTAGAAGATCTGACCCTAGAGCTCGGATATAAACCGGTAGAAGCAAAACCAAGCTCTGGAGGAGAAGATTTTTCCTTCTATCAAGAACAGATCCCGGGATTTTTCGTTTTTATAGGGGTAGAAGGCAGCGAACCTTGGCATTCCCCTATTTATAATATGAAAGACAGCGCTCTTAAAATTGCTGTGGAGTTTTTAGCGAATGTTCCCCTTGCTATCAGCAACCATGAAATGTTCCGAGATAAAATAAATATAGAATAATTGTTTTAAACTTTATGGGTATAATCAGTATTAAGCAATTAATTTTTATAAATAATATAATGAGGTGAACAGAATGAAAAGAATATTAATACCTGTCGATGGAAGCGAGAGAAGTCTCCATTCACTAGACTGGGCCATAACGATACTAGGTCCTCACGAAGCGAGTTTCTATGTCATTACTGTAATGGATAAACAAGACGAAGTCCGCTACGCTGAACAGCACGGAAAAAGAAAACCGATTCCGGAAGAAATTCTTGCTCCTGCAAAGCAGAAACTTCGAGAATACAATTATCATACAGAAGTCCGTTACGGCGCTCCCGGCAAAGAAATCTTAAAATACGCAGAAGAAGCTCAGATAGATCAAATTATCATGACAAAATCCACCAAAAAAGACTGGACCCGAATCATCGGCTCCGTAACTACTTATGTAGTTCAGCACGCAAAACATATTGTAACCATTGTACCGGAGTAAAAAGTCTAAAAAAGAAAGTGTGAAGTGTGAAAGAGTGAGAGAGGGGAGATAGAGTGGAGTTTGTGGTGGAAAATGAAGAATACATTCATTTTTCTACATAGGATATAAAGATTTTTTAATTAAAGACATTCTCCATAGAAAAAACCTTGTTTTCTACAAAACAAGGTTTTTTCTGTCTTTTTCGATAGCCTGGCCGCCTTTGGTGAGCCGCCTAAGTGCCGCAGGCATCTCGTCTATCTCTTCTTTAATAAGCTGTCCAGCCGCCATCGACTACTATTGTTGTTCCGTTTATAAAAGACGCTTCATCCGAAGCTAAGAAAACATACACTTCTGCCAGTTGATCCGGTGTTCCTACTTTTGGAAATATCTGAACGCCTGCCATAAGTTTGTTAAGCATTCTTTCATCCGGATCTTTTACTGAGCTGCCGATCTCTGTCGATACACTTCCCGGTGCTACGGCTATACAGCGGATTCCTTCATCTGCATAAGAATAACCGATGTTTTTTGTCATTCCCACAACAGCATGTTTCGAAGCAACGTAGGCAAGACCGCCCCTCATTCCATGAAGGCCTCCTACCGATGCAGTATTAAGTATTACACCAGCTTTTTTCTCTAGCATGGATGGAAGCACTTTTCTTGACATTCTCATAATTCCGCCGGCATTGATATCCATAACCTTATTCCAAATCTCGTCTGTAATCGTTTCAGCAGATTTGTACTCGTCTAAAACTCCCGCATTATTTACTAAAACATCAATTTTCCCCTGTTCTTCCAAGGCTTTTTCTACCGCATTGTCGATGTCTTCTTCTTTCACAACATCTCCTGCCACAGGAATAATTTCACCTGGAAGATCTTTAGAATCTTCTTTTAGACCTTCCAACTTTTCCATCCTGCGCGCCATCGCATAGACTACAGCTCCTTCTTTTGCAAAGGCTTTTCCAATAGCGTAACCGATTCCCGAACTTGCTCCGGTTAAAAGCACAACTTTGTTTTCCAGTTTCATAACGTCCTCCTTTGATATATATTTATAATATATATACCCTTTCTTTCGGAATTTAACTGGAAAACCCTTATCTACTCAATTTCATTAATGACAGTAAATTTCCCGAGATCTTCTATATATTCCAACACCTCTCCTGTCCCGATATCATAATACCAGCCGTGAATATCGATCTCGCCTCTTTCTTCTCTCTCTTTGATTTCAGGAAAGGTTCTTAGATTTTCAAGCTGGGCTAAAATATTTGCCTCTTCCATCATTACTTCTTGAATTAAAGGTTCTTTTTCTAAAGCCACAACTTTTTCTCTTACTTCATCTAATAACTCAAGCCATCTTTGTGTATGGGGAAGGTCCATTTTTTCTGCAGTCTGGTGAAGACTTGCAGAACAGCCGCCGCAGTTGGAATGTCCGCATATGATAATATGCTTTACTTTAAGAGCTTTTACTGCATATTCTATGGCTGATGTAGTAGCAACATACTCATCTGTTACTCGATAAGGAGGAACAATATTTGCTACATTTCGAACGACAAACAACTCCCCCGGGTTTGTTCCTGTGATTCTGCTTGGCAAAATTCTAGAATCAGAGCAGGTAATAAACAGGGTGTGGGGATGCTGCTCTCTTCTTAAACTTTCATAAAAATCTTCCTGTTCTTCTAAAACTTCCAAACGAAATTTTTTGATCCCGCTTAATAATCGATCCATTTCTTCTTCCTCCTGCTTTAAATAATAGTTTAAAACAAAAAGACGAGAAGGCTCCCGTCTTTCGATTCATTTTAATATTTTTATTATACCTTTAAAAAGTCCCGCTATCTAGTTTTATTTGTCCCTTCCATAAAATTGTTTTTAATAGCACCATCCCAATAACAGCTCCTGCTAGAGAACTGGATATAAAAGGAATGACAAAGCCGAATAATGCCGCTTCTTTATTCCCCATTATGAAAAGCGCGATTGGATAGGAACAAACTGCCCCGATAATCCCCGTGCCAAGGACTTCCCCTAGAAAAGCAGTGAGCAGTCTCCTATGATATTTATATAAATATCCGCTTAAAAACGCTCCAAAAATACTCCCTGGAA
>DGYFR06203__coassemble_1960_pt1 | contig 16155 bp, 14 predicted proteins | sample DGYFR06203__metabat2_low_PE_001 | metagenome-assembled genome bin DGYFR06203 | reverse complement strand
ATCGCCGAATCCGTTCTTCAAGAATTAGGAACCAGAATACCTGTGTTGGGGCTTGTAAAAGATCAAAACCATAAAACAAGAGGGATCATCTATAGAAATAAAGAATATCCTTTAAAAGTAACGACAGCCATTTATCGTCTGCTCTATCAGATTCAAGAAGAAGCTCATCGTTTTGCGATCAACTATCATAGAAAGCTAAGAGAAAAAGCTCTTCAGGCTTCCGAACTCGATTCAATTGCAGGAATTGGTCAAGCGAGAAAAAAAGAACTGCTGAAATATTTTAAATCCATTGCAAAAATCCGCAAAGCAACGGTGGAGGAATTAAAGGAAGTGCCGAAAATTAATCAGCAGGCGGCTGAAAATATTTATAATTATTTTAAGGAGCAAGCCTAAATGAAAGGTATAAAATTAAGCAAATTAACTGAAAAATTAAATCTAGAGGTTGTGGAAAAAAGCACAAACTACGATGAAACCTTTATAACAAATCCAGAAATAAACCGGCCGGGCCTTCAGCTGGCTGGTTTTATGGAAGAATTTCCTTATCAAAGTCTTCAAATTATGGGGAAAGCTGAGGTTGCCTATTTTGAATCCCTTGATGATGGTCTGCGTTATGAAAGGATGAGGGGGATTTTTTCCTATGATATACCCTGTATGATTTTTTCTCAAAATGCAGAAATTCCTCAAGATATTGTAGATTTAGCCGATTATTATAATAAAAATCTTCTTCGCTCCGATAAATCTACAACAAGATTAATTTCTAAACTCGATGATCAATTTGAATACGTTTTCAGCGAAGAGACCACTATGCATGCATGTCTTTTGGAAATCTACGGTATGGGGGTTTTGATTACTGGAAAAAGTTCTGTAGGAAAGTCGGAAACGGCCCTTGATCTTGTGATAAGGGGTCATACCTTAGTAGCAGATGATGTTGTTGATATTGTACGCTTAGATGATGGTTTAAAAGCACAATGTCCTAAGAATATCCGTCACTTTTTGGAGATTCGCGGATTGGGAATTTTAGACATCCAGAGGCTCTATGGAGTGGGAAGTGTCAAAACAAACACTTATATCGATCTTGTCATCCATTTGGAGAAGTGGGATGAAGGGAAAGAATACGATCGGATAGGACTAGACGAGTTCACGACAGAAATTTTAGGGGAAAAGGTTACTTTATTAACGATACCTGTGAAGCCTGGAAGAAATATCGCTATGATTGTTGAAGTTGCAGTTAGAAATGTACGCCAGAAAGCCTATGGTTACAACGCTGCGATCGAATTGAACAATCGAATTTTTCATGAAAGCAATTAGCTTGTCTGTCATTTGACATAATCAAAAAATTTAGTATATAATTGCACATAGGAGATTGTAATCCAATAAGTAAAACTCAAATATATTAACTAACAGGGGGTATTTTATGGCTCGAAAAATGAAGACCATGGACGGAAATACCGCTGCTGGACATGTGGCATATGCCTTTTCCGATGTAGCAGCAATCTATCCAATTACACCATCATCACCAATGGCAGAAGTTGTGGATGAATGGTCGGCAAATGGACTTAAAAATATTTTTGGACAAGAAGTTCTTGTATCCGAAATGCAATCAGAAGCAGGTGCGGCTGGTGCAGTACACGGTTCGCTTGCAGCAGGAGCACTAACAACAACATTTACAGCATCTCAAGGTTTGCTTTTAATGATACCGAATATGTACAAGATAGCTGGGGAACAACTTCCCGGTGTTTTTCACGTGGCAGCAAGAGCATTAGCTACGCACGCATTAAGTATCTTCGGCGATCATCAAGATGTTATGGCAGCTAGACAAACTGGTTTTGCACTTCTTGCATCAGGATCTGTTCAAGAAGTAATGGACTTGGGAAGTATCGCTCATTTAGCTTCTATTGAAGGTAAAGTGCCATTTCTTCATTTCTTTGATGGATTTAGAACCTCTCACGAAGTTCAAAAGATTGAAGTTATGGATTATGAAGAATTATCTCAACTTATTAACTTAGATGCAGTTCGCGAATTTAGAGAAAATGCATTAACACCAGAGCATCCAAAAACTATGGGTACAGCCCAAAACCCTGATATATACTTCCAAGGAATGGAAGCATCTAATAAATATTACGAAGACATCGTTGGTATTACTGAAAAATATTTCGGAAAAATCAATGAAATCACTGGTAAAGAATACGGGCTTTTCAACTATTATGGAGCAGAAGATGCTGAGAACATTATTATAGCTATGGGTTCTGTAACAGATACGATTGAAGAAACTGTAGACTATTTAAATGCAAAAGGCGATAAAGTAGGACTTGTTAAAGTTCATCTATACAGACCTTTTTCAAGAGAGCATTTCTTAAAAGTAGTACCTAAAACTGTTAAAAAGATTGCTGTTTTAGATCGTACCAAAGAAAAAGGCGCTCTAGGAAATCCTCTATACTTAGATATCAAATCAGTATATTACAACGAAGAAGTTCAACCGGTTATCGTTGGCGGAATCTATGGATTAGGATCTAAAGATACAACACCTAGCCATATCAATACTGTTTATGAACTACTTAAAGAAGAACAACCAAGAGATAATTTCACTATCGGAATTGTTGATGATGTAACTCATCGTTCACTAGAAGTAAAAGAGCATATCAACACTTCTCCTGAAGATACAATCCGCTGCAAGTTCTGGGGATTCGGATCTGATGGTACAGTTGGAGCGAATAAACAAGCGATTAAAATTATCGGTGACGGTACAGACATGTATGCTCAAGGATATTTCGAGTATGACTCTAAAAAATCAGGCGGGGTAACACAATCTCACTTGAGATTTGGTAACTCTCCTATCCGCTCAACTTATTTAATCGACATCGCAGATTTAATCTCTTGTTCTAAACAATCATATATCTACCAATATGATTTATTAAGAGGTCTTAAAAAAGGCGGAACATTCTTATTAAACTGTATTTGGGAAGAAAGTGAATTAGAAGAACATTTACCTGCTTCTATTAAGAAGTATATTGCAGAAAACGACATTAAATTCTACACAATCAACGCTTCTAAAATTGCCTCTGAAATCGGCCTTGGCGGAAGAACAAATATGATTATGCAGTCTGCGTTCTTTAAACTTTCAGGCGTTCTTCCAATCGAAGAAGCTGTGAAAGCATTAAAAGAATCTATCGTTAAAGCATACGGCAGAAAAGGCGATGAAGTTGTAAATATGAACTATCAAGCCGTAGATCGCGGAATTGAATCTCTTGTAGAAGTGACAGTTCCAGAGTCTTGGAAATCTGCTGAAGAGCAAGAAGAAGATCTATCTCACCTTCCAAAATTCATTCGTGAAATCGCTGGACCTATGAATGCTCAAGCGGGTAATGATTTGCCAGTGTCAGCATTCAAAGACCGTTCAAACGGAGAATTCCCAATGGGAACTGCAGCCTTTGAAAAACGCGGTATCGCACTTAATGTTCCAGAATGGCAAATGGATAAATGTATCCAATGTAACCAATGTGCGTATGTTTGTCCTCATGCAGTCATCAGACCATTTATGTTAAATGAAGAAGACCGAAACGGCGCACCTGAAAACTTTACTTCTAAAAAAGCAACAGGAAGAGGATTGGACGACTACACATTCCGTATTCAAGTAAGTCCATTAGACTGTACAGGCTGCGGAAACTGTGCTGATGTATGTCCTGCAAAAGAAAAAGCTTTGATTATGAAGCCTTTCGAAGGACAATATCAAGAGCAGAAAGACAACTGGACTTATGCGGTAAACGAAGTTGGATATAAAGAAGATCTTATGAATGATCAAACTGTAAAAGGAAGCCAGTTCAAACAACCTCTATTAGAGTTCTCAGGAGCTTGTGCAGGTTGTGGAGAAACTCCTTATGCAAAACTTATCACTCAATTGTTCGGCGATAGAATGATGATTGCCAATGCAACAGGATGTACTTCTATCTGGGGAGCTTCTGCACCATCTACTCCTTACTGTACAAATCAAGAAGGCAAAGGACCATCATGGGCAAACTCTTTATTTGAAGACAATGCTGAATTTGGTTTTGGTATGCATTTAGCAGTGAAACAAATTAGAGATCAGCTTCGTGTCGATATGGAAAAATTCATCGCATTGGATGTAGATTCTCCATTGAAAGATGCATTCCAAGGATGGATTGACGGAATGGACGACGTGAAAAAATCAAAAGCTGCTGCTGGCGAAATGCTTCCACTTCTAGATCAAACTACAGGAAATGAAGAAGCAGATCATTTAATCAGAAAAATTGCAGAAAACAAAGACTACTTCATTAAGAGATCTATCTGGATCTTCGGTGGAGACGGCTGGGCATATGATATCGGATACGGCGGCTTAGACCATGTTTTAGCTTCTGGAGAAAATATCAATATTATGGTATACGATACAGAAGTATATTCTAATACCGGCGGTCAAGCATCTAAAGCGACTCCTACAGGAGCGGTAGCACAGTTTGCTGCATCTGGTAAGAGAATCCGCAAGAAAGAACTTGGTTTAATGCAATCTATGTATGGATATGTATACGTAGCGCAAATTGCTATGGGTGCAAATCAAAATCAAACAATTAAAGCATTAAAAGAAGCGGAAGAATATGATGGACCATCTCTAATCATCGCTTACTCTCCATGTGTCAACCACGGAATCAGAAGTGGTATGGGCAAAGCTCAAGCACAACAAAAGAGAGCCGTTGAAGCTGGATACTGGTCATTATACCGATTCGACCCAAGACTTAAAGCGGAAGGCAAGAATCCATTCCAATTAGATTCTAAAGAGCCTACTGCATCTTTCCAAGATTTCTTGAATTCAGAAGTACGATATACTTCACTTAAGAGATCTTTCCCTGAAGAAGCAGAAGTACTATTTGCTCAATCAGAAGAAGATGCAAAAGAAGTTTATAAAACATATAAAAGACTTGCGTCTGTAGACTTCAGCCAAGAAGACAAAGAAGAAGAAAAATAATTTTGTATCATTATAAATAACGAAAAACCAGAGTGAATGTATACTCTGGTTTTTTATTATTGTATGGCTTTGCCCAAGAAAAGGATCGAAAGTTAAAAAAAGCAAAAAAAAGACCAGCTGTTCTGCTGATCTTAATATATGGTGCCGAAGGTGGGGATCGAACCCACACGGTGTTGCCACCACGGGATTTTGAGTCCCGCACGTCTACCAATTCCATCACTTCGGCTGACCTAAATATAATAACATAATAGAATAAAATATACAAGATAAATCTAGATAATAAATATAGATAAAAAAATTTGAAGAAGGATATACTTGTTGTACAATTATGATAGGATGATTTTAAAAGAATAAGGAGGGGCTGATTACGAAAACAAAACTTGTAGAAATCAAAGATCTTTCATCAGAAGAGGAAAGTATATTAGAAGCTGCCGAATATCTGAGAAAAGGGGAACTGGTTGCTTTTCCGACAGAAACTGTCTACGGACTGGGAGGGGATGGACTGTCTTCGGAAGCCTGCCGAAAAATATTTGAAACGAAAGGAAGGCCTGCAGATAATCCTCTGATCCTTCATATCTCAAATATTGAAGAATTATCCCAGCTCGTTAAGGAGATCCCGGATGAAGCTGGTAAAATAATGGAACATTTATGGCCGGGGCCTTTGACACTAGTCTTCAAAGCCAAGGATTCGGTACCAAAAGTTGTCACTGCAGGAGGCGACACGGTAGCTGTAAGAATGCCGTCTCATCCAATAGCCCTGTCTTTAATCGAAAAGCTTGGAAAGCCAATAGCAGCCCCTTCCGCTAATATTTCCGGAAGGCCTTCCCCTACAAAGGCTTACGATGTTTATGAAGATTTAAAAGGCAAAATCCCGATGATACTAGATGGCGGCGAAAGCAGAATCGGCATCGAGTCTACAGTGCTTGATCTTACAGAGAAACCTTTCAAAATTTTAAGGCCGGGTTATTTTGATCGGGAAGATCTTCGTCCTTATGCAGGATTGGTTCTTTATGATCCGGGTCTTATTCAAGAAGGGATTGTGCCGAAATCCCCTGGTCAAAAATATAAACATTATGCACCGAAAGCAGAGGTTTATTGTTATCGGGGAGAAAAGAATGCAAGAGTTGAAAGAATTCGAGAAAAACTTCTATATTGGAAGAAACTAGGTTTTAGAACAGGAGTTTTGGCTTTTTCCGAGAATTTTGATTTATATTCTGCTGATGAAAGATTATCGTTAGGATCAGAAAAAAGCTATATAGTGATGGCCCACGTATTATTTCAGCATCTTCGGGAAATGGACCGCAGAAAAGTACAGATAGTTCTAGTAGAAGGTGCCGAAGAGAAGGGGTTGGGCGTGGGAATTATGAACCGGTTGAGGAAATCCTCAAAAGGGAGGGTAGAAGATTTATAATGATTTTTTATTTTGTATGTACCGGAAATACCTGCAGAAGTCCAATGGCCGAGACGCTTTTTAATGAAAAATATAACGATATTAAAGAGATGTTTCACGCTGAATCCTTCGGCTTGTTTCCAGACAGCAGTGTTGCAAATAAAAATTCCGTGAAGGTTATGGAGGAGCTGGGGCACAATTTACTCGGCTTTACTCCTTCTTCAATAGAGGATAAAAAACCAGAGCTTTATGATTTGATACTGACTATGACGGTGGATCAGCGAAACTATTTAAGAGCTATGGATTATAAAAACGTCTATACTTTAAAAGAATTCGCCGGAGAAGAAAGCTTTAATATTGAGGATCCTTATGGACAAAATATTGAGATTTATCGAAATGTGCGAAATGAGATAGACTCTTTGATGGAAACGTTGTATTATAGACTAGTCGAATGGGATCAGAGCTAATTAGAACCGCGATAGAGCATGAGGGGAATCTGCATTTTAATTTATGGATCAGGAAGTGAAAGTTATATAACAATATTATCGATAAATAGCAGAATCTTCCTGTTATCTAGGATTTTATTGCTAAATAGTTTATTGAAATTAACTTTTTAGCATGGTACAATAGTAGTATGAATTTATTATATAAAATCCGTTTGGATGAGAGTGTGTACATAAGTTATATGTAAATTCGATATCTCATACTTGAAATCGTTTTTAAAGTATTTTAGGAGGTGATACAGTGTCAATAGATGCTATCCAAAGAGTAAAAGAGGCTGAAGATCAAGCAAGACTGCTGATTGAAAATGCTAGAAGAAAAGCTTTGCAGATCATTGAAGAAGGCAAGGAAGAAACCGAGCTTAAATACAATGAGATTATAGCACAAGCAAATTATGAGAGAGACCAAGCTCTAGAAGAGTCTAGAAAAGAAGGAAATGAATTGGCAGCGCCGATTCTGGAAAGAGCAGATGGAGAATCTGAAAGAATACGCTCCATTAAAAATCAAGATTTAGAACAAATTGTAGATTCCATTGTAGAAAGGATAGTGAATTAAGATGGCTATAGTAGATATGAGTAAATTCCATCTAATGTCCTTTGGCTATGATCGGGATCTTCTATTAAGAGATCTGCAAAGATTTGATTATGTTCATTTCGATGATCTCCAAGTAGAAGATGATGAAGCATATGCTGCTTTGAATGAAGTTGAAGTTCCAGAAAGCATTACAGAAATCAATGAAGAACTGGCTAAAGCCAACTGGGCGATAGATATATTATCTCCTTATAAAGTTAAACTTGGCATGATTACAGAGATGAAACTAGGTCAAAAATCGTTGACTTTGGATCAGCTTAACAATCGGGCTCAAGAATTTGATTTCGATCATTCATTCGAAGAACTTAAAGAATTAAGCGATCAGAAAACAGCACTGCTTCAGGAAAAAACGAATCTTGAGTCGCAGCTGGATGAATTATCCCCATGGACAAAATTGTCCCTGCCGGTGAATGATTTATACGGTTTTGACAAGGTTAAGGCAATGACAGGTTCCATAGCAGACAAGTATGTGGCGAATTTAGAAAAGGATTTAATTGATCTAAAAGAAACATACTTGGAAAAAGTGGATTCTGTAGATGGAAATTCCTATGTGCTCCTTATTACAACAAATGAAGAGTACGACGAACTAGCAGAGATTTTAAGAAAAAATGCATTTACGCAAATACGTATCAATGCAAAAAACTCTGTGAAAGACGAAATTTCTGACAATGCCATGCGTCAAGAAAAAATCGATAGCGAGTTAAAGGTATTAGAAGACAAAATTGAATCAAGAGCCTATTTGCTAGAAAATTTCGAGATCTATCATGATTATCTCGACAATAAAAAAACTCAAATAGCTGCGAGCGAAAACTTCCTTAGTACAAGCAAGGTAGATATTATAGAAGGATATGTACCGACAAAGAAAGAGGAAGAATTCAAAAACCTTTTAACAAAGGTATTAGGCGAGGACTATTATTTAGAAATAAATCCTGCAGATAGAGATGATGCTAACGTACCGATCATTTTAGAAAATAACGCATTTGCAGAAGCTTATGAAAATACAACAGCTATGTATTCGCTGCCGAAGTACAATGAGATCGATCCTACTCCGTTGTTAGCTCCATTTTATGCATTCTTCTCTGGAATGATGGTAGGAGATTTAGGGTATGGATTGCTTCTTTTTATAATTACATTTATCGGTTTAAAAGTCTTTAATTTAAAGAAATCCCAAAGAAATTTCTTTAAGTTTTTAATGTATATGGGATTTTTTGCCATTGTATGGGGGCTTATATACGGATCCTTCTTCGGCGGGGTAATCGAAATGCCGAAATTGATCAATCAAGAAACAGATTCCATGACTTTGATTATTATATCTTTGATTTTTGGTGCGGTTCATATCTTCTTCGCATTGGGAATTCAAGCCTATATGGATTTTAGAGATGGAAAACCGTTAGATGCGTTATTTGATGTAGGTTTCTGGTATATGATTCTTATCGGATTAGTTCTTATGATCGCTGCTGGTCCATTAGGACTTCCTGCTATTGTAGGAGAGATATCAAAATGGGCAGCTATTATAGGCGCCATTGGAATTGTAGTAACTGGAGGCCGAGAAGCTCCTTCAATGGGTGGAAAAATTGCCGGCGGTATTTATTCTTTATACGGTGTAACTTCCTATATAGGAGACTTCGTGTCGTATCTTCGTTTGATGGCTTTAGGTCTTTCAGGCGGATTTATCGCAGTAGCGGTAAACTTAATTGTAAAAATGCTTTTCGGAGCGGGTATTGCAGGTATAGCAGGCGGAATTGTACTGTTTGTAGCGATGCAAGCCTTCAATATGTTCTTAAGTTATCTGTCTGCTTATGTTCATACAGCACGTTTAACTTATGTAGAAATGTTTAACAAATTTTATGAAGGTGGCGGAAAGCCATTTAGAAAAATGATTAAAGAATCGAAATTCTTTAACATAATCAATGAAAATGAGTAGGAGGATTAGTAAATAATGGTAGAATTTATATTAAATTATGGTGGAGTTAGTTTAGGTGCAATTGCTGTAGCGTTATCTGTATTCTTATCAGGAACAGGTTCAGCAAAAGGTGTAGGTATTGCAGGGGAAGCAGCAGCAGGAATCGTAATCGAAGAACCGGAAAAATTCGGTAAGTCTTTAGTACTCCAACTTCTTCCAGGTACACAGGGTCTTTATGGTTTCGTAATTGGAATTCTTATTCTTTTTGCATTAAACCCTCAAGTAAGTCTTCAAGCTGGATTCGTTTATTTAGCAGCTGGTTTAACTATGGGAATCTCTGGTTTAACTTCAGCTAAAGCCCAAGGTAGAGTATCTGTTGCAGGTATGAATATTTTAGCGAAAAACGAAGCACAACAATCAAAAGGTATCGTTTACGCAGTAATGGTTGAGATGTATGCGATCTTAGCATTCGCTATCGCTTTCTTATTAGTGTTCACAGTAGCTCCAAACTTATAGAAATAAGGAGTTGTAAAAATGTCAAACTTAGATAATATAATCCAAAAGATTCAGGAAGATGCCAAAGCGCAAGAATCTGCAATCTTAAAGGATGCAGAAGATAAGAAAGACGTTTTTCAAAATCAACGAATCGCAGACGCTAATAATATTTCAAGAGAATTAAGACAAAGAACGGATAGAGAAGTAGGCGCTATTAGAGATAATGTTGTTTCATCAGCAGAGTTAAAAGCGAGAGATCGAAGACTTGCTGCGAAACAAATCGTAGTAGATCGAGTGATCGAAAGTGTGAAAGAAAAGCTTAAAAATCTGGATGATCAGACGTATCTTGCCTATCTTAAAAAATCCCTTAGCGACATGGATATTCCAGCGGGTAGTACATTAATCGTGCCTCAAAATAAGAGAGCAGCTGTAGAAAAAGCAGGTTTGGGTTATCAGTTATCTGATGAAAATATCCAAAGCGGTTTTGCAGTAGACAATGGAAATGTTCGATTAAATAATGATTTTGAAAGTCTTATAGAATTTCAAAAGGATGATTTGGAAACGGAAATTGTTGAGAAGCTATTTCAGAAATAGGAGGAGTGAATAAATGGATAGAGAATTATTTATCCAAAGCTCAACTAGAACTAGAGTGCTGGAAAAAAAGCTTCTTGATAAAATTCAAATGCAAAGGTTAATAGAAGCAAATGATGTTGACGAGTTGATACGTTTACTTAACGACAGTCAATATCAGCCTTTCATCAATAAACTAGAAAGACCTGAAGATTATACACAAGCTTTAGCCGGAGAACAACAGCGTTTCTTTACTGAAATGTATGGAGTTTCTCCTAGAAGAGAAGTGGTTGATTTAGTTACATTAAAGTATCTGTATCATAATCTTAAGGTGATTTTAAAAGAGAAGATTACAGGCGAAGATTATTCCCGTATGTATATAAATATCGGGGGTGTAGATATGAATAAATTGAAAGCTGATTTTGAAGCTGGAAATACACCTTTAGAAAATCAACGCCAATATGAAGACTTAAACTATGTATATACTCAATATGAGAATATGAAAGATCCGCAAATGATCGATATTCTTTTAGACAGAGCTTATTTTGAAGAATTAAAAGTCAAGGCAGAAGCTTTGGACAGCGAATTCTTCACTCAGTATGTAGAGGATTTGATCGATTTAACAAATATAAAAACTCTTCTTCGTTGTCAAAAACAAGATAAAGATCCTTCGTTCTTGAACAAAGTAATTATTCCAGGCGGAAGTATCGATAAATCGAAATATGAAGAGTATCTGCATACAAAAGTTGAATCTAATAGTAATCTTTTCAAAAGTGCAAGAATTTATTATTATGCTTCCCAAGGAATTGCAGAATTCGAAAAAACCGGCAGCTTGGCAGGTTTTGAAAAAATGATGGATGATTACTTGATGTATATCACAAGCGAAGCAAAAAGAGTAACCTATGGACCGGAAGTGATATTTGCTTATTTGCAGACGAAGGAAACAGAGATTAAAAACCTAGGCATTATCTTCGTTGCGAAATTAAACGGGTTATCACCGGAATTCATTAGAGAAAGGTTGCGTGATAATAATGTATAATGTTGCAGTAATTGGTGATAAGGATTCAGTACTGGCGTTTAGAGCGTTAGGTATCGAAGTTTTCACCGCCTATGGCGCGGAAGAAACGAGAGCTACATTAGATAGAATCGCAAAAGAAGGTTATGGAGTTATCTTTATAACAGAACAGTTGGCAAGTTTAATTCCAGAAACCATTAGTAGATATAATAGTGTTGTTATCCCTGCAGTTATATTAATTCCATCCAATCAAGGCACTTTAAATATTGGAATGGATAATATCAACAAGAATGTTGAAAAGGCAGTTGGATCAAATATTTTAGAATAAAGGAGCGAGCTTATATTGAAATCAGGAAAAGTTATAAAAGTATCCGGACCTTTGGTAGTTGCCTCAGGAATGGAAAAAGCAAACGTATATGACGTTGTTGAAGTTTCAGAAGATAAGCTCATCGGCGAAATTATAGAGATGAGAGGCGACCAAGCCTCCATTCAGGTTTATGAAGAAACAACAGGAATTGGGCCTGGAGATTCAGTTTATACGACTGGATCACCCTTGTCGATTGAGCTGGGACCTGGCATCATTGAGCAAATGTTCGATGGTATTCAAAGACCTCTTACTGCCTTACAAGACAAAGCAGGAGATTTCTTAACAAGGGGAGTTGTTGTACCTTCTCTTAACAGAGAGAAAATTTGGGCTTTTAAACCAGTAGCTAATGTCGGAGACGAAGTTGGCCCTGGGGATACTTTGGGAACAGTGCAAGAAACACCTGTAGTCCTTCATAGAATTATGGTTCCAAATGGAATTTCTGGAACGATTAAAAGTATAGAAGCCGGTGACTTTGTAGTAACAGATATCGTTGCAGTGATTGAAACTGCTGAAGGAGATAAAGAGATCTCCATGATGCAGAAATGGCCTGTACGTATCGGTAGACCGTATAAAGAAAAACTAGACCCTGTAACACCGCTTATTACAGGACAAAGAGTTATAGATACATTCTTCCCCTTAGTAAAAGGCGGGGCGGCTGCAATTCCTGGACCATTCGGTTCTGGTAAAACGGTAGTTCAGCATCAGCTTGCTAAATGGGCAGATGCGCAAATCGTAGTCTATGTAGGCTGCGGCGAGCGTGGAAACGAAATGACAGACGTATTGAACGAGTTCCCTGAACTAGAAGATCCTCAAACTGGCGAGACTCTAATGAAGAGAACAGTTCTTATAGCAAATACATCTAATATGCCGGTAGCAGCTCGTGAGGCCTCTATTTATACAGGAATTACGATTGCTGAATATTACAGAGATATGGGATATTCTGTAGCGATGATGGCGGATTCTACATCCAGATGGGCAGAGGCTCTTCGTGAGATGTCTGGACGTTTGGAAGAGATGCCAGGGGACGAAGGTTACCCAGCATATCTATCTTCTAGAATCGCTGAATTCTATGAGCGTGCCGGGAAAGTTATTTGTAATGGTAAAGATGCTCGTGAAGGAGCTCTTAGTGCAATTGGTGCTGTATCCCCTCCAGGGGGAGATATCTCCGAGCCGGTATCTCAGTCTACACTTCGTATCGTAAAAGTATTCTGGGGACTTGACCATGCTTTATCTCATAGAAGACATTTCCCTGCGATCAACTGGTTAAACTCTTATTCCTTATATCAAACAAAAGTAGACCGATATATGGATAGCGAAGTTGCTTCTGATTTCTCAGAAAACAGAATTCGCGCAATGGGTTATCTTCAAGAAGAGTCAAGCTTAGAAGAGATTGTACGTCTTGTAGGTAGAGATTCATTATCACAAGAAGACCAATTAAAACTAGAAGTTACAAAGTCTATCCGTGAAGACTTCTTGCAGCAGAATGCTTTCCATGAAACAGATACATACTGTTCATTAGAAAAGCAGTCTAAAATGCTGAGAGCTATTTTGGAATTCTACGATAGCGGACTTGTTGCTCTTGAAAAGGGTGCATATATATCTGAAATTGAAGATATGCCTATTCGCGAAAAGATCGCCAGAGCAAAAAATGTTCCAGAAGACGACTTATCTTCCTTAGATCAATTGGTTGAAGATATTAAAGGAGCAATGAATGATCTTGTAAAGGTAGGTGAGGCGAATGCTTAAGGAATATAGAAGTGTTTCTGAAGTAGTTGGACCTTTGATGACTGTTGAAGGTGTTGAAGGTGTCAAATACGAGGAATTAGTAGATATAGAATTACAAACCGGCGAAAAACGCCGGGGAAGAGTTATCGAAATCGACGGTTCTAGAGCTATGGTTCAGGTATTCGAGGGAACATCCGGAATCAACTTGGAAAGCACAAGTGTTAGATTCCTAGGTAAGCCTCTTCAAATTGGAGTATCGGAAGATATGATCGGAAGGGTATTCGATGGTTTAGGAAATCCTATCGATGACGGTCCTAAGATTATTCCAGAAGCCAAATTAGATATCAACGGCGAGCCGATAAACCCGGTATCTAGAGACTATCCAAACGAGTTTATCCAAACAGGAATTTCTACAATCGATGGTTTGAACACCCTTGTTAGGGGACAAAAGCTTCCGATCTTCTCAGGATCAGGACTTCCTCATAACAACGTAGCTGCCCAAATCGCACGTCAAGCAGGTGTACTTGGAAAAGACGACAAATTTGCCGTAGTTTTTGCTGCGATGGGAATTACTTTCGAAGAGGCGCAATACTTTATTGATGACTTCAACGAAACAGGTGCTATCGACAGAGCGGTATTGTTTATGAACCTTGCAGACGACCCTGCAATCGAAAGACTTTCTACACCTGGTATGGCACTTACATGTGCAGAGTTCTTGGCTTTTGAAAAAGGAATGCACGTTCTTGTAATCATGACAGACATGACAAACTATGCTGAGGCCCTTCGTGAAGTATCTGCTGCACGTAAAGAAGTTCCTGGACGTAGAGGATATCCTGGATATCTATATACAGACCTTGCTACTATTTATGAAAGAGCGGGACGTATTATTGGAAGAGAAGGATCTATTACTCAAATTCCGATTCTTACAATGCCAGAGGACGATATCACACATCCAATCCCTGACTTGACAGGCTATATAACAGAGGGACAGATTATTCTATCTAGAGATCTTTATAAAAAAGGATATGCGCCTCCAGTAAATGTATTGCCTTCATTATCTCGACTTAAAGATAAGGGTATCGGAGACGGCAAAACACGTGAAGACCATGCGGATACAATGAACCAGTTGTATGCAGCATATGCACAAGGTCTGGAAGCCAAAGAATTGTCTGTAATCCTTGGCGAGTCAGCGTTATCGAATGCGGATAAGGCTTTCGCAAAATTTGCAGAAGCTTTTGACGAACAGTATGTTAACCAAGGTTATTATACAAATCGAAGCATTATCGATACATTGGATCTAGGATGGAAATTATTGAATATTATTCCAAGATCTGAGCTTAAGAGAATTAAAGATGCATATCTTGACAAATATCTTGGTGAAGAGAATCAAGGAGCTGAATAAGTATGGCAAGGCTGAATATAAATCCTACCAGAATGGCTCTTTCGGAACTTAAGGGAAGACTGAAAACTTCAAGCAGAGGATATAAACTTCTGAAAGATAAGCAGGATGAATTGATGAGACAATTTATTGAGCTTATTCGTAAGAATAAAGAGCTTAGACTTGAAGTAGAGACTGCCTTAAGCGATTCCTTCAAGGATTTTCTACTAGCCAGTGCAATTATGAGTCCGGAAATGTTGGATGAAGCTGTTTCAGTTCCTAAACAAGGAATCTCTGTTGAAATGAGAACGGAAAACGTAATGAGCGTAAACGTTCCTAGAATGGAATTCAAAAAAGAGAGTATTGTTCCTGGAGATGTAAGCGGGGGCGTTTATCCTTACGGATATGCCCAGACGACTTCAGATCTTGACGAAGCCATAGACGGCTTGGACAAAGTAATGGAACAGTTGCTGGAGCTTGCTCAGGTCGAAAAAGCCGCCCAATTAATGGCAGATGAGATCGAAAAGACTCGTAGAAGAGTAAATGCATTGGAATATAGAACCATTCCGGATTTAGAAGAAACAATAAAATATATTCGTAGTAAATTAGACGAAAATGAGAGATCAACAATCACAAGACTGATGAAAGTTAAGGATATGATTTCTAAAGAATAAAAAACCAGCCGCAAGGCTGGTTTTTCTATGTACTAATAAGATTGGATTATTCATCTTCTCTATAGACGGCTCCCTCAAAAACAGGACAATGATCTTCTTCCTTAAATGCGCAGCCGTGTTCTGCAGCATAATCGCAATAAAAATCAACAACTTGTTCTCCCTCTGGGTTTGAACTGTCTACGATTACTTTGATTTCCTTTTCGCAATTTAAAAGCGGACATAAGTCTTTATACATAAAATCTTTCATATTATCACCTCTTTATTAAAGATACCCCCAAAGAAGAGGATTAAACCGGATATTGACACCTTAAACAATACATGGTAATATATAGTAGCTATTATGATTATGGCTATTCATAGTATCCCCTATGAATACAAGACCCGAAGACTATATCTTCGGGTCTTATTTTTTTTAGAAACAATCTTTCCAAGCTTCTTTTAATTTTTGAACACCTTCTGTTATTTGGACTTCTGATAAATTACCATATCCTAATAATAATTCAGCTGTTTTATGGGGATTCATATTATTATAATAATAATCTGTTATCCCGTAAACCTTACAATCATTATT
>DGYFR06203__coassemble_1955_pt1 | contig 16270 bp, 19 predicted proteins | sample DGYFR06203__metabat2_low_PE_001 | metagenome-assembled genome bin DGYFR06203 | reverse complement strand
GCGTTTTCAGTAGCAATAAATGTTGATGCAGATATTCTGCTAGTTGATGAAATATTATCTGTCGGCGATCAACATTTTCAAGAAAAGTGTTTAAATAAGATGAAAGAACTAAAAAAAGAAGGAAAACCTCTGCTTTTAATTTCCTGCAGCGATGGATATACAACTTTGATTACAAAATACAGCGATCTTTTAGAAGAGTATTATGAATTCAACTATGTGTCCTTGGAATTAAAAGATAAGCTGGAAAATAAGAAGGATTTTTATGAAATCTGTGAAAAATATGGTTTGGATTATCCTGCAACCTACGTCATTACAAAAGAGAACCGCAGGGAGATCGAACTTCCATTCGGTTTCCCTTGTGCGGTGAAACCGAACGATAGTATAGAATTTCTTCATCTAAAATTTGAAGGCAAAAAAAAGGCTTACAAAGCAGATTCTATGGAAGAGCTTAAAAAAATCATCGATGATATATACAATGCCGGTTATACGGGCGAGTTAATTGTACAGGACTTTATACCGGGAGATTCCTCTACAATGGGCGTTTTAAATGCGTATGTAGACCGAAAAGGCCGAGTGAAGATGATGTGTTTTGCACGCTGCCTTTTAGATGAATGTCTTCCAGAAAGCATAGGCAATTATAATGCTCTCTTAACTCAGGATGCACCGGAGATCTACGCACAATACGAGAAGTTTTTATTGGATCTTGGTTATACAGGTTTTGCGAATTTCGATTTAAAATACGATAAAAGAGACGGGAAACACAAAGTATTCGAAATAAATATCCGCCAAGGACGCTCGAGTTTTTATATGACAGCAGCCGGCTGCAATTTCGTTACCTATCTTGTGGATGATCTTATTTATAGAGAAGATAAGGAAACAGTATATTTTGCCAATCCCTATTTATGGCTGTATGTAGACCCTTCGGTTCTATTAAAATATGTAAACCCGAAAGACAAAAAAGAAGCTCAGAAGTATATTAAAGAAAAGAAATATAAATTCACTCAATGGTATGAAAAAGATAAGTCCTTAAAAAGATTTCTAAACTATATGAGACGAAGAATCGCTACAAGAAGATACTACCCCGTCTATCAGAAGGATAGGGACTAGGAAAGATAGAATGAGTGTGCAGAGCGAGCCGATTCTTTCTAGCCAACTACGAAAGAGCATCGTTCTTGGGAAACAAGCGGCATGAGCTAGACCTGACTAGCGTTTTTGTAAAAAACTTTAGCAGGTCTGGTGCAGCTCGTTCTCATAATGGATTTTTTTCATTTGGCGAAGAGCAATCTGCTGACCTGTTGCCAAATCAAAGTACCTGATTTGGACTAGAGTTCAAGAGTGGAGTTGAGAGGAAAAATGAAGAAGGGTTCATTTTCTGCTTAGAATTAAAGAAAATATCTTGTGTATCGGCTTTCCGGATTGAGGGAGGCTGATATATTTTTTTGTGAAAAACATCCTTGGATTTTAATAAGAAATAAAATAATAATCTATCATTTCATTTCATGTTTTTGACGAATTTGATCTTTGCAAATATAGAAAAAACATTTGACAACACCGGATTAGCATAGTACAATATACAAGCGTCAAGTAAAAAGGTTGACGGATACGAATGAGGAGAAGTCATGGATAAGGTTGTTGAAATTGGAATTTTGTTTGATTATTACGGAAAGCTTTTAACAGACAAGCAGTTTGAAATCGTAGATCAATATTATAATGAAGATTTATCGTTATCAGAAATCGCTGAAATTCATGGAATCTCAAAACAAGCTGTCTCTGAGAATTTAAAAAGAGCAGAAAAAAAACTATATAATTACGAAAAGAAACTTTTACTGGTAGATAGAAATCAAAAAATTTCAAAAGGCATACAAAATGCTTTGGAAGAAATGAAACGATTATTATCTACAGAAGATGAGTATTTATCAAAAAGAGAGTTAGAAGACCTGATGAAACTTTTTGAAGAATATGAAAAAGAAAGACTGGAGGCAATAGGATATGATATTTGAAAATTTATCCGACAAATTACAGAATGCCCTCGGTAAGCTTACTGGAAAAGGCAAGTTAACGGAAAAAGATATCGATGCTGCTATGAGGGAAGTAAAACTTGCGTTATTAGAAGCAGATGTTAACTATAAAGTTGTTAAAGATTTTGTAAAGAAGATCAAAGAGCGTGCTTTAGGGGCAGAAGTTATGGAGTCTCTAACACCGGGCCAGCATGTTATAAAGATTGTTAACGAAGAATTAACAGATCTCATGGGAAAAAGCGAAGAAAAGATTCAGTTTTCTTCAAAGCCGCCTACTGTTATCCTTTTATGCGGTCTTCAAGGGGCAGGTAAAACCACTCATGCAGGGAAATTGGCACATCTTTTAACAAAGCAGAACAAAAAGCCCCTTTTAGTAGCAGGAGATATTTACCGTCCGGCAGCGATTAAACAGCTTCAAGTTGTAGGCGGAAATGTGAATGTTCCAGTATTCACATTAGGAGATCAGATTAGCCCTGTAGAAATTGCAAAAAAAGGTGTAGAAGAGGCAAAGCGTCTTGGAAGAGATGTAGTATTAATCGATACAGCCGGCCGTCTTCATATCGACAGCGATTTAATGCAGGAGTTAAAAGACATTGAAAGTGCTGTTAGCCCTGACGAAATTCTTCTAGTCGTCGATGCGATGACAGGACAGGATGCAGTGAATGTTGCTGAAACGTTCAGCAGCGAATTGGGAGTAACTGGAATCGTGCTGACAAAGCTTGACGGGGATGCCCGAGGCGGTGCTGCACTTTCTATAAGATCCGTTACCCAAAAGCCGATCAAATATATCGGGGTCGGAGAAAAGATGGACGAATTAGAACCTTTCCATCCAGACCGTATGGCATCTCGAATTTTAGGGATGGGGGATGTATTATCCTTTATCGAGAAGGCCCAGAATGCTATCGACGAGAAGAAGGCAAAAGAACTGGAAGAAAAGTTCCGTTCCCAAAGCTATAATCTCCACGATTTCCTGGATCAGCTAGAACAGATGAAATCCTTAGGACCGTTGGAAGATTTGCTGGCGATGGTTCCAGGCATGGATTCAAAAGCTCTAAAAGGTATAAATATCGGTGAAAAAGATATTAACCGGATTCAAGCGATGATACAGTCTATGACTCATGAAGAAAGAGATCATCCTGAGATTATCAACAACAGCAGAAAGAAACGAATTGCAAAAGGTGCAGGAGTGACAACTTCCCAGCTCAATAAACTATTAAAGCAGTTCAAAGATACGAAAAAGCTCATGAAGCAAATGGGCGGTATGCAGAAAAAAATGAAGAAAAAAGGCAACCCCTTCGGTGGCGGATTTCCTTTTTTTAAATAAATAAGAATTATTTTGGAGGAGTTATTATGTCAGTAAAAATTAGATTAAAAAGATTAGGATCAAAAAAGAGACCATTTTATAGAATCGTTGTTGCAGATTCAAGAACTGCTAGAAATGGAAGATTCATTGAAGAATTAGGATACTACAATCCATTAACACAGCCTAAAGAAGTAAAAGTAGATGCTGAAAAAGTAAACTACTGGATCGGTGTTGGAGCAAAACCAACAGATACTGTAAACCGTCTTTTCAAAAACAACGGCGTTTATGGAGAACAATCTAAAAAAGAAGCAGCTGTAGAAGAAGTGAAAGCAGAAGATACAGTTGAAGAAACACCAGCAGAAGCAGCTGAAGAATCAACAGAAGAGGTTTCTGCAGAATAGTCCCCTATAAAAGGAGGCAATATGAAAGAATTAGTTGAAATCATAGCAAAGGCTTTAGTAGACCATCCCGAGGAAGTTGTTGTCAACCTTCGCGAAGAAGGAAACAAGACGATTGTAGAAGTGAAAGCTGAAGACAAAGATTTGGGAAGAATTATTGGAAAAGAAGGGAGAATTGCCAAGGCAATTCGAACTGTCGTAAAAGCGGCTTCCATTAAAGAAGGCAAAAAAGTTTTTGTAGATATTATACAGTAGGTTTTCAAAGTGGATTATATTAAAGTAGGAAAAATTGCCAACACTCACGGTGTTCGGGGAGAATTAAAAGTTCAGTCTTTGACAGACTACGACGAGAGATTCTCAGAAGGACACAGCTATTATATTGGAGAAGAGAAAAAAGAAGTCCATATAAAATCATTCAGAAACCATAAAGGAATGCTCATTATGGTATTTGAAGAATTCGATAATATCAACCAATGCGAGAAGTACAAGGGTGATTTCTTATATGTTTCAAAGGAAGATCGTTATGAACTTCCTGAAGATTCGTATTATGTAGATGATCTGATCGGTTTTGAAGTGCTTCACGAAGGCGAAAAGATCGGTGTCCTAAAAGAGATTCAAACTTCTTATGTCAATGATATTTATATCGTTGAAACGCCTGGGGGAGATATTATGATTCCAGCAGTGAAAGAATTTATTCTAGAGATAAATCTTGAGGATAAAAGAATATTTGTAAACTTGATTGAAGGGATTTTAGAATGAGATTCGACGTATTAACTCTATTTCCGGACTTCATTCGAAATATGGAAGACTATGGAGTGATCGGAAAAAGCATTCAGAAAGAGATTATCGAACTGAATGCTGTTAATATCAGAGATTATTCCTTAGACAAGCATCGCAGAGTTGACGACATTATTTACGGCGGGGGAGCGGGCATGCTTATGACTCCTCAACCGATTTTTGATGCGGTGGAATCCTTGGACAAAAGGCAGGGACCTGTAATTTATCTTTCTCCCCAGGGGAAAGTTTTGACACAAGACCTGTGCAAAAAGCTCTCGGAGTATCCCCAGCTGATCCTTTTATGCGGCCATTATGAAGGAATCGATGCTAGAGTTCTTCATGAAGTCGTAGATGAGGAGGTTTCCATCGGCGACTATGTACTGACTGGCGGCGAGCTGGGAGCCATGGTACTTATTGATGCAGTTTCCAGAATGATTCCTGGGGTGTTGGGAAATGAAGAAAGCGCTGTTTCCGACTCTCATTATCAAACACTTCTTCAGTATGATTCTTATACGAGACCCAGAGAGTATAAAGGAATGAAAGTTCCGCAAGTGCTTCTTGACGGTAATCATAAGAAGATCGAAGAGTGGCGCAATGAAAATGCTGTTGAAAATACGAAAAAGAAACGGCCTGATTTGTATCAAAGATATCTGCAAGAAAGAATTGAAAGAGACTAAAACTTGTGATATAATCACAAAGTTATAAAAAATGTAAAACGAATGGTCCTCTGCTTAGATGCATGAACATTAAAAATTAGGAGGTTTTTACAAATGGATATTATTAAACAATTAGAAGACGAACAAGTAAGAGAAAATCGTCTTGACTTTAAAGTAGGGGATACTGTTAAAGTAGACTACAAAGTCAAAGAAGGTAATAGAGAAAGAATCCAAGTATTCGAAGGTACAGTAATCCGTATTCAAGGAACTGGCATTCGTAAAACATTCACTGTAAGAAGAGTAGCTTACGGAGTTGGAGTAGAAAGAACTTTCCCTATGAATTCACCAAGAGTTGAAAATGTTAAAGTAGCTCGCCGCGGTAGAGTTCGCCGTGCGAAACTATACTACTTAAGAGATCGTGTAGGTAAAGCTGCAAGAGTTAGAGAATTAAACAAATATTAAGAAAAATGCGCTAATTTTATTAGCGTTTTTTTAATTGAAAGAAAAGGTGATAAAGATGGATCATATTAACTGGTTTCCAGGCCATATGAAAAAGGCTACAGATTCGATAAAGAAATCCTTAAAACTTGTGGATTTAGTAGCTGAAATCGTCGACTTGAGAATACCTGTATCCAGCAGAAATCCAGTGATCGACACGATTATTGGACAGAAACCCCATTTAATGATATTAAACAAAAAAGACTTGGCGGACCCAAGGGAAAATGACCGCTGGACAGATGAATTCAGCAAAAGGGGCCACGAAGTTCTTCGTGTGGACAGTCTTCATGACAATGTGACAAAGGAACTTGAAAAAGCAGGCCGAAGAGCATTAAAGGAAAAGTTTAAGAAAGATCGGGAAAAAAATATTGAAAACGATCGAATCCGGATGATGATTGTAGGTATCCCAAACGTTGGGAAATCAACATTAATCAATCGCGTTGCAAATAAAAGGATTACAAGAGTTGGAAACAAGCCTGGTGTTACAAGACAAAATCAATGGATAAAGACCGGAGGAAATTTCGAACTTCTAGATACGCCGGGAATCCTTTGGCCTAAATTCGAGGATCCCAAAACAGGGCTTCATTTGGCTTTTATCGGTTCGATTAAAGATGAGATTATGGATAAACAAGATCTAGCTTTTGAATTATTAAAGGTTCTTCAAAAACAAGACCCGAAAATTTTAGAAGAACGTTATGGGATTACAACGAAAGACAAAACGACTCTCCAAATTATGGAAGATATCGCAGTAAAACGGGGAGCTATTATGCGGGGGCAAGAAATCGACTATGAGAGAATAGCAACTCTGATTTTAGATGAATTTAGAAAAGGCGTTATGGGCAGGATAACCCTTGAAAAGGTTGAAGATTATGTTTGATTTTTCCCTTGAAGAGTATGAAAAGAAATACAACTTATTAGCAGGGGTCGATGAGGTAGGAAGAGGACCTTTAGCAGGTCCTGTTGTCGCTTGTGCTGTTATTATGCCTAAAGGTATGATTATAGAGGGGGTAAAGGATTCCAAAAAGCTTACCCCTAAAAAAAGAGACATGCTGGATCTCCTTATCCGGGAGCATGCTCTTGGAATAGGAATCGGCATTGAAGATGAAAAATCCATCGATGAGATCAATATTAAGCAGGCTACAAGAAAAGCGATGAAAACAGCTTTGGATAATATCTTTACGAAAGAGGGCGAAAAAATATCGGCAGATATTGTTTTTGTAGATGCCGAAAAAATCGACTGTCAGATTCCCCAAGAGAGCTTGATAAAAGGAGATGACCGCTGCTTTATTATCGCATGCGCCTCTATCGTTGCAAAGGTGCTTCGAGATAAAATGATGGTAGAATATGAAGAACAATACCCGGGTTATGATTTTGCAAAAAACAAAGGATATGGAACAAAAAAACATCGCGAAGCTCTTTTGGAGATAGGACCTTGTTCGATTCATCGAAAAACTTTTCTAAGGAAGATTCTTCATGGAAAAGTCTAATGAAAGAGGATCTTTAGGAGAACAACTGGCAGAGGAATATCTTTTGAAAAAGGGGTATACATTCTTAGATAGAAATTATAAACGATTTACAGGTGAAATCGATTTGATATTTACGAAAGGGGATCTTCTTGTATTTGTAGAAGTGAAGGCCCGCAAGAATGCAGATTTTGGATATCCTTCGGATTTTGTAACGGAAGAAAAGCAAAGAAAAATACTTTCTGCAGCAGAAATTTATATCAATGAAAATGAGCTTTATGATTATCAGCCGATTTTTGATGTTATAGAAATATTTTTGGAAGAGCCTATTAGAATCGAACATATAGAAGATGCTTTTCCTTAAAGGAGGTAAAAATGTTTACAGCAGGTATTATTACTCTATCAGATAAAGGAAGCCGCGGCGAAAGGGTTGATGAAAGCGGCAGAGTGATCGAAGAAATGATTCAAGAAGCGGGATATGAAGTGAAACACAAGGAAATTATTCCCGATGATCTCAATCTGATAGAAGAGAAATTGATAGAATACAGCGATGTGCATCAAGTGGATTTAATTTTGACTACTGGCGGAACCGGCTTTAGTCCAAGAGATGTAACACCGGAAGCTACAGAAAAGGTAGCGACAAGAAGAGTCCCTGGGATAGCGGAGGCTATGAGAGCTTACAGCATGACTATTACAAAAAGAGCAATGCTTTCTCGAGCGGCTTCTGTCATTCGAAACAATACCTTGATTATCAATCTTCCAGGAAGTCCAAAAGCAGTAAAAGAAATTTTGGATTATATTCTACCGGAGTTAGATCATGGTCTTAAAATTCTCAAAAATCTAGATGGAGAATGTGCTCGATAAGGAATACTTGTTATGATTCTATCTAGTTGGTATAATTGATATAAGTAATAAATTGAGGAGGAATTAGAATGATTTCAGCAGGAGATTTCAGAAAAGGCACTACATTTGAAATGGACGGTGACGTGTGGCAGGTCATGGATTTCCAACACGTTAAACCGGGAAAAGGGGCAGCGTTTGTCCGAACTAAAATCCGTTCTGTGATGAGCGGTGCAAACAAGGACATTACCTTTAACCCAAATGATAAATATCAAGAAGCACGTATTGAAACAAAAGACATGCAATATCTTTACAATGACGGAACATTATATTATTTTATGGATCCGAATACATACGATCAAATTCCAATTGAAAAAGATTCAGTGGAAGATGCGATCGTATATATTAAAGAAAATGATATGGCAACCCTTCGTTTTTACAAAGACAAAGCATTTGAGGTGAATCCTCCCAATTTTGTTGAACTAACTGTAACAAAAACAGAACCTGGAGTAAAAGGCGACACTGCTACAGGTGCTGTAAAACCAGCGACTGTGGAAACAGGAGCTACTGTAAATGTTCCTCTTTTTGTAGAAGAGGGAGATGTAATCAAAATAGATACTCGTTCAAACGAATATCTATCACGAGTTTAAAGGAGAATTATAATGGATCATTTATATGAAAAAATTGCGTATTTAAAAGGCTTGTCTGAAGGTATTCAATTAGAAGAAGAAACAAAATCAGGAAAACTTATCAGCGAAATGCTTGAAGTTATGGGCGAATTAGTAGAAGAAGTAGAAGACTTAAATTATTATATGACAGATCTTTATGAGTATGTTGGATTCGACGAAGACGATGAAGATTACGATGACGAAGATTTTGATGATTATGATGAAGATATCTATGAATTCGTAACTGAAGACGATGATATCGAAGATATCGAGTAAATGATCCGCTAAGTAAGAGAGAGTAAATAAGGGAGCAGGTAATAGATACTAGGCAGTAGGGATTGAAAACTTTTGAGCCATTAGCTCAAAAGTTTTCAATCCCTATTTCCTATAACCTACAACCTGCTCCCTCTTTTTTTAGTCCATATCCTCTCGGATTTCACCTGTTCGATAAGCGTTAAGCAGTTCTTTTAATTCTTCAATTGTATTTTGAAGGGCTTTTCCTTCGTCCGTATCTTTGATTAGAATTCTTTCGGAAAATTTTTCGGTTACATGGACCTTTGGAGTATAGGCGCCGTGGACTGTTTCCATTGTTTCATAATTGGAATGTTCTGCTAAAGAAAGATTATGGGAGTTGAAGGTTAACGTGTAGCCTGCGATTCCTGTTTTTGGCTGATAAGCTTTTGAAATCCCGCCATCGATTACATATACTTTTCCATTTGCGGAAATGGGCTTTTCTCCATCTTTCATTTTAACGGGAACATGTCCGTTTATTATATGAGATCTTTTAGGATCTAGTCCGAATTCTTCGAATATTTTATCTACATATTTTTCTTCTTTGCTTAATGCGTAATACGGATTATAGTATTCTTCGCGGACACCTTTGTCGTCGACAAATAAATTTTCGAAAGCAGATAATTGGCTTTTTCCAAACATAGGAGATTTTGGACCGCACCACATATACCAGAACATATCGATGGCTTTCTGGCGTTTCAATTTGTCAGTACTGTGCTGTGCCAGACGAACTTGGTTGTCAAAAAAGTCGAGAAGGCTTTTTCCGCTGTAAACTTCCCCTTCATATTCAAATGTAGAGAAAGATCCGTCTTTTTCCATCGGTATGCAGCCGTGAACTAAAATATTTGAGTTCATGATTTTATAAACGCTTCCGATATTAAGAAGATATCGGATATGTTTTTGAAGCTTTTCGCTATGGGCAAAAGAAGATTTAAGCAAAGATATAATCTGTTTTTCTTCTTCGGTTAAACGACTCGGGAAATCAGGATCAATAGTGGGAAAATGATCATCTAGAAGAGGATACTCTTTTCCATCCCAATCTGTATAAATATTTCTTTTAAAATCCACTTTGCGGAATACATTTCGATGATCCATGCCAAGTTCTGGATTGCGGTCGATGAGCTGGCTTGTGAGTTTAAACTGGATCATGGAAATGGCTTTGTACATTTTTGCAGTAATATCTTTTGAAAAATTGTCGTATTTGTTTGGAGTCAAGATGCGGGGCTGGAATCTTTCGCAAGGATCGTCCCCGTATGTACTTTCTGCAAAGACAGACAAAGGTCTTAGATTAATCGCATAAGCCGCTTCGATAGATTCATAATTGCTGTAGCTTAAGGCGTTCCGTATTACATTGCAGATGAGAGATTCATTGCCAAGAGCCGCTCCGATCCAGAGAACATCATGATTGCCGAATTGAAGATCGACATTTTCCCGGCTCATCAGGATATCGACTATTTTATCGGGGCGAACGCCTCGATCGTAAATATCCCCTACAATGTGCAGGTGGTCGATGCTTAGATCCTGGATAACGTGGCAGATAGTGCGGATGAAGTCAAAGGAAGCGTCGATTTCGATAATTGTATCGATTAAGGTGTTGAAATATTCGCTTTTATTCATTTCTTCGCCGCTTACGTTCAGCATCTCATCGATTAATTCGCGATAATGTCCCGGAATTTTAGTACGTACTTTGTGGCGAGAATATTTTGCTGCAACCCGTTCTAAAACCCTTAGAAGGTTTATAATCGTTTTCCTAATCCAGATAGGAGTAAATTTCTTATTATCTTTCATCAGATTCATAAATTTTGAAGGCTCGTAGATAAGGTTGGACAATTGGTTCTTTTCATTTTCTGAAAGACTGCCGCCAAATTCTAGAGATATTTTATCCCTTGTATTCCCGGAAGCGCTTCTTAAGATTCTGGCAAAGGCATCGTGCTGACCGTGAAGGTCGCTTAAAAAGTATTCTGTGCCCTTTGGCAGGACAGAAACGGCAGTGAGTTCAATAATTTCGCTGGAAGCTTCTTCAATGGTCTTGTATTTTTTTGAAAGCAGTTCTAAATATCGTCGACTTTTCATTCATACTCTCCTTATTATCGTTAAATATGCCTACTTTATTTTATTATATCATTCCTGAAAAAAAGAACCATAGTTGTGATATAATTCCTCTGTAAAAGGGGCTTTATCTCTATAAAGCAATAGTATTTTTAGCCTCTATTTGGTATAATAGTAGCATTATCAGTGGCGAAAAGCCACAAGGAAGGAGAAGAGATGAAAAACAAATTTATTAAATTAATAGCAGCGACGCTAAGCTTAGGATTTTTACTAACAGCATGCGGCGGAGCTGGTGGAAATGGCGGCGGAGGTGCTGATTCAGACAGCATTATTATCGGCGGGATTGCACCGTTAACTGGGAATGTAGCGATTTATGGAACAACAGCCACAAACGGCGCGAAACTTGCGGTAGAAGAAATCAATGCCAACGGCGGTATTTTAGGAAAGCAAATCGATTTTAGAGTAGAAGATGATAAAGGCGATATCACAGAAGCTACAAATGCTTACAACAAATTAGTAGATGAAGGAATGGTTGCTCTATTGGGGGCTATCACTTCTCAGCCTACAGGTGCTGTAGCAGAAATGGCTGTAACGGATAATATGCCGATGATCACTCCTACTGGAACTCAGTTCTCTATTACAGAAGGAAGACCTAATGTTTTCCGTGTATGTTTTACAGATCCTTTCCAAGGAGAGATGCTTGCGCAATATGTAAATGACAATATGCAAGGCAAAAGAGCAGCTATTATGACAAATACTTCTAGCGACTACTCAAACGGAGTTGCAGAAGCGTTTAAAACAAAAGCAGAAGAATTAGGAATCGAGATTGTTGCAGAAGAGTCTTATGGAAACACAGATACAGACTTTAGAGCGCAATTAACAAATATTGCTGGAACAAATCCAGACGTACTAATGATTCCTGATTATTACCAAATTATCGCTCTTATTGCACCGCAAGCAAGAGAAGTTGGAATCCAATCAACTATGATCGGTCCTGATGGATGGGATGGAGTTGCAAAACAAGTAGATGCATCAGCTATTGACACTGTAGAAGGAGCGATCTTTACAAATCACTATTCTGTAAAAGACGAAAACGAAAAAGTACAAAACTTTATTAAATCTTATACAGAAAAAAATGGCGAAGAACCTTCTGCTTTCTCTGCATTAGCATATGACGGAATCTATATGCTGAAAGATGCTATTGAAAAAGCTGGTTCTACTGAGGACAAGCAGGCGATTGTAGATGGATTAAAAGGTATTCAATTCGACGGTGTCACTGGACATCTAGAGTTTGACGATAACAACAATCCAATCAAATCTGTATCTATGATTAAGGTTGTAGATGGCGACTATACATTAGATTCAGTAATTGCGCCAAAATAATAATATCAGAGAGGGCCATCTCCCGTGGAGATGGTCTCTTTCATGAGGAGGAAAATTTTGAAATTCATACTTCAAATAATTAATGGACTCCAGCTTGGCAGTATTTACGCTTTAGTGGCATTGGGATATACAATGGTTTATGGAATTGCAAAACTAATCAACTTTGCTCACGGAGATATCCTGATGGTGGGCTCGTATGTTGCATTGTTCAGCATTCCCCTTTTAAATTCAATGGGATTGCCGGTTTGGGCTTCAGTGCTTCCAGCTGTAATCTTTTGTACAATTTTAGGGACGGTAATCGAGAGATTAGCCTATAAACCTTTAAGAAATTCTCCTAGAATCTCAGCCTTGATTACAGCTATCGGAGTCAGCTTATTATTGCAGAATTTAGCGATGAAATATATCGGAACAGGGGCTAGGCCTTTTCCAAGCGTGTTCGAAATGGAACCGCTGCATATAGGAGAATTATCGATCAACTTTAATATATTTATCACTATCGTTGTAACGATTGCTTTAACCATTCTGCTTCAGCTATTTATGAAAAAGACAAAATACGGAAAAGCTATGGTGGCTACCAGTGAAGATGCAACGGCAGCAAAACTTGTAGGGATTAATATCGATACAGCGATTTCATTAACATTCGCTATCGGAAGTGCATTAGCAGCAGTTGGATCTATTCTTTATCTATCAAGTTATCCGCAGATTCAGCCGACTATGGGTTCAATGCTTGGAATTAAAGCCTTTGTTGCAGCGGTTCTTGGAGGGATCGGAATTATTCCAGGGGCTGTGCTTGGAGGATTTATTCTAGGAATTGTAGAAGCCTTAACGATGGCCTATATTTCCACACAATTACGAGATGCCTTTGTATTTGGTATTTTGATTGTGGTCTTATTAGTAAAACCAACTGGTCTTTTAGGCAAAAACAAAAGAGAGAAGGTGTAGTATGCCAAAGAATAAAAAACAGATCTATATATTGACAGTGGTTGTTTTAGCTGTTGTTTATGCGATTGTATTCTCTCTAATGTCTGCTGGATTGTTATCTCGTTATTGGTCGTCTCTTATAAATCTGATCTGCATCAATATTATTCTCGCAGTCAGTCTTAATGTTACTGTAGGTACACTGGGACAGATTACATTAGGACATGCCGGGTTTATGTCTATCGGTGCCTATGCAGCAGGATTGTTCTCAAAAGCTCATATTGTTGACGGATTGCCTGGATTTTTGATTTCCCTGGTAATCGCTGGAATCGTTGCGGGAATCGTAGGTGTTATCATCGGTATTCCAGGACTTCGGCTAAGAGGAGATTATCTTGCGATTATTACATTAGCTTTTGGGGAGATCATCCGTGTTCTAATCGAGTTCTTTGATTTTACGGGAGGAGCACAGGGGTTGTCTGGAATTCCAAGATTCCAAAACTTTACAGTATTTTTTATCCTGATGGCAGCATCTGTAGCTTTTATGTATTCTATGATGACCAGCCGACACGGAAGAGCAATTCTTGCTATTCGAGAGGATGAAATTGCCAGCGACTCCGTAGGGATCAATACAACGTATTATAAAGTGTTTGCCTTTGTAATTTCAGCAGTTTTTGCAGGAATTGCCGGGGGAATGTACGCTCATCAGATGGGTGTTTTAAATGCGAAACAATTTGATTTCAACTATTCAATCAATATATTAGTAATGGTAGTACTTGGCGGAATGGGTTCTTTTACCGGTGCAACAATTTCTGCTACAGTATTGACTATTTTGCCGGAAATGCTTCGAGGATTTAACGATTATCGTATGATCATCTACTCTTTGATTTTGATTATAATGATGATTTTCCGTCCGTCAGGCCTTCTAGGCAGAAAAGAATTCCACATTACAAAATTTGTAAACAAATTTAGAAATAGGAAAAAGAAGGAAGGAGGAGAACTACGTGAGTAATGAAAAAGTTTTAAGAGCAAAAGATATATCCATCGTTTTCGGCGGACTTACAGCGGTAGATCATTTTAATATGGAAATCGGACAAAATGAACTTGTAGGACTGATCGGACCGAATGGAGCAGGTAAAACTACTGTTTTTAATATACTTACCGGTGTCTATACTCCGACTTCTGGAGAGTATGAATTTGACGGAAAGAATGTCGATAAAGTCCACACTTATAAACTAGTGCAAAGCGGAATCGCTCGAACATTCCAAAATATCCGCCTGTTTAGCAAAATGTCGGTACTCGATAATGTAATCGTGGCTAACAATTTCAACATGGAATATAAGCCTCTTACTGGCGCTTTCCGGCTTCCTGCCTTTTGGAAGGAAGAAAAGAGAGAAAGAGAAGAAGCCTTAAAGCTGTTGAGTATATTCGATCTTGATCAATATGCAGATGTGGACGCGGAGAATCTTCCCTATGGACAGCAGAGAAAACTTGAAATTGCGAGAGCCATGTCTACAAAGCCGAAGCTGCTTTTGTTAGATGAACCGGCTGCAGGGATGAATCCGAAAGAAACTGAGGAACTTATGGAAACAATCCGGCTGATCCGCGATAAATTCAATATCTCTATTCTTCTAATCGAACACGATATGAAACTCGTTCTTGGAATCTGCGAAAGAATCATAGTGCTGGACCATGGAAAGATTATCGCTCAGGGAGATCCGATCGAAACAGTAAATGATCCCCGTGTAGTAACAGCTTACTTGGGAACTGCCGAAGATGCCGAGGAGTTGGAAGATAAGGTTGAAGAAACAGAGGAGGTGAAATAATGTCTGTCTTGGAAATCAACGGGCTTAATGTTTATTATGGAAATATCCACGCAATAAAAGATGTTAGTCTAAAAGTAGAAGAGGGAGAGATTGTTTCCCTTATCGGTGCAAATGGTGCTGGAAAAACAACAACACTTCAAACAATCTCTGGAATTATCCGACCAAAGACTGGTACGATTCTTTTTAACGGAAAAGATATTACAAAAGAGAGAGCCCATAATATTGTAAAAATGGGTATCGCCCAAGTTCCGGAAGGAAGAAGGGTCTTTTCTCAGCTTTCTGTTAGCGATAATGTACGTTTAGGCGCTTTTACAGTAAAAGATACGGCAGAGGGCCTTAAAGCAAATCGTAAGCGTTTTTACGATATTTTCCCTCGTATGAGAGAACGAAAGCAGCAGCTTGCAGGAACATTATCTGGAGGCGAGCAGCAGATGCTTGCCATGGGAAGAGCTGTAATGTCTCGACCAAAACTTTTGATTTTAGATGAACCCTCTATGGGATTATCGCCTTTATTTGTAAAGGAAATATTTAAAACGATAGTTGAACTAAACAAAAAAGGAACGACGATCCTACTCGTCGAACAAAATGCCAGAATGGCTCTATCTATTGCGGATCGTGCTTATGTTATCGAAACAGGAAGAATCGGTATGGAAGGACCAGCAAAAGAATTAGCTGAAAATGAAGATGTAAAAAAAGCATATCTTGGAGCATAAAGAATCCCTTCGGGGGTTCTTTTTTTGTTCTGCTTCAGAAACTTAGCATCTAGCCGGGATTTCCTGAGGGGGTTTAGGCGCCCTTCATCCTCTCCTAGGATTGGAAACTAAGACCTTTTGAGTATCGTGAAAGTACTGAAACTAAGAAATCCAAAAGCTTAAAACTTCCTAGATCAAAAGTCAAATAGAAGATAGATTGTAGGCTATAGGGTCTAGAACATAGGGCTGGCAGAAATATGGAGATTGTTTCTCAATGAAGATTTAGAAAGGACATAGAAAAAGACCTATTGCACTTTGGCAATAGGTCTTTGGGTTATTCTATTCTAGATGGATGGTTGGGATAACTTCTTTTCGATTCTTTGCAATTTTGATAACACCAAAACCGTATACAAGAGCAAGCACTGCGGCGATGATTAAACTGATGGTATAATCAATTCCCAGTCCGATATCTTGTTCTGCTAAGATAAAGGCA
>DGYFR06203__coassemble_1924_pt1 | contig 17461 bp, 15 predicted proteins | sample DGYFR06203__metabat2_low_PE_001 | metagenome-assembled genome bin DGYFR06203 | reverse complement strand
CAGAATTCAAAAAAACTTATCAAATGATAAGTTTTTCTGAAATGTTTTGAAAAATAGTTATCTATATGTTTACTTTTTATTTACAATATCTCTACAATTTAACTACAATTCTGCTTTAGTTCTAGGAAAACCCCTTTATTCCCTAAACTATCTTTATCCCGTGCACTATGCATCTCTTGACTAATATACATAAATATATATATGATAAGTACATCCTTTTGCTGCTTGTGAAAGTGTTTACGATCTTTTTAATATAAAGTATTGTTAAATCCCTGAAGATATCTCGTTTTGAAATTTATCCTATACATAGAGAAAATATAAAAATTTAATACAAAAGGAAATGAAATATGATCATGGTTTTCCATGGACAAAACGAAACAACATTTACATAAAGGGATATTTCTATAATGAGAATCGCGAAATTCCTGTAGAAGAAATTTTTTCTCTTATCGAAAAGAATATAGATTCTTTAGAAGATCTTTACCCTAAAATTCGAGGAAATTTTCTCATCGTCGTAGAAAAAGAGGAAAAGGAATATACAATTCTTGCAGATAAACTTCGTTCTTTTCCTCTACTCTATTCTTTTGACAAAGAATGGATTCTTTCTGATACAGCACTCTCTTTAAAAGAAGAACTCGAGAGCAGAGAAATCCTCCTGACTGTAAATCAAGAAGCTTTGAGAGAGTTTAAAATGTGCAGCTTTACCTTGGGCCATCACACCCTTTATGAAAATATCAGCGGTATAAACTCCTGTTATGTGTTGAACTTAAAAGAAGACGGATCTTCTAAAGAAAAGCGATTCAGAGAAATTTTTGATTTGTGCGAAGATCATAAGTGTCTTGAAGAAGAAATCGATGAAATTCCTAAGATTTTGGAAAAGATTTTAAAAAGGATTATCGCTACTGCAAAATCCCGCAACAAACAATTAATCGTCCCCTTAAGCGGGGGACAGGATTCCCGTCTTATTATTCATACATTAGCGCAGTTACAGGCAGAAAATATCCTCTGCTATACTTATGGAACGAAATCCTCCCCTGAAGTGCAGATTTCGAAAAAGATCGCTGAATTCTATAACTATCCATGGAAATTTGTGGAATACACACCTGATAAATGGAAAAACTTTATCGCAAGGGATGATTTTAAAGAACTCTTAGCTGCAGCAAATCAGTTTATATCCACTCCCCATATTCAAGAATATATGGCGTTAAAAGAACTTCTTCGTCAAGGATATTTGGAAAAAGGAGGCATTATTCTTCCAGGTTTTTCCGGAGATTTTCTTCAAGGCAGCAATATCCCGCCTTATTTTATCGTAGAAGAAAATATTTCATGGAAGAATTTTTACGAAGAAGTCAAAGGCCAATATTTCAGCCATATCCTTTGGGACGAAGATATGAAATCCCATGAGGATGAAATAAGAGAAAGTATTCGAAAAAAGTCTGAGTTTATCACTTCTTCTCTTCCTTGGCGGGAAGCCTTAAACCGCTATGAACGATTCGGTTTTGAAGACCGTAAACCTAAATTTATCGTCAACAGCTGCCGAGTCTATGAACTGTTTGGTTTAGAATGGAGAACACCTCTTTGGAACGAAGAATATTTTCACTTCTGAAAAGGCGTTCCTGAAAAAAGATACGCCAGAGAGCTTCATTATTTATATACACAAAAATATCAAAAAGAATTACAAGAATACTTAGGATCAGCACCTAAACATCCAGCTTTGCCAAAAGCTGATCTTACCCACTTTATCAGGAAATATTTCCCTAATGTTTTCCAAAATATAAAACACAAAAAGAACCACAGAGAACTCCTTAAAAAATATAAAGCAGATCCCTACGGGTGGTTCTCGATTTGTGATGATAGAGAATGGGAAAAATATAAAAATAAAGTATATTCCGTAAATTCTATTGTCAGCTTAAAGACATTGGATGCCTTAGGTATCAAATATTAGTTTTTAATATCCTTTGTTTCTCAAAATCAGCAAAGAAAAGGCCCCTTGAAAAGAGATCAAGTTCTCTTTTCAAGGGGCCTTTTGTTCAATTCTATAGCCGGCAAAACAAAAATTATAATATAAAACAAGCGGAAAATTTTATTCTATCTCATCCATTTCAAAAACTTCATGATAGTGGTGTTTGTCCACCGTAATAAATGTATAGTAGCGAGGATTGGCTACTATAATTCTATTGTTGATCTCTTCTACAATTTCTTCCGGATCTGTTTTCATTTCCGGCGACATTTCCACATCGAAAATGACATTCGTTCTGTTGTAACTTTCTACCATTCTGAAATCATGGATGGATAATCTTTCATCGACTTCTTTTACAATGCCTTCTATTTTCTCTAAAGCTGCATTAATTTTGGGATCATCCAATATAAGCGGATCCATATGAATTGTCAGCTGTATGCCCAACTCTTCGATAATCTCATTTTCGATTCTGTCGCAGAGCTCATGGCTTTTCATTATATCTTCCTTTGCATCTATTTCTGCATGTACCGTGGCAAAAACATGTCCCGGACCATAATCATGAACAATTAAATCGTGTATTCCGTGTATTCCTTCACATCCTAATATAAATTCCTTGACCTTGCCTTCATATTCTTCTGAAATCTCTTCCCCGACAAGTTTGCTGATCATATCGGATAGAATATCCCATCCGGCTTTAATAATGAGAATACCTACGATTATTCCCATATAACCGTCGAGATTAATACCGATCAGCGGACTTACAACGAGAGAGATTAAAACAACAGAAGTACTGACTACATCGGCAATACTGTCTGTTGCAGTCGCCTTTACAATATCCGAGTCGATTTTTCTGCTGATCTTTGTATAGAAGAAATAAAGCCATAGTTTTAATGCAATAGATACCAGAAGAATTCCCGCTGTCCGCATCGTAAAAAAGACTTCTTCTGCATTTCTAATTTTAAAAATCGACTCTAAAACCAGCTGAGCACCTACAAAAATAATCACAACTCCTACCAAGGTTGAAAATAAATATTCCATTCTCGCATGGCCGAAGGGGTGTTCTTTATCCGCAGGCCTTGAAGACAATTTAAAGCTAACGATCATAATAAGAGAAGATCCGGCATCGGACAAGTTGTTCACCGCATCCGCAATAATCGCTACCGACTTTGTCAGCAAGCCTGCAATAAGCTTTATCGAAAATAAAAGCAGATTAATACATATTCCCACACCGCTTGCCAGATTGCCATAAGAATTTCTCGTATCGATATTATTTACTTTTTCGGGATTTCTTACAAATTTACTTATTAAAAAATCGATCATACTACTCTCCTTTGAAGACAATATCTAAATTATAACACAGAAAAAGAAAGGCATAGAATCTTTCAAAAACTAAGATTCTATGCCTTTCACAATTTATCTCGCACTCATAATAATTTCAACTTCATCTTCGTTTAGACCGACCATTGCTTCTCCAAGCCCCTTGGATACTTCTGCAATGACTGCCGGATCCCTATAGTATTCTACCGCTTCTACGATTGCTTTCGCTCTTAACACAGGATCACCTGATTTGAAAATACCGCTTCCTACAAAGACCCCTTCTGCTCCAAGCTGCATCATTAAACAAGCATCCGCCGGTGTTGCCACTCCCCCTGCTGAAAAGTTCGGTACTGGAAGTTTTCCAGTTTCTCTCACCTCTTTTAGCAATTTGTAAGATACGCCCATGTCTTTGGCTGCATGGTAAAGCTCTTCGCTTCTAAGACCCTGTACTTTAGAAATTTCTCCTGAAATCTGTCTCATATGGGTTACCGCTTGGGAAACATCTCCGGTTCCAGCCTCTCCCTTTGTGCGGATCATCGCAGCACCTTCTTCGATACGTCGTAATGCTTCCCCTAGATTTCTTGCCCCGCATACAAAAGGTACCTTGAAATCGTTTTTATCGATATGTAAAAGATTATCCGCAGGAGTCAGAACTTCAGACTCGTCCACCATATCTACTCCTATATGCTCCAGCACTTGTGCTTCCACGAAATGTCCGATACGCACCTTCGCCATAACCGGGATAGACACTGCTTTCATAATTTCCTCGATCATTTCAGGATCGCTCATTCTAGAAACGCCCCCTGCAGCTCTGATATCAGCTGGTACCCTCTCTAGAGCCATAACTGCCACCGCTCCTGCTTCCTCGGCAATCTTTGCCTGCTCCACATTGATCACGTCCATAATAACGCCGCCCTTTAAACTCTCTGCCAATTCTCTATTAAATTCCATGTATATCTTCCTCCTAATTTTTATTCTATAATTATCATACTGTGATTCTGATGTTTTTAAAAGTATCATATTTAGAATATTTGAAGGCATCAGATTAGAAGAAACAAAAAAACCGTTTAGAATCATTTTGTTCTAAACGGTTTTTTCTTATTCAAATTTTAAATCCACAGTTTCCTCTTTATCTCCTCTAAAGACTTTGACTTTGACTTCATCGCCTTTTTTATGGGTAATAAGAGCTTTTTTAAGCTGATTCATATTTGGTGTTTTATAGTCGTCTATCGATATGATAATATCGCCTCTTTGAATCCCAGCCTTATCTGCGGCAGCTTGAGCCTCAACTTCCATAACTACGACTCCTTCATCTACAGGAAGCTCTTGGCCTACAGCCATTTTATAACGCCGCGCATCGATTCCTGAAATTCCGAGAAGTACGGGTTCATAGGCTCCTGTTTGAACGATCTGTTCTACAATCGGCATAGCAAGATTAATCGGTATTGCAAATCCGATTCCTTCCCCTTCGCCGGCTTTCGCCGTATTGATTCCGATCAGTTTTCCTTCTGCATTTAAAAGAGCCCCCCCGCTGTTTCCCGGGTTGATCGCTGCATCTGTCTGAATAAATCCATCCATCTGCAAGCCGTTTTGCAAAGTTATACTTCTATTAAGACCGGAAATATAGCCTGAAGTCAATGTAGACTGCAGATCCATTCCTAATGGATTTCCTATAGCAATGGCCTTGTCTCCCACATTTACTTTTTCTGAATCTCCGATTTCTACAGGTGTAAGACCTTTTTTATCCGCCTTGATAACAGCAAGGTCTAATGTTGCATCATTCCACAACAGTTCAGCCTTTGCTTTTTCTCCGTCATTAAATACTACTTCGATAGAATCTGCCTTTCCATCTCGAACTACATGGGAATTCGTTAAGATATAACCGTTTTCGCTGACAATTACACCGGATCCGATCCCTTCGCTTACAGATTCTCCCTGCTGGAATAGAATATTTTCTTCCACAGCTAATGTTGTAATCCCCACAACAGATGGCGTTGTTTTTTGAGCTACTGCATTTTCAACATTGGTTTCTCCATCCACTTGAATCGTCTGAGCTGCAGGAGAATTTCCAGAAAGGACTCCCGTCCTTTGTCCTCGGTTCATAAAGGCTGCTGTTGCACCGCCTCCTAATAAAGCCGCCACAAGCATCAATGCGATTACTCGAAGCCAAGGAAATTTTGATTTCTTTTTATAATTTTCATCTCTTACAATCCTTCGGATGTCATTTTCAGATAATGAATTCCTGCCTGCTTCCCCTTCGAGAGAATCTCTTGAAATTCTGTTTCGATAATCAAATTCTTCGTTCATACTTTACCCCTTTCTCTATTTATCATTTCTGAACTTATAGTAACAGTAAAATATGTTACGATTATGTTTTCAAAAAAACAGCTGTCCAAGATAACTCTTGTTCAGCTGTTTTCATTCTTTTAAGCAGGATCTACTTTAGATTTCGCTGCGATTTCTTTTGCTAATTGTCTTAATTCTTCATTTTCTTTATCTGTTAATGCACCCTTTGACTCAACGATGGTTTCGCAATTATCGAACTGCTGAGAATCCATGAATTCTTTCAGCCCTTTTACGGCTCCTCCGCTCCATCCAAAGTTTCCGAAAACACCTAAAGCGTGATTTTTGATCTTATTCATTCTTAGAATATTTACGAAATTGTCCATATTCGGATAGATACCGTTATTATAGGTACAGCTTCCTAAAACAAGTCCTTTGTACTTCCATACTTCAGACAATAGATAAGAAGCATGTGTTTTCGATACATCGAATACTTTTACGTTCCGAATGCCTTCTTCTGCTACATAGCGGGCTAATACGTCTGCCATATTTTCAGTAGTGCCGTACATAGAACCATAGATAATGATCACGCCGCCATCTACTTCCTGAAAAGCCCATTTCGCATAATCGCCGATAATTTTTGCAGGATTTTTTCTCCATACACAGCCGTGAACAGGACAGATAATGTCGATATCTAATTTCTCTACCTTTTGTAGGGCACGGATCGCCATTTGAGAATACTTTCCTATAATATTTGAATAATATCTTCTGTATTCGTCCACAAAGAAATCATAGTTCATCTGATCGTCGAAAATCGTACCGTTTAATGTTCCGTATCCTCCGAAAATATCTTGTGAGAATAGTACTTTTCCTGTAGATTCATAGGTTACCATAGACTCCGGCCAGTGAACCATCGGTGTCATCGCAAAGTTTAAAACACGCTCCCCAAGCTCTATCGTGTCCCCTTCTTTTACTACAATAAAGCGGTCATCTCCTGGCGTAAGCTCTAAATAGCTTTCAAGCATTTGTCTTGTTTTTGCGTTTCCGATAAAAGTAAGATTCGGATATTTTTCCAATACCGGCTTGATACTTCCGGAATGATCCGGCTCAATGTGATTGACTACAAGATAGTCCAAGTCTCTTCCGTCCAGTACTTCCTCCAAGCCTTCCATAAAACCGTCTGTTTTGTTCACTCGAACGGTATCTAAAAGACAAGTTTTTTCGTCAAGAATCAAATAAGCATTGTATGCAACCCCTTTTGGCAAAGGCCACATATTTTCAAACAAACGGGTATCTCTGTCATTTACACCAAGATAGTAAAGTCCTTCTTGGATTTTCGCGGTCAACGTATTCATTATATAATCCACTCCTTTTAATACTTAGTAATCTGCTCCATTATTTATATCTTATCACAGATATATTCTTTTTAATACTAAGAACCTTTATAAATCCGACTTGCCGTAGTCGTCTAAAAAGAAATACTTTTCTTTCCCTTCTTCATATCCTAAAACCCTTGAAATATCTACATTCTGAGAAGATCGGAAGATGGATTTTTTTACATTTGCAAAGTCTTCCTCTTCTAAGAATTCTATCAATTTTTTAATTCTTTTTCTCATAGATCCTGTTTTTTTCGCCGCTACCATACAGGCGCAATTTAATGGAGTAAGCCCTGTATATTCCATCCATCGTATAATAGACTTTTCTTCTACGAGATAAAGAGGTCTGATAATTTCCATGCCTTCGAAGTTTTGAGCATGAAGCTTCGGCATCATTGTTTTATAATTTCCTGCACAAAGAACGTTTAAAAGTATCGTTTCTATAACATCGTCGAAATGATGCCCTAGGGCTAGCTTATTGCAGCCGAGTTCTTGGGCTTTAGCATATAGAGCACCCCGTCTCATTCTCGCACAGATATAGCAGGGATTATCCTTTGCTATTTCTTCTGCAACGTCGAATATATTTGCAGGGAAAATTTTCCCTGGGATCTCAAGATGTGCTAGATTCTCCTCTAAAAGTTTCCGGATCTCAGGATGATACCCTGGATCCATTGCGATAAATTCCAGTTCAAAATTATTATGTCCATTTTTCTTAAGCTCTTGAAAAAGCTTCGCTAAAAGAAGACTGTCCTTTCCTCCAGAGATGGCTACCGCTATTTTATCCCCCTCTTGGATCAGATCGTATTCTTTGATTCCTTTTATAAATTTAGACCAGAGATATTTTCGATACCTTTTTATGAGAGATCTTTCTATTTCCTTTATATCTTTCAACTCTTCCGTCGGAGTCATCCATTCGCAGGCATATTCAAATTCTTCTCCCATACCGCCACTTCCTTTCCTTATTCTAGGGTGTATTATATCATATGAAACCTTTGAATTCTCTATTAAAACCCGCTTTTACTACCTTTTGCCGGATACGTCCAGCCCTTTTTCTGCTATAATCAATATAATAATTATTTTAGGAGGAAAGGTTATGAAATGCAAAATGTGCGGAAACGACGTTCATGACGGGGACAAATTCTGCAAACACTGCGGTCAAAGTGTCTCCAATGATACTACCGGAAAATATCACCGCTGCGAAAACTGCGGAGCCTTAATGGATCCAGAGGATGTCTACTGTCTAAACTGCGGAGAAAGAAGAGATCTTGTTCAAAAGAAGAATACAATTTCTTCTTATCGAAAAACAGAGGAACAACCGGTTCCGTCCCATAAATCTGCTCCAGAAAATAAGGGCACAGGAAAATATATTGCACTGGGCGTTTTTGGAATCGCAGCACTGATACTTCTTTTCGTTGGATGGAATTATTACAGCTATCATTCAAAATTGGATCAGGCGGATCGTCTCTTTAACGGCGGAGAATACGCCTTAGCTCAAGACGCTTATCAGCAGCTGGCCGATAAAGATGCAAAACCGGAGGTTCTTCGAAAATTAAAAGAGTCCAAGGCTTATTCTCAGGCTCAAAGCAATTACGACAACGCCCTCAACAGTATTCAAAAGGGACAGTACCAGCAGGCGTTGGAGCTTTTAGCAGCCATTCCCGAAGAAGCAAAAGAGATAAAAACTTTAGCCAATGAAGAAATCGGGAAAATGGAAACGGCTGTTTTGGAATTTGCCAAGTCTTCTATTGAAGATATGGACTACAGTTCCGCAGAAAAAGTTCTGACTGCTTATGCCGCACAAGATCCGAACAATGAAGAAATAAAGAAAGCAAAAGAGGATTTATCTGCCGCTAAGAACAAGAGTCAAACCGCTGCTTCTGGAAAGGAAAATACAAATCAAGCTCTCTCTTCCAGCCAGACAGACCAATCTCGTAAAACGGCAGAGCAGAAAGCTGCTGCATCTCAAGCAAGAGGTGTACAAGATGCTGCATACTCTCAAGCCTATCTAAACGGACTGATCGGCTTGAATACTACAGTTACCAGCGCTAAAGCTAATCTTAGAAGCGCTCCGGATATTAACGCATCGGTAATTACCTATGTCTCTAGAGGCGCCGAAGTATATATTTATGATATTGTACCGGACGGAACGGAAAGAATCTGGTGCCGTGCAGTTGTTACAAGTATTGTTACAGGAAACACTTATGACGCATGGATCTCCAGCAGAAATTTAGATTACTCCTTATAAGAAAAGCTGATGAATCTCATCAGCTTTTTAACCTTTAAAAGATCATTTAAAAAGAGGAATATTATGATTTATACTGTTACACTTAACCCTGCCGTGGACCTGCTCCTTTATATAAAGGATCTAGACCCTGGAAAAACCCACCGCGCTCATAAAGAATATATCTTTCCCGGAGGAAAAGGAATTAATGTCAGCCGAATTCTCAACCGCTTTCACATTCCCTCTACAGCTCTAGGATTCGCAGGGGGATTTACGGGAGATCACCTTGCGGATAGGTTAAACCGAGAAGGCATCCAGACAAGATTTATTAAAACCGCTGAAAACACAAGAATCAATATAAAAATAAAAAACGAAGCAGAAACTCAAATCAACGGCCCCGGTCCAAATCTCTCTGAAAAACAGATTCTGGATTTTCTTGCTGCATTCGATAACATAGATGAAAATGACTGGGTTGTTCTATCCGGCAGCAAACCGGCTTCTCTTCCCGAAGACTTTTATCAGACACTCGTGGAAAAACTCCATAGAAAACAGACTCCTTTTATACTGGATACTTCCGGAGAAGAACTCCGAAATGGAATTCTCAAAAAACCCTTTCTAATCAAACCGAACCAGGAAGAGCTGGAGGAGCTCTTCGGAAAAAAACACAATACTATGGAAGATTATCTTCATTCTGGCAGAAAACTTCTCGAAATGGGCGCTCAAAATGCCCTTATTTCCCTTGGACAGGAAGGATCTCTCTTTTTTGCAGATGACAATATCTATAAAGCCCGGGTGCCTAAAGGCAAAGCCGTCAACAGTGTCGGTTCGGGAGATTCGATGATCGGGGGCTTTTTAGCGAAGTATCTCGAAAAGAAAGATCTTTTAGAATCCTTCCGATATGGAAATATGGCAGGGGCCGCTACAGCTTTCACAGAAGACCTGGCAAGCTGTGAGGAAATTCTCTCCTTCAAAAAAGATATTACAATAGAAAAAATAAAATAAGAGGGCATTGCCCTCTTATTTAGTCTTTATTTTTAGCATCATACAAAAGCTTGCCGATAATAACCCCTATAAGCATCCCGATAGCAGGATGATCCCATAAGAGTCCTGCAGCGAACCCGATAATGGCACCTAGTATAAGATAGGAATTTTTATCCTCTTTTTTCGGACGCTTTTCTCTTGGAAAGGTTTCGTCTTGTTTTTCTCTCATGATAGACCCTCCTTATGATCTCAAATATAAAAGCTGTCTATAGGATATCATTTTTTTGAAATTATTTTAAATATTGATAGAAAAAACCATGACGGCTGCAGTACCAGTATAAGACACCTCTGCTTAATTTTGGAAGTCTCGTTTTGAGATCCCATTCGGGATAGAGCTTTCTTATAATGACAGTATCTCCATTGACAAAGGCTATAAAGGAAACAAAATGATCCTTTTTCATCTCATGGCTGGAGGAAATATAGTATTCGTTATCGATAATTTCCACCTTCAGCTTGTCATTTTCTTCTGCTTTTACCGCTTTAAGGTCTTCTAGTTTTCTGCCGCAGCAGGAGATCTCTCCTTCCCCTGTAGAGGTCAAAACACTTCCGCATTGCGGACAAGTATAAAAACGTATATTTTTCATTGCATCTCCCATTCTTTCTGCCCTGTCTATTTCGCCAGACATAATACTTTCGACAGGTATTTGGAAAATCCGGGATAATTCTGTTAATAAAGATATATCCGGATATCCAAGTCCCCGTTCCCATTTCGAAACGGCTTTATCGCTCACATAGAGAAGATCTCCCAATTCTCTTTGTGTTAAATTCTTTTCTTTTCGAAGCTTGCAGATAAGCTCTCCTATTTTTCGACTATCCATTTTTTCACCTCTTTTTTATCTTATCAGCCTATTCTTCTCGGCACAATCAACTCTTAGTAGAGTTTCCAGAATCCCTGAAACCAGTACTGGTTTTCAAGTACTTTCCATAAAGTCCTTGCTTTTTCTAAATTTCTCCATATTTTATTTTCCTTATGCTATAATGAAAAAATCAGAGGGAATATTCAAAATTTGATAGGGGGAATCTATGTATTCAATTAAAAAAATGGTACAACCGGACAACTTCGACGAAGCATGGGAACTGCTTCAGAAATCTCCCAGAAACGTCATTTTAGGCGGAGGTCTCTTTCTCAAGCTCGGCGAGAAATCGATCAACAAAGCTGTCGACCTGACCCATCTAGGGCTCGATTTCATCGAAAAAGTCGATGATTCTATTCGAATCGGGTCCATGGTTTCTTTTGGACGGCTGGAAGAGCATAAACTGCTCAACGATGAAACAGGAGGGATTATACGCAAATCGCTGGAGACTATAGTTTCAAAACAGATCCGAAATATGGCAACCCTTGGCGGGTCCATTATAACTCGATTCGGTTTTTCCGATTTTCTGCCAGGTCTTCTTCTTTTAAACCCTACTTTATATTTTTATAAATACGGGAAAATTACGTTAGAAGAATATTTTGCCTTGGAAAAACCGCTGACAAAGGATATTTTAATGGAAATTTCGATCCCTCTAAAAAAAGGAATCGGCGTCTACTGTACCCAGAAGAAAACCTACGGCGATTTTCCTATGCTTAATATGGCTTTGTTTTATACTGAAGGTCAGTACAAAATCGCTGTTGGAGCAAGGCCTGGACGAGCGATGATCGCTGAAAAAACTTCTAAATATCTTTCAGCCCATGAACTGGGCCCCTCGATACTTCAAGAAAGCCAGAAAATATTATTGGATGAAATTCCTCTTAGTACAAACGGCAAAGCCTCTAAACGCTATCGCGAACTTTTAGCAAAAGGCCTCCTCGAGAAATGTTTAAAGGAAATAAAAAATGAAAATCGATATAGTTGTTAACAAATCCCTATTATCCACCCATGTTGACCCGGATGAAACTTTATTAGAAGTGCTGCGAAAAAAAGGCTATACCAGTGTAAAACAAGGCTGCGATACCTCAAACTGCGGACTGTGTACCGTATGGCTTGATGGAACTCCTATTCTCTCCTGCTCTTATCTAGCTGTTAGAGCAGAGGGAAAAGAAGTCACAACCTTGGAAGGAATAAAGGAAGAAGCTCAAAAGTTCGGTGCATTTCTTTCCGAAGAAGGGGGCGAGCAGTGCGGCTTCTGCAGTCCTGGGCTGATTATGAATGTGGTGTATTTAAAAAAGAATTTCACGAATCCTTCAGAAGATGAAATCAACACCTTCCTAGCAGGCAATTTGTGCCGCTGTACCGGTTATTCTTCCCAAATGAGAGCTATAAAAAAATATTGCGAGTGTGATTATGACAACATTTAAATCAAAGATATCCGCCGAAAATATCGAAACCAAAAACAAAAATTTTAATTCAAAAAAAATAGGTTTAGACTATTCCCAAAAGAAGCTGGATGCCGACTCCATTATTCTGGGACAGGCAAAATATACCGACGACTTAACAGATCGCAATACTTTGATTATAAAAATCTTAAGAAGTCCTTATGCTTCAGCAGAAATTAAGAATATCGATACATCCCAAGCACTTAAAATTGACGGCATCGTAGACATCTATACCTATGAAGATGTACCGAAGTCTAGATTTACCCTCGCAGGCCAATCCTATCCGGAAGCCTCCGCTTATGACCGTTTAATTCTCGATAAAGAGCTGCGTTATGTAGGAGATCCGGTCTGTCTTGTCGTAGGGAAGAACGAAAAAGCCTGCAATCAGGCCTTAAAAAGAATCAAAGTAGTATACGATATTAAAGAACCTGTCCTCGACTATAAAACAGCTCAAGACCATCAAAACATCATTCACGACAAGGATGGAACATTCTTCAAACTACCGCAGAAAGTCAGCGGCTGCGATATCACACGAAATCTTACTGCTGATTTTGAAAGAAGTTTCGGCGAAGATCCAGAGGAAGTTTTTTCAAAATGCGATCATGTTATCGAGCGAACATACGAATGCCAGGCACAAGCCCACTGCATGATGGAAACTTACCGCTCCTATGCTTATATGGATCAGTGGAATCGTCTAACTGTAGTCTCCTCAACCCAGGTCCCTTTCCATATAAAAAGACAGCTTGCCACCGCCCTAGACATTCCCGCTTCCAGAATCCGAATAATAAAGCCCCGTGTAGGGGGAGGATTCGGAGGGAAACAGTCCTCCGTTACAGAAACCTATGCAGGTTTTGTCACCTTGATGACAGGAAGAGCTTCCAAAATTGTCTTGTCTAGAAAAGAGACCTTTGCTGCCACAAACACCCGACACGCTATGGAGCTTACTGTAAAAATGGGCGCCTCCAAAGAAGGGAGGATTGAGGCCATTGATATGACTGTCCTCTCCGATCAGGGCGCTTACGGCGAACATTCTTATACCACCTTAAATGCTGTAGGAGAAAAATCACTTCCTCTTTATAATAAAGTCCGTTCTGTCCGTTTCCGAGGGAAAGCCGTCTATACCAACAAAGTTCCCGGAGGAGCTTTTCGGGGATACGGTGCTACCCAAGGAATTTATGCACTGGAGTGCTGTGTCAACGAGATGGCAAAAGAGCTTGATATGGATCCTATAGAACTCCGCCTTTTAAATATCAGCGGCGAAGGCGAAACAACTTTAGCTTACGGAAAAACTATAAACAGTTCAAAGTTGAAAGAATGTATTCTAAAAGGTAGAGAAATGATCCGATGGGATGAAAAGTACCCATCCTATACTGCCAAAGAAGGCAAGATCCGTTCCATCGGAATGGCTATCGCTATGCAGGGTTCCGGTATTGCAAATATCGACAGCGCTTCTGCTGAAATCCGACTAAACGAAACAGGAGATTACACCCTTTTAATGAGCGATACAGACTGCGGTACAGGATCGGATACAATACTGACCCAGATGGCCGCTGAGGAATTGGGCTGCGAGATCGAAAAGATTACCCCGATCACTGCGGATACCGATACAACGCCTTTCGATCCCGGCTGCTACGCTTCCAGCGGAACCTATGTCACAGGAAACGCCGTTAAAAATGCATGTGAAAACTTAAAAGAAAACATTTTGAAAGAAGCTTCTGAACGATATAGCGTCTCTTTAGAAAAACTGACATTGTCCGAAGAAAACATCTATCATGAAGACAGCCTTCTCTGTACAGTAGCTGAAATGGCTGCAGAGCTTACAAAAGGTGTTAACGGCAAACTTCTAAACGGCATCGGAAGCTTCGGCTCCTCCATCTCCCCTTCTCCTTATATGGCAGGATTTGTAGAAACGGAACTGGATCCTTTGACAGGGGAAGTAAAGGTAATCGACTACAAAGCTGTTATCGACTGCGGAACCGTGATTAACAAAAACTTAGCCGTAGTCCAAACAGAAGGCGGTATTATGCAGGGCATCGGTTTTGCTCTCTATGAAGAAGTCCGATACGATGACAAAGGAAAGCTTCTAACAAGAGACTTTTCCTCTTATAATCTTCCTACCAGAAAAGAAAGCACCTCTATCGAAACAGCCTTTGAAGAAAGCTACGAACCTACAGGACCGTATGGGGCAAAATCCATCGGAGAACTGGTGATGAACACCCCTGCTCCTGCGATTACCCAAGCAGTCTATAACGCAACAGGAGCCGTTTTTAGAAAACTTCCCATCACAAGCGAAGAAATACTGTTAACCTTAGATGAAATGAAAAATAAAGAATAAAAAGGTAAAAGGCTTGAAGAAAATCTTCAAGCCTTTTACCTTTTTATAGAAAACGCTAGTTAGGTCTAGCTCATGCCACTCATTTCCTAATGACGGTGAATTTCCGTTCTTGGTTAGAAATGATCGTCCACCCTTCTTTTCTAGAGCTCTCCATATTTTTTCCAAGCTCTCTAAATTATTTATGATAGTTCTCGTTATTGTTGATTTTACAAACACGATAGATCTGTTCTAATAAAACGATCCGCATCAGCTGATGAGGCAGTGTCATCTTTGAAAAAGAAAGATTTAAATCGCCTCTTTCTTTTACGTCTGGATGAAGTCCATGGGAAGATCCGATAATAAAAGAGAACCCTCCGTAGCCGTCTACTTCTTTTTCTTTTACAAATTTTGCCAAAGCCTCGCTGGCAAACTGTTTTCCTTCTACGGCTAGTACGATGCAAAAATCTTTATCGATCTTTTCCAGAATCTTTCGGCTCTCTTTTTCTAAGGCCTGCTCGATTTCTTTTTCTGAAGGATTCTGTCCCAACTTCTCCTCTTTTATCTCTATAATCTCTATCTTTCCGTAGCCTGAAAGCCTCTTTCCATATTCTTTCTGGGCTTCAACGAGATATTTTTCTTTCAAGTTTCCTACTGTAATAATCTTATTATTCATCTTCTACTCCAATTCAATAATCCCGCTGGCATAAGACCGATTGGCCACGGTCATATCGATATCTCTTTCTGTGTCCAGCCCTAAAGACAAAAGATAATTGTTTACCGTATTAAATGCAACTCTTGGAGAATTGTTTTCGCTGCTCAAGTGGGCTAAAAAAACTTTCTCCCCATTACCCTGAAGCACATCTCCTAAAAGCCTTCCACAGTCATCATTGGAAAGATGACCTTTTGACGAAAGGATTCTCTGCTTAAGCCGATAAGGATATATTCCGTTTTTAAGCATGGGGATATCGTGATTGGATTCCACAAAAAAGATATCCGATCCTCGTATCGAGTCCATCATCTCTGTATTATAAAGACCTGTATCTGTAAGGAGACTGATCTTTTTCTCCCCTTTTTGAATGATATATCCGCAGGCTTCTGCACTGTCGTGAGAGGTGGTAACCGGAAGTATGTCTAAATCCCTAAGACCGAAATACAGATCGTTTTTAAAGATTAGAATATTATCTTCATCAATCTTGCCTATTTTATTTGTCATGGCGCACCATGTGCCTTCATTTGCTATGACAGGGATACGATAACGTCTGCTCAAGACCCCCACACCTTTAATATGGTCTGAATGTTCATGAGTTACGAGTATCGCATCCAGTTCAGAAGGATCCACATCGATGGAATCAAGCAGCTTCTCCACCTGCTTGCCGCTGAAGCCTGCATCGATTAAAATTTTTGACCGGTCGCTCTCAACATAAATACAGTTCCCGCTGGAACCGCTGGAAAGCGAACAAAAACGTAAACTCATTTTTTCCTCCCTAATATAGAAACATATTTTAATGTCGTAGTTTTATTGTATACCCTTTTTAACCTAGTTAAAAGCAGTATAATGAATTCTCTATAAAAAAAGCACCGTACCCGACGATGCTTTTAAATCTTTAGTTTATAACTTGCTCTTTTCTTCTTCACTGTAAACAACTTTTCCCTTGCAGCTTTTCACCACCACAGGAATATTATTCCGGCTCAAAACCCTCGCATCTGCTTTTTCTTCCATCGGGTACAGCTTTCCCATGGATATTGCAAAAACAAAATAGATAAAAGCTGTCTGGTGCCAGAATATCGTCACATCCACCATACCGTGGATAATAATAACCGCTGTTAAAAACAAGATTACAGTATAATAAGGAGATTTTTTTGCATGATGAACCTCATCTCGTATTCTCTTCGCAAAAGGAAAAATCAACGCTATTCCCATTACTCCGAAATTTACAAGCCCGTCTAAAATAATATTATGGCTGTGATGAACCACCCGAGAACCGATGCTGTGCACTTCACTGTGTATCCCTAAAGGGCCAACCCCTGTAAGCCAGTTCTGGTCAATAATACGAAGCGCTTCTCTCCAGATTTTTTCTCTAAGACCTACTGCATGCTCCATCGTTCCAAAACGAGGAAACAGTCCTGTTTCTCCGATGATATTAATCCCGATAAAAAGGGCAATCCCCACTTCGATCCAGCCGATCTTTGTTTTTGTCAGTTTTAAATTCATTAAAACCAATAACAGCACAGCTGTTGCAAGTCCCGACCTGGATCCTGTTAAAATAAGCGCCCCGAATGCTAATATCGTTAAACAGATATACAGAACTCTATGAATCTTTTTCTTAGATTTGTGAGCCAAATAGCCTGTTACGATAATCATCATCTCGCAGACCATGGCATAATAATTAGAATTAAAATAGTTTGAAATCTCTCTATTTTCTGCAGAATACTCCGCCAATGCCATTAAAGACATATCGTTTTGCAGAAATAGAATTCCATATTTTGCTATTGTCGCTATAAAAGTAAGACCCGTCATAATAACGATCACTCGAATCGAATCTTTAAATAAAGTCTTTGTTAATTTATTTCGATAAAACAAGAAAAACATACAAAAGATCAAAATCCCAATACTTGCCATGAGTCCATAGCTATTTTGGTGAATAACAGACAC
>DGYFR06203__coassemble_1918_pt1 | contig 17605 bp, 17 predicted proteins | sample DGYFR06203__metabat2_low_PE_001 | metagenome-assembled genome bin DGYFR06203 | reverse complement strand
ATTTTCTTTTGTATCATTGCCGCAATTGTCGGCATACTATAATCCGATGTGCAGGTTGCTACGAAAATACCCTTGATGTCCTGAAGGTCTTCTTCGCTTAAAGAGAGTTTTTCAACCGCCTTTAAAGCAAGAGAAGAAGTATCTTCTCCCTCTGCAAAACGTCTTTCCTGAATACCAGTTCTTTCCCTTATCCACTCATCGGATGTTTCTAGATATTCTTCGTAATATTTATTAGAAACTACTTTAGGAGGCAGATACGATGAAGTTTTCTTTAAAATAAGACTCATTAAAACCTCCCTATTTTATTAAAATGTTCCGAACGGTCTTCGATTAATTCTTCAGGCGACAGTTCAAGAAGACTTTCCAGCTCTTCTTCCATCGCTTCTTTTAAAGGATCTAAATGATTTAAAAACTCTTCCTTGTCTAGTGTCAGCTTCTCCGGCACAATTCGGTGGATAATCCCATTTTCCATCAAATCTTCCGCTGTTAATTTCATCACTTCTGTAGCCTCTTGAGCTCTAGAAGCATCTTTCCATAAAATGGAAGCAAACCCTTCTGGCGACAATACTGAATACACTGCATTTTCCATCATTAAAATCCGATTTCCAACCCCGATAGCAAGGGCGCCTCCGCTGCAGCCTTCCCCTGTAATAATACAAATCACAGGTACTTTTAAACCGCTCATTTCCATAATCGCATTGGCTATGGCGTTTCCTTGGCCTCTTTCCTCTGCTCCGATTCCAGGGTATGCTCCCGGCGTATCGATAAAGGTAAAGATCGGACGTCCGAATTTCTCAGCCTGCTTCATTAAGCGAACTGCTTTTCGATAGCCTTCCGGTCCCGGCATTCCAAAATTATTTTTTACACTTTCTTCTAAACCTACTCCTTTGTGGGTTCCTATAAAGGTGACGGCTCGTCCGTTAAAACTGCCGATTCCGCCAACAATACTCGGATCTTCTCCGAAATAGCGGTCTCCATGAAAAAAGAGAGGATTTTCAATAACCGCCTCTATGATTTCCTTTGTCTTAGGACGCTGTTTTAAACGGGCTAGGTCCACTCGGTCCTTCGGCTTTATATTTTGTCTGAAAGCTTCCAAAAGTTCTTGCTTTTCTCCTTGGGCTTTCGGATCTAAACTTTTAATTTTTAATTCTAAATCACGTACATTCATCTTTTCACCTGCTTATCTATGAAGTTCCAGTACTCGAGACAGATACTTTTTCATCTCTTTTCTATGAACAATTTCATCTACAAATCCATGATCCAGTAAAAACTCGGCCCTTTGAAAACCATCCGGCAATTCTTGATTGATAGTTTGTTTGATTACTCTAGGGCCTGTAAAACCGATCAGTGCACCAGGTTCAGCTAAGATAATATCTCCTAAGCTGGCAAAACTAGCTGTGACTCCCCCGGTTGTAGGATCTGTCAAAACCGATACATAAAGATTTCCGCTCTCTCCAAACTCTCGAACTGCATTGGACGTTTTTGCCATCTGCATTAAAGAAAAGATCCCTTCCTGCATACGAGCGCCGCCGCTTGCACAAAAGGCTACGACAGGTAGATTTTTCTCTTTTGCGATTGAAAATCCTCTTACAATCTCATCTCCTACATAAGAACCCATGCTTCCCATCATAAATCTGGGTTCTAACACAATCATCACACAGGGGTTTCCATCGATTTCTCCCTCTGCTATTACAAGAGCTTCTTTTAAATTCGTAATTCTTTCATAGCGATCCAACTTTTCCTGGTAATTTGGAAAATGCAGAGGATCGAAGCCAACGGGATCTCTTTGAATTTCTTCAAATCCCGGATCTAGAATAGAATTCAGTCTTTTTCTTGCATAATACTTGATATGGGCATCGCATTTTGGACAAACCCACATCTCTTCTTCCATTTTTTCTTTTACGACAACAGTATTGCAATGAGGACATTGTATAAAAACCGAAGGATTTAGATCTTTCGATTGAACATCTTTTCTCTGTTTTTTACGTAAATTTTTAATATTTGAAAGAAGAATTCTTCTAGCTTTAAAATTATCCATTCATTACACCCTTTTCATCATTTCGAGCATCTCGTCCAGTTTTTCTTCCATAAATCCTGTATCATAATCCCCTCGGATAAAATCGAAGTCGTGGAGAATTGTATACTGAAGAGCAAGATTTGTTTTGATACCGTCTATAATCGTCTCTTCAATCGCTCTTCTCATTTTTTTTATGGTCTCAAGCCTCGTATCTCCTTGGACAATGATCTTCCCCACCATAGAATCATAATAAGGACTGATTTTGCAGCCGTTATATAAATAGCTGTCGAATCTTGTTCTAAAACCTCCTGGGGGATTGAAGAAACCCACCGTTCCTGTCGAAGGCATAAAATTCATCAGAGGATTTTCTGCATTGACTCTGCATTCCATCGCAAAACCGTTCATTTTGATATCTTCCTGTTTATATCGTAATTTTAGTCCACCTGCGATTCGAAGCTGTTCTTTAATAATATCTACACCTGTAACCATTTCTGTTACAGGATGTTCTACCTGAACTCGGGTATTCATCTCGATAAAATAAAAATTCCTATCCTTATCTACTACAAATTCTATCGTTCCTGCATTTTCATAATTACAGGCTTTTGCAGCTTTTATCGCAACTTCCCCCATTTTTTGACGCATTTCTTCTGTAACAAAAGCAGAGGGGCTTTCTTCGATCATTTTCTGATTTTTTCTTTGAACAGAGCAGTCCCTTTCCCCCAGATGGATCACATTTCCATGGGAATCTGCCAAGATCTGAATTTCGATATGCTTTGGATTAATAATGAGTTTTTCTATGTACATATCCCCGTTATTAAAAGCAGAAACTGCTTCGTTTCGAGCATTTTCGAATTCTTTTTTCAGGTCTTCTTTTTTATAAACACGTCTCATGCCCCGTCCGCCGCCGCCTCCAGCTGCTTTAATTAAAACGGGATAGCCTATTTTTTCGCAGATTTCTTCTGCGGTTTTAATCTCTTCAACGACTCCTGGAGATCCGGGTACAGTGGGGACTCCGTTTTCTTCCATAAGCTTTCTAGCCTCGATTTTATCCCCCATTCGGCTGATAATCCCGCCAGATGGACCGATAAACTTTAACCCGCAGGATTCCACTAAGTTTGCAAACTCTTCGTTTTCTGATAAAAATCCGTATCCGGGATGAATCGCATCGCAGTTTGTAGCATAGGCCGCATTGATAATATTTGTCATATTCAAATAGCTGGAAGCACTTTGAGGGCCTCCTATGCATACCGCTTCATCAGATAATTTTACATGGAGCTGATCTTTGTCTTCTGTAGAATACACAGTAACAACTTCCATACCCATTTCGTGGCAGGAACGAATGATTCTTACTGCGATTTCACCGCGGTTGGCAATTAGAACTTTATTAATCATTACTCTTCCTCGATTTCGAATAGTACTTGATCAAATTCTACAAGATCTCCTTCTTTAGCCAGAATTTTCCGAACTGTTCCGCCCACAGGAGCCTTAATCTCGTTGAACATCTTCATTGCTTCTACCATACACAGGGTATCTCCGGCTTTGACAGTATCCCCATTTTGTACAAAGGGATCACTTTCCGGATCGCTTTTTGGATAAAAAATTCCTACTAAAGGCGAATGAACAGGAGTAAACTCCTCTTCCGCTTCTTCTATAACTTCTTTCTCTATAACAGGAAAGGCTTCCTTTTTATGGGAAGCCTTTGTCTCTGTTATGAGAGTATTATGATTTTCTTCCTTGACAAGTTCTAATTTAAAGGAATCCTCTTCTAATTTTAATTTCGTTAGATTGGAATCCGAAAAAATTTGAATAATGTCTTTGATATCAAAATTCATAGTATTCTCCTATTTGATTAAATTATTGCTGATCGATATAGTTAACGATGTCTTTTACTGTTGTCATTTTTTCGAAGTCTTCGTCTGGAATTTTCACTCCTAATTCATCTTCCAACGCTAAAGAAAGCTCAACAGCATCTAGTGAATCTGCTCCTAAATCATCCATAAGGTTTGCTTCCATTGTTACTTCTGATTCATCGCATCCTAAGTTTTCTACAATAATGTCTTTTACTTTATCAAATGTCATATTTCATTCTCCTTAAATATTGTTATTCTTTTAATTTTTGGTATAATTTTTTATATAAATATTTTTATACAATTACAATACAATTATAATTTTCATAGGATCATTTGTCAATGTATTTCCGTTTTTTTCTACAAAATAATACATTTGCTTAACATTTTTAAAACATTGATATTATAAGAAAGAACAGGAATCCTTTTCTTTTCCTCTCCTAGCAGAAAAAGAAGTAAATGTATCATTTTCAGAATATGTTATCATAATATATAAGTCTTTTATTAAAGGAGTGGTATTATGTTGGGCTCAATATTATCTGCAGGGACACATTTTCATCTTGCACTCGGCGATGAAAGCTACATGATTGTAGATGAAGCGGAAGTTCTAAGAACAAACCCTCAGGAAACAATGAAAAAGATCACAGCTTTCTTTAAAGAAAATCCGCCGGATGCTATCGGCATAGGTTCCTTCGGACCCATAGATATCGATATAAAATCTGATAAATACGGTTTTATTACTTCGACTCCAAAGTTCGGCTGGGAATATTACAATTTCTTAGGAGAGTTAAAGAAGCGTTTTGATATCCCAATGGGCTGGAATACAAACGCCAACGCTTCTGCTCTTGGAGAATATTATCTGCACTCCTCCGATGATATAAAGAGTCTTCTTTATCTTACATTCGGAACAGGTGTGGGGGGAGGATTTATCTATCAAGGCAGAATCTTTCGCGGAAGCAGCCATCCGGAAATGGGGCATATTCTTGTAGAAAGACTTCTGGAAGACGACTTTTCTTCCCGCTGCCCCTATCATGAGAATTGTCTGGAAGGAAGAGTCAGCAGAGCTTCTATCCAAGAGCGGACAGGAAAAAATTTCGAAGATCTTTCAGACGATGATCCTATTTTTGAGATGGTCGGCAATTACATTGCCCAGGCTCTTGTTGATGTTACTATGGTTCTTCGTCCGGATCGGATTGTTCTTGGGGGCAATACTATGGAAAAAACGTCTCTTTTGAAAATCACAAAAAAATATTTCGAAAAGTATTTTAATCATTATATACAAATCCCTCCTCTAGACAACTATATCTGCTGCTGGGATCCAGAAGAAAAACCCGGTATTATCGGAGGATTTTTATTGGCACAGCGTGCATTGAAACATTCAGCAAATAAATAAAAAAGGTGTATTATGAAATTTTTTAAAAAAATATTGTCCTTTGTATTCAGCAGGGCCTTTTTAATCGGCCTGGGCTTTATACTGGAAATCATTCTATTTATCGCTATCGTCAACTATTTCAGCGACCAGTTTGTTTGGGTTTTCGCTTTGCATTACGTATTAAGTATTATTACTACAATTTTTATTATTAATAAAGACCTGCTTCCGGAATATAAAATATCCTGGCTTCTGCCTGTATTTTTTATACCGGTCTACGGATGTATCTTCTTCTTTCTCTTTAGCGAAAACCGTATTATGTGCAAAGTTCGAAAGAGCATGAATGCCGTTTCCATCCGTTTAAAGGAATCTCAGACTTCCCACGAAGAGATTCTAGAGTCCTTGGATCCTTCTACAACGGCCTATCATCAAAGCCGCTACTTAACCGAATACGGACACAGCCCGATTTACGAAAACTCTGTTACTACCTTTTATCCTACCGGAGAAGATTATTTTAAAGATCTTGTGGAAGAATTAAAAAAAGCGGAACGTTTTATTTTTCTAGAGTTCTTTATTATCGAAAGAGGATACATGTGGGATACTATTCTGGAAATCCTCCGGGACAAGGTAAAAAAGGGCGTAGACGTAAGAATTATATATGATGATTTCGGCTGCTTGACAAAGCTTCCCCGAAATTACGAAAAAAAACTCTCCTCTTACGGCATAAAAGTCCATGTATTCAACCCTATCCTGCTCTTTGTAATGCCGAAACACAACAACAGAGATCACCGTAAAATTGTTGTGATCGACGGATATGTGGGTTTTACAGGGGGGATCAACCTCGCTGACGAATATATCAATAAAGTAAAACGTTTCGGCACTTGGAAAGATTCGGCAGTTCGGCTAACAGGAGAAGCCGTATACAGCCTGACTACCATGTTCCTTTCTCTGTGGAGCCACTATGAAGAATCTACCGAGCCTTTCGAGTCATTTCTTCCTTCTGCTCTTTCAGTACCGGTTCAGCATCAAGGTTATATACAACCCTTTAACGACTCTCCATTAGATTCGGAAGCCGTCTGCGAAACAGTCTATTTAAACGCGATTAATGCCGCAAAAAAATATGTGTATATAACAACGCCTTATCTCATCCTTTCTCGAGAGCTTGAAAATGCACTTTGCAATGTGGCAAAAGCCGGGATCGATGTACGCATTATCACACCTCACATTCCAGATAAGAAAATTGTTTTTATGGTAACTAGATCTTATTATAAGAGGCTGATTCACGCAGGCGTTCAAATTTATGAATATACACCGGGTTTTATCCATGCCAAAAATCTGGTTATCGATGATGAGTTTGCCGTTGTGGGAACAATTAATATGGATTTTAGAAGCATGTATCTGCATTTTGAATGCGGTGTTTGGATGTATGAAAGCCCTGCAGTAAAGGATATTTACGACGACTTTATTAACACACTGGAAGTAAGCCGGGAAACAACAAAAGAAGACATCGACAATATCCCCTTCTTCAAAGGAATGTTTATATCTGTAATGCAGCTTTTTGCTCCCTTTATGTAGGTGAATTATGAAAAAACGAAAATTATTTATTGATGCATTAAGAGGATTTGCCCTAGTAAATATGATTCTTTATCATGGGCTATACGATATTGTCTATATATTTCATCAAAATATCACCTGGTATCAGGGAAAACCCGGTTATTTATGGCAGCAGTCCATTGCGATGACTTTTATAATCGTTTCTGGATTTACCCGCCATTTATCTAAAAAACCGGTAAAAGATGGGATCACCATTTTTCTATGGGGATTTCTCCTTACGCTAATCACAACGATATTTATGCCGGATCATAAAATTCTATTCGGCATATTATCTTTTCTAGGGCTTGCCATTTTGATATCATGGCTCTTCGAGAAATATTTAAATAGGATTGAGCCTATTGCAGGCCTTTTTTTCTCTCTGTTTTTATTTATTTCTACAAAAGAGATACAAAGAGGAAGTTTATTTTTCGATAAAATTCATCTTCCTCAAGAAATTTATGAAATACCCGGACTTTTTGTCTTGGGTTTTCCAGATATACATTTCTCCTCTACAGATTATTTTCCTGTGTTCCCATGGATCTTCTTATTTACAGCAGGCTATTATCTCGGAAAAATGTATAAAAAGAAAAAAATAACCCTTCCGAATATTCCGAAAAAGGAAGATATTTTAACCCTCATAGGTCAAAACAGCCTAAAAGTCTATCTTCTTCACCAGCCTATTTTATATCTGCTCTTAACCGGTATTTTCACCGTCTTAAAAAACTATAGGTAAAAAAGTGTGGAGCTGGGAGAGCTGAGAAAGAAAATGTGGAGAGTGAAGTTATGGAAGAAACATAGAACGTGTTTCTTTTGAGAATAAAAAGAGTATCGGCTTTCCTGTAATCAGGAAAACGGATACTCAAAATTTTTACAAACCTCTTCTAAATGAGAAAAGAGACGAGTGAAATTACAGTAAAAACATAATACATGTTCATTTATAAAAAACATTGATATATCGTTACCTTTCTTTTAAAACGACCTGCCTTTTGTTCTATGAAGAAAATAAATGGTCTTATTATTTTCCTCCTCAACTCCCCTCTCCCCTCTTTCACTCTTTCTTTTTCAGCTCCTTTTATGAAACCCTTTGCCTTACCGAAACCTTCGTTTCTTTCCGTCTTTTATCTCCTTTTAGTCATATTTTTAAAAAAACTGCTCTTAGCCTTGTAACCTTTTTGTAATTATTTTCTATCTATATTATAATATCTAGACGTGAACATTAATAATTAAATCTTTAGGAGGATTAGACCTATGTCATTTTTAAAAAAATCCATGGCGGTAATTTTACTATTTGCCATGACGATTTTGCCGATACAAACATCTTTTGCATCAGGCAGAACTCCCATACTTAATAGAAGCACCGTTACAGTAGCTCAGATGAAAAACTGGGCGCGCAGCAAAGGTGCTACAAAACTTTTTATCGAGTTGGCTCAAACATTCTATGATGTTTCAGTTTCCAAAGGAGTCGATCCGGCAGTAACCTATGCCCAGTCTGCAAAAGAAACCGCCTATATGCACTACACAGGGGTTGTAAACGCCAGCTATAAAAATCCCTGCGGTTTAAAAATAACCCAAGGCGGCGGCGACTATGATATTCAAGCTCATAAAAAATTCAGCACATGGACAGAAGGAATTACTGCTCAGGTAGACCACTTGGCATTATACGCAGGACAAAAAGGATATCCAAAAGCTTCTACACCAGACCCGAGACATTTTGCATCTATTGCCGGTACAGCGCCTTTCGTAGAAAACCTAGGGGCAAAATGGGCGCCTAGTCCAAATTACGGAAACGAAGTTGTTCAAATGATGCAGCAGATTCAAGCGCAGCCAGGCGGCAGCAAAACTCCTGCTCCTGTAAAACCTGCACCTGCTCCAGCAAAACCTTCCGTTTCACTAGAAAGAATATTCGGAGCAAACCGATACGACACAGCGGATAAAATCAATCAAATCACAAAACCAAACACTTCAACAGCTGTTATTGCAAATGGAACACTCTATGCAGATGCGATGATCGGAATGAATTTAGCCGAAAAAACAGGAGGTCATCTCTATATTGCACGACCAAACCAGATAAACCCATCTGTACAAAAAGAGATCTCCAGAGGAAAGATTAAAAAAATCTACGTAGTAGGAGACGAAAACAGCTTTAACAATAATATTTTAAAACAGCTGGGCTCTAAAGGCGCTTCTGTAGAAAGAATCAATGCTAGAAACAGATTTTTCTTAGCTGAAAAAGTAGCAGGTATGTATAACAGCACTACAGCTGTACTTGTAAATGGAAACCAGATTTCTGATGCTGTAAGTATCAGCCCTGTAACAGCTAAAGAAAAGCTTCCTCTTTATATGACAAACGGAACGAAGTTGTCTTCCGGCACAAAAAAATCTCTTCAAAACAAAAAGAAAGTTATTATCGTCGGAGGAGATGCGGTTGTTTCCAAAAACATCGAAAAAGAGCTTCAGCAAGCCAGTGTCCATGTCCAAAGAGTTTCCGGCAGCAACCGATATGAAACTTCCTTAGCTATAGCAAACTTCTTCTATGGTTCTACAAATCATATAATCTTTGCTAGAGGCGATGTCTTCGCAGACATTCTAACAGGAACAGATCTTGCTACGGCAGTCAACAGTCCTATCCTTCTTGTTAACGGCAATCAGCTAAGTTCCAGCCAGCGGTCTTATATCGGAAAACAGCGATTAAAGAAAGCTTATGTTCTAGGCGGAACAAATGCCGTATCCGATTCTTTGTTTAGAAATATTCAGCAAAATTTAAAATAATCCAAAAACTTCCCAATGAATTGGGAAGTTTTTATTTGAGTGAAATACTAAAGTATCTATTGTTACGTTAAAAAACTATTCCTTTTACTATACTAAGAGAAAAGGAGAGATAAGATGAGTATTTTATTAGAAACAAAAGAGGAACTTTTAAAAAGAATTGATATCAGTTCGATCACAGTAGAACGTGTTGTCGTGGGAATATTCTTCACCGGCGTTAAATTATCCACCGGTCACGGCGGGATGTGCGCTACTCCTGTAAAGGCAATACCTGCTGCAGTATGCTGCCCAAGCTCAGCCAAAGAAATGCCCTTCTCCGGCAAAATGGAAGGCCGAAGCATAGAATGGATCTTAGATCAATTAGACAGTACTCATATTCTTCTAAAAACCATCGCTATCGCCGCATTAAATGCGCTCAGCGCTATGGAATTTGAAAAGGGCGGTTATGAAATCGACAACGAAACAGATTCCTTTGATACCGTAGAACTTCACAAAGATAGTACTGTAGTCGTAGTCGGAGCCTTAGTTCCTATCATCCGAAAAGCACTGCAGGCAGAATGTGAATTGTATATCCTGGAAAAAGATCCTTCCACATTAAAAAGACAAGAATTGGAACACTTCGTAGAGGCAGACCGCTTCAAAGAAGTCGTCCCGAAAGCAACCCATTTGATCATTACAGGCACCACATTAATCAACGACACCTTAGACGGTCTTTTAGCTGCAGCACCAGAAGATGCAGATATTATCGTAACAGGCCCTACTTCCTCCATGATCCCAGATGTATTTTTTAGATCAAAAGTAAAAAAACTAGGAGGAGATATCGTAAGAAAGCCAGATGAATGCCTCGATATCTTATCCGAAGCCGGCTCCGGATATCACCTCTTCGGAAAAAGCACCGAAAAAATACTGATACAAAGAAATTAAAAATGTGTAAAAAGCAAAAAAAGAGTGCAAGAGTAGAGAGTGTAAAAAATAGAGTGTGAGAGTGGTGTTGTGGAGGAAAATAATAAGTGCATTTATTTGCTACTTAGTATAGGAACGGATTTTCATTCATTATGTCGATTTATTTTACTAACCAGTCGCTGACGATTAAGAAAAACTCGTAAAAAAGGAAGGTGTCTTGGCACCTTCCTTTTTTACGAGTTTTGGTTAGTTTTGTGTATCGGATTTTTAGTTGGGGTAAGCTGATAACCTTTTATATTTCTGAATGAAACACGCTATATGTTTCTTCCGTATTTTCACTCTCTCACTCTACTTCTCAAATATCTTCCACTTTTTCTTTAAAGCTCTCCAACAAAAGAACATCTTTAAAATCTGCATGAATGAACAAACGAACTCCTGACCCTCTATTTAAATGAGAACAGAGAAATTACAGTAGAAACATAAAAATTGTTTCTTTTATAAAAAAATCTCCGATATTCCGATATCTCGTTTCTTGCCTCCAAAAAATAGCCTTATATTCTATGAAGAAAAATGAATGTAGTTTTTCATTTTTTCTCCATAACTCCACTCTCCCACTCTCTCACTCTCCACACTTCTTTTTATAAGGGAGCGTGGATTTTCTAAAATAATTTTCGGAAACAGAAGTTTAATCATTATCCGTCGCCCTTGCTCCTTTATTCTTAAGCATTTGATCCATCCCCGGAGTTGAAACTGTACTATTATCTTTTAAATACCATAATACGTCTATCCCAGCTTTTTCAGCCAAGGCTTTTCCTTCTTCCATGGGAAGGAGAAACAGAGTTGTGGATATAAAATCAGCTGTCCCGCTATCATCTGCCACGACAGTAACTGCTCTATAATAATCTCCAGGCATTAAGGTATCTGGATCGATTATATGATGATACCGCTGACCATCTACCGTATAGTATCTTTGATAATCTCCGCTGGTTACAACTGCCTTATTGTTTGCAAACACCACATCAAAAAGTTTTTCCGCAGTTTCATCTTCAACAGCAATCGGATTTTGAAGTCCGATTCCCCACTTCTCTCTATCACTATCTAAAGGCTTGCCTATAGCTTCGACATTTCCTCCTGCTGATATAATTGCAGAGTCAACACCTTCTTTTTTTAAATGGTCTACAACAATTTGTGTTGCATACCCTTTCGCAGTAGCTCCCAAATCTAGGGACATTTCTTTCTCTTCTAAATAGACCGTCTTTTTGTCTTCATCGATAATCACCTTCGATAAATCTGTATGCTTTTTCGCTTCTTCTAAAGCTTCCATAGAAGGAAGCACTGCTTTTTCCGGTTCTTTGATCCCTTCTGTTCTTGTTTCATGCCACAGTTTTAATACAGGACCCATGGCTATATTTGTCTTATTTGAATATTTTTCCGCTTCCTCTTTTGAGAATTTAATCAAATCGATGATTTCTTGATCGACTTCCACAGGTGCAATGCCCGCTTGGTCATTAATAGTTTTAATATTATTTACACCTTCATAATCATTGTATAGGTCATATAATTTGTGAAGTCTTGTAAAATCATCTTTTACTATTTTAAAATAATTCTTAAACTCATCCTCTGATTTTGTGTAGGCACTAAAAATTATATGAGTATCAAAAGTATCGTAAAATTCACCGTCTCTTTTTGTATATTCTTCTTGTCCGCAAGATGAGACGAGAATCATAACTGCTGCTAATACTATATAGAATAAGGATTTCTTTTTCATATTTTTCCCCCTTTTTCTGCTAGTATAAAGTTTTAAGAAATAAAAAGCAAATAAAAAAGACCAGTCAGCTGATCTTTTTTATTCTATCTTGGAACTAGATTCTTTCTTCTTCTGTAACAACTTCTCTTTTAACGGCTTCAGTGCTTGCCCCCTCATTATAGAAAAGCTTATACAGTCCAACTGCAATTGCTGCCCCTATGAAAGGCCCTACAATAAACACCCATACCTGATTTAAAGCAGCTGCTCCCTGAAATACAGCAGGTGCTAGAGATCTGGCAGGATTTTCAGAAGTCCCTGTTAAAGGAATTCCTAAAATATGAACTGCCGTCAATGCAAACCCGATGATTAATCCATGATTCGGCTTGATTTTCTCATCCTTCGTTACTACTAGAATCGTCAGAATAAATACTGCTGTCAAAATAATTTCAACGACTAGCGCGCCGGCTAATGAAATAAATACAGCACTGCCAGCATCAAAACCGTTCGCTCCAAAACCTGTTATTACTGAACTTTGATTCAAGAAATACACTACTGCCTTTCCTAGAAAAGCTCCGATCACCTGAGATACAAGGTATTTCCCAACTCAGCCCCTTCCATTCTTCCATCCAAAAGCATTGCCAGAGAAACAGCAGGGTTTACCTGGCATCCAGAAACATTGCCGATTGTATAAACCATTAACGTAAGAATAAATCCAAAGGCAAATGCCACCCCTAAAGTATCAGGAGCTGTTGCACCAAAAGCCGCTGCTGTTCCTGTTCCGAACAATACCAAACAAAATGTACCAAAAATTTCTGCAATATATTTTTTCATAAAAACACCTCCTTCATTTACTCCTACCCTTTCTTAAAAAGAAAACCAACTTTAATAACCAATTTACAGAAAAACAACTTTTATGAAAAGGTTTTTCATAATAGGGATTGGGTATAAATTCACTGTCGGAATTATAAATTCACTCCAAAAATACAATCTGAACAAGGAGGTTAAAATGGGAAAATTTACTGAAGACAGTAGAAAACTATTAGAATATATCGGAGGCAAAGAGAATATTCAAGCTGTCACCCATTGTGTGACAAGGATGCGTTTTGTCCTTCACGATCAAAGCAAAGCAGATGTGGAAAAGATTGAAGCTTTGCCATCTGTAAAGGGATCCTTTACTCAAGCCGGACAGTTTCAAGTGATTATCGGCAATGATGTAGCGGATTTCTATAACGAATTTTCAGCAATATCGGGAATAGAAGGGGTCAGCAAAGACAAAGTAAAAAGCGAGGCGAAAGCCCAGCAGAACCCTCTCCAAAGAGCCATGACAAATCTAGCAGAGATCTTCGCTCCTCTTATTCCTGCAATCGTAGTCGGAGGTTTGATCCTTGGATTTAGAAACATCATCGGCGAAATAAATTTCTTAGAAAATGGTACCATGACCTTAGCCGAATCTTCACAGTTTTGGCAAGGAACCTTTGATTTTCTTTGGCTGATCGGCGAAGCGATCTTCCATTTCCTTCCAGTAGGGATTACCTGGTCTGTTACAAGAAAAATGGGAACCACCCAAATTCTTGGAATCGTATTAGGTCTTACACTAGTTTCTCCCCAACTTTTAAATGCTTATGGGGTTGCGGAAACAGCTGCAGCAGATATTCCTTTTTGGGATTTCGGATTTTTCCGCATGGAAATGATTGGTTATCAGGCACAGGTTCTTCCAGCAATCTTCGCAGGATTTACCCTTGTCTATCTGGAGAAATTCTTTAAAAAGATTATACCAACCGTTGTACAAATGATCTTTGTACCATTCTTCTCCTTGATTTTAGCCGTTATCGTGGCCCATGCAATTCTTGGACCTATCGGCTGGGTAATCGGATCTTGGATTGGAAACATTGTCTATGCAGGACTTACTTCTGCATTCAGCTGGTTGTTCTCAGCAGTATTCGGATTCTTGTATGCTCCCCTTGTTATTACAGGGCTGCATCATATGTCCAATGCAATTGATCTTCAGCTGATAGCTGAATTTAACGGAACAAATTTATGGCCTATGATCGCCCTTTCTAATATTGCGCAAGGTTCTGCAGTATTGGGCATGATAATTCTTCAAAGAAAAAACGAAAGAGCACAACAGGTTAATATTCCTGCATGTATATCTTGTTATCTAGGTGTTACAGAACCGGCGATGTTCGGGGTCAATATTAAATACGGCTTCCCCTTCATCTGTGCAATGATCGGTTCAGCGATTGCAGCAGTATTTTCTAATCTAATGGGTGTTATGGCAAACTCTATCGGTGTAGGAGGGCTTCCTGGTTTCTTATCTATCCAAACCCGATATATCCTTCCATTTATTATCGCAATGGGAATCGCTATAGCTGTCCCATTGGTATTAACACTTATTGTAGGCAAGAAGAGAGGTATCAACAATGAAATTTAAAGATATGGCAATTTATCAAATCTATCCAAAATCTTTTCAAGACACGGATGGAGATGGTATAGGAGACCTGAACGGAATCCGAAAGCATTTGTCATATTTAGAAAAATTAGGGGTGGATTGTCTTTGGATCACCCCTTTTTTTCCATCTCATCAATATGACAACGGCTACGACGTAGACGATTACTGCGCAGTCAATCCGGATTTTGGCACCATGGAGATCTTCGAAGATCTCATAAAGGAAGCAGAAGAACATAATCTGTCTATTATGCTGGATATGGTCTTTAACCACACCTCCGTTTTCCATGAATGGTTTCAAAAAGCTCTGGCAGGCGATAAATACTATCAGGATTTCTACTATTTTAGAAAAGGAAAAGAGGGAGGTCCTCCTACAAATTGGATCTCAAAATTCGGAGGAAATGCATGGGAATATGTAGAAGATCTAGATCTTTATTATCTTCATCTTTTCCATAAAAACCAAGCAGATTTAAACTGGCATAATCCCAATGTCCGAAACGTACTCAAAAAAGTCATCGAATTTTGGATCGATAAAGGAGTCAAAGGATTCCGCTTCGATGTCATCAACTTAATCGGAAAACCAAAAGGAGAATTCCAAGACGACTTCGAAGGAGACGGACGCAGATTTTACACAGACGGACCTTATGTCAACGATTTTCTAAAAGAACTTGTACGAGATACAAGACTGCCCGAAATGATCACTGTAGGTGAAATGTCTTCTACCAGTCCCGAAGCCTGCATCCAGTATACCAATCCTTCAGAAGGAGAACTGAATATGGTTTTCAGTTTTCATCATCTTAAAGTCGATTATCCTGGCGGTGCTAAATGGAGGCTTATGGATCCGGATATTAAAAAACTCGAAGAAATTTTTACCGAATGGCAGGTAAAACTTCAGGATGGCGGCGGGTGGTCCGCATGGTTTTGGAATAACCACGACCAGCCTCGTGCTGTATCCAGGTTTGGCGATGACCAAAAATTCCATAACCGTTCCGGAAAAATGCTTGCCAATGTGGTCCATTTCCTTCGAGGAACCCCCTATATCTATCAGGGAGAAGAGTTCGGTATGACCAATGGCGATTTTCAAAGTATAGAAGACTTTAACGATGTAGAAAGTATTAACTATTATGACATCCTCCAAGAGGAAGGAATCTCCCCTGATGAAGCCCTTCATATCATAAAGGAACGCTCTCGAGACAACGGCCGGACACCTGTCCAGTGGAACGGAGATAAGAACGCAGGTTTTACCACAGGAAAACCTTGGGTCAAGGTAAACGAAAACTATAGAGAAATCAATGCAGAAAAAGCATTGGAAGATCCGGATTCTCTCTTTTATCATTATCAAAAATTAATCCGTCTTCGAAAAAAATATCCTGTGATTTCGGAAGGATTGTATATCCCAGCAGAAACTAAAACGAAAAATATATTTACTCATAGAAGAAAATATAAAGAACAAGAAATACTAGCTATTCACAATTTTAGCAAAGAACAATTAGAAATAGAATTCGACGAGGAAAACAGCACCCTTTTTAAAGATGCAAAAGTCCTTATTTCAAATATCGATCGAAAATTCTTTGAGAAAAAATTTGTCCTAGAACCCTTTGAATCTAGTATTTTTATAAAAGCACATTAATCAAAAAGCTTCTGGAAAATCCCAGAAGCTTTTTTTCAGCAAGACCTTCTACTATTGGTTTATTTCTTTTAAAAAAATGCTTTGTTAAAAAAACAGAGGAACGAACAAAACGAACACCTGACCCCATTCTAATGAGGAAACACGTTCCATGTTTCCACCTCAACTCCCCTCTCCCCTCTTTCACATTCCACCCTTCTTTTAAGCTCTATTTCCCTTGTTTTCTAAATTGATATTTTTAATAGGTTATGGTATCATTTATAACTGAGGTGAGGAAAATGAAAGTGTCTACAAAGGGACGTTATGCCCTTAGAATGCTGGTTGATCTCTGCGAGCATGAATGCGAAGGCTATATTCCACTTAAGGAAGTAGCAGATCGTCAAGATATATCGAAAAAATACTTAGAACAAATCATTCCCCTTTTCAATAACACGGATATCCTCATTTCAGCAAGAGGAAATCAAGGCGGCTATCGATTGGGACGTCTTCCAAAAGATGTATCCGTCGGCGAAGTCTTAACCATCGCAGAAGGAAGCATCAGTCCTGTGTCCTGTGTTGATGAGGAAATGGACTGCGAGAGGCTTAAAAACTGCCCTACAAGAAAAGTCTGGCAGAATTTAGATACTGTAATCAAAGATTATCTCTATCATGTAAGTCTTCAAGATATTCTAAACTATAAAACAAAATAACAAGCTCTGATAAAAGCTTCTATATTATAAAAAAACCCATGAAGGAAACATCCTTTCATGGGTTTTTGTGTTATAAGTCTACTGTTTCATTTGTATTTTCGCCGGATTTTACAGAATCATTGCCCACCACTTTTTTAAAGAAATTTGCAATAGATTTTGTCGTATTTCCTGTCTCCCAATATTCGGCAGTATCTGCTTCTACTCTAATCAATACAAGAATCGGATCATCATAGCTTAAGTCGAACATTTTTTCATAAGCCTTATTCCAAAATTCTTTTTTTCTTTCCTTATCATCGATAAAAACGGCCTTGCCGCTGATAGACGCATAGGAATCTCCTGCTACAGCAACATTTACCATCGGATTTGCTTTGATTTCTTCGTACTTCTCCGTATCTTTTCTTGTAATAAACCATAAATCGCCGTCAAATTCTATTTCTTGAGCCTGCATCGGTCGTGTTACAATCTTTCCTTCTTTTGATAGAGTATTCAACATCATTACTTTTGCGTCTTTTAAAATATCAACTAATACTTCTTGAGTTTTTTCATTCTGATTCTTCTTTAGATTCGTCATAATACCACTCTCCTTTTTTTAGTTGCTCTG
>DGYFR06203__coassemble_1905_pt1 | contig 18043 bp, 19 predicted proteins | sample DGYFR06203__metabat2_low_PE_001 | metagenome-assembled genome bin DGYFR06203 | reverse complement strand
CCTGTACAAGAAGCTCCTGTTAAAGAAGAAGCTCCAGTGCAAGAGACTCCTGTAGTAGAAGAGCCTGTTCAAGAAAAACCAGCTCAAGAAAACAACTCTGGATCTTATACAACTCAAATGCAGGCAACTGCTTATACTGCAACAGGAAACAGAACAGCAACAGGTACTGTTCCTAAAAAAGGTACTATCGCAGTAGACCCTGATGTTATTCCATTGGGAACTGAACTTTATGTTGAAGGTTATGGAAATGGTATAGCTGAAGATACAGGAAGTGCAGTTAAAGGAAATATCATCGACCTTTATATGGATAGCGAACAACAAGCTAGAGATTGGGGAAGAAGAAACGTAAACGTAACTATTTACAATTATAAATAAATAAAAAACGGATCTTGGATCCGTTTTTTTTATCTTTCTTTTTATGGAGGTTTCTTATGAAAAAAATCTTATTCTTTTGTTTAATGCTCCTCCTTCTTGCAGGATGCGAAGAACGAACTATGAGATACACCGCAAAAGACTTAGAAAGCAATATCGAGCCTGCAAAGTGGATGGTATCCTTTTCAGCTCTGGACGGAAACTTAACGGAAGGTTTTATTGTCAATCCAAAAGAATACCCCTTTCTTCATTATGATATAGCATCAAGCGGAGGAAAGATGATTGTGCAGGTGAAGCAGGATAGCGAAATCACTGAACTTCCCCACGAAAAAGGAACCCTGTCTCTGGAAAAATTCCGAGAAGGATCCCTTTATCTTCAAATCTTAGGAGAAGGTGCAAAAGATGGCCGCATTTATTTTGAATGGTCTCACACAGATGCTCCTATGCCATAGCCTTAGTGTCCGTTTTTAACACGGATAAAAACCTGTTGGGTTTTCGATGCCGGATCATGGATTCTATCCAGCTCGAAATCTCCCAAAGACTCTATCAAAAGCGTCAGCTTCTTATAGCCGTAGTTGCGAACATCAAAATCCGGAAATCTCTTCGCCAGCTGATTTCCCACATCTGCAGAAGGAATCCATCCTTCTTCTCCAGAACCTTCCTGAATGATTGCTTTTAAGGCCTTTCGGATTGTTGCAAGCTTTGTTTGGGGTTCTGGATAATTCGATTTTCTTTTATGAGTTTTCTTATATTCTTTAAGAAACTCTTTTTTTATTCCATTTTCCTGCTGCTCTTTAATTTCGTCTTGATATAAAATATCTAGATATTTAAAAGAATGGCATGCGGATATAAAGGCATTTGGCGTTTTGCTCTCTCCCATTCCGATTACATTTTTACCGGATTCCCTTAGACGGGAAGCCAGTCTTGTAAAGTCGCTGTCCGAGGAGACAAGGCAAAATCCGTCTACTCCGCCCGTATATAAAATATCCATCGCATCGATAATCATCGCAGAATCCGATGCGTTCTTTCCGCTGGTGTAAGTATACTGCTGAATGGGATTGATCGAATGATCCAGAAGTACTTCCTTCCAGGACTGGTTTAAAGAGCTTGTCCAATCTCCATAGATTCTTCGGTAGGTAACAATACCGTAATTTGTCAGTTCATCAAAAATTGTTTTGATATATCGGCTGGAAATATTTTCCGAGTCGATTAATAAAGCATACTGCTGTTCTATACTCATCTTTTATTCTCTCTCCTCTATATAATCGCCGAAAAGTTCTTGAAACCGCTTATGGGCATATTTTTTTATCTCATTTTCTAATTCTAAATACCGATATAAAAATTCTTCGCCTTTTTCTGTAAGCTCGGTACTGCCTCCGTCTCTTCCCCCATGTCTTCTGTCGACTACTTTAAAACCCAGTTCCCTCTCCATTTCATTGATTATATCCCATGCCTTCCTCTTGGAAAGCGCCATATGCTGGCAGGTTTTACCCATGGTTTTCATTTCTTTTAAAAGCACAAGAAGAAGTTTCGCTCTCTCATCAAAAAACTTCTTTTCCCTCTCAAGGCGTACCTCAACATATTCGCTTAAGAGCTGATTTGTATGGTCTTTTAAAATATCATCAATCTCGCCTTTCTTATCTACCGTAGACAAAACTCCGCTGTCTTCGATATTTACAAATACCCGCTCTTCAGAAAAGCTTCTTATCGTATCTTTCAAAGATAAAGAGCTTTTCAAAATAGGCTGATACAACGCTTCTCTGATTAAAAGAGGATGTCCGCTTTTAAATTTATAAGAAGGTGTCACAAGATTTCCTTTCTCTTCGATCAGCTTTGTCAGAGTATTTGCTGTAAACATCGGTGTTACAGCCGGCGTATATAAAAGAGCATGGCATTTCGTACTTAAATACTTCACCCCGGCTTTTAACAAATCGATGGTTCCTTTTTTCTTTTCCTTCTGCAGATATATAATCGGGTATTTCTTTAAATTGCTGACCATATAATAAAGATCCATATCGCTTACAACAACAATGGGATCCAATCCTACCTGCTGATAGGTTAATATAATTCTTTCCAAAACGGTGATAGATCCTATTTTCATATTATTATCAAGCATTCCTTTCGAAAATAGAATCAACCCGCCAATTTTTTTATCTTTCAATTTTCCACTTCCTTATATCTTTTACACATCAAAACAGCTTCCCCCGATAAATTCTCTTAAAATAGAGTTCTTCGGAATAACATCTGTCTGTTTCGCTTCGAAAAAACCTAACAATCTTATCAGCCGCTGAGCATCTAAATAGGTGTCATGATTTACAGGAATTTCCTCTAATAAAGGCAGAAGATGATCTTTTAAAATGATCATTTCATAGATCAGCGAAGAATTGAACATCACATCTGCTTCTTCCTGATAGGGAAATACATTCTTTTCTTCTCCTCTGCGCACATGATTCCACTGTTTTAAAGTTGCTATCGCATCATGCCCCCTCGTATTGTGATCTCTTACAATACGTCTCATAAGTCTTAAATCCGATACATAGATACTATTATGATCATCCAGATTTAAAGGAGTCAGGGCGCTTACATAGATTTTGTATTTTTGATCTTTCGGGATCATACTGGTTGTAACTTCATTTAACCCGTGTATCCCTTCTAGTATAATAATGGAGTTTTCCTTCAATGAATATCGTTCTTCTGTCGTTTTCTGTTTTCCTTCGATAAAATCAAACACCCTTAAGTTTATTTCTCCTCCGGCAAGAAGTGTTAAAAGGTCCTTCTGCAAAGCCTCTACATCTACAGCTTCTACAGATTCCATAACCTCGTCTCCCTCTTTGGAAAGACTCTCTCGGCTTTTAAAATAATTATCCATTGCAATGGCCTTTGGCAAAAGCCCCAAAACTCTAAGCTGAATCGCTAAACGATTAGAGAAAGTAGTCTTTCCAGAGGAGCTGGGGCCAGCGATTAATATCAGCTTTGTCCGATCGATATGATCCTTGATTTCATCGGCGATATCGGAAATTTTCTTTTCCTGAAGCCCTTCTGATATTAATACGATTTCTTCAAGTTTCCCCAATTCTACCCTTTTATTCAATTCCCCTATACTGTCTATTCCTAGTATCCCTGCCCAAATTTCCATCTCGTTATAGACTTGGCGAAGTTTTGGAATATCCCAATGTGTCGGCTCTTCTTCTGGATTATACACACGAGGCAGCAGCAGTAGAAATCCGTCTTCAAACGATTCTAGTTTAAATTTATCGATATATCCGAAACTCGGGATCATAGGACCATAAAAATAATCATAAATGCCGCAGCTGTAATACAGGCTTATAATTTCATAGTCTACTGCATGACTTAATAGTTTATTTTTATCTTCCATATTCTGACGGTCGAATATTTTTTGAGCCAATTTTTTTGGGACCCGCACCTTTTCGATATACTCATCCGCCTGAACAATATCCCACATTTTCTTTTCGATTCTTTTGTAATCAATCTCTCCATTGTAAAGAATTCTTCCAAAAATCTCATTATTCATCGAGTGAATAATTTTCACTTTTGCATCTGGGTAAATCTCCTTCACTGCAATAATAAACAAGAAGGATAATGAACGCAGATAAACCCAATAACCCGGGAGATGAAGCCGTTCTAAAAAGGAAATATTTTTTCCCTCTCCGATTTTTTCATTTAAGCTTACTTCTTTTCCGTCGATAACTGCAGCTACCGGCAGATCTATTTCTGTCTCTAAAAGTTTCAGCACATCTTCTGCTGTACAGTTTTCATCTACATCCTTTGGTATACCTTCTACGATAATTCTCTTCATTATCTCCCCTCCTTGATTTATCCTATCCCCGGGGGAGGGTTCCCCCTTTTTTAAGCTTTATACTCTAATTCTTGATATTCTGGAATTTTATCGAACTTTCTTCTCACATAAGAACACTGAGGGATGATCTTAACATTATTTTTCCTCGCAATCTCTACTAAACGATCCAGAAGAGTTCCAGCAATAGGCCCTCCCCGATACTCCGGTTCTACATAAGTATGATCAAAAATCCATACACCATTTCCCGTATCGCTGTAAGTGATTACACCAGCTTCCTTTTCGCCATCCAAGGCCACTATTCTTCTCGTCTCTTCTATATATTTATAATCCATGATGCTTATCCTCCCTTTTAAATCATTTCTTTAACCGATTGATTCCTTCTAATCTTTCTAATACCCTAATTAAGGTGCTGTCCTTCTTTGCAAAGTGGATTCTCGCATATTTTTGAATATTTTCTCTGAAAAAACTAGAACCCGGCACCGCTGCAACACCGATTTTTGTCGTCAGATCTTTACAGAATTCATAATCGCTTTCGTATCCGAATGATGAAATATCCAACAGAACATAGTAAGCTCCTTGAGGATCCGTATGAGAAATCTTTAAACTTGAAAGACCTTGAAGAAGCAGATCTTTCTTTCTCCGATAATCTTCGGCGAGTTTTTCATAATAATCCCAGCCGAACTCCAAACCCGCCACCGCCGCTTCCTGAAGGGGTGCTGGAGCGCCTACCGTAAGGAAATCATGGACATTTCGTATCTTCTCGATAATATAAGGAGCCGCAATTACATATCCAAGCCTCCATCCTGTAATCGAATATGTTTTTGAAAGAGATCCGCAGGAGATCGTCCTTTCTCTCATACCAGGCATAGAGGCAATATATACGTGTTTATGAGGCGCATAGAGTATGTGTTCATAAACTTCATCGGTAATGACAAAAACGTCGTATTTTACGGCTAAATCCGCTATTGTTTGCAGCTCTTCTTTTGTGAACACTTTACCAGAAGGATTGGAAGGATTGCAGAGTATAAGAGCTTTGGGTTTTAATGCAAAGGCTTCTTCCAGCTCATTGGGATCAAAGGAAAACTCCGGCTCCTTCAAAGACACATAAATCGGTTCTGCGCCAGCGAGTATAGCGTCAGCCGAATAATTCTCGTAAAATGGCGAGAAGACCACCACTTTATCTCCTGGATTTGTTACGGCAAGCATCGATGCCATCATCGCTTCTGTACTTCCGCAGGTAACAACGATTTCTTTCTCCGGATCGATCTCCATATTCATAAAATGGGATTGTTTTTTTGCCAGGGCTTCTCTAAAATTCGCCGCTCCCCACGTAACACTGTATTGATGGGGACCTTCCATTGCCACTTCCGAAAGCCGCTGGAGCATTTCTTTCGGGGGATCAAAATCCGGAAACCCCTGTGCCAAGTTTATAGCACCAGCGCTGTCGGAAATTCGAGTCATCCTCCGAATCACAGAATCTGTAAATTGACTGCTTCTATTAGATAATATCATAATTCCTCCTGTAAATTGTCTTTAAAATAGTATTCTTTTGACTTCAAAGTAGCATAATGTTAAAATTAGGGAAATAATTTGTTAAATATCAATAAAGGAGAGTGAGATTTTGTATAGTTTAAGCCGAGAAGAAATTGTGGTTCGAATCATCGCCTCTATAGCAGTCGGCGCTCTCATCGGATATGAAAGAGAAATGAAAGGCCATCCTGCAGGACTGCGGACTCATATACTGGTGTGCATGGGAGCCTGTCTATTATCTTTAATCCAAGTAAACGCTACCTATCAGAGTATTCTCTTAGCCAGAGATCCGGAAGCCGCAAAAGTCTTATCTACGGATATGACAAGAATGACAGCTCAAATCGTAAACGGTATTGGTTTCTTGGGAGCCGGTACCATTATTTTAACGAAAAACAAAATCAAAGGCTTAACCAGTGCTGCATCTATTTGGACGACTGCCGCCATAGGAATAGCCATGGGTATGGGCTACTATTTTATGGGCTCTATCGCTTCTGTGATTATATTCCTTTCTCTTCTCTTGATGAAAAGGATTGTAAACTATCCTTTGATCTATTCTTTCACAATTTATTACAAGGATCAAGATCATTTAATAGAAGAAGTAGAAGCCTATATGAGTTTAAAAAAAGCTATTATTATCAATAAACGCTACTCCTACGACTTAAGAGACAATATCTTCTTCCACAAAAACCACTATAAAGTAGATCTTCGAAAGATCAGCTCTATTCCCAACTTCTTTTCCCAACTTTTTGAGTTAGGAAATATCGACTCCATCGACTCCACCGATTATGAAACAGACTCAAATGACTAATCTAGAAGAAGTGTGGAGTGTGACAGAGGGGAGAGGGGAGTTATGGTGGAAAATAATAGAAACATTTATTTTCTACATTTGAAAAAAGATACAATTTTTTACTCCTAATTTTTAAATAGTATTGTTTTTTCTTAAAGACTATGGTAATCAAATATAAAACCCTATTTTACAAATTGTAAAATAGGGTTTTATATTTCTATTTCTTAAGCGAACTTTTGAGCAATTGCGAAAAAGTTGACCTCCACTCCACTCTTTCACTCTTTCACTCTTTGACTCTTTTCTAAGGTTCCTCTGCAGCCGGCTGTTCTGCTGCCGGTTCTTCTGGCTGAGGTTGTACTACTTCATACTTTCCGTCAGCATATAATCCGTCGAAGACTCTGCCGAATTTGCTGTGGGTATAGTGAAGTCCTTTGTCTTGGACATTGTTTACGGTTAAAGCGAGAACGAGATTCGGATTTGCCTGGTCGTATCCTACAAACCATCCTCTCGTATCCGCTTTTTGATCTTGGCTTGTTTTGTTAAACTCTGCTGTTCCCGACTTTCCTGCCATTTCTGCAAAGGAACGGCCGATCGGTCCGGCATAGGTATCTGTAACGACTCTTCTTAAAGAAGCTTTTACATCATCTAGATGTTCAAGGCTTGAAATATTTTCTTTCCATACTTCATCCGCTGCCTCTAGAAGCATTTGCGGTTTCATGATATTTCCTTTGTTGACGATTCCTCCGTAGATCATCGCCATTTGAGCTGGAGACACTAAAATCTCTCCTTGTCCGTAGCCGCTGTCTGCAAGAAGGATCTCGTTGTCAAAGACTCCGCTGTTGGTAATTTGAGAAGTATAAAATGGATAATCTCCAGGAACTGCTTCACTCATTCCCAGAGCCTTTAGGCCTGCTAAAAACTTGTCCGCTCCCGTGTCCAGCGCAACTCTTGCAAAGTAGATATTGTCTGAATCTGCCATCGCTTTTGATAAATTGATCGGACCATTATTTTCGATGACTCTGCTTATTCTATATCCGCCCCAAGAGCTGTCCTTCTGCCATTGTTTCCCTTGAATATTATACGTAGACTGAGGCGTTATAACTCCTTCGTTAAGACCCACAATGGCTGTTAAAGCTTTAAAGGTAGATCCGGGAGAATAGGTATATTGGTATTTGCTGAGAAGGGGCATTTTAGGATCTTCGCTGATCTTTTTATATTCTTCCTGCCCGATTCCATTCATAAACTCATAAGGGTTAAAAGAAGGTGCGCTGGCAAGGGCTAAGATATCGCCGCTTTGAGGATTTATCGCAGCCCCTGCAGCATCATCATTTCCAAGCTGTTCGTAAACGGCTCTTTGTGCCTTGCTGTCAAGAGTTGTAGTAATATCTTCGCCGTCTTTTCCTTCTGTTTCGATTAAAGTTTTAATCTCTTCGCCGCCTCTGTCTGCAATATAAATTTTAATGCCGTTTGTATTATGAAGTTTGTTGTCATAGAGATTCTCAAGTCCTCGTTTTCCGATTAAATCCGTATCTTGATAACCCTTGAATTTTTCATCTTCTAATTCTTCCGCGGTAATTCTCCCTAAATAGCCGATTACATGAGCTGCCGCCTCTTCCAAAGGATAAGTACGCATAAAATCTTTTTGATATGACAAATTGTTTGCTGCAAGCTGGTCTAAAACTTCCTGACGGAAACTTTGTCTTTGTATCAAAGGAATAAGCTGCCCTTCGCCGTAATTGGCATTCTCTGTTTTTTCTTTTACCGCTTCTTCTGTCATGCCTAGAAGTCTAGCAGCTTCTGATATGTTTTCAGGAGTAAAAGAACCTGCTACTGCTCCTACAACGATTCCTTCTGCATCCTGGGCGAGAGGCTCTCCGTTACGATCAAAAATGGATCCTCTTCTCATCTCTTTTGTCTGTATCCGAATGACACTGTTTTCATCCATCCCCGGAATCATAACTCCCGGATTCCAATCCAATTTCCATTCTCCGGCTTCTTTATCATATGTAAACTGATATTTACCGTCGTTTGAGATCGGACCGTATTTTGTTTCCAGATCTACTTTCGCATCGACTACTCTTGTATCTCCGGAGCTTTCCTCTTTATTTGTTTCTATTTCTTCCACATTCACTGCAGTTACTCCTAAATCGGAATAGATTTTCTTTTGTCTGTCTACGACTTGTTCTTTCGGATATTTTTTTAATGATTCTGACGATAGATGGGTATAGACGGCTTCTGCGTCCATTTTCCCGATCGCCTCTATTGTTTCATCAACGCCTTTATCTCCTCTGCACGATGTTAATGCCAATATCGCAAAAAGAAGGAGTGCGCTCCATTTCCATTTTTTCATTATCCTAACCTCTACTTTCCTGCAAATTCATTAAATATAATTCCATGGATTGATATAAGATAAATTCGCTGCCCCAAATAATAAAATAATTAGAATCGGCAATATCATAAATAGTATGATAAAGCGTCCTCTGTACTTTCTTCCAAATCTTTTAAGGATACCCCGATCATAGATGACGTTGTCTAAAACAGCTGTCACAACTGATTTTACAAAAAGGATCGCCCCTATTATCAATGCGGCAAAAATAACAACTGCTGTCTGCCGATTATAAATTCCGATAAAGAAAATAGCAGCAAGTGTTCCTGAAAAAGGTATCAGCATATAGTTTATTAATACAGCTTTTAAAAGATGTCTTTGTCCTTTTCCTAAAAAGACACCTGTCTTTTTCGATGCTTTGCGATAACAAAGCGGATGAATCACTAGAACTGCGGCTCCTAAAAATACTGTTATAATCAATGAGAGCTGGCGGTCTCCTCCTGTGTAAGACATAAAGGGAAGGACCGATAACGTAAATATAAGCTGCCCGAAAAACAAAAGATATAAAGGAACGCTCAAAAGCCCCTTCCCTTTGGAAGGTTTTGGCACGTCATGTTCGGGATAGTATTTTATCTTAGGCTCTTTTTCATACTCCTTGTCTGCAATATACGGATTGTCGATTTTTTCTTCTTCGATAAATTTTTCCGAATTTAAGTCTTTTTCTTTCTTTTTCTTTTTCCAAGGAAATACAAATGCCGGTTTTGCTTTTGGCACCGCTTCTTTGGCCTTTGGATAGTCTTCTGCTGTACTTCTTTTGATACGAAGAACTTCCCCTGTATCCTTTTTGGTCTCATAAGGATCTACTTCATAAATCGGATCTTCTGTACGGATAGGCGACATTTCGGAAGTATCCTCCAAGCTTTCCTTTTCTTCCCTTCGAAGTATCCGAGTATGATTTAAATCTTCTTTCTCTATATTTTTTTCATTTGCGGAATTTTGATTGGTTCCGCATTTTGTGCAGAACTTTGTCCCCTCCGGTAAAAATTCTCCGCATTTTATACATTTCATTATATTATGCCTCCTCAGGTCAATGGCTGTTTAGCTCTATTCTACACCCTTTAGGAATAAGATAAAAGATTATAAGAGTTACGATTTTCTTACAAACCATCGCAGAGTTTTATAAACATTTAATTCCAGTTATTCAAAGAATACAGGAACTTCTAGTGAAGCTCCTGTGTTAAAATTTTTTTCTCTGCTATTGTATGCTAATCATCATCACGATCATCGTCATCTCGGTCATCACGATCGTCACGATCGTCACGATCGTCATCATCGTCCCGGTCGTCATCTCGGTCGTCATCGCTGTCTCGGTCATTCTCATTTCTCTCCCGATTATCATCGATATTATCCCTTTGTATTTCTCTTTCTTCCGCATTCGATGGTGCTGCTTCTTCCCGATTATTTCCGCAAGCTGTTAAGACGAATACAAGCATCAACAATAAAATACTGAATTTTTTGATTAATTTTTTCATAATTTTCCACCCCCGTATTGTATAATTACCCCTTGAATATTAAAACTACACTATATCTGTTTTCCTCTTTTTTCTTCGTTGTGTTATTAGTTAACTTTAATTTGTTTTGTATCGTTTTAGTCTGTTTAAATTGTTTTATCTATTATAATAAACAGTATTAATGATACAGAAGATTTTTATCAAAATCAGCGCAAGAAATCAGATTAAAGGGACTATTGTAAGTATTCAAGAAGGAGTGGTAAATGGTATTGTAACTGTAGATATCGGAAATGGAAAGGAAATTACTTCTACTATTTCTATGAACTCTATACAAGAACTAGGCCTTGAAAAGAGAAAAGAAGCCTACGCCGTTATTAAAGCAGCTGCAGTAATGATCGGTATAGAAGACTAGGGGAAAAGATAGGAAACAGCTTATCGTCTCTAGGAAATAAGGAAGATCAGCTTTTTCACTATTGCTCGAATATTTCCTTAGCCTTTAACGATAAAAAGATTCTCGAGAATTCTCTCAAGAATCTTTTTTATAGCTGTTCAAATACAAGAGCAATGATTCAACCCTTACAAAACTGCATAGAACCTCTATTATAGGAAATGTATATCCGAAGGCGGATATGTTCGCATCCCCTATATCTTAGCCCCTATAAGCTATGGTCTATATTCTTTCTTTTATCGGTATTCAACAAGCTGAACGCCGAGGCCGTTTGGATCCTTTACCATGACGAATTTCATTCCATCTTCTGGAGACTGTTCTTTGCCGACTTCGTAACCTTCTTTTTCCAGTTTTGTTCGAACTTCCTCTATCGATTCTACTTCAAAGCCGATGGTAACTCCGCTTCCTATTGTACAGTCCATCTTCTCACTGCATAAAAGTTCTATATCCGACTCTCCCATATCTAAAAAGGCCAAATCAAACCCTTCGCTGACATGCTTTTCGTCTTTTACTTTAAGACCTAGCAGATCTTTATAGAAATGCAAAGATTCTTCCATGTTTTTTACTTTTATTGTCGTCCAAAGATATTTCATAATGTCCTCCTATTTTTTCACTCCTACAAGTACAAATCTGGCATCGTTGTATTCATAACTGCAGGTGCTTAGGGTAATGAGCTGATCCTTTTCGCCGATTTCTATATCATTTTTTACAACAGCACGTTTCTTCGCTTCTTCTGCATAATCCCGAGTATTGATCTGATCGTCTGCATTTATAAATTCATTAAAATGAAAGACTTGATCTTTTTTCGCCATATCCATTACAAATCCTGCAACGGCTTTGTATTCTTCCAATTTCCCGTTTCCAAACAGGTAGATTGTATTGTTTGAATCAAAATAGTTCTGATCTTTGTACTTTAGAAGATCGGAAAACATATTATCCGTTGCAAGGCTGTGCCCGTAAAGAATCAAGTTGTTGTTTCCTTTTTTAAGATCATTTTCATAATCTAAATAGATGCTTCCTACAGGGTCTTTTTTCTTATAAATATTATGATCTAGATAAAAATCATTGTCTTTGGCTTGGGTTACAGGATAATCAATCAGCGTTCCTGGAAGTGTCAGCCAAGCTACTGTCTCATCGTTTATTTTCTGGGCTTCTTTAAGCTTCTTTCCATATATCGTCTCTCTGGAAACCGCTTCGTTTTCCTCTTCTTCTTGAAAAACAGCAGGATTTTCTTTTTTTGGCGCTTCCTTTTCCACTTTTTCTGTAATTTGCTGAGAAAGTTTTTTATTTGCATCCGTTGCGGTATTATTTCTATAATAGATCAGCCCGATAGCACAGATCGCCAGAACCAGCAGGGAAATAATTTTTTTCTTATTCATTTCTACCCTCTTTCTTCGCCAAAAATACTAAGACTCTTTCTTTTCTTTATATTTTTCGCTTTGGGCAAGTATTAATTTTTGATCATCAAAATAATTGATTTTCATCGCTTCTTTTACTTGGTGAAGTGTTTCTTCGCCGACTTTTTTTGCCTTTGCAGTTCCTTTTTTAAGTATTTCATATACTCCTGGAATGTCGTTTTCGTACTGGGCACGCTTCTCCCGAATCGGGGCTAACTCTCTTTCCAAAACTTTTACAAGGAATTTCTTTACTTTCATATCCCCAAGCCCTCCTCTTTCATAGTGGGCTTTTAAAGCGTCCAAGTTTTCATAATCCGGCAGGAATTTTTTGAAGTCTTCTTCTTTGCTAAAGGCGTCTAGATAGATAAATACTGGATTATCTTTTGTATTTCCAGGATCCGATACTTGAATATGATTTGGATCCGTATACATACTCATCACTTTCTTTTTTACTTCCTCTTTCGAATCCGACAAATAAATAGCATTTCCTAAAGATTTGCTCATCTTTGCTTTTCCGTCAACACCGGGCAGGCGTAGGCAGGCCTTGTTGGAAGGCAGAAGAATCTCCGGTTCCACCAGAACTTCCCCATAAAGATGGTTGAATTTTCGGACGATTTCATTTGTCTGTTCAAGCATCGGAATCTGATCTTCTCCAACTGGAACCACATTTCCCTTAAAAAGAGTAATATCCGCCGCTTGGCTTACTGGATAAGTAAAAAATCCTGCAGGTATCGTTGCTTCGTAATTTCTCATCTGAATCTCAGATTTTACAGTAGGATTTCTTTGAAGCCTTGAAACGGTAACTAAATTCATATAATAAAATGTAAGTTCAAAGAGCTCCGGAACTTGAGATTGAATAAATATCGTTGATTTCTCCGGATCAATCCCGCAGGATAAATAATCGAGTGCTACTTCTATAATATTTTGCCTGATTTTTTCAGGATTTTCCGCATTATCCGTTAAAGCCTGAGCGTCGGCGATCATAATAAATATATCATCGTATTTTCCTGAATTTTGTAATTCTACTCTTCCTTTGAGAGAACCTACATAATGGCCTACATGAAGCTTTCCAGTAGGACGGTCTCCTGTTAATATGGTCTTTCTCATTCTTTCCTCCACTTGTCTAAAATAAAATAAGATGTTTTCTAATACCTGTATTGCTGATTCCGAAATAATCTCCCTGAATTAAAGGAAGAAGATATTCCCAAAGCGGTTCTCTTATTTTATGATTTCTTTCATCAATCCATTCTTCCGGGATCATTTTCTCCTTGTTTGCTGCTACAAACACAGGTACCGGCAAGTATTCTACACTATACTCTTTTCCCTCGTTTCGCTTAAGGGAGCTCATCATTCCGCTCTGGTTTTTCAATGCATATTCTACTGCATAATATCCCAGCTTTCTCGCTTCCTCAATATCTGTCAGACTCATAATATGGGAGCTGCTTCTTTGCATTGTGCTTAATTCGATGGCACGGATTTTGCAGTTGAATACTCTTTTAATATACTCAGAAAGGGTCTGGGCAACACCGGCAATCTGTTTATGTCCGAAATCATCCATCTTATATTCTGTAGCCCATTCGCTGATATATTCTCCGTACTTGTCCTTCAGCCCTTCGCTGACTACTACCAGCAGATTATCCTTTTCTGCGAATAGTCTCTCCATCTGAGAACTGAATTCTCGAAAGTGAAAGGGGTGCTCGCTAAAATAGATCAAGTCCGGTCCTTCTCCGCCGCTTAAGGAAGAAAGCGCAGCAGAGGCTGTCAGCCAACCTGTGTTTCGCCCCATAACTTCCACTAAGGTAACGGAACGCATATTATAAACTTTCGCATCTCTTTCCAGTTCCGAAACCGTCGTAGCGATATATTTTGCTGCAGATCCAAACCCTGGAGTATGGTCGATCCCCTCTAGATCATTATCGATGGTCTTCGGCGCACCGACCACAGTGATCTCTTCTCCTATCTTTTTACAGTATTCAGATAATTTATGAACGGTATCCATAGAATCATTTCCGCCGATATAAATAAAATAAGAGACCTCGTATTTCTTTAGAGTTTCAATAATTTTTTCGTATTCCGCTTTGTTTTCATCAAAATCTACTAAACGATAACGGCAGGATCCTAAAACGGAAGAAGGAGTCTGCATTAATAACTCCATCTTTTCCGAACTGGAAGCAATGTCGTCTAAAAGAATCAAATCGTCGTTCAATACCCCTTCTATCCCGTGTTTCGCCCCGTAAATATGGTCGATTTTTCCTGAAGCCTGAGCACAGGTTAATGCTCCTGCAAGTGTAGCATTAATAGCAACTGTCGGACCTCCCGACTGGGCTATAAGTAGATTATTCAATAGAATCACCTCTGTTTTTTTCAATATGTATCATTGTATCATAAACAAGGCAGCGAGAGGAAAGGATAGGAAGTTCTCCATCCCTACTGCCTACTCCCTATTTCCTATCCCCTTTCTTTTCCTACCCCCCTCTTTCTCAGACAAAAAAATAGAGAAGGACAGTTGTCCTCCTCTATTAAAATACATCTTAAAGCTAAAACTCGTCGAAATATATTTTTTCGTCTGGTACATTTTTTTCATGCAGAGATCCGACGATCGACTCGATCATTACAGGACTTCCGCATAGGTATGCTTCATAATTTCCATCTTCTTCTAGATACTTTTCAATGGAATTATTCACCCGTCCTTTGTCTCCTGTCCAGCCGGAGTCATCTCCTGCACGGGATAGGGTCGGCATAAATTTAAAATCATGAAGTGTTTCTTCAAACATTTTCATTTCATCTAACAAGAATAGATCTTCTTCCGTTCTCGCACCGAAGTAAAATCTTGCTTTTCGTTTGATGTCGTTGTCTTTCATATGATAAAGAATCGAACGAATCGGTGCAAAACCTGTACCTGCCGCTACAAGAACCATCTCGCTGTCTCCATCATGATAATAAAAATCTCCGTAAGGGCCGTTGATATTTACTTCGTCGCCTACATTGATAAAATTGTGCATATAGGTTGTACAGATACCCCCTGTGAAACCGATTAAAGTTTCTACATGCTTCTCGTCTGTGATAGAAGATGCAACAGAATAAGCTCTATAAACTTCTTCGTCATTTCCATCATATTCAGGTGCTTTTACCTGAATATACTGACCGGGTTTGAAGTTGATTTTTTCTCCTTCTGGAAGTTCAAATCGGAATTTCTTGATCTTATCCGTCATTACTTCAATGTCGACTACCTTTGCATCGTATTCTTTAACATTGAACAATTCTTCAGGGATACTGATTTTAATATTTTCCTTCACCTTGCACTGGCAGGAAAGTCTTACTTGTCCTTCCAGCTCTTCTGGAGTAAGCCATGGTTTCTCTGTTGCTAAAACAGGACCTCCTCCTTCTAAAACCTGCACCTTGCAGTAGCCGCAGGATCCTTTCCCCCCGCAGGCAGAAGGTATAAATACTTTTTCGTTTCTCAGAGTATCCAGGAGTGTGTTTCCCCCGTCTACAAGATACTCTTTCTCGTCGTTGATAATAAGATTTACTTCTCCATAATCGGCAATATATTTGTCCGCAATTGTAAGAACTATGGCGAACAGAGCACATAAACCGGTTATTACCGCTGTTGTTATTAATACCGTACTCATTTTCCGCCTCCTATGATATTTGAACGATTCCGGAAAAACCGATAAAAGCCATGGCCATAATTCCGGTGATAATAAGAGTTATAGGCGCTCCCTGCAGTCCTTCCGGCAGTGCATCTTCATTAATTCTATGCCTAATCCCTGACATAGTTATAATTGCCAAGGCCCAGCCAAGTCCTGATCCGATAGAAAAACCAACGGTTTGAAGGAAATTATACTCTCGGATAACCATGAAAAGGGAAACTCCAAGGATCGCACAGTTTACAGTGATAAGAGGAAGGAAGATTCCCAATGCATAGTAGAGATTTGGAATATATCGTTCCAATATCATCTCTAAAAGCTGTACGAAAGCCGCTATCGAAATAATAAACACGATAAAACGCAGATACTCGATATTGAAATAAACCATAAGGTCATAAAGGAAATAGTTTATGATCGTTGTAATTGTAATTACAAAGGTAACAGCAATTCCAAGTCCTGTCGCTGTTTCTATTTCTTTACTTACTGCTATAAACGAGCACATTCCAAGGAAATTACTAAATATCATATTGCTCGTAAAGATAGATGCAAAAAAGATTACTAATGGATGTATAGTCATTATTTAGCTCCTTCCTTCTTTTTTCGGTAATTGAAAGCCAGCCACATGATAATCGGAAGGATAAAGAAAGCTCCCGGCGGCATAACCATCATCGTCCATGGTGTAAAAGATTCCGGCATAATTCTGATTCCGAAAAGAGAACCAAATCCTAGCAGCTCTCTTACAAAAGCAATCAGCAGCAGCACAATCGTATACCCTATCCCTGAGATGAATCCGTCTACAAAAGAAGGCAATGGCTTGTTTGCAATCGCATAAGCTTCCGCTCTTCCCATGATAATACAGTTCGTAATAATCAAGCCGACATAAGGCCCTAAGGTCTTGCTCATCTCTGGCATATAGGCCTTCAAAAAGATATCTACAATGATTACATAAAAGGAAATGATAAACACTTGAACCATCATACGGATATGCTTCGGTGTAATATTACGAAGAAGAGAGATAGTTAAGGATGATAATGCAGTTACAATCGCAAGGGCAATCCCCATTACTAAGGAGTTCATCGCTAAGTTTGTGACCGCAAGGGTTGAACAGATTCCGACAACTTGAAACAGCACAGGGTTGTCATGTAGCAGGCCGTCTCCAACAATTATTTTATAATTTGTTTTATTTGCCATTTTTACATACCTCCCTTGCTTTTGATAAATTCTGTAATATCTTCATTCAGCATATTTATGACAAACGTAGACGTTTGTGTAGCACCGGCTATGGCATCTACATTCCCGCCGTCGGCAGGTCTTGAAATAAAGATTTCTCCAGGAGAGGACCCTGAGATATCTAGATCTCTGTACTGGCTTTTATATTCCTCTTCGGAAATACGGCCGCCAAGCCCCGGTGTTTCGTCTTGTTTTATAAACTCTATACCTGTTACAGTTTCCATATCCGCTGTTACACCCAAATATCCCTCAATACTTCCCCATAATCCGGGTCCGGCAAAAGGTGCGGCATAGGCAGCAGGTTCTCCGTTTTCTTCTAGTATATATACACTTTGTCCTTCATACTGCTCTTCTGTTATTCTTTCGTCGAATACTGTATCGATCTCTTCCGGTTCCGCTTCTTCTGGAAGAATATCAAACACCGCTAGGATCTTTTGTTTTAATTCGATTTCCTGGTTGAATTCGATTTTTGGCTGAGAAACACCGTTAATCAGTGCTAATATCGCCGTAAGCACACCAGTTAGAATAATCATAAAGACGACAGGAAACAATAATCCTTTTTTCTTAGTCATTATACTGCCGCCTCCTTTGCTTTTTTATTTGCAGCTCTTTGTTTCACTGCGTAATCGATAATCGGTGCAAATAGATTTCCCATAAGAATCGCAAACATCATACCTCCTGAGAACAATGCAAAACCTCTTATAATTACTGTTACTACCCCGATTATAATTCCGTACATCCACTTGCCAGGCACCGTTTTCGCGGCCGAAATAGGATCTGTCGCCATAAATACAGTTCCGAACAAGAATCCTCCGATTAACATTCCGTAAATCGGATTCGGTACAGATTCAACTCCCATAAAATAAAATACAGAAGATAAAGCTGCAAAACCTAAAACAGTTCCTGCCATAATCTCCCAAGAAGCAACCTTTTTATAAATCAGGTACACTGCAGATATCAGGATTAGAATCTTAG
>DGYFR06203__coassemble_1833_pt1 | contig 21235 bp, 23 predicted proteins | sample DGYFR06203__metabat2_low_PE_001 | metagenome-assembled genome bin DGYFR06203 | reverse complement strand
ATCCGGAATTTATCGTAGATCCGGATAATAGGAGAATGATGAATGGGTTTTATTATAATGAACCGGGAGATTTAATAATTAAGACAGAAGAGTAGGTATCTGTATGGATGAATACACAAAAATTCAAGAGATGGCGGAAGAAATAAAAAAATTAAGAGAAGAAATTGCTACTGAAACTGTACAATTTCAATGGTTTGATCTGTTTAAGCGTGTGGCAGCGGCTATCCTGATTTTTATTATCGGGATGTATATTATACGTTTTTTACGAAAGCTCTTTCATAATTTTTTAATAAAGAAAAATTCAAGCCATGGGTTCAGACATTTTGCGGATGTCGCCTTTAAAATCGGTCTTTATATTATCCTGCTCACAGCAATCGCCTCGGTGTTGGGGATTGAAACGGCATCGATTGCTGCTTTAGTTGCATCGATCGGGCTGACGATAGGTTTGGCTCTGCAGGGAAGCTTATCGGATTTGGCAAGCGGAATTCTCTTAGTAACCCTGCATCAGATACGGCGGGGAAATTATGTTTATTTGGCAGGCAATAAAGATCAGTTTCTGGAAGTAGACGAAATACGTTTATTTTACACCAGCTTTCTCACTGTTACAAAATCAAGACTCTATATCCCGAACTCAAAAGTTCTGAATGAGAAGATAGAAAATCTTTCGGTGATCGGAAAAACAAAGGTGGAAGTGGATATCGGAATTAGTTATGATTCCGATATGAAACAAGCTAAAAGGATTATGGAAAGGGTATTTGCGGAAAATGAATATATATTATCCGAGGAAAATGAAGTGTTTATAAAGAATTTAGAGGACAGTTCAGTTACGATAACAGGAAGAGCATGGGTGATGCCCCAAGATTATCTTAAGGCAAAGTTTTCGATTACGGAGAGGATAAAAGAGATCTATGATGAGGAAGGGATTGTTATACCCTATCCTCAAATGGATGTTTATCTTCAAAATACAGAGAGTAAAAGGCAGAGTAAAGGAGCAGAAGAGTTATGATCACGGGATTAATAGGAGCGGGAGCAGTAGGCAGTTCGCTGCTGTATTTTGGAGCAGAGAAGGGACATGCTATTGTCGTGCTGGGAGACCCTGATCGATTGGAAAAATATAAAAAAGGAATCCGGATCAATGGCAGAGATATTGCGGTGCAGGTTCAAGAAAAGAAGGATCAACCGCTGGATATCCTGTTTCTATCGGTGAAATCTGTAGATTTTGAGCAGGCAGTAGAAAACCTTGAGAAGTCCATCGATAAGAAAACGATCATTGTATCCTTAATGAACGGAGTGTCGACGGAGACAGAGCTTAGAAAGAGATTCACAAACCCTGTTGTTCATGCAGTGGTACGAGGTTCCTTTAGCCGTGGGAAAGAGGGAACCGTTTTTAAAGAAGATCAAATCAATATCACCATCGGTTCGGAGGGTAAAAATAAAGAAGCCGTAACAAAAGTCGAAGCATTTCTAAAACAGATCAGCTATCCTTATATTCTTTCTGAAGATATTATTACAAATATGTGGAGCAAGTTCTGCATCAATGTTTCTGAAAATCTAATCGCTGCTGTGCTGGATTTTAATTATGGACAGATGAAGAAGAAAGAGATTCTAGAAGCTGTAAAACTGGTGCAAAGAGAAGTCGTTGAGGTAGGCAGGCACTACGGAGCGAAATTATCGGAAGAGAATATATCGGATAATATTAAGGCATTGATAGAAGAGATAGACGAAGGAGTTCCATCTACCCTCCAAGACCTTAGAGCCGGCAGAAAGACAGAAGTGGATTTGTTTGCAGGAGAAATGATCCGCCTAGGGGAAAAGGCAGGGATCGAAACCCCTTATTCCAAACTTTTGTACTATCTGGTGAAGGGAAAAGAACAATAGAATAAAAGTGTAGATAATGATATCTTGACAGGTTTACTCAGGATAAAGAGTTTGTATAAATACAGGTCTAAGTGTTCTATTTACTTCTTTTCGAGTTTTCTAGAAGATAAAAAATATTTACTACTAAAAAATCCTTGTTTTCGAATTCAAAAACAAGGATTTTTTTCTTTTCTTATATGTACGCAGATTTTTGAGGCAAAGGCGAAAATATTCCCCTCTCTTCCCTAACATACTCTACACTTTTTTGATATTTCTGCTACTCTTTATTTGCATATACAGCCGTTTCTTAGTATAATCAGTACAAATTTAGGATCCGTTCAGAAGGAAGGGGCAGGCTATATGATTAAGGATTTTGATTTTAAAGATGTAGATAATACCTATTCGAATTTTAAGACCAAGGATTTAGCAGAACAGCTGGCTGTATTGCAAAGACAGTGTACTTATATGAAAATCCCTGTGATGATTATCGTGGATGGTTTTGAATCTGCAGGAAAAGGCGCTGTTATTAATGATCTTGTAAGAGAATTAGATACGAAACACTTTATTGTTCATGTGTTTGAAAGCTTAAGATATGAGGATTTGGTAAGACCTTATACATGGCGTTTATGGACAAGAATTCCGCCTCGCGGAGATTTTGCTGTATTTGACAGAAGCCATTACCATCAGGTAAAGATGAATGCAGATCAGTCGAAAGAAGAAATCGATAAACAGTTGGAGCATCTTTTGGATGTAGAAGATACCTTAATGAACGACGGGATGATTATTCTGAAGTTCTTTCTAAATATAACGGAAGAAACTCAGACGGAACGCCTTAAGGTGTTGGAAAAAGATGAAGACCGGGATTTTCTAGTGGACGATTTCGACCGAAAAGAAAATAAGAATTTTAAGAAATATTTTAAGCATTATGATTATATTCTAGAAGAAACAAATACGTTTAGAGCTCCTTGGCATATTGTTTCAGGGGAGAATAGTAAAGAGGCATCGAAATGTGTTTTAGGTCTTTCTATTAAAGAAATACAAAAAGGCATCGACTATTTATTAGGATTAAAAGAAACGGGAGATATTTTTGTTCGGGATTATCAAAAGAATCCCACTCATCTCCAGGAACTTCGTACAGATCTTATGCTTTCAAAGGATAAGTACGATAAAAAAATCGACGAACTTCAAGAAGAAGTCCAGCAGCTGGGGTATCGGCTTTTTAAGCATAAAATTCCTTCTGTGATAGTCTTTGAAGGAATGGATGCGGCTGGAAAAGGCGGAGCGATTAAAAGGCTTACAAAACCTATCGACCCAAGAGGTTATCGTGTCAACCCTACGTCAGCACCATCGGAGACAGAAAACAATCGTCATTATTTGTGGAGATTTTATATGAATTTCCCGAAAAAAGGGCGGATGACTATATTTGACCGATCTTGGTATGGCCGTGTTATGGTGGAAAGAGTAGAAGGTTTTGCGGATATACAAGAATGGGAGCCTATGATGAGATCAATGCGATGGAGAAAGAGCTTGCGGATTTTAATACCTTGGTTGTAAAGTACTTTATTTATATCGATAAAGAGGAGCAGCTGGAACGGTTTAAAAGCCGTCAGAAAGAGAAACCCTATAAGTTGACTGACGAAGACTGGCGAAATCGTGAAAAATGGGATCAGTATGTAGAAGCGATGAACGAAATGATCGATCGTACAAATACAAAGGAAGCTCCATGGGTATTGATTGAAGGAAATGACAAGAAGTATGCCCGTATTAAAATCCTTGAAGATTTTATTCAAAGGGCGGAAGCGATCTGCCAGAAAAATGAAATAGAAAAAAATGAAAAGGAAAAGAAAGAAAAGAAATAATGGAATTCTATAAAGGGATTCGGAGGTTTGATGAAATCAATATTTAAAATTGTTATAACGTTTATACTATCAGTCCTTTTGTGGAATGTTATCCTTGCGCCCACATTGGAAAATATAAAACTTGGGCAGACAACGGCTTTAAATGTAGTATCTGGAGTTGTTGCTGAGAAAATACGATCCAGTTCAAAAAAAGAGCTGCCCAGTACACCTCTTGCCCAGAATCGGGAAGATCAGAAAGAACTCATCTATATGCCGATCAGTGAAAAATCAACCTTAAGCAATTCCATAAAAGTAGAAAAGGACAAGGATGATGTTACGCTTCTTCGGTTCACTACAGAAAATTCCTACGAAGAAGTTCTAAGATATTTAGCTCATCTTCATGAAGGAAGAGTGAATCTTCATATTGACGGGATCAAAACAAAAGAAGATCAAGAAAAGTATATGGACGGGCTGCAGGAAGCTTGGAAAAATAACAAGGCCTATCTCGACCCGAGAGAATCTTGGTCCGGCATGAAATGGTCCTATATTGATATACAGCCCTATAAAATATATCTGGAAATGGATTTTGTTCTTACGGCAGATGAACTAGTATATTTGGACAAGGTATTTCAGGAGAAGGCGGAGTATATAAGATCTAAAACCAGCGATCCTGTAAAACAGGCAGAGTTCGCTTATCAAACTACAGTAAAAGATATACAATACGATGATTCCAGTGCCGGCGTAAAACTAGGGGTTCAAGAAAGCTGGGTTCCCAGAAATGCTTATACCGCTTGTAAAACAGGTACTGTTGTCTGTTCCGGTTATGTAGATTATTATAACGGTATATTAGATGCGTTAGAAATCGGAAATCTATCTGTAGAAGGGGTCTATAAAAACAACAAGGGCGAGTCCATTCCCCACGCTTGGACAGAAGTAAAAGCTCAGGATAAGTACTTCTATTCCGATCCAACTTTTGGCGACGGTTACAGAAACAGCGACGTGGTATGGGAATGGTTCTCTTTTACAGAGCTTAAAGACAGAGTTGAGGATGAACGGTAAAAGAAGAAAAATGTGTAGTGTGATAGTGGGGAGAGGGGAGTTGTTGACGAAAAACGAGAAGTGCATTCGTTTTTCTGCGTAGTAAAAAGACAGGTTCCTTTTGTGATAGTGTAAGGAAATAACCATGGATTTTATTGAAATAAAGGGTGGAAGAACTTCACGCGGTTTTCTGCTATAATGAAAATAGAATAAATTTTAGGAGGTATTTTATGTCAATCGAAAGATATAAAACAAGTCATCGCTGGAGTGTTGCTACAGTACACAATGGTACTGCTTATATTACAGGACAAGTTGCCAGCGACTTAAACTGCGGAGTAAAAGAGCAGACAAAACAAACATTAGAAAAAATTGATGGTATTTTAGCTGACTTAGGTTCTGATAAATCTAAAATCTTAATGGCTACGATCTATATGAAAGACGTTACAACTTTCAAAGAAATGAACGAAGCTTGGGATGAGTGGGTTGCAGAAGGAAATGCGCCAGCAAGAGCATGTATCGAAGCTGCAGCAAACAATCCAGACGAATTAGTAGAAATTATCGTAACAGCAGCAGTAGACTAAAAAATAAAAGGTGAAGACAAATCGTCTCCACCTTTTTTATTGCTAAAATTTGTTGCTTTTTTATCCTATTTTTTAATAGCAGGAATAGAATAGAAAACACCCTCGCTTGAGCAAGTCCAAAACGAGTTGTATGATCTGTTCTTTTAGAAAAATGAAACAAGCCCCATGTTTCTACCCTAACTCCACTCTCTCACTCTTTGACTCTTTACTCTTTCCTTTCCAACAGGTATCCATATCCTTCTTCTTCCATTTTGTCTTTTGGAATAAATCTTAAGGAAGCGCTGTTGATGCAGTAGCGAAGACCTCCTTTGTCTTTTGGACCGTCGGGGAAGACATGGCCTAGATGAGCATCTCCTAGAGCGGAACGGACTTCCGTTCTTATCATGCCGTGGCTGTTGTCTTCTTTATCTTCTATAACAGAATCATCGATGGGTTTCGTAAAGGAAGGCCATCCGCAGCCGGCGTCGAATTTATCATCGCTTGAGAATAAAGGCTGTCCGGTCGTAATATCTACATAGATTCCTTCGTCGCTAAACTTATCGTATTCTCCCGTGAAAGGTCTTTCTGTTCCGCTTTCTTGGGTAACCTTCCATTGATCCGGTGTCAGTTCTTTTTTTAGAGTTTCTTTATCTTTCTTCTCATAATCGAAAAAAGGATTATTGTCTTTTTTATTTGTCAAAACGTCGCCCTCCTTTGGCAGTGTATCGAAACTTACATGACAGTATCCGTTAGGATTTTTCTGAAGATAATCCTGATGATATTCTTCTGCAATGGAAAGATTGGCTAAAGGTTTTACTTCCGTTTCGATTTTTTTGCCGTATTCTGATTCTACTTTTTGAACAGCTTTCTCGATAATCGGCAGATCTGTTTCATCCAGATAATAGATGCCGCTGCGGTACTGGCTTCCCCGATCGTTTCCCTGCCGATTTTTTTGAAGGGGGTTGATTGTAAGGAAAAACTGTTCCAGCAGATGTTCTAAATCAATCACATTCGGATCGTATTCTACAAACACCGCCTCAGCATGTCCTGTTCGTCCGCTGCAGACTTCTTCATAGCTTGGATCTAGAAATTCTCCGTTGGCATAAGCGGAGAAAGTTCGGACAACCCCGGGCAGCCTCTGCATATATTCATCGGTTCCCCAGAAGCATCCTCCCGCTAAAACAATGGAGTTATGAGGATCGGCCGTGGAAATATCTGTATTTTTACCTATCTGCAAACCTGTATTTAAAACGTTGTTTTCTGTATTCATTGAATTTCCTCCTTTTGTACATCCTACTAAAAGGGCTAAGAAAAGCATCAGTATTCTTTTCATAATAATCTCCTTTGTTTCATAATTTACCCGAAATAGTTTCCATCATTCAAAAAAACGCTGATTATAAGGGGGTGTTGTCACGAGTCTTAAAAGAATCTCCTTTTTGTTTTTAGAAGGATCTTTTAACACTTCGTCAAAGAGAAATTCTAAACTTTTTCCGATGAGAGGACCTGGGGGAATGCCGATATTTATCAAATCTTTGCCAGAAACAGCAAGATTTTTTATAGACAGGCAGGGCTTTTCTTTTAGAACGTCTTGCAAAGACTTTTTATATAGGGAAAGATTCTCTCCTGTATTTTCTTTAAAGCGGATGAGGCGCTCCATGTTTTCGTTTCCAAATTCTGCTCTGTTTTTTCGTATGAAATAAGGCTGATCTAAAAGTACATCCCTTTTATGTTCCAAAAGAAAGAGAACCTGCCTTCGAAGTTCCTTAGGGTAAGGATAACGATAAAGATGCTCTTTTTGCAGCTGGACATCTTTGTATAGAGCTTCTAACAAAAGAGTCAGCTGGAGGGAAAGATCTTCAGGATGGTTGAAAGTGTATCTTTTTAATTTTGAAGACCGGGGAAAAAGAAATTTTAAAATATCCGTTTCTTCTAATAATCGGATTCCTTTTGCAGGGTTTTCTCCTGTTATGATTTTTGTGAATTCCTCCAGAATCCGTTCCCTGCTTATATATTTAAGATCGCCGGACATTTCCTTTATGGCAAGAAATGTGTTTTTTTCAAAGGAGAAGCCTTCTTTTGCAGCGAAACGCACCCCACGAAGGAGACGGAGCACATCCTCTTTAAATCGTTTTTTAGGGTCTCCGATAGCGCGAATGATCTTTCTATCCAGATCTTCTTTTCCGTTGAAATAATCCACCATATTTTCCCGAGGGGACCAAGCCAAGGCGTTGATCGTGAAGTCTCTTCTCTCAAGATCTTCTTTTAAGCGGATCCCGAAAGAAACTTTTCCAGGTTTTCGATGATCGTATTCCGATTCTTTGCGAAAAGGTGTGATTTCAAATTCGAATCCTTTGTAGAAGATTTTCAACGTTCCGAACTCTTTTCCGATATCGATAATCTTAGCCTCTTTTAAAATCGATTTTGTTTCTGAAGGAAGTGCGTCTGTAGTGAAATCATAATCCATGATCTGTCTTTCGGAAAGAAGATCTCTTAAACTCCCTCCGACAAGATAAAGCTTAAAGTTGTTCTTATTATATAGATCAAAGAGTTCCAATACTTCTTGCGGCATTAAATTCTCCATAACATCCCTCCTATAGTTATTTTACTACAAAGAAGGGAATAGATTAGATAGAAGTAAAAGTTTGGTTATAAGAAAATAAAAACAGTTATTGAATAGAGAAAGGAGCGGAATATGGGAAAAATAACAGGTGCAGCTATAAGCCCTCATCCGCCTATTATACTGCCTATTGTAGGCGGAGGAAGAGAAAGAGAAGCCTCTACAACTATTACCGGCATGAAAAAAATGGCCAAAGAAGCAGCGAGAAAAAAACCGGATACGATTATCCTAATCACTCCCCATGGAACAGTATTTCAAGATGCTCACTCCATTGTAATGGAAAAGGAGCTTTCAGGAGATTTTACAAGTTTCGGGGTAGGGGATTCTTCACAAAAATACGAGATTGATATAGAATTAGGAGAAAAAATACTTGCGAAAAGCAGAGAGAAAAATATACCTCTCCTTAGAATAAATCGAGAATTTATGAAAAAATACGGGGAAGAACTCTCTTTAGACTGGGGTGTGCTTGTTCCCATGTATTATATCGATCAAGAAATTCAAGGCATTAAGATACTCCCTATGGCCTACGGTCTTTTCGATGGAAAAGAGATGGAGAAAATGGGGGAAGTATTAAAAGAGGCGATAGAGGAAAGTGAAGGTTCTGTTATGATTCTTGCTTCCGGGGACTTATCCCATGCTTTAAAAGACTCCGGACCTTATTCCTATAATTCTCAAGGACCTGTTTTTGACAAGAAGATAAAAGAATTAGTAGAACAAGGAGATTTTCAAGGAATTATAGATTTCGACAAGAAAATCAGTGATCCTGCGGCAGAGTGCGGACTGCGGTCTTTTCAAATAATGGCAGGAGCTTTAAAAGAAAAAAACGTGAAGCCGGAGGTCTTTTCTTATGAAGGACCATTCGGAGTAGGATATATGACGGCCTTTATAGATGTGGAGGAAGAATGATGAGTGCAGAAGATTGTATACTGGATTTAGCGATTGCAACAGTGGAGCTTTATACAAGAGAAAGACGAGTGCCGGTATTTTTAAAGGATGAAGATTTTGAAAAATATGATATAAAGAGAGAAGATTATGAAGAGCTGAAAAAACTGAAAGCCGGATGTTTTGTTACACTCCATAATCCAGAGCTGCGGGGCTGTATCGGAACGATAGAACCGGTTCAGGATAATCTGGCAGAGGAAATTATTCAAAATGCATTATCCGCCTGCAGCCGAGATCCCCGTTTTCCGCTGGTACAGGAGGAAGAACTCGATACTCTCGATTATAGTGTAGATGTTCTAGGAGAGCCGGAAAGGGTAGAATCTCTCTTGGATCTTAATGTGGAACGTTATGGAATCATCGTTTCGAAAGGAACTCGAAGAGGTCTCCTTCTGCCGGATCTTGAGGGGGTAGATACGGTTGAAAAGCAGCTTTCCATTGCTCTTCGAAAAGCAAATATTTCCCCTTCCGAAATCTATGAGGTGGAGCGTTTCGAAGTAGTGCGCTACGAGGAGGGGATCTAATGAAGGAAGCATTATGGTATGAAACTCTCGAGGAGGAAAAAGTCCGGTGCAGCCTTTGTCTTCACAGCTGCATCATCTCCGAAGGCGAATACGGAATCTGCAAGGTACGAAAGAACAAAAAAGGCAGGCTTTATTCTATGACCGACGGAATATTCTTGGCAGAAGGATACGATCCCATCGAAAAGAAACCTTTAGCCTATTACAGACCGGGGTCGGTTATTTATTCTGTAGGAACGGCAGGGTGCAATTTTCATTGCGACTTTTGCCAAAACTGGCAGATTGCAAAAGACTTCTGGGATCTTCCCCAGTATAAAATAGAAGATGAAGAAGTATTAAGGCGGGCTGCATTAGAAGGGTCTATAGGAATTGCATTTACCTATAATGAGCCGACCATGAACTATGAAGGGATGCTGAGACTCGCAAAAAAAGCGAAAAACAGAAATCTTATTACAGCAGCAGTGTCAAATGGGAGTCTCCAAGAAGGACCTATGAGAGAGCTGACGCCTTTTATCGATGCATGGAATATTGATTTGAAGATGATGGATAGAGAGAAGTATAAAAGAATCTGCGGAGGCGATCCGGAAACAGTACTTAGAAATATAAAGATTGCAAAAGAATTCGGCCATGTGGAAGTAACCACCCTTCTAATCGACGGGGTGAATACAGAAGAAAAAGAAATAACAACGTTAGTAAAAAGGATCGCAGAGATCGGTCCGGATATTCCTCTTCATTTTTCAAGATATTTTCCTGCTTATAAAAGAACAGATCTACCCACAAAGATTGAAAGCTTATATAAAGCCAAGGAGATCGGCGAAAAATATCTTAAGCATATTGTACTCGGAAATATACCTTATGAAGTTAAAGGAAGAACTTAAAAGCCCTAAAAAAAGAGATATAAAAAAAGAGTGTGAGAGTGGGGAGAGTGATAGAGTGGAGTTATGGTAGAAACATGGGGCTTGTTTCTTTGTGTATAAAAGGGCAGGTTGTTTTGGTGGGATACGGAGCTGCTAATGCGGAAGGTAAATCTAGTGAAGATTAGTAAAAGAGCGGAGTTGGGATAAAAGCTTCGCTTTTTTTATGGACAGGATTAGTGAAAGGATGAAAAATAACTCTTTTTTTGCAAAATTAGTACATTAAATTATTATAATTCATAAAATAACTATTGAACTCCTACTTGGTTATGGGTATATTAATATAAGGAGGAATTCATATGATAGTTTCAACAAAAGGAAGATATGCAATCAGGGCTATGGCAGATATTGCTATTTATGGAAAAGAGAAACCTGTATCATTGTCAGATGTGGCAGAACGTCAGGAAATCTCGCAAAAATATTTGGAAGCAGTTGTCCGCCCCTTAAATAAATCAGATTTTTTAATCAGCAAAATGGGTAAAAACGGCGGCTATCGTTTAAAACGCGAACCGAAAGAGTATACACTTTTAGAAATTCTTCAAGCAGCGGAAGATAGCCTGGCACCGGTAAGCTGTTTAGAAGGAGAAGGACCAACCTGCAACCGCAGCGATAAATGTTTGACCCTTCCAGTATGGAGAGAACTGGACACTTTGATCGAGAATTTTTTCGGGAATTTAACATTGGAAGATGTGCTGAAAGGCAATGTAAACAACGAGAATCAGATTCCATTATAAAAGCTATTAAAAATTTCCTCATGTCCTATTGACAAAGTAGGAGTTTACCTTTATGATAAATATAGGAAGTTCGGGGGGATTATTATGTCTAAATTATTTATTCATATTTCCAGAAATTCATATACTTCTGGACTCATGTGTTCTTCAAATTAATAACATCCAGGAACAAATAAAAATATTTTAAAGGAGAACACAATGACTAAAAATTATAAATTTGAAACATTACAATTGCATGTAGGACAGGAAAATCCGGATCCGGCAACGGATTCTAGAGCAGTACCGATTTATCAGACAACTTCTTATGTATTTCACGATGCAGATCACGCCGAGGCTCGTTTTGCCTTGAAAGATCCTGGAAATATATATGGAAGACTGACAAATCCAACATGGGATACCTTTGAAAAAAGGATCGCAGCTTTAGAAGGAGGTTCGGCCGCATTAGCTGTAGCATCCGGTTCCGCAGCATTAACCTATACGATTCTTACTTTAGCACATGCAGGAGATCATATCGTTTCGGAAAGCACGATTTACGGCGGAAGCTATAATCTGCTTGAAAAGACGCTGCCGAATTACGGTATAGAAACTACCTTTGTTAAAGGAAATGACTTAGAAGATTATAAAGATGCAATTTTGGAAAATACAAAAGCTATATTTATAGAATCATTGGGAAATCCAAATTCTGATGTCCTTGATATAGAGGCAATAGCTGAGCTTGCCCACGAAAAGGAAATACCTCTTATCGTAGACAACACCTTTGCAACACCTTTCTTATTAAGGCCCTTGGAGCATGGAGCAGATATCGTGATCGAATCTGCGACGAAGTTTATCGGCGGACATGGAACAACCTTAGGCGGAGTCATCGTAGAAGGCGGTCATTTCGACTGGGGAAAATCCGGGAAATTTCCTTCTTTAACACAGCCGGATGAGTCTTATCACGGTGTGAATTTCTGGGAAGCTTTGGGACCGGCAGCTTTTGTAACAAAAATCCGTGCCGTACTCTTAAGAGATACCGGAGCAGCGTTGTCTCCATTTAATGCCTTTTTATTATTGCAGGGACTTGAGACACTGTCTCTAAGAGTAGAAAGACATTTGGAAAATGCGCTAAAAGTGATCGACTATCTAAAGGGACATCCGTTAGTAGAAAAAGTGAATCATCCTTCTTTAGAAGATCATCCAGATCACGATAATTATAAAAAATATTTCCCAAATGGGGGAGGCTCTATCTTCACGTTTAACATAAAAGGTGATGAAGAAGAGGCGAAAAAATTTATCGACCATTTAGAACTCTTTTCCCTTTTGGCTAATGTAGCAGATGTGAAATCTTTAGTGATCCATCCTGCAAGCACAACCCATTCACAATCGAACAGAGAAGATTTAGAGAAACTTGGTATCTATGGAAATACAATTCGTTTGTCCATTGGTACAGAACATATAGATGATATACTAGAAGATTTAGATAGAGCTTTTAAAGCGATCAGCTAAATATTAAAATAAAGGAAAGAAGATGAATATCGACATGAGAGTATATGCAGATAACGCAGCAACAACACAAATGACTGATAGATCCATCGAAGCAGTTTTAAAAAGTATGAAAGAAGATTATGGGAACCCTTCCAGTCTTCATACAACAGGTCAGCTTGCAGCAGAAAAATTATATGATGCAAGAGTAAGACTTGCGAATATTATCGGAGCGAAACCGGAAGAGATTTATTTTACTTCTGGAGGGAGCGAAGCGGACAATCAAGCGATTCGTTCAGCAGCCTTATTAGGAGCGAAGAAAGATAAAAAACATATTATTTCGACTAAAATCGAACATCATGCAGTACTTCACACCCTTCAGCGCCTAGAAAAAGAAGGTTTCGAAGTTACTTATCTTGATGTTGGAGAAAGAGGAATTGTTGACGTTAAAGACGTAGAAGATGCAATACGCGAAGATACAGCCCTTGTTACTATTATGTATGCAAATAACGAGATCGGAACGATTCAGCCGATTAAAGAAATCGGGGCGGTCTGCAGAGAAAAGAAAGTCTTATTCCATACAGATGCAGTACAGGCGATCGGCCATCTTCATGTAAATGTTGTAAAAGAAAATATCGATCTATTATCCCTTTCAGCCCATAAATTCCATGGACCAAAAGGAGTCGGCGCACTTTATGCAAGAAAAGGCGTACGTATTCTTCCTTTAATCGACGGAGGAGCACAAGAAAAAGGGAAAAGAGCCGGTACAGAAAACCTTCCGGGTATTATCGGAATGGTAGCGGCTCTAGAAGAAGCTATGGAAACATTAGACGAAGATAATAAGAAAGTAGCAGCCCTTAGAGATAAACTAATCGAAGGCTTGTCTCAAATCCCTTACAGCAAGTTAAACGGCGATCGTGAACAAAGACTGCCTGGTACAGTAAACTTTATCTTTGAAGGAATCGAAGGAGAATCCCTTCTTCTGCTTCTTGACCAAAGAGGAATCGAAGGATCTTCAGGATCTGCCTGTACATCCGGATCTCTTGATCCAAGTCATGTGCTTATGAGCTTAGGGCTTCCTCACGAAGTTGCCCATGGATCCTTAAGACTATCTCTTAGTCCGTTCAATACGGAAGAAGAAGTAGATTATATAGTGGAACAGATACCGGAAGTAGTAAACTATTTAAGAGATATTTCCCCGGTTTGGGAAGAAAATACAAAAAACAATCATTTCTTTTTAGATGAAAGGAGCAAATAAATGTTATACAGCGATAAAGTAATGGATCACTTTACAAATCCAAGAAATTTAGGAAAAATGGACGATGCAGACGGAGTAGGCGAAGTAGGAAACGCTACATGCGGCGATATCATGAAAATGTATATTAAAGTAGATGGAGACGTTATTACAGACGTTAAATTCAACACCTTCGGATGCGGTTCTGCCATAGCAACAAGTTCAATGGCAACAGAGATGATCAAAGGAAAAACTCTTGAAGAAGCTATGGAGCTGTCCAATAAAGCAGTAGTTGAAGCTTTAGACGGGCTTCCAAAGAACAAAGTTCACTGTTCTGTATTAGCAGAAGAGGCAGTTCTTGCAGCGATTAAAGACTATTATGATAAAAATAATATCGAATACGATACAGAAGTATTTAAAAAATTAGAGGAACCACACGAACATTAAAATGGGTAAAACGCTCCTCAATAATATAGATACACAGAGAGAAGACTTGGAAGAGTCTTCTTTCTGCGTTTAAAGTTCTATTTATGGTAGAATAAGTTTATATTAAAAAGGAGTAAAGTATGGATAAATTTTTAAAATTTATTAAAAGCAGATGGTTTGCCTTAGCCTTGCTGCTTCTTGTTTTTGCAGTGCTTTTGGAAGAGGTTTTCGAACGGGAAACACTTGTGACGGATCGTTTAGCCTATGGTTTTTTTGTGCAGAACTTAAGAGCGCCTTATTTGACTGGGATTTTAAAGATAATAACCGAACTTGGAGGGACGATTTTCCTTACTCTTATGGGCATCCTTTCTATTTTTCTTGTTAAAAACAAAATCATAAAATGGCTGATCCCTCTAAACCTTGTGTTGTCGGCTATCATAAACACTTCTTTAAAATACTTAATCCAACGCCCCAGACCGGAAGGATATCGTTTAATCGAGCAGGGAGGTTTCAGTTTCCCCAGCGGCCATTCCATGTCTTCTATGGCATTTTACGGATTTCTCATTTATTTAGTTCATAAAAAAGTAAAGAATGAGAAGAAAAGTAAAATATATACAGCTGTATTTTCTATATTGATTATTCTAATCGGACTCAGCCGAATATACCTGGGCGTCCACTACGCCAGCGATGTGTTAGCCGGATTTTCTGTAGGACTGTCCTATTTAATCGTTTTCTGTACCTTTGTGAAAGAAAAGTATGGGGAAGCGTTAAAGGAAGAGTTTTAAAAGAAAGAGTGATAGAGTGGAGTTATGGTAGAAAGGTGGAGCGTGTTTCTTTTGGATGGAAAAAGCAGGTTGTTATAGGTAGATACTGTGTCCTCGTTTATATTTTTATATCAAAAAAGCCTTGTTTTCGATTTCGAAAACAAGGCTTTTCATTTCTTTTATTCAAGAAAACTTTTAAGCCAACGGCGAAAAAGTTCTTTTCTCTTTTTTATTTTAGACTATAAACAATTCAATAGCATAAACGGCGATACACGCTGCAATCGCTACGGTTAGAAGGCTTTTTTCTTTATAAGCTAAGATAATAGCGATAATAAATCCTCCCAGTGCAGAATAAAAGCTTTCTGTGGAAGAAAGGATCGACGGGAAGATGAGTATCGATAAGGTGACAAAGGGTACATAGTATAAGAACGATTGTATAAAGCTGTTTTTTACTCTGCCTCGTATTAAGGTTAAGGGCAGGAGTCTCATAAGATAAGTTGTAATAGCCATAGTAAATATATAAATATAGGGATTATTCATAGTTTTCCTCCTTGATAGGGAAGAGCAGTGCTGCAATCCCTGTTATCACCAAGGTTAGAAAGATTAATCGTATACCTGAAGATATCTCCTTTACAACGGGAAGGACTGAGAAAAGGAAAGAACAAATCATAGAGATTGCTATAATGCCTTTTAGAAGATTCTGCTTTTTAGACGGCGGTACAATAACAGCGATAAGCATACCGTATAAAGCTATACTTAAAGCACTGACAGCCCGAACAGGAAGGAGACTGCCTGAAACGACGCCCAGTACCGTACCTAGAACCCAGCCGGGAATAGCGGCTGTCATCAGCCCGTAGGTATAGACGGGATTCAGCTCGCCGGGATAAGCTATCGATAAGGCGAAAACTTCGTCTGTTACTCCAGCAGCCATTAAAGCTCGTTTTTGAAAAGGTGTCCATACAGGAATTTTTTGAGACAGCGCACTTGACATAAGCATATATCTAGAATTAATAATAAATTGTGTTATGATGACTTCCCATAAGGCAGCCTGGGTTGCTATGGAAGTGAGGCCTGCAAATTGACCGGCAGATGTTACATTTGTCCAAGAAAGAATTCCCGACTGAAAGACCGTAAGCCCCTGCAGTCTTGCTTGAATTCCAAATGTAAAGGATACAGCGACATAACCCATAAATATAGGCAGCCCGTCTTTTATTCCCCTTCTATAGATCGATTTCAATGGATTCCCCTCCTTATATTCTATGAAAGAGTATAACATATTTTTGTAATTTCGCTATAGAAGCTATAAGGAATAAATAGATACTTGAAGACAAAAGAGAGGTGTAAAGAAGGGGACTTTAGTTGTATATTATTCCTATTCAAAACAACACTGGCTGCAGCAAATATTATTGCAGAAATTATGAACGGGGATATCAGAGAGCTGATTCCGAAAAAGCATTGGATTCAAAAGAAGAATCTGCTTTAAAGTCCATTAATACTAATTTACTAAATTATGCTATAATTAATCCATTAGGAGGTTTTTGAAATGAGTCGTGTAGATGAATTATATATAGAATCAGCAAAGAACATTCTTGAGAATGGATATAAAGAAAATGAAGCAGAAAATAGCCTTGTACGTGCGAAATGGGATGGGAAGGAAGCGGCCTATGCGATCTATCTTCCCCAGCAGATCACTACTTATAAAGCGGGGGAAGTCCCTATTATCAATCTTCGTAAAATTCCTTGGAAATCAGGTATAAAAGAAATCCTTTGGATCTATCAGGATGCATCAAACGATGTAAATCTCTTAAAGGAGAAATATAATGTACACTACTGGGATGAATGGCAGAATAAAGAGGGAAACCTTGGGAAATCTTACGGCTATCAGATAGCAAAATCTATAAAAAGCCCGGAAACAGGGAAAATGACAACACAGATTAAAAGAGTTATCGACGAACTTCGAAACAATCCTTTAAACAGAAGAATCTTTATGTCGATGATGGATATGGAAGATTTAGCAGATATGACCTTGATCCCATGCGCCTTTATGACCATGTGGACCGTGGCTGGAAAAAAACTGAATCTTACCTTAATCCAAAGAAGCGGCGACTTTCTAGCGGCTGCAGGTCCTGGATCTGTAAACGCCTTCCAATACTATGCTCTTCTTCGAATGGTAGCTCAGGTAACAGGATACGAAGCAGGAGAATTTATGCATTTTGTTCAAAATCTTCATATCTACGATCGGCACATTGAAACGGTAAAATCTATTAGCCAGATCGAATTAAAAGAAGAATCTCAACCGAAACTCCTTTTAAATCCTGGCATAAAGGAATTTGAAGATTTTACTATTGAAGATTTTACATTAGAAGATTATAATCCAGACGACAAAAAGTATAATATCGATATAGCAGTATAAGGAGATTTTATGGAAAGTACAAGAAAAGGCGGTCTTTCAGGAGCGGGACTGAAATGGATTGCTATTATAACGATGCTTATAGACCATATCGGTGCAGTGGTGTTAATGCCGTTAATATCTATCTCGAATATGCAGAGCGGACAAATGCCCATGGAGCTTATGACAGTCTATACAATTCTCAGAACAATAGGAAGAATTTCATTTCCCATTTTCTGCTTTTTAATCGTAGAAGGATTCTTTCATACAAAAGATGCAGTAAAATATAATATTCGTCTGGCTATCTTTGCATTACTATCGGAAGTGCCTTTCGACTTGTCTTTATTCGGAAAAGTATTCGAAACAAGCCATCAAAATATCTTTTTTACATTAGCCATCGGGTTATTCGCTATTATCGTTTTTCATAAACTGAGATTTAATATGACCTTAGCAGCCTTTATGATTGTCTTATTAGCAGCAATCGCAGCTGAAATGATCAACACGGATTATGGAGCTTTTGGTGTTCTTTTGATCTTTGTATTTTATTTCTTTAGAGACAAACCCTTACAGAGATTTCTTGCCTTTGGGGTATTATGTATCGTCAATGTAGTCTATACCTATGTTCAGATGGGTTACGGATTTCATCCTATGATGATCGCTGCGATAATTCCAGCTCTTTTACCTGTATTATCATTGATTCCGATCCATATCTATAACGGAGAAAGAGGCAATCAGCCGAAATATTTCTTCTATCTCTTTTATCCGCTGCATTTATTAATTCTCTATTTTATTCGTATGGCAGTAGTATAATTGTGAAAGCACCCCAAGGGGTGCTTTTTTTATATTGTCCAAGAAACAGAGATAATAGTTTCGATTTATGAAGATATAAAAAGGGTATACAAATATTGAAAGAAAACAGAATAAATAAGGAGGAAATAATGGGAAGATTAGATGGAAAAGTAGCGATTGTAACAGGCGGAGCCAGCGGTATCGGAAAAGCAACCGTAGAAGCTTTTGTAAAAGAAGGTGCTAAAGTTATAATCAGCGATATCGCAGATGGAACGAAATTAGCAGAAGAGTTAAATACAGAGGGCGATAACGCTATTTTTGTAAAAGCAGATGTAACAAGTGAAGAAGATACAAAAGCACTTGTTAAGAAAGCAGTGGAAAAATTTGGAAAACTCGATATCGTATTTGCTAACGCAGGTATCGGCGGGATGAAACTTGTACATGAAGAAAGCTTCGAGGATTGGAGAAAAGTTCTTTCCGTCAATCTTGATGGAGTATTTCTTTTAAATAAATATGCGATTGAACAGATGTTGAAACAAGGAACCGGCGGATCGATTATCAACAACGATTCCATTCATGGTTTTGTCGGAAAACCGGGAGTAGGATCCTATGCAGCCTCTAAAGGCGGGGTGAAGCTACTTACTCAAACAGCAGGAATCGAATATGGTAAAGAAAATATTCGTGTAAATTGCATCAATCCGGGATATATTGACACACCATTATTAAAAGATCTTGATGATGAAATGAGACAATCTTTAGTGGATCTGCATCCGATTGGACGATTAGGACGTCCTGAAGAAGTGGCGAATGCAGTGGTGTTCTTAGCAAGTGATGAAGCTTCCTTTATCACAGGAACCACATTGTTAATAGATGGGGGCTATACAGCACAATAAAACAGCTTATCTTGCACCGATGAGAAGAGAAGGATCTTCTTAACGGTGCTTTTTTTGTTTCTAGAGGAGAGATGAAAATTAAGAATAAGGTATTAGGAGATTCCATGGAAACAAAAGAATAAACTAGAGGATAACAGAACAAATGTTCTAAAAACAGGAATAAAGATTATTCTCCTGCAGAAAATCCTTATTCCTGTTTTTTCAAAAATTAAAATCTTTCTTATACTGTCCTTACCGGTAATACAAAGGCAGCTGCAAGAAAGGTTTGCTATGAAAAAAGAAGAACTGCAAAAAAGAGCAGTACGATGCTCAGGAGAAGATATTGAGGTGATTGTAGAGGCTTTACGGCCGTTGATTCTTTCCTCCATAAGGAAATATTATAATAAGCTTCATCTTTACGATGAGCTTTTTCAAGAAGGATGTGTGGAAGTGGTGGAAGCTCTCCTTGATTACAATCCATCTACAAATATTCCCTTTCTAGCCTATATTAAAAAAAGGCTCTATTATTTCTACCTTGGGAAAAATCATAATAAAGAAGAGATCTCTCTCGATAAAGAAAACGAAGAAGGAGATGCGCTGATCGAGCTTCTTCAGTCGGAAACGGATATCGAGGGGGAGTATTTAGAAAAGGAAGAATATCGAGAGCTTCAAATAGCTGTTTCTACTCTTCCTGAAAGACAGAGAAATATTATTGTTGATTTCTATTTTCGGAGAATGAAACTACAGGACATCAGCGAAAGGTATGGTATCAGCTACCGAAGCTGTGTGAATTCGAAAGCACAGGGTCTTGAGAATTTAAGGAAATATTATAAAGATAAAGTTGAAAAAGAACGTATGTTCTGATATAATGAATGTAGAATTCAGGAGGTGGAATATGTATGAAGATTGTTGTGCAGTCTTGCCTCATTATTATGAAAATGGAGGGAACGGCAGCTTAATTTATAGAACAGATGGAAGCAGAAAAACAGACAGAAGAAAAGTAGCGACAGTGATGGATCATCTTTATGATTTAGATCTTATAAGTCTCGACAGACAGATGAACCTTCTTCGAACTTACTTTGGAAAAAAGAAATTCCTCCCTTATGTCTTCAATAGAAAGATCATATTTATCGCCATGAAAACAAGGGATCCTATCGGCAAAAATGATGGCGCTTACGGATATATCCGTATCGATCAGATCAAAGAGCTTCGCGAAGATCAGCTTGTGTTGAAATGCGGGATGGAACTTCCCGTAAAAGAATCTCTTGAGGTGATCAACAGAAGAATTATGGATGGAAAGGTAGCAGGGCTGATCGTTGAACAGAGGCATTTTGTCTTTAAATCCCCTTTAAGTACTTAAGATGAAAATATATATTACAAAGACTTCTTGTATAAATATTTGATTCCTGTATAATAGCAGTACAATAAAAAACTAAAAAACATCTTACCAGGAGGATGCTATGGCAGAAAAATATTATTTACTTTACGATAAAACGGTAGGCAAGGAAGAAGAGGGCAAATATTATATTTTTGAAGAGGGCATTTGGAAAGAAGATGAAGAAAATACTATCGTAGATGCGTTAATGGGTTTAGATAAAAGAAAACTGGAAGATACCATTATCAACTACAAAGGTTTTTACGATGGACCTATCGCTGAAATAAGCAAAACAGAAGCAGAATTTTATAAAGAAATGCGGTGGGATTGGGCAACGGATTGTATATTGTATTCCGATACAATAAAGATTACAAGTGAAATATGCTTTTCCTATATGATAAATTTCGATGCTGAAATAGCAGGCCTTGCCATAGACAAAAAGGATGCAGAATATCGTTATGAAGTTCCCTTTCTGCCATGGAAGGATTTTTTAAAGCAGAAAAACTGGGGTCAAGATGTGGATTCTCAAGGTGTTTTTTTAAAAGAATATTTTGAGAAGAATCCATTCGACGACTTCGCAGAATATATGTATGCACATGATGTGAATGTGCTTCAAGCATATGAAAGAACTCCGTCCTTCTTAGATGAGGAATAAGAGCCTAAAGAGGAAAGAAAGATGACGAATTATGAGAGTATACTGATAAAACACAATATGGAACGAATGATGCCTTGCTTTACGAAGCAAGGCATTTTTTTATACAAAAGAATAAGTGGAATTAAACTTCATCTTACTAAAGATTCAGGGGGATGATAATATAAAGATATATTTATACATATAGAAATAAATATATATTATAGTCAAGTCCATAATCCTGTGTAAAATACTATACAATGTTTTACCGGTCTCTCA
>DGYFR06203__coassemble_1785_pt1 | contig 23668 bp, 20 predicted proteins | sample DGYFR06203__metabat2_low_PE_001 | metagenome-assembled genome bin DGYFR06203 | reverse complement strand
TTTCTCAATTTTTCAAAAGGAATATAGTTTACAATCAATGCCACTCCGATTCCAATGGAAGTATCTAAGATACGGTTTCCCGCAAACCAAAAGGGGCTTACATCGTCTCCATGGGTTATAGTGACAGATAAAAATACGACACACATTAAATAAGTCGCATTTTTCTGTTTGATCCACACTGAAAAATGAATGATAGGAATGAGCATTAGGGAAATAATCAGCTCCCGGATTATTTCAGGATCTATAGACAAAAATGTGTTCTCAATAAAAAGATAAAACATCCCCCACAGCCCGCCGATAATCGTAGCGATCTCTCTGTTTTTTGCAAACTTCCAGCTGTTTTCCATATCCTTCTGAATACAAAGAACTGCAGCGATAGCCGCATAAAAAGGCACACCGCCGGTTCTAAAGGCATCGATGGCAAAACAAAGAAAAACTGCGATCACTGTTTTTGTTGTTCGCAAACCAATCTTAAAGGGGATACTCTCCACATCTTTCATGAAACTAAATTTCATTGTATAACCTTCTCTCCTTATAGTTCTATTACAATAAGATTCATGGTTATTCTACTCCTTCTCCATAAAGATATCAAAAAAGCTTTCTAGAAAATTCGCAAGCTGCAGACAGACTATCAATTTTAAGGATCCCCTTTATCCTTTTAACAACACCCGCTTCTCTAACTGCCTACATAATAAAATCATCCCATCTTTTTTACTATGCAGAAAAATGAACGCCCCTCTCATTTTTCCTCCACCACTCCACTCTCTCACTCTTTCTTTTGAAGCTTTTGCCCAAACAAAAAAGACACCCCTTGGATGTCTTTTTTTAACTCTATAAATATTCGCTGTATACTTCTTTTACTCCGATACAATCTAATGCCGGTATCGGCTCGCTGTAGTTTTCGATTTCGGTTAAACGTACTACTTCGCCATTTTTGTTTAAAAGCTGTACATATTCCATTACTTTCTTATCAATATCTTCATAAGAACCTTCAATTTCCAAAACAACTTCTTCAAAGACAGGTCTTTCGATTAAATGTTCTAATAATACTTTGACTGAATATATTTTATTCACAATTTCACCTCGCTAAGTTGTCATTGCGAGTTATTATATAAAAATAAAATAGAAATGTACAGGGGTAAATTAAACTTTTTCTTCTTTTAGAAATATTGTAATAATAAAACCGATTATAAACAGCGGTAGAATCCCGAAGATCGATAGTCTTGCATTGCCTGTAATATCTGTAACGAGACTCATGACAAGAGGTCCGATAATCGCTGCAAACTTTCCAAACACATTGTAAAAGCCGAAAAACTCGTTGCTGTTTTCTTTCGGTATAATTTTTGCATAATAGGATCTGGAAAGCGCCTGAATCCCGCCTTGGGCAGAACCGACTAAGGCTCCTAGTATAAAAATCTGCTCCACGGAGTTGATTTGAGAAGCGAAAAAGACGGCAATAATATACGTAATAATTCCAACTTGAATCATTCTTTTCGTACCGAATTTTTTCGCCAGAAGCCCATAGGCTATGGCGCAGGGAAAGGCGATAATCTGTATGACTAGAAGAATTCCTAAGAGCATAAACATATTCAGCCCGCCGCCTAGAATCTGCTCTGTATAGGGAACTACCATTTTTATAATCGTATCCACTCCATCGATATAGAGAAAATAGGCCAAAAGGAAGACAAAGATCTGCTTATGGCTTCGGATTCTAGAAAGCGTCGATCCTAATCGTTTAAAACTGTTCACAACTGTGTGTTTCTCCGGATTTACTCCGTAGATCTGCTTTACATTCTTAAGAAGAGGAAGAGTCAGTATCAGCCACCAGAGGGCTGTAATACCGAAGACGATCTGAAAGCCCAGAAACTCTTCCATTCCCGCAAGATAAATCACAGCCAGGGAAATACCAAAGGGAATAATACTTGCAATATAACCGAATGCAAACCCGAAGGAAGAAACTTTATCCATCCTTTCATCGGATGCGATATCCACTAAAAAGGAATCGTAAAATACATTTGCCCCTGCGAAACCGATCGCAGAAAGTACAAAGAAAAAGATCAGAAGCTGCCAGTTTCCATATGGAACAAAGGCCAAAGCCAGGGTGGAAAAAATTCCCCCGAGAGCAAACAAAGCAAACATCTTTTTCTTCTTGCCTTTATAATCCGCATAGGTTCCTAAAATCGGACTGATTATAGCGATTATAACCGATGCTAAGGAATTAAAATAACCTAAATCCATCCCTTCTCCGGCTCGAAACATAGTGAAATACAAGGGAAGAAAAGCCGTGGTAATCGCCATAGAATAGGCTGAATTCCCGCAGTCGTAAAGAATCCAGGACCATTCTTTTTTGTTCAAAGAATTTTTCATAATATTACCTCTCCATTCTTTCTAAGCTATACTTGGTTTTCCTTAAAGTTCAGCAGTTCGTAACGGCTGTCGATTATTTTTCTTTCTCTTTCATGCTGAAAGTTGTCAATCGTTCTATCATAAACATAATTAGAATAGTCTCGAATAATCTCCTTGTTTTCTTTTGTTGCTTGATGATAAGAGGACAGCAGTGCATCCATCACCGCCGATACGACAAATAGATCTTCTTTTCCATAAAATACGATCTGATTTAGGGAATCCTCCAAGTCTTTCTTTAGATTAAAGCTTTCATAGATTACCGCAAGCCTTGAATCTTCAGTCTTAGAACAATTGTAGCATCCTTCTACTGTACTGATTTTTCCAAGAAGTACTCCCGCAAAATCCAGACACTTCATAGCAGTATTCGGATCGTTAATTCCTGGCGATATCGCTCGAAGTGCGATGTCGATAATTTTTTGTATCGAATATTTATAATCTTTTGTTGTAATTCTTTTTTCTTTTACAGTAAAACTTTTAAGGAGTTCTTCCTTTAAACCCGGAAGATTATCCTCTGCCAAATGGCTCCAGTCATTGTAATAAAGAGAGGCAACTTTTTGATTTCTCGATACAAAATCTCCTATAGACGGATGGATAACCAGCATCCCTTCCTGATCCTTATGCTTTTCAAGCAGTTCCTCTAGTTCGATCAGTTCTAAGAAACCATCGCAGTCTATATAAAAATCCTCCTTGTAATGATAACTTTCCAAGCTGTAATCGGATATCCTTTCCATATCGCTGATTTCCTCAATGGAACGGTCGATCACTTCCGCACTTTCTCGAAATGTATTCACAATTAAATTTCCAGACTGTATCAGCGAAGAAACAGAAAAGATGAAAATAACAAAATTTATTACACTGTATATTGTGTAAATTATAGCTAGAGTAGCAGATAATACCATAACATCCAAATCTGAAGTTTTCATGAAAAATAGAGTCATAATAGAATAAATAAATCCGCCGACAAATAACCCCAATACTTTCATCGTGATCTTTTTAGCTAAGAAATTTTCCACGACTCTTGGAGAATAGTTAGAAGAATAGGTCGACAGTACGGAAAGTATCGTAGAAAAAGTAAAAGTTGTAATCGTTAGAAAGGAACCACTGAGGGCCGTTAATATTGATCTGGCTACATCAATTTTTGTCAGCAGCAGTTCTGGAATGAAACCTTTCCCAATCCCGAAATAGTCCACCCCTATAACTATAATGGTCAAAAGCAATGCGACTGCGATATACCTTAGAAGATAAATAGCACTTTTATGGCTGTCCATAAAAAGACGAATTTTTCCCATATCATCCCTCCTTATATTTTTTATTTTATCATATCTGGGAAGAAAGGTTTTTTCTCACCAAAAAATCTGCCTGAATTTTCAGGCAGATTTTCCGTTTCTTATCAGTTCATGAAAAAAATATTATTCTAAAACATAATTGGGAGGAGAAACTGATAAAAAACAAGGGTATAGATTCATCTCTGTACTTCTTGAGTATATATACTAATTATGTAATTATTATGAAATAATCTCACCTATACCTATCTTTAACCTGTGTTTCATATAAAACACCTTTCCATTTCACCTCGGCTTTCGATATAATTACAATTAACGAAAACAACAATATAAGGAGGTTTTATGAGAAAATCTTGGGATCAGTATTTTATGGAATTGGCAAAAACGGTCGCCACAAGAGGAACCTGCGATCGAGCCTATGTAGGCTGTGTCATTGTAAATAAAGATAATCGAATTGTGTCAACGGGATATAACGGGTCCGTTGCGGGAAACCCCCACTGTGATGATGTAGGACATCATATGAGAGACGGTCATTGTATCGCCACGATTCATGCAGAGATGAATGCTCTCCTTTATTGTGCAAAGGAAGGGATACCTGTGAAAGACTGCCATTGTTATGTGACCCATTTTCCCTGTTTAAACTGCACAAAGGCTTTAATCCAAGCAGGCATCTCTAGAATCTATTATGGTTCTGCTTATCGGATCGATGATTATGCTGTGGAACTATTAAATCGAAACGGCATCGACTTTATCGAAATCCCGACTGAAATGGATTAAATACAGGCTTTTGTTGACATATAGAAAATATTATTATACTATTTTAGGAAGTCACACGCTTTTTTACTATAGCGAAGCAAAGAAATTAGAAGGAGACTATTATGCAGCATACAATATCTGTTATCGTAGCAGACCGTGCCGGTGTTTTAACCAGAGTTTCCGGTTTATTCTCCCGCCGTGGTTATAATATCGAATCACTGGCTGTAGGAGAAACGGATTTACCGGGAATTTCTCGTATCACACTTGTGGTTAACGGTGACGAAAGAGTCATCGAACAAGTAGGCAAACAATTATACAAATTAATCGACGTCATTAAAGTTCTCGACTTAACGGAAGAGGAATATGTAGAGAGAGAGCTTATTTTGATTAAGGTCCGTGTCGATAAAACTACCCGCACGGAAATTATTCAAATTGCTAATATTTTCAGAGCACGCATTGTTGATATGGCTCCTGACAGTTTTATTATAGAATCTACAGGCTCCAGCAGCAAAATCAAGGCCTTGGAACAGGCTCTTGTTCCTTATCGCATTACAGAGATTGTAAGGACAGGCCGTATCGCCCTAGGACGCGGAAAAGGAGGTTATTTATTATGATCGTAAACGGTGCTCAAGCAGTCATGAAAATCCTCCAAGACGAGGGGGTAGAAAGAATCTTCGGTTATCCGGGAGGAGCTGTTCTTCCTTTATATGACGAACTTTTAAAAACGGATATCGAACATATATTAATGAGAGACGAACAATCCTGCGCCCATGCGGCAAGCGGAGTGTCCAGAAGTACGGATAAAGTGGGCGTATGCCTTTCCACCTCCGGACCAGGTGCGACAAATCTTGTAACAGGAATCGCCACCGCCTTTATGGACTCTGTTCCGATGATCGCCATCACCGGCCAGGTAGCCTCTTCCATGGTGGGGACGGACGCTTTCCAAGAAGTGGATATTACAGGAATTACTCTTCCTATTGTAAAGCACAGCTACTTGGTAAAGAATGTAGAAGACATTCCTCAAATCGTGAAGGATGCTTTCCATATCGCAAACACCGGAAGAAAAGGTCCCGTGCTTATCGATATCCCGAAAGATATCCAAATGCAGACCTTCGAATATAAAGAACCGGAACCAACGAAATTACCGGGCTATCGTCCAAATTACAAACCAAATAAAAAACAAGTCACACGTGTACTTAAAAAATTAAAAGAAGCAAAAAAACCTATGATCCTTTTAGGCGGCGGTGTAAATCATGCCAGAGCCTATGAGAAAATCGCGCAAATAGCTGAAACCTTAAAAATCCCAGTGATCACAACCCTTATGGGCATCAGTGCTATCAGCAGAGAATGTCCTTACTACTGCGGTATGATCGGTCTTCACGGATCTGTAGCAGCAAACTACGCTACCAGCAACTGCGACTTCTTGTTGAATCTAGGGGCAAGATTTGACGATCGTACCACCATTGTGTCGGGAACTTTTGCAACAGAAGCCGTGATCGCCCATGTGGATATCGACCCTGCAGAAATCGGAAAAAATATCGACACGAGAATCCCCATCGTAGCGGATATCAACGCCTTCCTCGAGGAATTCATTCCAAAACTTGAACCTCAGGACTGGAGCAACTGGATGGCGGAAGTCCGAACTATGGTGGATAAATATCCGACCCTGAACAAAGGAAGCAGCACAGTAAGCCCTAAAAAGGTGTTGGAAAAACTAGCTGAAAAAACAGGGCCGAATACTTACGTTACTACAGAAGTCGGCCAGCATCAGATGTTTGCAGCACAGTACTTCCGCTTCAAAAAGGCGGGAACCTTTGTAACTTCTGGCGGATTAGGAACGATGGGATATGGTCTTCCGGCAGCGATCGGGATTGCGATCGAAAACAGAGATCATACGGTTATCAATGTCTGCGGAGATGGATCTCTTCAGATGAACTTCGCAGAAATCGCCACAGCTGTTGAACACGATCTTCCGATCAAACTATTATTATTCAACAACAGCTCTCTAAACCTTGTAAGACAGCTGCAGTATTTCTCCTCTGAGAAGAGATACTCCGGTATCGACTTTACGAAAAATCCTGATTTCTGCAAAATCGTAGAAGCTTATGAAGATACGGAAACTTTCCGTATCCACAACGACAGCCAGATCGATTCTGTACTAGACCGTGCCTTAAACAACGGCAAGTTCACCTTAATCGAAGTCGATGCAGATCCGGACGACCTTGTCTATCCTGTAGCTTCTCCAGTAGAAGGAATCCGTTCTTTAAGCTATCTTAACGAAACGATCCGCTACTAAAATTCTTTTATATATTAAGGCATGGGGCGAACCACTTTCGCTCCATGTTTTTAAATGACAAAGTTCCATATATCAACGTTTTCCTATATAAAAATTTTGATGTTTATGATATACTAAAGTGTATTATTATGGATTCCTATAAATTAAAATAAATAGAAGGGTGTTTTTTTATGAATAAAATTAAAAAGATCCTCGTAGCCAACCGAGGCGAGATTGCCATTCGAATATTCCGAGCCTGCCAAGAGCTGGGAATTCAATGCGTTGCAATCTATTCAGAAGAGGATAAGACTGCGCTTTTTAGAACAAAAGCCGACGAGTCTTATCAAATTGGAAAAGGATTATCTCCATTAGCCGCTTATTTGAATATGGAAGAAATTATCCAGCTTGCTAAAAATAAAAATGTAGATGCCATCCATCCAGGATACGGCTTCCTTTCAGAAAACTCAGAGTTCGCACGTCTTTGTAAAAAGAACGGCATTATCTTTATCGGACCGAACCCAGAAGTTATGGACAGCCTTGGAGACAAAATAAAATCCAAGATCGTTGCAAAAAGTGCCGATGTGCCAACGATCCCCGGAATTGAAAAACCAATCAAAACAGAAAAAGAAGCCTACGAGTTTGCAAGAGAATGCGGCTATCCTGTCATGATCAAAGCAGCTGCCGGCGGCGGCGGACGCGGTATGAGAATTGTTCACAAAGAAGAAAATCTTCTTAGCGAATTTATCAACGCTCAGTCTGAAGCCAGAAAAGCATTCGGCAACGACTCTATGTTTATTGAAAAGTACTTAAAGCATCCAAAGCATATCGAAGTTCAGATTCTTGGAGACGAGTATGGAAATGTCGTTCATCTTCATGAAAGAGACTGTTCGATTCAAAGACGCCATCAGAAAGTGATCGAGTATACTCCAGCTTTCTATATCAGCGAAGAGCTTCGAGAAAAAATCTGCAACGATGCAATTAAAATCGCCAAGAAAGTAAACTACTCCTGTGCAGGAACAGTAGAGTTCTTGGTCGATGCAGATGATAACCACTATTTCATCGAAGTAAACCCTCGTATTCAGGTAGAACATACTATTACAGAAATGGTAACAGGTATCGACCTTGTTCAGTCTCAAATCCTTGTAGCAGACGGTCTTCCTCTTGCAAGCGATGAGATCGGAATTCATGGACAAGAAGATATCCAGCCCCGCGGCTACGCTATCCAGTGCCGTGTTACAACAGAAGATCCAGTAAACGACTTTGCTCCGGACAACGGAAGAATCGATGTCTATCGTTCAGGATCCGGATTTGGTATTCGATTAGACGGAGGAAACGGTTATGTAGGTTCTGTGATCACTCCGTTCTACGACAGTCTTCTTGTAAAGATCATTTCTTTCTCCCGTACATTCGAAGATACCATCAACAAAGCTGCCCGCTCTTTAAGAGAATCTAAAATCAGCGGTGTTAAAACAAATATTGGCTTCTTGCTGAATGTATTGAACACAGAAGAATTTAGAAAAGGACAATGCGATACAGGATTTATTTCCAACAATCCTTCCCTGTTCCAAGTAAAACCGCGAAACGACCGTGAGCTTAAAGTCTTAAACTATATAGGAAATATTGTCGTAAACGACAAAACAAGAATTGCAAGAGACTTCAATCCGCCTACCGTTCCGGATATCCAATCCAATGTAAAATACGCAGGTACAAAGCAGATCTTAGACACAAGAGGCCCGGAAGGATTAACAGACTGGGTTCATGAGCAAAAACAGCTTTTATTAACAGATACTACTATGCGTGATGCTCATCAGTCTTTAATGGCAACTCGTATGAGAACTTCCGATATGCTGAAAATCGCACCTGCTATCAGCCAGAATATGAACAAACTGTTCTCCCTTGAAATGTGGGGCGGCGCAACCTTTGACGTAGCTTACCGTTTCTTAAAAGAAGATCCATGGGAAAGACTGATTGAACTTCGTAAACGAATTCCAAACATCTTATTCCAAATGCTTCTACGAGGAAACAACACTGTAGGATACAAAAACTATCCCGACAATGTGGTACGAGCCTTCGTTAAAGAAGCGGCTGAATCTGGAATCGACGTATTCCGTGTCTTCGACTCCTTAAACTGGATCGAAGGAATGCGCTATGCAATGGACCAAGTCCTTGAATCTGGAAAAGTATTGGAAGGAACGATCTGCTATACAGGAGACATTCTAGACGAAAAAAGAGACAAATATTCTTTGGAATATTATGTTAAAATGGCGAAAGAAATCGAAAAAGCAGGAGCCCATATCCTTGGAATCAAAGATATGTCCGCTTTATTGAAACCTTATGCTGCAAAGAAACTTGTGAATGCTCTTAAAAACGAAATCTCTATCCCTATCCAGCTTCATACACATGATACGACTGGAAACGGAGTCGCAACGGTTCTTCAAGCTGCAGAAGCCGGTGTAGATATAGCAGATACTGCAATCAACTCTATGAGCGGATTGACAAGCCAGCCTGCATTAAACTCTGTCATCGCCGCTTTGGAAGGAACAGAGAGAGCTACAAGCATCAACGTAGACAAAGCAGAAGATATTTCAAAATATTGGGCAGATGTTCGTCCGATCTATCAAAATTTCGAGTCCGATTTAAAATCTGGAACGACAGAAATTTATAAATACGAAATCCCTGGCGGCCAATATTCAAACCTTAAGCCGCAAGTAGAAAGTTTCGGTCTGGGTTCTCATTTCAAAGAAGTAAAAGAAATGTACAAAGGCGTAAACGACATGCTGGGAGATATTGTAAAAGTAACACCATCTTCTAAAATGGTAGGAGATATGGCCATCTTTATGGTACAAAACGAACTCACTCCTGAAGATATTGTAGAAAAAGGACATGATTTAACTTATCCGGATTCTGTTGTATCCTATTTCAAAGGAATGATGGGACAGCCGGAAGGCGGATTCCCGGAAGATCTTCAGAAAATTGTACTAAAAGGAGAAGAGCCGATTACAGTGCGTGCAGGTGAATTGTTAGAACCTCAAGATTTCGCAGCAGACCGGGCTTATCTGAAAGAAACATACGATTTTGAACCGACTCAGCAAGACTTAATCGCTTATGCTCTTTATCCTAAAGTATTTGAAGAATATATTCAGTATAAAAAAGAAAAAGGCGACTTCAGCCATATGGACTCTGCCATCTTCTTCCATGGTTTAAACGAAGGAGATACAAGAGAAGTTCAGCTGGAAGAAGGTAAAATCCTGATTATCAAACTTGTAGAAATCGGAAAAATCGATGAAACAGGCAACAGAAGCCTTACATTCGAAGTAAACGGCAGCCGCCGAGAAATAAAAGTATGCGACGAAACAAGTACAGTTGTCGCAAAAGACGACTTTGTTCAAATAGCCGACCCGTCCAACAAATTGGAAATCGGCGCCAGCATTCCAGGAGCAGTAGTGAAGCTTCTTGTAGCTGAAGGGGACAAAGTAGAAGAAAACCAGCCTCTAATGATTGTAGAAGCGATGAAAATGGAAACAAATCTCGTATCCAAAGTTTCCGGCGTTATCGAAACGATCGTTGTAAAAGAAGGAGATATGGTAGAAAGCGGACAGCTTTTAATAAAATTAAAAGAAGACTAATAAAAAAGGCTATTCAGCAAATTGCTGAATAGCCTTTTTTTGTTTTTTTAATAGAATTTATTATAAAGATGTAGTATATCAGGCACCGGAATGATAATCTGTTCTTATGCTTAAGTAGAAAAATGAACGTATCTCTCATTTTTCCTCTGCAACTCTACTCTATCACTCTTTCACTTTTCATTATCTCTATTTCACAATAAATACGCTGCAGCGTGCATGCTGAGAAACATATTTGGAAGAAGAACCCAAGAAAACGCTTTTCATACTGCCATAGCCTCGGCTTCCCATAATTATACAGTCCGCCTCTTCACGCAGGGCCTGTTCTACAATTCTCGCACTAACATCTCCCACATCTACCATAGTCGTTACTTTTTCAGGATAAGGAAAAGAATCTGCCAGCTTTTTAAGCCAATGGCGGTTGTCTTCTAATAACACTTCAGACTCCTCTTTCTCCGGCTCTTCCTCTCTCTTTATACGTACATCGTCGGGCATATAGTTCCCGCCGTCTTCCAAGTTCGTATACAACAGGACATTGCTTTTAAAACACCGTTGAAGTTCTTTCGCTTGTTCTACAGCTTTTCCGGCTATCTTTGAACCGTCCGTCGCTACCAATAACTTTTTCATAATAACCTCCTCAAATAAAAAGAATCGTTTCTATTACTAATAGGGATACCCCCTATCCCTAATACTCAAACGATTCTTACTCATGTTTTATATGTTTTTTTCTGTATCTTCTTCTTGCTTTGCTGAATAAGAAGCCTTTCGCTGTCTTTCAGTATCAATTTTATGATCCATCAACGTTTCTTCTTTCTGCTTTAATTTATGATTCATCTCCCAGTGGATTAAGACTGTCATAAATACCCGGATCAATATTAATGCAGCTACTTCCACCAGCTGTCGGATATCCCGATAAGCAATCGTCTTGAGAATTTCAGCCCCTAAAAGAATTTCCAAAGCATTTGCCAATCCCAAGTTCATGGTGGCATCTCTTTCCGTATGAGCAAAATCAAATTTGTATTTTACTATAATATTATACATTTCTTTTAAAACAGTAACAACAATTACCATAATTCCGCAAAACTCGATCCCCGCTGCCACTATCGGGATAAACCCCGTCATAAAATCGTGCATCCCATCCTCCTAAAAATTTCACCTTACTATCCTTCTAATGTATAACAAACAATGTCCCTTTACAGCTCTCGATTTGTAAAATACTTTTTCAATCTTTCCGCTCTTTTCCTAATGCCTGGGTGCCAAAGGCATCCCGCCTAGAGCCTAGGTTGCGCAGCAATCCCGCCTATTTCTTCAATCTCCTCAACAAAGCAATCTCTTTTTCATAGCCTTCGATTTCATTCGGTGTTTCAAGTATCATGGGGAGCTTCTCAAGAACAGGATGGTTCACTATATTTTCAAAGGTAGACAACCCAAGCGTTCCTTCTCCGATTTTTTCATGACGGTCTTTCGCAGCACCTCGTTCGTTTTTGCTGTCGTTTAGATGAAGGGCCATTAGTTTATCGAGTCCGATAATCTCGTCAAACTCCTTTAACACTCCGTCAAGATCGTTTACAATATCGTATCCTCCGTCATTCACATGGCAGGTATCCAAACAGACTCCCACAAGATGAGGGTAGTTTACTCTGGAGATAATTTCCTGAAGTTCCTCAAAATTCCGTCCTACTTCTGTGCCTTTTCCCGCCATAGACTCTAAAAGCACCATCGTTTTCTGCTCTTCCCATAAAACAGTATTGAGCATATTTACAATCTCATCGATTCCTTTTTCTGCCCCCTGCTTTACATGACTTCCCGGATGAAAATTATAGTAATGACCCGGAGTATATTCCATTCTCTCTAGATCTTCTTTCATGGCAAGCTTTGCAAATTCCTTTGTCTTCTCCGTATTGCTTGCGCCGTTGAGAGTATAAGGAGCATGAGCTACTAAAGGACCGAAATGGTGTTCCTTTAAAAAGGTGTTCATCCGCTCCATATCCTCTATGTCAAGCTTTCTTGCTTTTCCGCCCCTCGGATTTCTTGTGAAGTAGGCAAAGGTGTTTGCCCCAATAGAATGAGCCTGCTTTGCAATGGCTTCATAGCCTTTGCTGATCGATAAATGTGAACCTATATATAACATAAATTTTCCTTTCTTCCTATGAAAAAACTGCCTGATTTCTCAAGCAGCTTATAAAATAATCAAACTAATAGCCATCACGATCATTCCTGCGATAAGGCCTCCGATGGCAATATGATGCTCTGCATATTTTTCTGCTGTCGGCAATAATTCATCGATAGAAATATAAACCATAATCCCTGCTACAAGGGCAAAGACAATTCCAAAGATTGTATCATTCAAGAAGGGTCTTAAAACCAGATACCCTACCAACGCTCCGATAGGCTCTGCCAAACCAGAAGCAAAGGACCAAAGAATCGCCTTTTTCTTGTCTCCAGTGGCATAATAGATCGGTGCGCTTACAACGATTCCTTCCGGAATATTATGAATCGCAATCGCTACAGCTATACTAAATCCCAAGGCAGGATCCACGATTGCCGCCATAAAGGTAGCCAACCCCTCTGGGAAGTTGTGGATGGCGATAGCCGTCGCTGAAAGTTTCCCCATCTTAAGAAGTTCGCCTTTTTTCTGATTTTCCTTCGCTTCTTCCGCATCCGCTTCCAGTTCGTCTTCATCTCTATACTCGTGGGGATTTGTCTCTTCTGGAATAACAAAGTCCATCACCGCTATCAACGCAATCCCTCCAAAAAAGGCTAAGGTTGCAATAATATTCGCTGGCTGATCTGCCCTCGCTTTAGATAAGGACACTATAGCTTCCGGCATAATCTCCATAAAAGAAACATATATCATAACCCCTGCCGAAAATCCCAAGGAACCCGAGAGAAATTTATCATTATTTCCGCCGCGAAATGCGATAATTCCGCCAATTCCGGTAGAAATCCCTGCAAATAGCGTTAATGCAAATGCCATTAAAACATTCGAATCCAAGTCAACACCTGCTTTCTTTACAAAATCAATACTTTATATACTATACCCCATTTATAATGATTGTAAAAGCTCTTCTCTCTCTATTTCTACTTTTCCTTGATTTACAGCCTTTCTTCCGATATACTAGATGAGGTTTTAACAATTTTTTACAAACAACAATCTATATATAAGCGAGGAAATATGATAACAGTAAGCGAATTAAGCCTTAGTTTTCAAGGAGAGAAATTATTTGACGATGTAAATCTTGTCTTTTCACCGGGAAACTGCTATGGCGTTATCGGTGCTAATGGTGCCGGAAAATCAACATTTTTAAGAGTTTTAGAAGGAAAAATAGAGCCGGATACAGGCCATGTGTCTATCGCTCCGAACCACCGCATGAGTGTTTTAGAGCAGGACCACTTTAAATATGATGAAGAAAATGTAATCGACACCGTCTTAATGGGAAACCCGAGACTTGTAGAGATTCAAAGACAAAAGGATGCCCTGTATGCAAAACCGGATTTCACTGAGGAAGACGGAATCCTTGCAGGACAGTTGGAAGAAGAATTTGCCCAAATGGACGGATGGTCGGCAGAAGCAGAAGCCGCTTCCCTTCTACAAGGAATCGGAATCGATACGTCTTTCCATACTCAAAAAATGAGCGAGCTTTCCGGTAAAGACAAAGTAAAGGTTCTTCTTGCAAAAACACTTTTTGGAAAACCTGAGATTCTCCTTCTAGACGAGCCTACCAACGACTTGGATATCAAGACTATCTTATGGCTTCAAGAGTTTTTAAAAGACTACGAAGGAACTGTAATTGTCGTATCCCACGACCGTTATTTCCTAAATGATATCTGTACCCATATGGTAGATATCGACTATAAAAAGATCCGAATCTTTGTAGGAAACTACGACTTCTGGTACGAATCCAGCCAGCTGGCAGCTAAAATGATTAAAGATGCCAACAAGAAGAAGGAAGATAAGATCAAAGAACTTCAGAGCTTTATTCAGCGTTTCTCCGCCAACAAATCAAAATCAAAACAAGCTACAAGCCGTAAGAAGCTATTAGAAAAAATAGAACTGGACGATATACAACCTTCTTCAAGACGCTATCCTTTTGTAGGATTTGAAATCGGAAGAGAACTTGGAAAAGAAGTGCTTCTCGTTGAAAATCTAAGCAAGACTATCGACGGAGTAGAGCTTCTTAAGGATATTACTTTTAGAATCAACCCTTATGAAAAAGTAGGCTTTATCGGAAACGAACTGTCCATTACTACGCTTTTCCAAATCCTTTCCGGAGAAATGGAACCGGACAGCGGTACGGTTAAATGGGGTAAAACAGTAACTCTATCCTATTTCCCGAAGGACAATGCAAAGTATTTTGAATCCTCTAAGCTTAACCTTGTAGAATGGCTTAGACAATATTCGAAAGACCCTATGGAAAGCTACTTAAGAGGATTCCTAGGTAAAATGCTGTTCTCTGGAGACGATGTCTATAAACCGACAAATGTCCTTTCCGGAGGAGAAAAAGTCCGTATGATGCTTTCAAGAATGATGCTTAACGATGCCAACACCATCATCCTGGATCAGCCTACAAGCCACTTGGATCTAGAGTCCATCGTCGCTGTAAACAACGGCCTTATTTCTTTCAAAGGAAATATCTTTTTCTCCAGCCACGATACAGAATTTATGGATACTATTGCAAACCGCATTATCCATATCGAAGACGATACCTTCGAAAACCATCTTATGAGCTATCATGAGTATATAGAGAAGTTTATCGAGAATAAAGAATAAGAAAAAAGCTGTTAGAATCCAAAAGGTTCTGACAGCTTTTCTATTTACTATTTTTTAATCGCCAATACGGCCATTATTATAATTGCTGCTATAAAAAATATACTATAGCCGCGGGTTTTCTTAATACTTTGATCCAGCCTATAACAGATATAGATCCCTAAGATTGAAATAAGCCCTAATATTCCTCTGTTTATACTAAATCTGTAAAATATTCTATCACCAATGCATTATCCTGAATAAAGCCATCAGTATTCGATAGCGAATGATCTGTATGTATCTTTCCATAAAATCTCCTTTCTTTGATTTACATAAATTTTTGTCCATACATCATCACCAATTTATAATCTAATTATACCCATATCCCTATCGAAAATCCTGAAAGTTTGGTTATTTGACGATATTTCTCCCTCAAAGATGATAAAAAGAGTTTTAAAGATCTTTTGCTTCCTTCGGTATTTCAATTTTATCTACTGTATTAAATTCTGTATATTCGAAAATTTCTTTATTTTCAGATGCCGTTTTTTCTGTCATTGGCAAATTAAATTGCTTTAAGATACTTAAGGGTAGCTTTGTTTCCGGATCGATTTGTATTTCGTACTGTACATCAGTGGTGAGCTTTTCCATTGACTTTAACAGCTCTTTATCCAAATCTTTAGAGGCTCTCAGTTCTTTCAGCTGCTCTTCTTTTGGAACAGTTGCCTTCAGTATAAAAACTTTCTTCCCCTGCTTTTCTCCTTCTTCAAGAGATTTAAAATAGTCTTTATAGCCGAGGACTTCTTTCCACTTATAATCCTGATCGAAGATCGGATCTTTGGCGAAACGCTCTAGACTATCAACATCAATAATTCTAGTATCCTTGCTCCACTGATCCAAATAATGAGTATAGGAGATTAATTCCTTGTTATTCTCTGGATTTATTTCTGTATACATGGTTCTAGTATCTTCTGGCAAATATTTTTCTGCATCATTTCCTGTCGTTTTGCTGCTAAGTTCTTCTTTTGCAAGTAAGTTTTCTCGAATAATGCTGAACTCTTTCTTTGTCGTTGAAACGATCTTTTCTCCTATATTCGCAGGCGCAATCAATTCCTCTGTAATCATCCCTTTATAGGATTTCTGCTTTTTTAATGTTTCATGGGCCTCAGTTAATAATTCTTCCGGCTTCACTTTTCCCGTAGCATTTATCCCGCTGCAGGCAGATAAGAATACAGCTATTGAAATTAATAAAATTACATACCTTTTCATCTCGTTTCCTCCTTTATCTTGTTCATTCATCTGTTGAGTATTATTACCTTTTTTTATATCTAAAACAACCATTTTTGTTTTATTTAATATCTTTTTCTTTCTACTATCATGATATCATTCATTATCCTTTTTAAAATCTAACATTTCTCTACAAAAGTACTACGTTTTGTTCATTTCAATTCTCTAGTCAAAGAAAAAAGACTTCAATCTCTATCTTCTTCCGATAGTTTGAAGTCTTTTTTATCTTATGAAAACAAGGACAATCCTTGCTGTCCTCTACTTAATATATAAACTCAGTTTATTGTTCATACTGCAGTTCATAAAGCACTTTAAAGATACCATCCTTTTCGATCAGCTCTTCCCGATTGCCTTCTTCGGCGATTTCACCATGGCTTAGGACGATGATATTATCTGCGTCGGCTATGGTGGAGATTCGGTGGGCAATGGCAATGGTGGTACGGCTTTTGCTCATTTTGTTTAGGGCTTCTTGGATCATAAGCTCTGTTTCTGTGTCGATATTCGCTGTGGCTTCATCGAGGATCAGGATTCCAGGATCTCGAACCAGGGTTCTAGCGAAGGACAGCAGCTGTCGTTCTCCTGCAGAGAATGTGGCTCCCCGTTCCATCACAGGGGTTTCCAGTCCTTCTGGAAGTCTTTCGATAAATCCTGTAAGGTTTACGTCTTTTATAGCTTGTTCTACCGTTTCTCTCGAGATCTCAGGATTTCCCAAGGTGATATTATCGTAAATGGTTCCTGTGAAAAGGAACACATCCTGCTGTACAAATCCGATGAACTTTCGGATCTCTTCCGGATCGTATTCCATAATATCGACATCGTCGAAAAGAATCTGTCCTTTCTGGATTTCGTAATATCTTCCGATAAGGTTTATGATGGAAGATTTCCCAGCTCCTGTGGCGCCGACGAAGGCTACCAGTTCGCAGGGTTCTATTACAAAGGATACGTCTTTCAATACCCATTCTTCTTTTACATAGGCAAACCATACATTTTTAAATTCGATTTTTCCTCGGAAGTTTTCAATTTTTCTTTTCCCAAAAAGTCCTGCCATTTCGTTGTCTTCATTTAAAAGACTGAAGATTCGATCTGAAGAAGTACTCGCAGACTGATAGACATTATAGGTTTCTGCCAAGTTTAGAATCGGCATAAAAAACTGCTGTATATAGTCGACAAAGGCATACAACACCCCAAAGCTTATGGTCTGTGCCAGATAACCTCTTCCTCCAAAGTAGATCAGAAGACTGATAGCAAGAGCTCTTATAAGCTCGATTCCCGGACGAAACATGGAGAATAAAAGTACTTCTCTTCTCGTTGCATTCCGATAATCTCTGTTTTCAATATCGAATTCTTTATAGATTCCTTTTTCCCGATTCAAAATCTGAATCATCCGCATTCCGGAAAGGTCTTCGGAAAGGTGGTTGTTTATTTTTGACAAGACACTTCTTTCCCATTGATAGACTTTTCGAACCTGTTTTCGGAAAAGCACGGAGATCAGCACAATAACAGGTGTGATCAACAAAACAAAAAAGGCCAATCGCATATCCATAGAAAACATAATCACAAGGATTCCTGCAACCATAATAAGATTTCGAATCAGTCCGCTTAACACAGAGACAAAGAGTTCGTTAAGATTCTCTGTATCGTTGGTCACTCTTGTGACAAGATTTCCTAAGGGCCTTGTATCGAAAAATTTCATAGACTGGTTTAAAAGCCTAGCGTATAGATCTTTTCTCAGCTTATAAATGATGGACTGCCCTGTACGGTTTAAAAGATAAACCTGCCCATAGCTTAGGGCAAATCCTGAAACCACCGTAAGAAGATAAATGAGAGCAAGAGTGATAACGCCTCTAAAATCTCCCTGCCTTAGATTCATCACCTGGTCTTCGTTTAGAAGAACACCGGATTCCGGATTATTCTGATCTGTTGTCCAGTAAAATCCTTTTTCTGTCTGAACAAGATAGTACTCGCCCTTTTCTCCTTCTTCCATTCTTGTAAACCGGCTGCCGTTGAGCTCGATCTCGCCGTCGGCACTTTCTCTATAAGACTGGTCCAATACGTCGATATGATCATCGATAGCTACCTGCAGGATTTTCGGGCGAAGCAGGTTGAATCCCGTTACTACAAGGATAAGGAGGATAACCACTAGAAACTGCTTCCAATGGGGTTTTAAATAATCTTTTAGATGATAATCATTGAAGTCTTGATCCATATTATCCCTCCTCCTTTAATCGGTCTTCTAACAGCTGCTTCTCGTAAATTCGTTTATACAAACCTTCTTCTTTCAGAAGCTCTTCATGTTTTCCTCGTTGTACGATCCTTCCTTCATCAAGAACTATAATATGATCTGCTTCTTTTACTGTTGAGATTCTCTGGCTGATGAGAATCAAGGTCTGTTCTTTTATTTTTTCTAATCCTTCAAGGATGTTTTCTTCTGTTTCTGTGTCCACTGCGGATAAACTGTCGTCGAGAATGATTACAGGAGCATCTTTCAGATAGGCTCTGGCAATAGAAATTCTCTGCTTCTGTCCTCCGGAAAGAGTTACTCCCCGTTCTCCAACCATCGTTTCATACTTGTCTGGAAACTTCATAATATCCTCATGAATATCTGCAAATTTCGCTGCTTCTACGACTCGTTCTTTTGAAACTTTTTCTTGAGAAGAAAAAGCGATATTGTCTTCAATACTCTTTGAGAAGAGGAAATTATCTTGAGGAGCATAGGCGATATTCTCCCTTAGGTTTGCCAGGGAAAGATCACGGATATCCACATTTTCTAAAGCAACCCTTCCCTTCGTCGCATCATATACCCGAAGAATAAGACTGACTAATGTTGTTTTTCCGCTGCCGGTTTTTCCCAAAATAGCCAACGACTGTCCTGCGGGGATCTCTAAGTTGATATCCTTTAGAATCTCCGGTCCATTCGGATAATGAAAGGACACATTCTCAAAGGAGATCTTTCCTGAAGGATTTTTTAAAACAACTGGATTTTCCTTTTCTACAAGACTGCTTTGTTCTTTGTGAATAGCCTGAAGTCTTTCCATAGAGGCCACCCCTCTTTGAAACATGCTGAAAACCATGCCGAGAGCTACCAGCGGCCATACGATCATAAAAAGATAGTTGACTACTGCAAGAAAATCCCCCAAAGTCAGCGCCCCGACAAAGATCTGCTGAGTTCCGTAGACCATAAAGATTACAAAACTAATTCCGGAAATTCCTGTAATTAAAGGATCGAAAAGCCCTGAGATTTTGATCTGCTTGAGATTCTTCTCCATATAGTCTTTATTGTTTTTTTCAAATTCTTTTTCTCGTTCTTTCTCGATGCCGTAGGTCTTGATAACCCGCACACCGGATAAATTTTCCTGAACAATATCCGTCATCGCAGAAAAAGAGTTCTGCACCGCTAAACTTCTAGCATGCATTTTCGTGCTGAAAAGACGAACCACAATAGAAATAACAGGCAGAGCAAGAAGACCTACCGCCGCCGTTTTTAGTCCTACTGTATACACCATCATAAAAACGGTCAGTATAGTCATAAAAAGAGAATCTACAATAAGCATAATCCCCGGCCCCATAGCCATACGCACCGTACTGATGTCGTTTGTCGCATGAGCCATAAGGTCTCCGACCTTGCTTTTATTATAAAAATCCGCATCCAATGTTAAGAAATGCTTAAAAAGATGATCCCTAAGATCATATTCCAAGTCTCGGCTTGTTCCATATAGAAGCATTCTCCATAAGAAACGTCCGCCGGAGATGAGTACCCCTAAAAGGATCATCCAGCCCGCAGACTGAAGAATTCTTTCTTGTGAAAGCTGGGAAAACTGAACCCAGTCCGTAAACTGCCGTATTACCTGAGGCACTAGAAGACTCAATCCGTCTACAATAATTAAAAACAATGCCCCGATAATATATTTCCATCTGTATTTTTTTATGAAGGGCGCCATCATACGAAATGCTTTAATCATACTGTTCCCTCCTTATTGTTTTTTTCATTCTTCCCCCTATCTGTTTCATTAAGAAGACATCCTGTATATTTATACCCAAGGATGTCCTTATTGTAATATTGTAATTTATTAACTCTTTCCTTTATCACTATATAAAGATAAAACATCTTCTATATCCGGAATATCCTTCATGCTTTGTCCCCAGTGTTTTTCAATAACATTTCCTTCCGAGTCCGCTGCGATCTGGAAAGGCATCCGGCCTAGTTTATACCATTTGCTCTCTTGCCCGTATTCTTTCATAATTTTTTTCGCATCGGGGAATCCTATAAAGGGCATTTTATTTTCTTCCCAATATTTCCGGAAATCTTCATTGTTTTCCGGACCGAACACAAGGATTCGGATATTTTTCTTTTCAAATTCTTCTTTATGGTCTCTTAACTGATCCATATGCCTGCGGCAAAAGGGTCAAATAAAACCTCTGTTAAAAACAAGATAGAGATTTTCTCCCTGAAAATCCTTTAGAGATCTTTTCTTGCCGTATAGATCTTCTGCCTGAAAATCTTTCAGCTTTTCTTTCATGGTTATCTCTCCTCTTTATTATAATAGACTAATTTTTCCCGAAGTCTTGGGGAAAATCTTAACACAAAAAACACAATAATGGAAACAGGAATAAAAACTGTCGGAAAAGCAATGATTAAAAAGAGCAGCACTCCTGCAGCTGCACCTACATAAGCTCCTGAAATCCGCAGCCACTGGAGATTTCCGCCGGCGATATCATTTATCTTTTTGATAATCTGCTCGTTGGTAAGTTTCGATAATAGTTCCTCCATTACTAAAAGAATGGACTCGTACTGGCTCTCAAAAAGCTTTGCCGATACTCGTTTTACTTCCTTTGAAAGTTCTCCCTTTTCTTCCATTTCATCCATGACTCTTTCAAAGGAGTCTCCTAGGATCTTTCCAAAGGAGAAGTTTTCATTTCCAAGAATTTCTTTTTTCTCTTCCATAATCCAACCGGAAAGAAATTCGAAACCTTGGTCTATATATTCTCTTAAAGGGAGATTCTGAATCATCTGATTTTTCCAATGCTCCATCTCTTCTAGAATCTTCGGATTATTCCGGACGTCCTCGATGATCTGCTGAACTTCTCTTTGAAGAAGCTCTCCATGTCTTCCTTCTCCTGTTTTTAATTCCAGCTGAAGTTCTGTAAGACTTTCTAGAAAGGTTCTTTGAATGTCCCTTGCCAGTTCCGAATATTCGATGGTTTTTGTCTTTTCCATAGCGGAGAAGGTGGCTTTTTTCATCATGCGCTTTACAAGATTCCCTTCTTTTTTTCGTTCCAGCACCATCTTTCGAAGTTCATCCCGTATCCATTTATAGCTGTGTTCTGTACCTATTTTTTCCTTGGCAAATTCGATTCCGCTGTGGATCCATAAAACCTGCTGTTCTTTAAAGTTTCTGTTTTCTAAAAATGACAACTGTCTTTCTACAGAGATTTCCTCTGCTTTCGCGGCAATTTGTTTTTCTAACAGTCTGCTCCATTCCTCTTTATGGCGGGAAATAAACTCCCCTATGATCCGTTCTGTTTTCTCTTCGAGAACTTTTTCTTTAAACTGATTCTTCCCTAAATCCACAAGCTTTCCGCTGTCGATGTTCTCCATCTTTTCTAATATACTTTCTTTTGTAAAAAACTGTTCTTCGGATGCTCTTAGGACTCCCTGCAAAAGTTCCTTTCTTTTATTCTGAACAAGACCTGTATACTTTTCTAAAAAAGGAATCGGGATCTTATGGGTTAAGGCATAGATAGCGATGCCGTCCGCCACTGAAGCAATTAAAACCGCTTCTGCCAGAAACTGGAAAAAGGATAAGGGAAGGCTTCTTCCGTAGAATCGCTCTAAGAGGAGGGTAAGAAGAGTTAAAAGGGCAGAAAGGATGAGTATACCGTTGGCTATTTTTCTGTTTTTTACATAGCTTTTTTCTTTTGATTCCATATTTTCCTCCTATAATACTCCAAGCACTGCCTTAAAGATAAAGACAACTATACTCACCAGAACACCGAAAGCCATACCGTTTAAACGGATCATTTGAAGATCTCCTTCTGTATTGTCTTTGATAAAAGACACAAGCTCTCCATCGCTCATTTTGCCGATGTTTTCTTCTAATAGATCCCCGATTCTTTCGTGATTCTCATCGATAGTCTGGGATAAAAAGGCTAGAGTTCTTTCCTCGATAGACTTTATCTTTTCGGGGTCTTCTTGGATCTTTAAAAGTTCTTTTGCAATGAGAGGAGTCATTCTCTTTTGGACCGCCTCTGGCGAAGGAAATTCTTTTTCCAATGCTTTCCTTAATTTTTCTTCTATTTCTTTTCGAAGGGTCTCGTCTTGAAGCTTTTCTTCTATTTTTTCTTCAGCCCATTCCTTAAAGGATTCGCTTTCAAGCTTTTCTTGAGCGGCTTTATAAAGTTCGCTGCTCCATTTTTTCTTTAAAGGATGATCCGGATCTTTTGCCAGTTTAAACAGCTCTCGGTCGATAGCCTCTGTAAATTTTTCATAAATAGTGCCGTGGAAGACTAGTGTCAGAATCTTTCTAGAGGTATGGTCGCCGCTGTAGTTTGTTAGAAACTCTTCCAGCTTTCCATAGAGATACTCTCGAAGCTCTTCTACTTCCCGAAGATAAAGGAGCTGTCCGCTTGCGCTTTCTACAAGAAAACCGGTTCGCTCTAAGGTAATCTCCTTCTTTAAAATCCCGATCCCGTCCCTCTTTAATTCTTCGTCTCCTGCAAATTCTCTTATCTTTTCAACCATTTCTTTTGTAATCGCTTCGAGATCAAGACCTGTTATGGTTTTATAGAGAATGAGAGATGCCGTCTCTAGAATTTCTTCTATAGGTCTTATCCCTTCTTCTTTTTTCATTAAAAAGTCAAAGAAACGCTGTGTAAAATGAAACTCCGCTATTTTCTCCTTTATATTTTCTGGAGAAAGAACATCGGCGGTTAAAAATTCCCGGATCTCCCGAACGAGTTTCGGGCGGTCCTTAATAATAACTTCTGTTTTATAGCGGATATTAAAAGGTCTTGCGTAGATACTGGTAACACCGTACCAGTCTGCGATCCCTCCGATACATGCGGAGGCAAAGGCAAGCTGAAGAAAAAGAAGAAGTACATTCTCCGGCAGAAGGAGAAGCAATCCCGTCGTTATAATCAACGCCCAGAAACAATATATAATTAATTGGTCTGCAATTTTTTTACGATTCATAATTTTCCTCCGGTATTATGTTTAGCACAGTACTCTTGGGGTATTAATATACTGTTCTAACTATTGTAACATAATAAATTTTGAATCTTATAGGGAGGGAAATTC
>DGYFR06203__coassemble_1784_pt1 | contig 23732 bp, 23 predicted proteins | sample DGYFR06203__metabat2_low_PE_001 | metagenome-assembled genome bin DGYFR06203 | reverse complement strand
GATTTGGAGGCTCACCGTATCGGAAGAAGCTTAAGAATTTCCGAACAGCAGCTAGATCGCTTCTTAAAAAAACAAGGCAGCGGCAGAAATGTTCTAAGCGGCACTGTAAAGGATACGGATATCGGGAAAGCATTTCTTATCAACGGACTTGAGATTTTAGTTTCGACTCCTTTAGCAGGGGATGTTCAGATTCATATCCCCCCTGAAGCGATCTTTCTTTCCAATGAAAAAGTTCATACTACTGCACGAAACTGCTTTAAAGGTATTGTTACTTCTACAACGGAAGAAGAGGATCAGATATTCGTAACCCTATATCTCCCTTCCGATGCTGGAGGTCTTTCTTTAGATGCTTCTATTACAAAATCTTCTTTAAAAGAGTTTGATATCCGTATTGACAAAGAACTCTATCTTTTCTTTAAAGTAATGAGTGTAGAAGTTTTCTAACTCCTTATCTTTTTCTTTAAATAATGCTCCCGATATGGTAGGATACATTTACAATATATTTTACAAGAATAATAATGGAGAGAAAAACTATGAAAAGTATCAATCAAGAAATTTCCCATCTCGATCCGAAAGAGAATATTAAAATCCTTACGATTTTAGAAGGGGAAGGCTTAGGAACAAAGGCCATTTATAAAGATAATACTCTTTTTCAAAGCGACGGAGACCGAGATTATTTTGCAGGTTTAGAAAATTCTATTAAAGATATTCAAAAAAGCAGAAAGCTTGAACTGGAAGACCGGACTCTTATTTTAGAAGTTCTAAATCCGGATATTAATGTGATTATCTTCGGAGCAGGCCATGTTTCCCTGCCTGTAATCAAATTACTAAAAGAGATGGAAATGCATGTAACCGTTTATGACGATAGAGAAGGCTTCGATGAATGGGCTTACGGTGCAGGAGCAGATAAAGTAGTCATCGGAAACTATGATGAGCTTACAAAAAATATTGAAAGCGATGAAAATACATACTTTATTATCGTAACTCAAGGACATTCCTCCGATGAAGTTTGTCTCGAAAATATTATCGAGAAACCTTTCGGCTATATCGGAATGATCGGCAGCCGTCATCGTATCCGCCATTATCATGAACGTTTTTTAGAAAAGGGATTTACGGAAGAACAGTGGGAAAAAATACACACCCCTATCGGACTTCCCATCAAAGCCAATACTCCTTTTGAAATCGCAGTATCCATCCTTGCAGAAATCATTCAAGTGAAAAATACAAAAGTTACGGAAAAAGGATATATCTCAAAAATCGTCGAAATCATGCAGGAAAACCCGGAAGGGGAATACGTTATGGCAACTGTGGTAGAGCGAAGAGGCTCTGCTCCGAGAGATTTGGGCGCTAAAATGCTGGTAGCAGCAAACGGCGACTTTTACGGAACTGTAGGGGGCGGCAAGATGGAAAGAAGAGTTTTGGACGAAGCAAAAGAAGTTATGAAAACCGGCTCTCCCCTTTTCCATTACCACGACATGACCAATGTAGAAGCATGGGAAACCAGCAGCGTCTGCGGCGGCAAGATGAGAGTTTTTATAGAGAAGATGTAAGAGATAGGCAGGATGCCTTCGGCACCTAGGCATTAGGCAGGTCTCTTCGGGACCCAGGCAGGATCGCTTCGCGACCTAGGAAAAGACATAAAAATGGAGATGAAGACTTGTAGTCTTCATCTCCATTTTTATGTCTACCTGACCGCCGCAAGGTGTGTCGCCTAGAGCCTGGCTGCCTTTAGGCATGCCGCCTGGGTTGCTTTAGCAATCCCGCCTATCTTTCTAGAACCAAAGATTCAACTCTCTTTCAGCGCTTTCTGGGCTGTCGGAGGAGTGGACTGCATTTACGGATTTTGATAATGCGAATCTGCCGCGGATGCTTCCTGCATCGGCTTCGAGTGGATTCGTTTTCCCGTTAAGTGTTCGAACGATTTGAATGGCACCTTCTCCTTGAATTTCCATAGCACAGACTTTCCCGCTTGACATATACTCTACTAAACTTTCAAAAAAAGGTTTTTCTTTATGCTCTGCATAATGTTCTTCTAAAAGCTCTCTTGTTGGCAGAATCAGCTTCATCTCTTCAACTGTTAAACCTTTTTCTTCATAGATGGAAATCAATTTCCCCATAAGTCCTCGTTTAACAATTTCAGGCTTTAACAATACTAAAGTCTTCTCCATTTTTCTCTCCTATCTCCTATTAAATTAAGTATAAATGCATATACAAATTTAGTATATCATAATTGATGGGAAGTGTGGAGTATAAGAGGGGGAGGGGGAGGGAATAGTAGAAACATGAAGCTTGGTTCTTTTCTGTTAAAAAAACAGAAAACACCATTTAAGCCATAATTTTTACAATTTAGCAGTAAATGCTAAAATTAAGATAAATCGATTATTTGCTTATCTATATATTATTAGAATGAATTATTATTTTTATTAATCTTTTAAAAATCTTTTTAATCTTTGTAAAAATCCTATACATAATCCCTTCCGGATAACTCAGAATCTGTTCATTTCATTCCCTGCTTTATATTAAACTTTCTTCCATTTTTTCAAAAAAAAGGAAGGTGCCGTTCTTGCACTTTCCTTCCTTAACTCCCCTCTCCCCTCTTTCACACTACACACTTTCTTTTTAAGCTCTTTCTTTTTTATTGCGCTCTCATTTCTGCATTTTTTGCTTCATCCGGGATGGTGATGGATTCTACATTATCGAAGCCTGTGTAGTTCATTAACACATTCATAGTCATATCCAGGCTTTGAGGCTCTACTCCTTCTACTCCCAAGTCGATCTCCATTTTCATATTTGGAACATTGACTACAGCTTGTACTGGAAGAAGAGTTTCTTTATCGTAATAGTAGGTTGTGTTTACTTTCATATCTTCATTAAACTTCATGTTCTGTCCATCTACAGGGGTGTTCGCTGTCATACTGCTGATGGCTTCTGCTGGAAGCGTTCCTGTAATGGTATAGACCTCCTTGCCGCCAACTTCTGCTGTTTCTTCCTGTAAGGTAAAGGCATCTTTGTTTTGTTCCAGCATTCTGGACATAGAGTCTTCCATATTCACACCCTTTGAATCTTTCAATGAAACCACATCTTTTGTCCACTTGTCGGCGATGTTTGAATACGTGATCAGTTCATCTTTGTTCTCAGGATTTTGTTCCGTGAACATTTTCATTTTCATCTGCTGCTGATCGTTTCCTTGAGAAGAGGTTCCTAAGTCCATCGTCATATCCAATTCCGTCAGCATATTTTCTGTAATCTGTTTCATATTGCCTGCAGCGTTTGTTTTCAAACTTTGGCCTGCTATATTCATGGTCATATCCATCGTATATTCGGCGGTGTAAGACGTTTTCTTTTTTAGTTCTTCTTGAGATTTTGTTACTAGCTCCTGTGCATTTTCCGGTTTGCTTATCCCTTGGCATCCTGCAGAGATACCGATAACCAAAGCCAGCATAAGTATTATTTTTATATATTTTTTCATACTAATCCCTCCTATTTTGATTATTATAACATAGAAATCAATGTCTTCTCTTGATGCAGAGAATCTCTTATCGCTATAATCTATTTTTTTCAGTATACTATCTTTAAGGATGGTGATTCTATGTTGAATTTCTTAATACCAGGACATGATAATGTAAAGATCGAAAATATTTTAATTGATTTTAATGGAACTCTTGCAGTTGACGGAATCCTTCACGAAGGCATAGCGGATAAACTGGCTGAACTGTCTAAAATTGTTAATATTACTGTTGTTTCTGCCGATACCAACTGTACTATAAAAGAGCAGCTCAAAAATGTTCCTATCGAAGTTCGGGCTTTCGATGGAAAGAATGTGTCAGAAGAAAAGAAAAATATTCTCAGACAATTAAACCCAGTCCGAACTGCCGTTATCGGAAACGGGTTTAATGACCATAAAATGATGCGAGAAGCACGTGTTGCAATCGGCGTCATGGGAGAAGAAGGAATTTACTCCAGCCTCTTTTCCTTTACAGATATCTGTGTGTCTAGTATCCACGACGCCTTGGATTTATTCTTAAAACCAAACCGCATTATCGCAACGATGCGGAAATAACATTCAAATTACTCCCCTATTAAACTCATTACCAGAATGTCTTTGATAGGGGCGTTTTTTTTCTGCAGAATATTTCGTATCCTCTCTCCTCTTTCTCTAAGAATCAAGTCGTCGGCTTTATTTAGAATAAGTACTTTTTCTTTACCGGAAGCGTTTTTAAATAGTCCTTGGGGATGGAGAACAAGTTTAGCAACGATCTCTTCGTCGATAAACTTTTCATCCTGAATGCCTAGAATTTTTTTGAATATTTCTACACGGTGAACATTCTCTTCTTCGATTTTCTTTCCTAGACTGTCTAGTCCAACCACCCCGATAACAAGGTCTGTCGTATAAGGGTTTAAAGGTTCGTCTTCCCTAGGAGCTTTGATCGGTTTTCTTCTGGCTCCGTCTGTTTCTACTAGAATATGATCGAAGATATTCATGTCTTTCATTTTATCTATGAAAGACATTTCAACACCTTTCACTTTATCAATGCGTACCATTGAACCGATTAAGACTGTGATTTTCCCAGATTCTGCAGAATTCTTTAGTATACTATGATCTTCTCTTATTTCTTCTTCTATTAAAAAGAAGTCATAGTCTCCTTCTTCCGGCATCATCATGGCTGTGGTAGTCGTTACAAGAACTTTCCGTCCTTCTTCTGCAAGCTCTCTGGCTAAACGTTTCATCGTCGTTGTCTTGCCGCCGCCTCCTGCAATGGAGATGACTTTTTTATCCCCTTCTATAATTTCCAGTCTCTTTGCTAGATTCATATCTTCTCCCTCTGAGATTATAATTCCTTTTCTAATTTTTCAAGTCCTATGCGGACCGTAGTGGAGTAATATAGAATGCGTTCTTCCAGTCCAGATGCTTCCATCTCGTAAAAATAGTCGGCAATATTTTCATCTATTCCCAACTCCTCAGCCAGTTCTTTAACTTTTCGGCTATAAGGATTGTCTTTGTTTTTGCTGGTGAACACTCCATAGGAGTACAGTCCCAGCATATAGCTGTTTGTATGATAGGGTGATTTTGATCCTAAACTGATTACTGCTAAATCTTCGTCTCTTAAATCCTTTTCGATTTCCAGCTGGATCCAGAGAGGTTCTGCCTGTGATCTAAATTCTGCTTCGAACTCTTCCGCCTTATGGGGAAAGGCTCTCGAATAAATATTTTTAAATCCAACTAAATTTCCTAGTTTGTAACTCATAAACAACTCATTATTTCTCATAAAATACTCCTTATACAAAAACCCGGAGGCAATCGCTCCGGGTTCTCTTCAAAATTATTCTTTAGGATTTTCCCCTCTGCTGGAAACTCTTCCGGTTCCTACTTCATGAAGCGGATCTCTCTCATCCCAAGGCCATCCGCCGTATTGATTTTCCCAATAATCCCGGTATCCCTGTAGGACTTCTTCCATTGTATTCATAATCATCGGTCCATCGTTGATAATCGGTTCATTCAAAGGTTCTGCTTCTAAAAGCAGCAGTCTTGAAGGGCTGTCTTCTGTTCGAATCACAAAATCAGCGTCTCCTTTTAACTTCAGACTTCTTTTGCCTTCCACTTTATCCTCATCGATAAATACATATTCTCCTTCATAAGGATATAGATTACGATTCAACGTTGAACTAACACCGTTGATAGCTACTTCGGAATTCGGAGCTAAATCTAACAGAAGGATTCTAAAATGACTTCTTTCATCGTATGCCCAAGAGCTTTCTGTCGCTTTTGGCCCTTCTTCTCCGTTAAAATTCCCAGTGATGACTTTGACTTTCACTCCATCTTTCTCAACTACTGGAATATCTTCTCTCCAAAACATTTTATAATCGCAGTCTACTAATTTGTTCCAGCTTGGCAAACTTAGCCATAGTTGGAACAGTTCTGTACGATTCGGCTTGTCGATATTAACTAAAGGAAACATTTCTGTGTGGCGGATGCCGTTTCCTGCCGTCATCCACTGCACATCTCCTGCTGAATATCTTCCATGATCTCCATGGGAGTCATGATGGTCCACCCATCCGTCTAAAACAATAGATACTGTTTCGAATCCTCTATGGCTATGAACCGGGAATCCTGGTCTGCGGTCGCCGTAATACAGTCTAAAATCCAGATCATGATCTAAATCTTTCCCTGGAGTATGACCTTCCATATCTTCTTTTTTCACCTGCTCGATGCCATCACCCTCGGGGTAATAGTCAATATGATGAAATTTTCCAACCCAAGGATCTCTGGGATTCTCTCTAAATGTAAACTCGTTATTTTCAATAATCGCTGACATGATTACATCCTTTCTATTTTCTATCGTTCATATTTAATTCATTCATATATACACTACAATTATATTTACCCAAGATATTTTGAATAAATCGAATTCATCTCTTTGAAAGACTTCAATCCTTACCTTTCCATTTCATAAGATACTCTTCTTCCCCCGTATCTACATCCTGCTGTACTTTTATACAGGAAAAACCCTCTCCTAGATAAAAATGGATCGCATCTTTGTTTTTCTTATACACATAAGCTCTTAATTTCTTTCGTTTTGATTTCGCCTTTTTCATCAGCTTCTTGCCAATCCCTTTAAACTGCCATTTTTTATCCACAAAAAGACCTTCTATCCTATTATTCTTCAATCCGATAAAACCTCTGATATGATCTTCTTTTTCATAGATATACACCTCGGCATTTCGAATTTCTTTTTCCACTTCCGATGCCATCTTGATCCAATAGTCTTTTTTTATAAAGGAATGGGCTTTTATATTCTGCTCCAGCCAGATTTCCATCACTTCAGGAATATCTTTCTTTTTTAACTTCCGCACCATTTACAACACCATCCCCCTCTTCTATTTTAGGAATAATACTACTTTATATTATATACCAAATAAGAAGGGAAGGTAATGAACAGAAGAACCCGCTCTTTAAACCGTCTTCATTACGATTTCTCTTTAATTACGCTGAAAGAACCGTCTCCTTCCATAATACCGTATTTTATATTTTCTTCGCTGACTTCTCCATGTTCCCGCAATATTTCATAGAGTTCTTTTTTAGATAGTTTCAATTTCTCTAAGCTGTCCTGCTTTATTTCCCCTTTGTAAATCACCATCACAGGATTAGCGGATACTTTATCTCTTAAAGCTGGAGAATAAAACATAATCAAATCTAAAATCTTATTGGCAAGAAAAATAGCTATGAAAGCTATCCCTCCTCCAAATATCGTCTCATTTCCTCCCAGCATAGAAGGGGCTGTCAATTCTGCTATTAAAAGAACAAAAACAAGATCTGGCACACTTAAGTTCCCCATCTCTTTTCGCCCAAAAAAACGTATAATAAATACAATTAAAAGATATAATCCAACCGTCCTTAGAACTATTCCGCCATACTCTATTAAAACTTCCATTCTTTTCCTCCAACTCTTTTTTAAAGAACAAAATAACAGAGGGGTTTTCCTCTGTTATCTTAGTGCTTCTTTTAAATTAATTAATCGCTTCTCCTCCAGTTACCCCGTATATTTGGGCTGTAACATAACTGGATTCGTTGGATGCCAGATAGACATAGACATGAGCAAGTTCTGCCGGCTGTCCAGCTCGTTCTAAGAGCGAGCTTTGTCCGAATTTTGGAATCACCCCATCAGGCTGACCGTCATCGAGCTGAAGCGGTGTCCAGATAGGACCTGGAGCTACGCCGTTTACCCGAATTCCCTTTTCTGCAAAATATTTTGCAAGATTTATTGTAAAATTCGTAATCGCTCCTTTTGTCGCTGCATAATCCATGAGATGGGTGCTTGGATTTGTAGCTTGGACAGAAGTCGTTGTTACAATAGTACTTCCTGCTGGAAGATATTTTTCAGCGGCCTTTACAGATTCGAACATACTGATGATGTTCACTTTAAATGTATCCTCTATCTGCTCCATAGAAAGCTCCGATAAAGATTCTTGAGCGATCTGCTGTCCTGCATTTAGAACAAGTATATCCAGCTGGCCGAAAGCCTCCACTGTATCTTCTACTATTTTTGCTGCCGCTTTTTCCTCTCTCAAGTCATAGGGTAAAAGGAGAGACTTAACCCCTTCTTTTTCGATCAGCTCTTTTACTTCTTCTGCATCCTGTTCTTCTCCTGGATAAAACTGAATCGCAACATTTGCACCTTCTCTCGCGTAAGCAATAGCTGCCGCTCTGCCGATTCCAGAATCTCCTCCGGTAATAAGAGCATTTCTGTTTTCAAGCTTTCCGCTACCCTTATAGCTTTCTTCTCCGCAGTCCGGTTCCGGCATCATTTCATCCTGAAGTGCCGGTGTATCCTGCTCTTGATCTTTAAATTTCGTATGTTTATATAAAGTTCTCGGATCGATCAAATTCGGTTTTTTCATCTTCTTCCTCCTGCAGTTTTCTTTTTCCAATTAAGTTATATATATCCTCAGAGTCTATTTCTAAACATTTTTTTATTTCAATAATATTTTTACATTTAAAAAAGAGACTGTATAAAACAGACTCCCTTTATTATTTAATAGTAAGAACTGCAAAATTCTTCTTGTTTTATAGTGAATAAAAGTGTCCAAATTTTTCAGTAATGCCCGCTCTTTGAAGGGCCCTGATCTTTTTAGATCCCTTCTCTTCTATTTTTCTTAACAAACAGCATACTTCTCTATTAACTCTTGTATTTCTTGTTCCTTTGAATCTAAAAAATCGCTGAACCTTTTGATCCCGGTATTTCTTTTAAGCTCTGCCAGCTGATATAAAAAAGATGGTAGTTCCTGAGCTGTAATCTCTCCTCGTTTTTCTGCCAGTTTTCTATTTTCTCCTACAGCTCCTCCTGTATAAAGAACATATACCGACTCCATTTCGCCGTCTATTTTCTTCATCTTGCCGGAAAATCCGATTTCTCCCCGAAGATGCTGTCCGCAGGAACTGGGGCATCCTGAGATATAAAGTTTAGGAAGCTGTGTTTTTATAGAATGATCTGCATTTCTGAATTTGTTTAAGATTCTTTGAAAAAGTTTTTGAGAAGAGCCGATTCCTGTTCTGCAGGTATCCGCCCCTACACAGACTAAGGAATTATCCATTGGATATTCTGATGTAAAAGGATCTATAATCTCTAAAAGCTTCTCCACCTCTTCCCCTCGAATACCTCTTAGAATAAACCCTTGAGTCGGAGTCAATCGGATAGAAATTTCATAGCTTAGACTTTCTATATAGCGGATTATTTTATTTAAATCCGACGTTGCCAGTTTTCCTTTTCTAGGATGAACATAAACTCCATATATTCCAGGAAATTTTGTTTCTAAGACTTTGCTGCTTTGAAAATCTATTTCTTTTCCAGAAGTTTTCGAATTTTCTTTTTCTTCGAATTTCATAGCCTCTGTATCTAGATCAAGACCTCGTTTTTTCGCTTCTTCCAAATAATCGTAAAATCTTCGAAGAAAATCTTCTTCTCCGTATTTTTTGACTAAATGGCGAAGCCTTGCTTTCCCTCTGTTTTGCCGATCTCCTTCCTTAAAGAAAAATTCTTTCACCGCCTCGGCATAATAGAGTGTATCTTTCGGATCAATTTTTTCTTTAAGCTCTATCGCAAGTCTGGATCCTCCTCCGTATCCTCCGCCGATAAAGACTCGGAACTTTTCTTTTCCTTCTTCCTGTTCAGCGATAAAGCCGAGGTCCGCGAAAGCTGTATTTCCCGTGTCATCTTTTGAACTGGAAAAGGCGAGCTTCAGTTTCCGGGGAAGTTTTACACTGTTTTCATCTTTTACAATATAATTCGTACTAGCCAAAGCATAGGGTGTTACGTCAAAGGCTTCCTCTTTATCCAACCCTGATAGAGGAGAGCAGGCAACATTTCTCGCAGAGTCTCCACCTGTTCCTACCGTATAAACATTAACCTTTTTTAATTCTTCGATCACTTTTATCGTGTCTTCCAATGCTACTGTATGGAACTGGATATCTTGGCGTGTTGTAAAACGAATCTGTCTTTTTCCGTATTTTGAAGCGATTTTGCTAACGGCTTTCAGCTGGGCTGTCTCAATCATCCCTGCTGGAGTTCTCGGGCGGACCATATACGTCTCTCCGCTTCTTTCCTGATAAACTCCTGTTATAGCGCCGAAGCTTTTAAACTTCAGCTCCTCTTCGCCTTTTAGAGCATACTCCTTTATTTTTTTCCGGTAATTCTCTATATATTTTTCTGTATATTCTGCTGGTATAAACATTTTATCCCTCTCCTGCATGTATTTATATATTAAACTCAATCTCATTTCTTTTTGCTTCTTCAAAGAAATAGTCATAGATTTTTTTCGTATAATATCCAAACTCTGCGCTTCCCCGGTCTCTTTCTCTGGGCAGTTCAATGGGGATAATACTTTTTATTCTGCCGGGTCTTCGATCCATTACGATTACTCTGTCTGCCAAATAAACCGCCTCTTCGATATCATGGGTTACCATAATCATCGTCATGCCGGCTTCTTTCCAGATTTTTGTAATTTCTTTTTGCAGCTCGATTTTTGTTAAGGCGTCTAAGGCTCCGAAGGGCTCGTCAAGGAGAAGGATCTCCGGTTTGTTGATCAAAGCTCTGGCGATAGCGGCTCTCTGGCTCATTCCCCCTGAAAGCTGCTTCGGATAAGCTTCTTTAAACTCGGATAATTTCACAAGATCCAGATAATAATCCAGCTCTTTTTCCAACTCTTTCGAATTCCTGCTTTTCTTCCCGATAAGAATATTATCTTTTATGGTTTTCCATGGAAACAGGCGATGTTCCTGAAAGATCATGCCCCTGTCCGTATCCGGACCTGTGATTTTCTCTCCATCTTTTAAAACAAACCCCTCAGTTGCAGTCTCTATTCCAAGAATAATTTTTAATAGTGTGCTTTTTCCGCAGCCGCTCTGCCCTACAATTACAATAAACTCTCCCTCTTCGATATCGAAATCTACTCCTTGAAGTACAGGAATCTTTCTGTTATTTATTTCAAAGGACTTGTTTAATTCAAATATATCTAATTTTTTCATTTTAATCCCTCGCCCACGGCATAGCTCTTTTTGCAATCAGCTGAATAATATAATCCATAACAAATCCTACAACCGCAATACTTATAATTCCTACAAATAGTGTACTGGAGTCCAAAAGACTTCTCGCATCGTTTAGTCGAAATCCGATTCCAGAGACTGCTGCTATCATTTCTGCTCCAACTAAAGCCATCCAAGCAGAAGACACTCCGATTTTCATTCCTGCAAAGATATGAGGAAGTGCAGAGGGAAGGTAAATATCCTTGAATATTTTCCATCGGCTCAGCTGATAAATCTTTCCTACTTCTATGAGTTTTTGATCTGTTTGTTCTACACCATTTATCGTATTAACAAGGATGGGAAAATAGGCTGCAAGAAAGATGACGATTATTTTCGATGTTTCTCCGATTCCAAACCACATTATAAGAAGAGGAATCCAGGCAAGCATAGGGACTTGGCGAATCGCTGTAAAGGTAACCATAAAGAAACGGTTTGCTTTAGAGTTGACCCCCATAGCAACGCCTAAAACGACTCCGAATATCAACGCCAGGAAATATCCTTTTAAAACCCTTAATGTACTCACGCCGATATCGTTAAACAGCTGTCCGGAAGCTATATGCTTCAAAGCTCTGTTTATTACATCGCCGATAGGCGGAAGCATTAAGAAAGAAACACTGCCGCTTTCCGCCACAATAAACCAGGCGGCTAGGATGGTTATAGGCAGGATCATCCCCAGGGTCCAGTAGTTGAATTTTTTTGAACGTTCACTCATTCCTTTTGCTCCTCTTTTATCTTATTTAAATACCTGCTATCTATAAAATCATCATAATCAACCGTTCTTTGTATAAAATCGCTCTTCAGAAGAAACTGTTCGATCTCTTTCATCTGCTCTATATTCTCTTCTGTAATATTGAGAGGGTAACGTTCTCTCAATTCTTCTGTGCGTACAGCTTTGTCTACATAGTGTTTGCTGAATCCGCTGGCCTCTTCGTAGAGCTCGTAGAAAGCTTCCGGATTTTCCATGATTTTATCTCGCGCTCTAAATTCTGCTCGGATCACGGCTTCCGTTACTTCCGGATGTTCCTTTACAAAATCAGATTCTCCTACAAAGGCAAACAAATCCCAGTATCTGTTTTTGTCTTCTTCGGAACTGGAATGAATAATCTTTCCCCCTTCTTTAAGGATCGCTTCGTCCTGTCCCATACTCACTACGCAGGCATCCACTGCATTTGTGATTAGAGCTGAAATTCCTTCTGGAACATTCATATTTACAAGCTCCACTTCCTCAGAAGAAATTCCGGCGTCTTCTAAGATTTTAAAGATGTATTCCTGCACTGCTGTTCCTCTCTGATAAGCTATAGTCTTTCCTCTCAAATCTCCTGCTTTTTCGATACCGGAATTTTTAGAAGCGGCAAGTTCCCATGCCGGTCTCTTTCCATCGACATTTATAAGTGTTGTATTCATGCCGTTGGCCTTTCCTAAAACTGCAGCCATGGCGGCGTAAGTTGTATACTGCAGATCTCCGGCCAATATACTTTCTTGAATTTCCGGCGCCGCTCCTAGATATCCCACAACTTCCGCCTGATACCCTAACGGCTCAAGTTCTTCGTTTAAATAGCCGTAATGATCCGCAACAGCTAATGTTCCTCCTTGCCAGTTTCCTCCAGAGGAAGGATAGCCGATTTTTATGATCTCCAGTCCTTCCGCCATTTTCTCTCCTGCGGCATTGGAAGAACAGCCGGCTGCAAAAATCAGCGATAAAAGGATCAGAAGTTTCTTTATCATAAGCCCGCTCCTTTTATTTCCCAAAAGATGTTACACAAAAGTTCACTACTTCCTCTTCCGCCTCTTCTTCTCCCATACCTGTTACCTTTTTCACCTTCGGATCTACCCCTTCAACTGAAGTGACTTTTCCGGTTCCTTCTCCCGGTGATGCGTTCTTTACTCTAAAACTAGACACATCGACAGGTTCGATGGATATTTCTTCCGGTTTTTCTAGTTGAGGTACCCACTCATATGGGACACGGTATGCTCTATAAACCATATTCAAACGGTGATTCTTTAAATTTTTATAATATGGGTTGATATACTCCCAAACAATTTCATGATCTTTTGTCACTTCGATCAGCCTTCCGTCGGAACCTTCGGTTATTAAAGTATTTCCGTTCGGAAGCCTTTGTGCAGAGCTGATATAAGGACTGTAGAATTTATAAGCGTCAAATCTTAGATTACCGGCTTCTTCTGCTGTATACTGCCATACCACTTCCAATGTAGCTGGATCTATTTCTAAAACCCTTGATGTGTCTCTGATGGCGTTGTTTACACCGTTTCTGCATCCCGGATTACCCGCTCCGTAGCCTCCCCAGCCTCCGTTGTCAAAAACGAGAAGGTTTCCTTCTCCCGGAAGTCCTCTTGGAATCATATGAAGATGATGCTGTCCGATAATCCATCCGATTTCTTTTGTTTTTTCGTTTTCATCAAAATCCGGACCTAACTTCCAAACTACTTCGCCTGTTTCTTTACTTATAATCGCTAAAATATTTGAATTTCTAGCATCCCAAATCAGATTATCCGGATGGAATCGTTCATCTCCCTGGTCATACCATTTGTTCGGTCCTAGAACAGATAAGCTGTTGATATGCATCCAGTCTCCAGAACCGGACCCGTCTTTATATTCTTTATAATTCGGATCAGCGTAAAGGGCTTTTTTCGCATCTTCGTCAAAACCGAACTCTTCGAAATGATCGCTGGCTTTCCATTCCCAGATAATTTCCCCATCCCAATTCACTTCTATAATCTTATCGTCTAGAAGCCTTTTGTCGGAGATTTCTGGTTTATGTACATCCTCGTGAACTAATAAAATTGTGTTGCCCCGATCTGTTAGAGGTTCCTCTTTCGGCGAATAATAGCCCGTTCCTGATCCTTCTCTTTGAAAATCGTGATGCTGTCTGGCACAGAAATACTTTTCATCTCCCGGATCTTCCACTTCTTCTGTTTTGTTGAATTTCCATACAATGTTTCCATCGAAATCCACTTGAACCAAATCCTTTTGATCTTGATAAGAGTATCTTGGATTTCTTTCCCCTGTTGACCCTAAAACAAATCCTCCTGGAAGAATTTTGTTTGGAAATCCCTGCAAACCTTCCCATAACTGAACCTCATTTCCATTCATATCGATTAACAACGCTCCTTTAATCGACGGAAATATTGTATAGCCGCTATAGGCTTTCTCTTTATTGTAAATCGTGCTTCCTGTTGGATAAACTGTGGGATGACCCATATAAAACTCCTCCTCATAAATTTCCTCTATTACTTTGCCTTAAATATGTTATAATAGCCATAGAAAACATATCCATGTTAGCAGGTATGTTATGTATGTCATATTTATTAAATATGATTATACAGCAAGGCCCTCCTTTTGTAAAATAATTCTTCTCAAAAAAAAGAAAAGCCTATAAAAGACTTTTCTTTAGCTTTTCGATAGAATGAAGGATCATCTCTATAAAGAAGGGCTCATCGATAAGCGTTTTGCCGATGAATTTTATGTTGTGTTTTTTACATAGAATTTTATTTAAAGGACTCTTCGGATATAATATATCTTTAGTCAAATGATAATTCGAATATACAAATAAAGGATAAAGAGAAGCTTTATTATCTTCTCCCAAAAAATCATAGATCTCTTTTTCCTCGATGGGGGAAAAAAAGAATATCTGCATTGATGGACATTTTTTCTTTAAATATCTATTGATCTCTAGAACTTGTTTTTCTCCCTCAGAAGATGCAGGTCTATGGGCAATCAAGAGAAGTTTTCCTTCTGTTTTTGAATAGGACTTCAAGAAGAGATCTATGTTTTCTTTCAAAGATAACAAGGGAACTCCTATCGGGATATGGAAACCGCTCAACTCTTCTTTTAAATCAGTATAATTTGTTCCAAAAAACAAAAGTGCAGGAACAACGAGAATCTCCCCATATCCTTCCTCTTTCAGCTGCAGAACTTTTTCTCTAGGGTTTTTATGAATATTTTCATGTTCCTCATGTATTTTTTTACTGGAATAGGTAAGATAAAAATCATATCCTTTGTATTTTTCCTTTAAACTTTGAAGGACAGACTCGTACTTTTCAACCAGCCGCTCTGCATTCAAACTGCCATAGGACAGTAAAAGGACTGCTTTTTTCATAATATTCTCCTTTCTTTTGTCTATTATGGCATATCTCTTTACTAGAATAAAGAATTTAAAAGGTGATACATGGATATTCAAAACATTTTTATTACTCTCAAAGATTTTAATAAAGCAGATATTTCCACAGGAGAAAAATTCTACCGACTTCAAGAAAGATTCCCTTTCAAAAGCATACCGAAAAGTCTGCACGAATTTACAGGAGGGTTACATGAGCCATTTTCCTTTTTATATCAATACTAAACATCTACAGATCCTTATTGTCGGAGCAGGCAATATCGCTCTTCGAAGAACAAAAGCTCTGCTTCCTTTCTTTGATCGTATTACCGTTTTATCCAAAGATTTTAAAGAAGAGTTTTTTCTTCTTCCAAAAGAGAAAATTCATTTTATTCAAAAAAAGGCTGAAGAGAAAGATCTCTCCCCTTACAATACTATTATCGTCTGCACAGACGATTCCGAATTAAACTACAAGATATATCAGTGGACATTGAAACAGAATAAACTTGTTAATCTATGCGACCGTCCCGACTTATGCAGTTTTTATTTTCCTTCCATCATCAAGGATAACGAAACAACGATAAGTATATCTTCCGGCGGCGATAAAAAAACTACAAAACGTATCCGCAAACATTTAAATCAATTTTTCAAAAACGAGGTGCCTTATGATTAAGAAACTGTTTATCGGCAGCCGGGAAAGCAGGCTTGCTGTATTACAAACTGAAATTATTATCGAAGCTTTAAAAAAAGAACTGCCGGACTATACCATAGAACATAAAACCTTTAAAACTACCGGGGATAAGCTGCTTAACCAACCTCTTTCTAAAATCGGAGGCAAGGGTCTTTTTGTCAAAGAACTGGACCGGGCACTCCTTGAGGGTGATATCGATATCGCCGTTCACAGCTTAAAGGATCTTCCTCGGGAAACGGCTCAGGGAACAAAACTTGCCGCTTTTTATAAAAGAGGGAATCCCTTTGACCGTCTGGTCATAAACCCTGACAAATATCCAAGTCTTTCAAAAGACCTTTTCGCTTTTTTTGAGGATCATAAGTCTTTAACCATCGGAACCTCCAGCGGCAGAAGAGCCTTGCAGCTGAAGGTATTAAAAAAGGATATCCGCTTTGAAAACATCCGAGGCAATATCCATACACGTCTGCAGAAAATGAAAGATCTGGATTATGACGGCATAGTCCTCGCCTCTGCAGGTATGATTCGGGCAGGAATCACAGACTATCCCTATTATGATTTCACAGAGGACTGGATGGTTCCAGCCGCAGGACAGGGCACCTTGGTTCTCCAGTGCCGAAATGACTTTCCAGAAAAACTTCTTTCACCCTTAAACGATCCCCACACTGCAATAGAATCCCTTGTGGAACGGAAGTTTATTCAGGAAATGGATGCAGATTGTACTTCTCCCATAGGGGCATATGCCAAAATACGGGATGGGGAAATTGAACTTCGTGTTTTCAAGGGAGAGGACTCGTGGGAAGAGCTTCTTCTTTATGAAGATATACCCCCTCAAGGTTTTTGGAAAAGAACAGCCCCTCTAGAAGAAAAAGAAAAGATCAGCATCGATTTAGCAAAAGAAATAAAAGAAAGAGAGCATCATGAATAAAGGAAAAGTATATTTAGCAGGATCAGGTCCTGGAGACCCGGGACTTTTAACTGTAAAAACTCAAAAACTTATAGAGCAGGCCGATGTGATTGTATACGATCGATTAATCGGCGACAGCATTCTAAGCCTTCTTCCGGAATCCAGCGAAAAATATGATGTGGGGAAACTACCCGGCTTTCATAAAGTCCCTCAAGAAGAAATAAATAAAATGCTCATTTCCTTCGCAAAGGCAGGCAAGAAAGTACTTCGCCTAAAAGGCGGCGATCCTTTTGTTTTCGGCAGAGGCGGCGAAGAAGCGGAAGCCTTGATACAAGAAAACATCTCCTATGAAGTTGTTCCAGGTATCACTTCCGCCATAGCCGCTCCTGCCTATGGAGGGATTCCTGTGACCCATAGAGATTACAACACGAGTTTTCATATTATAACGGGCCATCAAAAAAAAGATCCCCTGACTCAAAAAGACTACGATAAATATGCAAACCTTGAAGGAGCTGCGCTGATTTTTTTAATGAGCATGACAAATATCGAGTCCATAGCGAGAGGACTCTTGACTTCTGGTATGAAAGAAAGCACTCCCTGTGCTATCATTTCAAACGGCACACGGTTTAATCAAAAATCGAGTCTTTTTTCATTGAAAGAACTGGCGGACAATATCGATGCTATTCCCATCGAAACCCCCGGGCTTTTTGTAGTGGGCGAAGTTTCTAAATTCGCAAAGGAATTCAGCTGGTTTTACGACCGCCCTCTTCATGGTGAACGGATTATTATCACAAGACCTGAAGAAAAAGGCGGCGATCTTTCGGAGAAACTTTCGGAGTATGGTGCTGAAGTTATTCATTTTCCAGCAGTTAAACTGTTTTCTTTAAATATCAAAAAAGAAATAGAAGAGTTTTCTACAAAGCTTTCTTCGTATGAGTGGATTCTTTTTACCAGCAGTTATGGTGTAAAGTCTTTCTTTTCCAGATTAAAAGAATACTCGATCGATTTTAGAAAACTTTATTCTGTAAAATTTGCAGTTGTGGGGCAAAGCACAGGCAAAGAATTAGAAAACTATGGATTTATACCGGATTTTATTCCTTCAAAGCAGTATGGGAAAGACCTTGCAGCGGAACTTATTCCTTATATAGATAGAAACAAGAACGTTCTTTTAATTTTGCCAAAGAACACTCCTTCCGATGCGGCAGCTGAATTAAAGAAAGAAAATATATCTTTTGACATTATAGAAAGCTATGATAAAACTTTTCGCAAACTGAAATTTTTCAGTTCCTTAACAGAAGAGCTTTTTGTTTTCACAAGTCCTTCTACTGTAGAAGGAACACTTCTTTCTTTTTCAAAAGAAGAATTAATAGAAAAATCGGCAGTTTGCATCGGAGAAAAAACAGCCGCAGCAGCTCGCGAAGCTGGTTTCAGCTGTTTCATTCCTGATGAAACCAGCACAAAAGGCATTATAAAGGAAATTTTCAATTATCACGAAAGGAAAATACATGAACAACAGAACACGCTCTAGAAGACTAAGAGACAATGAAAAAATAAGAAATCTCGTACGAGAGACTTCCGTAAATACATCCTCCCTGATCTATCCGATCTTTATTCAGGAAGGAAAAAATATAAAAGAAGAAATACCTTCTATGGAAGGCCAGTACCGCTATTCTTTAGACCAGCTCCCCTTTCGATTGGAAGAGTTGGCGATCAAAGGCGTGCAGAATATTATGCTCTTCGGTATCCCTGATCATAAAGACGAAATCGGAAGCGGCGCTTTTCACGAAGAAGGCATTATTCAGAAAACTCTCCTTCAGTCTAAAGAAACGCATCCCGAACTCTTTTATATCGCAGATCTCTGCATGTGCGAATACACCTCCCACGGCCACTGCGGTATTTTAAAAAATGGCAAAGTCGACAACGATACTACCCTAGAATATTTAGAAAAAATCGCAGTTTCACAAGCAGAAGCTGGAGCGGATATGATCGCACCTTCGGATATGATGGATTTTCGAATCGGAAGAATCAGAGATGAGCTTGATAAAAGAGGCTTTCAAAACCTTCCTATTATGGCATATTCTGCGAAATATGCCTCGTCTTTTTACGATCCTTTCCGAGCCGCTGCCGACTCTGCTCCCGCCTGCGGGAATCGAAAATCTTATCAAATGGACTTTCACAATCGCAAAGAAGCAATCAAAGAAATTCTTCAGGATATTTCAGAAGGCGCCGATATTATAATGGTGAAACCAGCGCTTTCTTATCTCGATATTATCCGCGAAGCAGCCAATGAAATTCATGTGCCTTTGGCTGCCTACAGCGTAAGCGGCGAGTACGCCATGATTAAAGGAGCATCAGGAGCTGGATATATCGACGAAGATCGGATCGTAGCGGAGACGACCATTTCCATTTTTAGAGCTGGAGCCGATATTCTCCTCACTTATTATGCTGAAAAAATAATTGATTTAATCCACAAAGGATGGATCTAATACTTTTGGAACAACAAAAAGCAAAGCCGGATTCTAAACCGGCTTTGCTTTTTTCTTCGGGGTCAGGGATTCGTTTGTTCGTTCATGGATCTTTTTAACAAAAAACTTTAGAGCCACAGGCGAAAAAATTTTCTTTCCCTATAACCTATAGCCTAGTACCTATTTCCTACTCCCTACTTCCCGCTATGTGTCATCGAACTGCTGTTTACTATAGGCTGTACGTCATTGTTTCCAACGAGTACTACCATTAAGTTGCTGACAAGCTGGGCTTTTTTCTCTTCATCGAGATTTACTACATTTTGATCTGACAGCTGATTTAAAGCCATTTCTGTCATCCCTACAGCTCCTTCTACAATCTTTTCTCTCGCCGCTACGATCGCTGCGGCTTGCTGTCTTTGAAGCATAGCTGCTGCGATTTCTTCTGCATAGGATAAATGGGAAATTCGTACGTCTTCTACGACAAGTCCTGCATTATCAACTTTCGTCTGAAGATCTTTTCGCATCTCCTCGGCTATAGACTGGACGGAGCCGATAAGAGTTTTTTCCACCTCTTCCATGTTGTCATATTCTAGATTTTCATAGGGATACATTCTAGCTATATGTCTGACAGCAGCGTCGCATTGTGTAGACATATATTGAGAATAGTCTTCTACATTAAAAACAGCTTTTGTAGGATTCTCCACATGCCAGATCACTATCGTCTCTATCAAGATCGGATTTCCTAAAAAATCATTGATCTTTTGTTTTTCGTTATTTAAAGATCGTGTCTTTAAAGATATCTTATTATTATATCGAAACTGTCCCCCTCCGGTTTTTGTGCTTTGAAATACAAAGCCTCCTCCAGAACCTGCTTTCGAAGAAAAGGGATTGACAAAATAAAATCCCGGTTCCTTTATAGTTCCATAATATTTCCCAAATAAAGTTAAAACAATAGCTTCTTTCGGTTTCACAATTTTAAGCCCTGCCAGAGAAATAATCGTCCCTACATAAAACAGGATCGATAACATCAGCAAAATCCATAACAGCCCTCCTGAAAATCTGCTGTAGTAAGAACCGATATTCGAAACAGCAAAGATAAAAAGAAGAATAGATCCAAAATGGACTGCCAAAATCAAAAACAATGCGGGAAACCCTTTCATCGGCCGAATCAATTTTTCTTCAATACTATTTTTTATTTCCATAATAACCTCCTTTTTAAAACTATATTATAGATACCCTTTTTTTGATTTCTTTAGAATCTTTATAAAAAAATGCACCTTTTAACCTCCCTAAGAGTAAAAGATGCATTTTTTATTTTACTGCATAATATCATCAGCATAATTTGCCGGATTAGGAATCGTACTCGTATTCCCAATGAATATCGCCTTTTTCCTTGCAGCGGTCATAATCTGCCAAAATATCCACAGAAGTTCTGCTCATAAATATCAATGCGATAATGTTGGGAAGAGCCATCAAACCCATCATCAGATCCGCTAAAGACCATACAAAATCCGGATCTACAAACTGTCCCATAAAAATCACTGCCAATGCTACAAATTTAAAAGATCCTATGATTCCTTTATTTTTAGTGAAAAACTTGATATTCGATTCCGCAAAGAAAAACCATCCTACTATCGTAGTTAATGAAAATAAGGTTAGAGCAATCGACAAGAAACTTCCGCCCAATGTTCCAAAGCTTAATTCAAAGGCTTTCTGCGTCATTAACGTGGACTGAAGCGCCATCTCCGATGCAGGGATATCCATATTATAAGAACCGCTGGTCATATTAACCATAACCGTTGCTAAACAGATACAAAATGTTGAGATAAATACTCCTATCATCGCTATGAACCCTTGTTCTGCAGGATGGTCCGTAGAAGCTACCGCATGGGAATGAGGTGTTGATCCCATACCGGCTTCATTTGAAAACAGCCCTCTTGCTAATCCATAACGGATCGCCTGCTGAATACCGATTCCTAAAACTCCGCCGCCGACTGCTTGAGGAGTAAATGCTCCTTGAAAAATCATAAGAATAGATGGAATAAGTTCGCCAATATTTAGAATGACGATTAAGAAAGAACCAAATATATAAGCAAAGGCCATCGCAGGAACTACTTTTTCTGTAAAACCACCGATTCTTTCCATTCCTCCTGTAAGAATTGCTCCTACTGCAGCAACAAGCCCTACTGTAATCCACATTTCCGATAAACCGAATGCATCATTTACAGAGACTATAACAGAATTTGATTGAACAAGAAGCCCTACCACTCCTAATGCCAGTATGCATATAAAAGCAAAGATCTTAGCAAGCCAGCCTTGTTTAAGACCGTTCTTAATATAGTAAGCTGGTCCCCCTACGAGTTCTCCATTTTCTGTTTCTCGATAGGCTTGAGCAAGTACAGCTTCTGAGAAGATTGTAGACATTCCGAAAAATGCAGATAAAATCATCCAAAAAGCGGCTCCCGGTCCTCCTAAGGCTATAGCTGTAGCTACTCCAACAATATTACCTGTTCCTACTTGTGCCGCAATCGCTGTAGATAGAGATTGGAAAGGTGTCAACCTTCCTTCCTCTACTTCTACTTTATTTTTAATATCTATAATCATTTTTTTAAGCGCCGGCATCACTCGTGTAAACTGTGGGAACTTTAATTTTATTGTCATATAGATACCTATACCGACTAATAAAACTAATAATATATAATTCCACAGTATGCCGTTAATAAATTTCACTCCGGTTAAAAAACCATCCATTTTTGAAAATCCTTTCTTGTTTTAATTTGATTATCTTTTGTATATTAGGCTATTTCGTGAAAGCGTGTTTAGACTCATCGAGTTTGAATACAAAATGGATAATCAACCAAATCACAGCAGATCGGATAAAAGCTGCTAAAAACACTGTTTGGAAATCTACTGGTACGATAGCGGATTGCAGAAATAAAAATCGAGCTAGATATTCTGCTGCATTCGCACCAAAATCGCATAACATTAACACGAGAATCAACGGAGATTTATAGACAGACGTATCTTTTCGAACCATGAGATCAAATAGAAAACCATACACTAAGTAGAAGATAATCTCAAGGGCATGATATAAAACTGTTTCGTCTACAGAACCTGTCCCGGCATAGTCTAAAATGATTCTCACCACGAACACTGCTATCCCGGATAATAAAGAGGTTTTCAGTACATTCAGCTTTTCGTATTTGTATAAAGCTATAATCAGGACAATAATTCCTAAGGATACTCTCAATCCTCCGTTTCCAATATGAAAATTAAACACAGAGGCTAATCCTGCCAACAAGGCAATTATAATAGGACTCATGCTTTTTTCTCCTTTCCTAAAGTTTAAAAGTCAGTCAATTCTTTTCAGCCTGCTTTGAAATATTTTCCGTTCTAATATTTTAACAACTAGTTTGTGAAAACGCAATCAAAACAAATTTTCAAAATGGATTTTATTGTTATATTTTATATAATAATCTCTTTTTATTTATAAGTATCTTCATTTTTAAATCCTAAATTTTCAATATTTATAAATAACTAACTAAATGAAATTTTTGTTCATCACCCTATTTTTATATATGTTTTTTATTTAGTTTTCTTAATAAACATTTTCCTAGGTAAATAATTTCAGCTAAAATAATCCTTTTAATATTATTTATATCTATATACTAATATAGGAAATTGAAGCATCCTTTTAATGCCCATTCCTCTCTGCAACCTCTTTTACAGCTTCTACTGCTCCCTTTCTTGTTGCCGCAATTCCTGCATTCTTATTTGCATAATCCAAAACATTTTCCCATTCATCCAGAGAAATAAGAGATAGATCCCGATCTTTTTTCTGAAGCTGATATAAAACAGCTCCCACGAAAGCATCCCCTGCACCGGTTGTATCCACTACATTTACTTCTTTTCCTTTCCGGCGGATTTCTTTTTCTCCCTTTATAAGAAGAGATCCCTCTTTCCCTAATGTAACCAGCAAGTGAGAAACCTTGTCTTTAAGAACTTTTACCGCTTCGGACACGGTCTTTTCTCCCGAAAGAAATAAAACTTCCTCTTCGCTCGCTTTTAAAATATCTGCATATACTAAAAATTCCTGCAGAGTGTTTTTTAATTCTTCTTTGTTTTTCCAGATATCTTCTCGTATATTTGGGTCAAAAAGTACTGTACCACCCGCCTGTTTTATATTTTCCAAGATCTTTTTCACCGCTTCTTTTAGAGGTGCTTTTGCCAGTGCAAAACTTCCAAAACACAAAAAATCCTCTTTTTTAAATTCAATTTCCGCTATTTCTTCTTTTCTAAGCTCCATGTCTGCGCCAGGATTACGATAGAAGATGAAATCCCTGTCCCCTTCTTCGTCTAAGGATACAAAAGCGAGAGAGGTCTTCGCTTCCTTTGAGAAAAACACAAAACTAGTATCTACATTGTGCTCTTCCATTCTTTTCTTAAGAAATTCCCCAAAAGGATCCTCTCCCACTTTCCC
>DGYFR06203__coassemble_1777_pt1 | contig 24590 bp, 19 predicted proteins | sample DGYFR06203__metabat2_low_PE_001 | metagenome-assembled genome bin DGYFR06203 | reverse complement strand
GAAAGAGGAGCTGCAGATGCAGAAAGAGATATCCGCGGGTTTGCTCTTAAATTCTATACAGAAGAAGGAAACTGGGATTTAGTAGGAAACAATACTCCTGTATTCTTCTTTAGAGATCCGATGAAGTTTATCGATTTAAATCATGCGGTAAAGAGAGACCCACGTACGGGACTTAGAAGTCCAAATACAAACTGGGATTTCTGGACATCTTTGCCGGAATCGCTGCTTCAAGTTACGATCATAATGACTGACCGGGGTATTCCAAGTTCCTTTAGATATATGCACGGATCTTCCAGCCATGCTTATTCTTTGATCAACGAAGATAATGAAAGAGTATGGGTTAAATTCCACTTCCGTTCTGAGCAGGGAATACAAAACTTTACAGATCAGGAATCTGAAAAAGTCGTTGCAAAAGACCGTGAAAGTTCAGGAAGAGATTTATACGAAGCGATTGAAAAAGGCAAATTCCCTAAATGGAAAGTATATATTCAGGTTATGACGGAAGAACAGGCAAATGCTATGGAAAACAATCCTTTTGACTTGACAAAAATGTGGTTGAAAGAAGACTATCCATTTATTCCAGTAGGAGAATTTGAATTAAATAAAAATCCGGAAAATTTCTTCGCGGAAATCGAGCAGGCAGCATTTGCTCCTTCTAATGTTGTTCCGGGAATCAGTTTCTCCCCAGACAGAATGCTTCAAGCTAGACTTTTCGCTTATTCAGATGCCCAAAGATACCGCTTAGGTGTAAACCATCACCAAATCCCTGTTAACAGCCCTAAGGGTGTAAAAAATCCTCATACATTCCATAGAGACGGACAAATGAGAGTTGACGGCAACTTAGGTTCTGAGAACCACTATGAGCCGAACAGCTATGGAAACTGGACAGAATTCCCTCATGCTGCTTTGCCGAAACAAGCAGGCGGAGATGTATACCGTTATGATTTCAGAGAGGACGATCACGACTACTTTACTCAGCCGGGAATGCTCTTTAGAGGTTTAACAGAAGATCAGCAGCAGGTTCTTTGCGAAAACACAGCGAGAAATATGGGAGATTCTACACTGCAGATCAAACACCGCCATATTGCAAACTGTTATGCAGCAGATGAAAATTACGGAAAAGGTGTTGCTAAAGCCCTAGGTATTAATATCGACGATGTAGATTTAGAAACTGCAAATATGAGAACTTCAAAAGAAGGGAACGAAAAAGCAAACAATCTTCATCCAGATCTAAATGTACCAAGTGAAGATATGTCTGAAAAAGAATGGGAAGAAATCAAAACAGATTACGACCCGAAATCTTTTATTGATTGGGAAGAAGATCCATTCGTATTATAATTAGAATTTGATTTTAAAAGAAAACCCTAGAATAGCTTTCAGCTTTTCTAGGGTTTTATCGATTTATAAGACTCCAGTAAAGAGTGCTTTTAAAGAAAGGGACCAGCACAGCAGACATAGAGAATGAAGGAAAAAGTATGAGGATTTATCATTTTCGCAAAAACAGAATGAAAGGGCAGCATCTCTATACCATTTTCGGAGAGGCTCCGGAAGAAAATTATCAAGTATATCAGTTAAAGGGGAGCAAATGCCAATATCATATAAAAAACATGAAAGGCAGAATACTAGCGAGAATTATACCGGGAAGATTTAGAGAAGATAGAATTATGGTTTATTTCAATCAGCAGACTATGGAAGCTGGCAGAGACAAAGATCATTATTTTATGAAATACTATCCTTTCAATAGAAATATCTCTATAGAAGGTGAAGCCTTCCATAGTATTCAATGGGTGATTGAGGATGAAAAAATCCTCTGTCAAAGGAATGTAAGCATGTTTAAAGAAAAGGAAGAGTGGATTTTTTATAAAGAAGATATTGAAGAGATGATTATTGTTCTCTTTTGTATTTCTTATATGGAAATGAAAAAATCATAAGCGGCGGGGTGAGAAGATGAATTTTTTAGAAAACCTTGATCCGATTTATTTTCGGATATTCTTTTTTATAATTGTTTCATTTATAATTTATTTTGTAATAAAGAAAGTATTGGATTATTTGTATCCTGTGCTATCCAACAGAAATAGATGGTATTTGGCTAAAAAAGGCGGAAGATTTTTAACGTTAATAGGAATTGTCATTCTTTTCTTAGTTGTTTTCGGGGATCGTTTCAGCAATATGGCCACGATCGTAGGATTGACGGGTACAGGGCTGGCCTTTGCTTTGCGGGAAGTCATTGTCAGTTTTGCCGGATGGATAGCCATTATGTTTGGAGATTTCTTTAAGGTAGGAGATCGTGTTCTCTTGGGAGGTATTAAGGGGGATGTGATTAATCTAGGAGCTGTAAGAACAACCCTCATGGAGATCGGAGACTGGGTAGGCGGAGATCAGTATAATGGACGGATTGTACGAGTGTCAAACAGTTTTATTTTTACTCAGCCTGTCTATAATTATTCGGCAGATTTTTCCTATGTATGGGATGAAATAAAAGTTCCGGTTCGTTTTGGCAGCGATACAGAGAAAGTTCGCAAGATTTTATTAGAGACTGCTTGCGAATATATAGGAGATATATCTAATGACGCTAAGAATCAGTGGACAATGATGAGAAGAAGGTTTCAAGTTGAGAATACAAAATTAGAACCGCAGGTATTTTTGGTTTTTGATGATAATTTTATTGAATTAAGTCTGAGATATTTAGTCCGATTTGATGAAAGGAGAATAATCAGAGACCAGCTGTCAACAAGGATTTTAGAAGTGCTGAACAAGTATCCCAACCAGATTGAGATTGCTTCCGAAACTGTTGAAGTAACGGTTCAAAAGATGAAAGAACAGCATAATAACTCAATGGGGAATGAGATATGAAAAGAAAAGGTTTGAAAAGAATTATAGAGAAACAGGAACTGGATATTCTCAAGAATATCCTCAAAAACAGCAGAAACATTGTTTTTTTCGGGGGAGCAGGTGTTTCTACAGCTTCCGGGATTCCGGATTTCAGGTCGAAAAATGGGATTTATCGAAAGAAAAGCTACGGAAAATACTCCAACGAGTCGATGCTCACCCATCGTTATTACGAAGAAAACAAAGAGGAGTTTTTAAGAAAATACCGCAACAGCTTGAAATCCACACCAAAGCTGCCTAATTCCGCTCATTATGCCCTTAAGGAATTAGAAGACAGGGGACAGCTCAAAGCAATTATCACACAAAATGTAGACGGTCTTCATCAAAAGGCAGGTTCTAGAAATATTATAGAACTTCACGGAAACCACGGAAGACAGTATTGTGAAAGCTGCGGAGAACGATACGAAGCTTCCTGGTATTTGAAAAAGGAAGGGATCAGAAAATGCGACAGCTGCGGCGGTATCGTTCGTCCGGAGATGGTGCTTTTTGGCGAACCCTTGGATAACCATAGAATCGAAAAGGCGAAAAGAGCTGTAGAAGAAGCGGACACCTTTATTATCGGCGGTTCCTCCCTTGCTGTGTATCCTGCGGCAGGTCTTCTAAGACACTATAAGGGCCGGCAGATGATTCTAATCAACGAAGAACCGACTAAAAAAGACAAGTCTATGGACTATATTATTTATGATGATATATCAAAGATTTTGCCTCAAATAATCTAAAAAAAGGAAATCCTGCCGGGACTTCCTTTTTTAGATTATTTATCATTTTGTCCAAATCTTCTTTTTAGATTGCTGTCGATAAGGGAATAAAAGTTTTCCGCATCGATATGAAGAGCCAGCTGCCTTACATCAGGAATTGAGGAGATGGAATAATAATTGTCGTAGATATTGCTGGTCATTACAATATTCATTAAAGAGCGGGCTTCGTTTTTGTAGCTGGATGCGTAAAGAAATGCATCAATGAGTGCATCGGAAATTCTTGCTTTATTATTATCATCGAGAATATCACGGGCATATTCTTCCAAGGCAGAGCGAAGGACGATGGCTCTTCGGATAATATAGGATTTATCTTCCAGATTGTTCTGGTTCAGGGAAATAATATCGAGAGCTCCCTTGATTCTGCTGACAAAATCCGTTCCTTTAATATTTTGGAAAGTGAGAAGTTCTTCTTTGGTTTTCGGAAAGAAGTTTTTAAAGGAGGTGGAAGTGGCTCCGGCAAAAAAGAGAACACAGTTATTGATTTTTCTCATATTTCCCCCGCTATGATTTTGAATTTCGTTATGGGGGGAGGGGTATTCACCGTCTTCCATGATCGACAGATAATATTTCAGCCAGCCCCTCGGCTCGCCCTCATAAGCTGCATCGAATTCGTCGATAAATACAAATTTGATTCCAGGGTTCTCATCATCCATTGCTGCTAATTTTTCGTAAAAGTCCTCTACACTATTGAGCTGGGAAACATTGATCGTATAGATGCCCTTGTCTTCCAGTTTTTTGTTGGAAGCAAAATAACGGACGATGTTTTTTACTTTAAAAGATTTTCCGCTTCCAGGAGGTCCGAAAACAACAATGCTTAAGGGTTTTAAGCTTTTTTTGCCGGACTGGATTAAAACATAATAACGCTCGATGGATTTAATGATAGACATGAGCTGGCGGAGTTCTTCGGAATCGGAAATAATAAGATCTCCAATTTTCCTTAAACCGATCATTTTTTGTATATAATCGAATCCGTAAAGTATAATATCCTTCGCGACGGAATCATATCCTTGTTTATAAGATTCATATTCTTCGTTTAGAATATCTAAAACACCGTATTTGCATCCGATATAATTTTTTGTCCAGCTTTCGAGAAGGATAATATAATAATTTTCCAGATTATGAGTATGAATCGGGCAGCTTTTTACAAAGGAAGATCTGCGTTCCAGATTGTTGAGTACTTGGTAGAAGAGAAGGATTTCGTCCTCCATTTTTATAATATAGGTAAACTCATTTACATGAATTAAAAATCTGGGGAGCTTCTTCAGTTCGGATATTTTGTCGTTATAATGATATAGTTTCATAAAATCATCTACAGTATTGTCGATGCCTACATCTTGGCTGATTTTATAATCCAGCTTTCGAAGAATGCTTAAGCTGATGATTACATTTTCCCCTTGGAAGGTATCCACATTATGAATAAAAAACTCAAAGGTGTTTTGTGTATCAATAACGAGGTTTTTTTCGTTTTCTACCATATCTGCATAGTATTTTAACTCTTTAAAGTAGACTCGGCGTTTATGAAAATCCGTAATAATCGAAGAATTACTGCTCATGATTTCCTCCTTTATTTTTAAGAAGATTAAATGATTTTTCTATAGTACGTATTCCAGTTCCCGAATAATGTTTTGCCCCTTCTTTTCCGGGAAGTTCGTTTTGAATCAGAGATTTTTCGAAATCTTTTTCCATCTCCAAAGCCAGATAGCGGATATCTCTTTCGTTCAGATTGATAAAATCAGCCTTTGTATCGAATTCGAATTTCTTTAAATCTTCTAAGATCGTTTCGTCTTCTATAGGAACCATAACCATTATTTCTGGACGAAGTCTTAAGGGATCCAAGGCAATTCCAATTATATTCAGAGGAAGAGACTGATCAATAGAATTTACCAAACGATGATAGATGTGCAGGTCTTTTACTTTATAATCGCTGTAGTCTTTGGGAGATAAATTTTCTTTAGCGGATGCAGGCAGAGTTGTATGATAGGAGGGAATGTTATAGGAAAAGTCCCGAACTCCTCCGCCTAAAAAGATTTCCCGTATCAATTCCCGTATGAGGAAATGGTCGATCTTAAGATCTTCCAGCAATAAGGGCAGGTCTTCCTTGGATAGTTTCTGGTTTTTCAGCTTTTCATAGAAGGAGCTTCCTGTTTGAAAAATAGTCGAAGGCATAACATTATAGCCTTCTATTACATTTGCGTGTTTTCTCTGCTGCCGGATTAAAACGACATAGTTGTCTTTTTCCTTAAATAAAAGAGCGAAAGAAATGCCCATAGAAAAGTAGGAGCTGGAAGTTTCTTTATTTTCGAGAGCAGATAGAAACATTTTTAAGTCTTTCTTCCATTGTTTAAAGAAGGTTCTTTCTTTAATCCAGTTTTTAATCTGAATCTTAGAAAGAGGATCTGTATAATCTTTTTTTGGAGGGATGCTGTTTGTTAAGAGATAAAGATAATAATTCGAATGGCTGATCGTGGTTCTATATTCTGAAAAGCTGATATCTAGTTCAAGCTCATTTTCCTTTTCTTTAAAGCCTTCAAAATTAACAGTGGCGCCAGTGCTGCTGGATTTTTCTTTTAAAACACTATAGAGATAATGGAGGTAGAAATAGTCTTCATCAGAACGAATCTTTTTGTTTTTCTCCTTAATATTAAAATGCAGTTTTTCCCAAGAGTCATTGTTTTTAAAAAGAATATCTGAAACGATAACTTTTCCCTCTTTGTTTAAATGAAGGAGATCTCTGCCTTCTTCCAGGGAAGACATCTCTTCTTCCAAGAGTTCTTTTACAATGAAATAAGCTTTTGAAAATTCTTTTTTATTAAAGTCGTTGATTTCTTTGTTTCGAGGATAGTTTTTATAAAAAAGAGAGTTATACTTTTGAAGGAGTTCTTTGTTAGAAGTATCAAACTTTTTTTCGAATAACCCGATCTCTTTTTCTAATTCCAGATGATATGGACTTTGATCAAAGCTCCACTGAAAACCTACCATATTAGAAAGATATTGATGGATATACAGTATCTCCTGCTCATTTTCTTTGGATAAGCCAATTGTTTTCAAAGCCTTCGAAAGAACCGCTTTTTCTAATTCATTATAGAAAGAGGGAGAAGATCGGCGGATTATAGGGGCTGAAGTGTTTATAGATTCTTTTCCTAAATAGATATAGAGGATATTATCAGTATGGATTTCTTTTTCTTCAAAAATATACTGAATAAAAATCTGGTCCTTTGTATTGGGGATATAAACCGGTGTTTTATTTTGTTTGAAACAGTTTGTATTTACATTCAGACCCATAATATTCTGGAAAAAGGTCATATCTTCGATACTTTCTTTCAAGCTGAACACATTGTATAAAAGACTTATGGAAGGAAGGGCTTCCTGAAAGTCTGTGTTTTTCAGCATATTGCTTAAGTGAATATAATAATCATCTTTGTGATTCATAGAAGTCTCCTTAGAATTGTTCAAAAGAATAGACAATGGTGAAAACGATATCTTAAAGTATACTTCTTGTTTCCGTTAAAGTAAAGAGAAGAGCTGAAATGGGCTTATCATTCTATTTTAAAAAAAGAAAAACGTTTATCTTTTATAAGGAAAGGGTAAAAAATATTTAATTTATAATAAGGAGGAGCGTTATGAAGAAAATCTTTAAAGTTTTATTCCTATTTCTATTAATGGTTACGGCAGTATCCTGCGGGGAGCAGAATACATCAGAACAGAAGCAAGAAACTGCAGCAGAAGAGAAGGCAGAGGAAAAGAAAGAGAAAATTAAAATCGAGATTCTGATTCCAGGAAATAAGGATGATAACGGATTTATGGAAGCGGCTTATCGAGGTTATGAAAAGATCCGAGCAGAGATCGGAAATGTTGAAGTGAATTACATATCTGATGTGTCTGCCACATCAGAAGAAAAAGCTTTAACAGGAGCGATGAGAGAGATGGCAGAGAAAAAGCCGGATCTTATAATAGCTCAAGGGGGACAGAATAATAAACCGGCAGAAGTGGTCAGCAAAGAATTTCCAGAGGTGAAATTTATCGTAATCCAAGGAAATGTAAAAGGGGAAAATTTAGGAAGCTATTCAGTAGACCAAGAACAGTCAGCTTATCTAGCAGGGGCATTAGCGGGATATATGTCGAATTCAGGAAAGGTCGGTCATTTGTCAGGAGCATGGCCACAGCCGGGGTTAAATGCACGGGCAGCATTCTATAACGGACTGATAAGCGTGAGACCCGATGCAGAGTTTTATACTACATTTACAGGAAACTTAGACGACACAGAACTGAACAAATATGCAGCAGCAAGGCAATTAGAACAGGGAGCAGACGTAATCTATACTATGCTTAACGGCGGAAGAGCAGGCGCAACAGAAGCGATTAAAGAAAAAGCTTCTGATACCTACGAAATTGGAAATGTTATAGACTGGACAAAAGAAGATGAAGTTTTTATCGGATCTGCTGTAGCGGATTCCAGTATCGCTATTTTCAATGCGGCAAAAGATTTTAGCGAAGGGAAATTAAAGCTGGGCGAAGTGAATACAATCGGCTTGGAAGAGAAAGAAGTAGTTGCGATCACTATGTCTGATAGAGTACCTCAGGAAACAAAAGATAAAGTTCTGGAAATAAAAGACAAGATTCTCTCTGGAGAGATCAAAATCAGTACAGAATACACCGGTCAGGAATTTGACCCGAATACGGGAGATTTTGTGGGGCAGGATTATAAAGAAAAACTGAAATAAATAAGAAGACCTCTCAATTATGAGAGGTCTTCTTATTTATTTATTGATTTAAAAAGGATGGGCTAATTAATCGGTAATATCTTCACCTTTATAGGCATGTTCATAGATATCTTTAATGATCTCAGGTGTGGTTTCTCTCGGATTTGTGAATGTACAAGGATCCGCTTGGGCAACTTCGCACATTTCAGAAAGTTCGGAAGCGAACTTGTCTTCATCTTCTAAACCAAAACCTGCATCTTTTAATGTAAGCGGAATATTCAAGCTTTCGTTTAATTCTTTAACAGCTTTCGAGAAGTCTTCCACTCCTAATTCTTCTTCGATCCATGCAACTTTATCTGTAGCTTTTCGGTTAAACTGTGTAACATAAGGAAGAAGAATCGCATTCGCCAAGCCATGTGTGATACCGAAACGGCCGCCTAGTATATGGGCCATAGAGTGAACGATACCTAAGGAAGCAGAAGACGTAAAGGCCATGCCTGCCATAGCAGAAGCGTTGTGCATCTTTTCTCTTGCTTCCATATCATCTGGGTTGTCATATGCTCGTTTTAAATATTTGAAAATAAATTTCACAGCTTGAATGGCAAGGGCATCTGCATAATCGTTTGAAGCACTGGATACAATCGCCTCTGTAGCGTGAACGAGTACGTCCATTCCTGTATTTGCTGTGATTTTCTTAGGCATTTTCGCAGGAATAGAAGGATCGATAATTGCTACATCTGGAACCATCCATTCTGAAACTAACGGATATTTGATATGTTTTTTTGTATCTGTAATAACAGAGAATGCTGTGATTTCAGAAGCGGTACCGCTTGTAGAAGGGATACAGCATAGTTTTGCTTTGTTTCTTAATTCTGGACAGGTGCCGGGAGTGACAATATCTTCAAAGGTCAAATCGGGATGCTCGTAAAAAGCCCACATCGCTTTCGCAGCATCCATGGAAGATCCGCCGCCCAATGCAATAATCCAGTCTGGTTCGAACTCCAACATCTGGTCTCTTCCAGCATATACAGTTTCTACAGAAGGGTTTTGTTCTACTTTATCAAAAAGAGATGTTTCAAAGCCGCCTTCTTTTAGGATAGAATCAACTTGATCTGTAAAACCGCCTTTCTTCATAGAACTTCCGCCAGTGATAATAATTGCTTTTTTACCTTTTAGATTTTTTAATTCTTCTAAACTTCCTTCGCCAAACACAATGTTTCCAGGTATTTTTAGATTGCCTACTGTCATAATTTCCTCCTTTATTTTAACAAAAGTATTTTGTCAGATATATATTTAACACTTAACTATAGTATACCCCTTGCAGAGCAGATTGCAAGAAATTTAGCTGAGTTTAATAAATAATAAATAGAAAGAAGAGGTCTAATCCCTAAAACTTGAGTATCAGAATTTTTACAATATTTAAACAAATAGTTAAAAGATTATTTTCTTCGGAATAAATATTAATAATAGCAAAGTACTTTAATTCGGTTACAAATTTGTTATAATAATAGAGAAACTATAAATAAGGGGGAGAATTGATGGGAGCACCTAGAGTTATTTGTACTAGAAATAATATTTTTTACGGGGATATCCGAAAAGCTATGTGCGAAGGGGCACGTACAAAAGAAGAAGTTATGGAACAGGCAGGAGTCTGCGGCGAATGCGAAGGCTGCGAGAGCGAACTTCAAGGAGTACTAGATTCTCTTTGCGGATGCAAAGGAGTTTCTATGGAGGAAGTCATCAATGCAGTGAATAATGGAGCAGACACGGTAGAAAAAGTAATGGAAGAAACAACGGCAGGTACGGACTGCGGCCGCTGCAAAGCGTTAATTGCGAATGTAATTGAATTAGGAAGATAAAAAAATCTATTAACCCTAGGGTTAATAGATTTTTTCTTTACCAAATACCTAAGAAATGCTGAAGAATCAGAGAGACCGCTGTGATTCCAATCCAGCAGCATAATCCCAATAAAAGAGGTTTTGCGCCGGATTTTATCATCTGAACAATATTTGTATTGAGTCCTATGGCAGTCATAGCCATAATAATGAAGAATTTGCTTAAGCTTTTTAATGTTGTGAAAAACTGAGGATGAAAACCAAAGCTTGCAAGGATGGTTGTAATAATAGAAGCCGCGATAAAAAGAAGGATAAAAGCCGGTATTACACTTTTTATGGAGAGCTTCTTATGTTTGCCTTCTTTTTTGTTTTGAAGGATCGATAATACGATAGTTATGGGAATGATAGCCAATGTACGAGTCAGTTTTACTGTAATCGCATTATCTAAAGTTTGAAATCCTAAATTATGTAAAGAATCCCAAGTAGATGCTGCGGCAGTTACCGATGAGGTGTCGTTTATTGCAGTACCGGCAAAAACTCCAAAAGCATGCCCGCTTGTTGTATCAAAACCAATCATTCCTCCAAGCCACGGAAAAAGAACAGCAGCTAATACGTTAAAAAAGAAAATGACCGACATAGCTTGAGCGATTTCCCGATGATCTGCTTCAATGACAGGAGCTGTAGCTGCGATAGCAGAACCTCCGCAGATAGAAGATCCGACGCCGATAAGGATGGCGGATTTTTCAGGAATAGCTAAAGCTTTCTGTAGAACAAAGCTTATTATAAGCGATGTTGCAATCGTTGATATTATAATCGGCAGGGATTCTTGCCCTGTTTCTAATATAACGGATAAGTTAAGACCAAATCCTAATAATACGACAGCCAGTTGTAGAACTTTGGAAGAAGTAAAACGGATTCCGGGCTGCCATTCATCATACTTAACAATCCATGAATGGAAAATCATACCAATGATAATTCCAAAAACAGGTCCCCCAATAATAGGAAAAAAGGAGCCTAGCAGAAAAGCAGGCAAAGCTAAGATAAAGCTGATGAGAACGCCTTTGTAAACAGTTGAGATATTCATGTTTTCCTCCTTAAAATTAAATTGCTAATGTATTTTAACGGAAAAGAAATCATAAGTCTAGTTAATATAAAAAATATGTTGAATGTATAATATAAATATAGATAGATTGTAGGCAAAAAAAATCTCTAAGGCCCCTTAGAGATTTTTAGTAAATATTTTTATGAATTGTAAAGAAAGCTATTTATTATCCGGGCTGCATTTGGGGCAGATGCCTTTTATCAGAAGCTGGGTATCTTCTACGGTAAATCCAGTCAAATCATCTGAAATTACAGAATCCGGTTTTAATTCGATATCGTAAATATGGCTGCATTTGCTGCAGATAAAATGACCATGAGGGTGATCAGCGATTTCATAACGGTTTTCGTCTTGGTTGGTGGCGATCATGTGTATAAGACCCTTTTGAGTGAAGAGTTTTAAAGTGTTGTAAACGGTAGCCTTAGATAAAGCAGGGGACTCTTTTTGCAAGACGCGATTGATCTCATCTGCAGTAGGGTGGCCCTCTTGCTTCATGATATAGTCTAGGATGATAATCCGTTGATGAGTAGGCTGAATACCGCTTTCTCTTAATTTTTCAACAACGGGATTAAAAGTATTCATGATTCGATTCCCCCCTTTTTGCACATTGATTCTATATTTATAATAGTTACAAAATTGTAGAATGTCAAGGATAACAGGAAAAGGACAGGTAAAAACCAGGGCAGAAAAATAGTGCAGCCCTGGTTTAATGTCTATATATTTATCCTTAGAGAAGCGGTACAGCAAAGCCAAGCACAGAGGTTTACTGATCCTTACGGCGTACAGATAATAAGGACTGCTTTAGCTCTTCTTCCATAAGAAGGAGTTCTTTTTCTGCTTGGATTCGCTTTTCCCGGCCTTGTTCTTGAATGGTAATCGTTTCTTGAATCGTATCGATCAGATCTCTGTTTACTTTTTTTAAACTTTCCATATCGATGATACCGCGTTCCGATTCTCTGGCTGTTTCAATGGTATTTGTACGGAGCTTTTCGGAGTTCTTTACTAAGAGCTCATTTGTAGTATCATTAACAGATTTTTGAAGCTTTAATGCATTTTCTTGGCGCAGAAGTCCGATAGCGATAATAATCTGGCTTTTCCATAGAGGAATTGTATTTAGTATCGCTGTTTGGATTTTATCGATCAGCATTTTGTCGTTATTTTGTATCAGTTTTATCTGAGGAGCTGTTTGGATGCTCATTTGTTTTGAGAGTTTAAGATCATGCACTTTTTTCTCGAAACGGTTTACGGTGTCTTCAAAGTCTCTCACAAGCTGTGCGCTCATGGGGTCGTTGGAGGATACTGCTTCTTGGCGCAGTTTAGGAATGGTTGTATTCCTGGTTTCTTCAATTAATTCTTCCCCTGCAATGATATAGAGCTGCAGATTGTTAAAATATTCCAGATTCTTTTCGTATAAATTATCAAACAAAGCAATATCTTTCATCATTTGGAGTCTTGCTTGATCCAGCTGATCTTCGATGCGATCGATTTGAATTTCTACTGTTTCGTATTTCGCATTGAAGCGGTCCATTTTTTTACCGAAAGAAGAAAAGAAAGGAATATTATCAAAAAAGCCTTTTTTTGTTTCGAGATCTTCGATTTCCAGATCTTTTACCTGAAGCATAAGCTCGCTAAGGAGAGGACCTACTTCGCCGGTATCTTTGTTGTGGATTTTTGTAAGGATCGTATCGGAAAAGTCGGATAGATTTTTTTGAGCGCCCACACCAAATGTTATAGTCTGAGAAGAGTCTAAAAGGTTAATGCCTTCTTTTATTTCTTCAACTTTTTTTCGCTCTTCTAGTGTAAGGATTTCTTTTTTTTCGGCAATTTCCTTGATTGCCTCTGCTCGAAGTTCTTCAGGATCTGTTTGTACAAGTTCTTGAGCAGCTGTTTTATTTTTCAAATCATTTAGATTAATGTCTCCCATTTCAACCTCCTGTTTAAATAGTACTAGGTATAAAACGTCAGAGCCGAAAGTTTTAAATTTTAATTTCCTAGACTCGGATTTCTACGAACGACTCCCTTTTCTTTCACTATTTTATCAGATAACTCCTTATTTATACAGACTGCTGTGAAAGTGAAGCGTTCTAAAATAAAAGAGGATGATAATTATAAAAAAGAAAAGGAAAATAGAACGATCTAAAAATAAAATTCAAGGTTATTAAAAAAATGTCATGAATATAGTATAAGAATAAAGTTTATGATAAAATACTGTTATTTCAAATAAGAATGGGTATATAAATTTTGCTGGTAAATATTTATCAGTAAAATTGTAAAATTGATGTTTGGCTCAAAATGAACTTGGTATATGTCACACACCCATCATTTTGCGAACATTTATGTCCGATTAAATGATAAATTATTAACGATTTATCAAAAAAATAATGAGGAGTGAAAATATGAAAAAAGTATTATTTGGTATTGCATTAATTGCTGCATTAGGAATAGCAGCTTGTGGAAATCAGCAGAAAAGTACATTCAATGATGGTGAATATACAGGAACTGCTGCAGGTTATGGCGGAGATTTAGAAGTAAAAGTTACAGTAGCCGAGAACAAGATTAATAATGTAGAAGTTGTTACTCATAGCGAAACAGCAGGAATCTCTGACGAAGCTATTTCAGAAATTCCTAAGAAAATTGTCGAAGCACAAAACACGGAAGTAGACGTTGTGTCAGGTAGTACCGTAACATCAGATGGTATAAAAGCGGCAGCAGCAGATGCGTTAACTCAAGCAAAATAAGCGGAAAGATCTCCTCTGGAGATCTTTTTTTATTTCTTTTTATTTCAAAAAAAATGGGTATCAATAGATTAGAGTTTACAAAAACAATTGTATGAGGAGGTTTATTATGAAATTCTTCGATAAAGCACCATCCAAAGGGGAACAAGCTGTAGATGTTATGAGAAATATTTCTTTTGTATTAAAAGTTGTATCTATGCTCTTAACAGTAGCACTGTTTATAGCAGTGCAAATGGGTTATGACGAATAATAAGACAGCAGAATAGTAAAAGTTTGTAAGGATGCACTGAGTGCATCCTTATTTTAGTGGAAGAGCTTAAAAGAGGGGAGAGGGGAGTTGTGGTGGAAACGTGGGGCATGTTTCTTTTGGATTTAAAGAGCGAAAAATCATCGTATTTCTTGAAGTGCTATTGCTTGAATATGGAAATATAATGGAAGGCTAATACTAAGAGCAGTAAAAAATGTATCGTTTTTATTTTGATTTAATAGGTGGTGGATAAAAGTATTTATAAGGATTTGAGTATAATTGAGGAAATAGTTTTCTTAGGGTAAAAGTTGGGGTTATACTTGAGTAAAAGGGTAGTAAATGGTTTACTACTTTCATGTTTTGCTGTACAATAGCAATTATTAGGCTGTATATAAAGGAGGAAGAGATGAAAAAATTTACTAAAATATTAATGACAGGGTTATTATCGGCTATGCTTTTAGCTTCTTGCGGAAATAGCCAGCAGAATACAGATTCAAGCAATACTGGAAGCGGTGAAGCGCCAAGCGGAGCAAAAAAAGTAGGTGTTATCCAGCTTGTAGAGCATGAAGCTTTAGACAGCTCTTATAATGGTTTTGTGGAAGGTCTAAAAGAAGCTGGATTCAATGATGGCGAAAATCTTGTCATCGATTTTAACAACGCTCAAGGAGATCAAAGCAATACGACTACTATTGCTCAAAAACTGAAAAATGACAATCCAGATTTGATCTTTGCTATCGCAACTCCAGCAGCTCAGGCTGTTGCAAATCAAACATCAGAAATTCCGATCGTAATTACCTCTGTTACCGATCCGAAAGTTGCAGGACTTGTGGATTCGAATGAGGCTCCAGGAGGAAATGTTACCGGGACATCGGATTTAACACCAGTAGAAGATCAAATCAATTTGATTAAGGAAATTCTTCCAGAAGCAAAACGATTAGGTGTTATGTATACTTCATCCGAAGACAACTCGATTTTACAAGCAGAAATGGCAAAAACTGCAGGAGAAGCTGCAGGTTTCGAAGTCAGCGAATATACTGTTTCTAAAACAGAAGATATTATGGCAGTGTCCCAGTCGGCTATAGGAAAGGTAGATGCTATTTACATTCCAACAGATAATCTTCTAGCTGCAAATATGACAGCTGTATCACAGATAACAACACCGGCTAAAATTCCTCTAATCGTTGGCGAAAAAGGAATGATGGAGCAGGGCGGTCTTGCTACAAAAGGTATCGACTATTTAGAATTAGGAAAACAGACAGGGGCTATGGCAGCAAGAATTCTAAATGGCGAAAAGCCTGCAGATATGCCTATCGAATATCAAGAAGAATCTGTTCTTTATGTCAATCAAAAAGTAGCAGACGAACTAGGAATCACTTTGCCGCAAAGTGTTTTAGATCAAGCGAAATAAGGAGCACAAATGGAATTTATACTTGCATTGCAAGGTGCAGCCGCCCAGGGGGTTCTCTGGGCGTTGTTGTGCCTAGGAACATATATTACATTTAGATTATTGGACTTTCCGGATCTATCTGTAGACGGAAGTTTTGCTACAGGCGCTGCAGTAACCGCGATTATGATGACAAATGGAGTGAATCCCTTTATTTCATTAATTGTCGCTACGATTGCAGGGGCAATAGCAGGCATGGTAACAGGGTTTCTTCATACGAAATTCAAAATTCCGGCAGTATTGGCGGGGATTTTAACACAAATCGCTCTTTATTCTGTAAACTTGAGAATCATGGGAAGAGCGAATCTCCCATTGCTGAGATTTGACACAATCTTTACAGGAGCGTCGAATCTTTTTGGAAGTATTGGACTAAACCTTTCTGTGGATCAGGTAGCTCTTATTGTAGGGATCCTTATTATTATCCTTACCATTTCCATTCTTTATTGGTTCTTTGGAACAGAGATCGGGTCTGCAATTCGTGCTACTGGAAATAACGGAGCGATGGTTCGGGCTTTAGGACAGAATACAGATACAACGAAAGTAATAGCATTAATGGTATCCAACGCCCTTGTAGGTCTTTCAGGAGCCTTAGTAGCTCAATATCAAGGTGCGGCGGATGTAGGAATGGGAGCTGGAGCTATCGTAATCGGTTTAGCATCTATTGTTATCGGAGAAGTGCTATTTCCTCGTGTAAAGACTTTCTGGGGAGCCTTGGCAGCTATCGCTATAGGATCCTTTATCTATAGAGCTATTGTAGCAGTTGTTCTTCAAATGGGAATGAATACAAATGATTTAAAACTGCTCACTGCAGTTATCGTTGCTTTAGCGCTGGGCATTCCTGTGATGCTTCCTCGTAAAAAAAGCAAAACTCAAAATGTGTAGGAGGGGAAAATGTTAGAATTAAAAGGAATCAGCAAAACCTTTAATCCCGGCACCATAAATGAGAAAAAAGCGATCACAAATCTCGATTTATCTATTCACGAAGGAGATTTCATCACTGTAATCGGAAGCAATGGCGCAGGAAAGTCTACAATTTTAAATTTAATTTCAGGAGTAATTCCCATAGATTCTGGAAAGATGCTCTTAGAAAATCAAGATATCACAAATATGAAAGAGTTTAAAAGAGCGGCCTTCTTAGGGAGAGTTTTTCAGGATCCTATGCTGGGAACAGCTGGAAACATGATGCTGGAAGAAAATCTTGCCATGGCAAACCGCCGCGGAAAAAGCAGAGGACTTGCTTGGGGAATTACGGATAAAGAAAGAGGACTGTTCAAAGAAAAGCTTAAAACTTTAGACTTGGGATTAGAAGACCGTTTAAAAGCGAAGGTGGGTCTTCTATCTGGAGGGCAAAGACAAGCTGTAACGCTTCTTATGGCGACACTGCAGCAGCCGAAACTTCTATTATTAGACGAACATACAGCAGCTCTTGACCCAAAAACAGCTGCAAAAGTTTTAGAAGTAACGGATAATCTTGTACAGAATAATCGCTTAACAACCCTTATGATTACCCATAATATGAGAGATGCAATCCGTTTGGGAAACCGTCTGATTATGATGAATCAGGGAAAAATTATTTACGATGTAGAAGGGGAAGAAAAGAAGAATCTTACAGTAGAAGATCTTCTGAAAAAATTCGAAGTCATGAGCGGAGAAGAATTAACAAACGACAGTTTATTATTAGGTTAGTTAAAGAGACGAAGAAATTCGTCTCTTTTTTATTTGTTCTTCCCAGAACTCAAAAGGATTTGCGGATCTTGATATGAATCGAGGAAGGTTACAAGTCAATTACGGAAAGACACTTACCTATGTCTTGACACAAATTACTTACCCATGTCTTGATCAGGCCCTCTACTTTCTAAAACCTATAACCTATTTCCTATCTTTTCCTCTTTTCCTGGTCACCAAAGGTGTACCGCCTAATGTCTAGGTGCCGAAGGCATCCTGCTTGGGTTGCAAAGCAATCCCGCCTTTCTCTTCCCTACTTCCTAAAACCTATAACCTATTCCCTATCTTTCCCTATATTTTCCACCACAACTCTGAAGCCCTAGCCCAAATCAGGTTCTTTGATTTGGCAGCAGGTCTCATGCCACTCGTTTCCCAAGAATGAAGCTGTTCCAGTCTTGGCTAGAAACGATCGGCCACTCTTTATTTTCGTTCTTTATAACCTCGAATAATTGGGTAGCTATAAAGTACAGAGAAAGGGGTGCAGTTTATGAAAATTATTGTTATTGGAGGTACGGCAGCGGGTCTTTCTGCTGCTTCGAAGATAAAGAGAGAACATAAGGATTGGGATGTTTCTGTATATGAGAGATCTGGTTTTACCAGCTACGGTTCCTGCGGGCTTCCTTATTATGTACAGGGAATTATTGAAAAGCCTGAGGACTTGATGCATCTCACAGTAAAGGATTTAGAAGAAAAAAGAGGAATTAAAACAAAAATCCGCCACGAAGTGATAAAGCTTGATCATAAGAATAAAAAGATTGTGGTTAAAGATTTGGAAAAAGGGGAGGAGTTTGAAGATCATTATGACGAGATCGTCTTAGCTACAGGAGCCTCCGCTTCTTTTCCTCCGATTAAAGGAATCGATACAGGGGAAGTGTATACTCTTCGTCAAGTGGAAGACGGGATTAAGATTCGAAAAAAGGCAGAGAGTTCATCTTCTGCAGTGATCCTCGGCGGAGGTTATATCGGACTTGAAATGGCGGAAGGTTTAAAAGGTCAAGGTTTGGACATTCACTTAGTGGACCGAAACGAAGGGTTCTTTAAAGCTTATGAAAAAGATCATTCAGAAAAAGTGCGAGAGGTCTTAGAAAAAGAAGGGATTCATCTTCATATGGGCGTGGACACGGAAGAGATTCTCTCCGAAGAGGGGAAGTTCAAAGCTGTAAAAGGCAAAGACGGCTCTCTTATCGAAGGAGACTTCCTAATGGCAGCTCTTGGAGCAAGACCCAACACTTCTTTGGGAGAAGAAAATGGGGTAGAGCTTGGAGCCGGGAAGGCTTACCGTGTGAATAAAAAAATGCAGACGAATGTTGAGGGCATCTGGGCTTGCGGCGACTGCGCCACTTCAACAAATATTATTACAGGAGAAGAAACCTATATTCCTTTAGCTCCCACAGCGAATAAGCAGGGTAGAGTCTGCGGAGTGAATCTTTCCGGAGGAGATCAGGAGTTTAAGGGGGTTCTCGCTTCTCAGATCGTAAAAATATTCGATCTTTTTATCGCAGCGACAGGATTCCACTATGAAGAGGCGAAAGAGCTTGGGTATGACGTTGAGAAAGTTACAGTAGAACAGCCCTCCAAAGCCGGCTATTTTCCGGGAGGAGTACGACTTGCCATGACCTTGATCTTCGAAAAAGGAAGCGGAAGAATTTTAGGCTGCGAGATGAGCGGCGACGAGTCTATAAACGGCAGAGTAAATACAGTAGCGGCTGCCATTACCTTGGGCGCGACTCTAGAAGATCTTAAAAATATGGATTTCCTTTATACACCTGCAACAGCTCCTGTTTATGACATAATGATTATAGCAGCAAGACAAGGACTTAAAAAAATATAATTCTTTCTAAAGAGAAGCTCTCATTAAACACCCTTAAAAAAGGTGGAATTTAGGAGCTTCTTTTTTATGAGCAGAAAAGTGAATCTATAAGAATTGTAGTTATAAGGCTTAAGCTAAAGAATAGCGATTGTGGCCAGAATAATGGGATATAATATAATAAAGGAAATAGATATAAAAAAAACAAAGGAGGGAATGATGTTAAACTATATTCTTTGGCAAGACTTCAAAAAATCCAGTACAGGCATAGACTGTTCTACTTGGGATTATCTCTTTTTCTATCAATTATGGCGGTCCTTGCTTTATCTGTGATTTTTAAGAATAGGATCATCGTTACAGTTTCATCGATATATATGATCCTTAATATTTTTACTTTCTTCCCAGTGTCTAACTATCTAACAACATCGGAAGAAAATAAGGATTTTGCTTTGGGATCGTTGTTCTATAGTTTTAAATACTTGACTATTTTTATCGCTGTATTTATTTTCATAAGATTATCAAAAAACAAGTCCAAAGGCTTAAAATAGAAAAAATAGGGAAAGAAGAACAAAACATACAATACCTATCGGAAATATATTGACATCGAAAAATATCGTGTTATAGTCCTAGTAGACAGATATGAGTCAATTTTATTTTGAAAGAAGGTATTATATGGAAAAGATACTGGCACTTATTGTTACAGTTGTTTTATTTTCCGTTTTACGGAAATTACAGAAAAAAGAAGTTCCTTTTACCTATAGAATTCTTTTGGCAACAGCTTTAGGGATCGGGGTAGGAATTTTATTTAGAGGAAATACAGAGTATGTGAAAGGCATCGGAACGATTTATGTCAACTTGTTAAAAGCGATCGTTGTTCCATTGCTGTTATTTTCTATAATCGCAACGGTATTATCTCTAGAAAATATCAACCGATTGAAAACGATCGGAGCGAAGACTATCGGTTTTTTAAGTCTTCAAAATGTGTTAGCTTCTATTCTAGCGATCACAGTAGCTCTTATTTTACGACTAGGAACAAGCAGCGATTTAGGAATACCGGTAGCAGAGGAAACAAGAGAAGTTCCTACATTGGTAGATACTTTTATCGGATTTTTCCCAAGCAATATCGTAGAGAGCGCTATGAACAATCAGATTCTTCCGATTATTATCTTTGCTCTTTTAATAGGGCTTGCGATTATCAGCTATAAGGGAGACAAGATCAAGATTGAACCTTTTGTGAAATTTATCCAGGCGGGTAATGAAGTGATTTTCAGTTTGATCGGAATTATTACAAACTTTACACAGTATGCAGTTTTGGCATTGATCGCAGGGGCGGTGAATAATTTGGATTTATCCGCAGTGGGTCCTGTATTGCTAGTGCTTTTAGGAGTGTATATTGCAGGAATTATCCACAGCAATATTACAGCACCATTAGTCGTTGGACTTGTTGCAAAGGTAAGCCCGATTACCTTTATCAGGAAGTTTTTCCCTGTACAGAGTGTGGCTTTCTCTACACAAAGCTCTGTAGGAACCATTCCTGTTCATGTGAAAACACTTGAAAAAATGGGAGTTCCTGAAAAGGTAGGCTCCTTTGTGGCTTCTATCGGAACGACTGTAGGAATGCCCGGTTGTGCGGCGATATGGCCTGTGTTATTGGCTTTATTTACGGTAAACACCTTGGGAATTCAGTATACATTAGTAGACTATCTAATCCTTATCTTAGTAGCCTTGGCGGTATCTTTAGGAACAGTAGGCGTACCAGGAACCGCTACGATTACAGCGACTGCGCTTTTCGCTACTATTGGTCTTCCGATTGAAATGATTATTTTAATGGAGCCCATCTCAGCGATTGCAGACATGATGAGAACATCTACGAATGTAACTTCAGCAGGAGCTTCAGCTGTTGTTGTGGCAAAACTGGAAGGAGTATTGGACGAAGAATTGTATAATTCGGACTCAAAAACAGAAAGACCTGAAAAAATACAAGAAAGAGAAATATATTCCAACTAAAAGACTTGATGACGGTTCTGCGCTATAGCAGGGCCGTTTTTTTATGTAAAAAAGAGAGTAGGACATAAAAAATGAGAAGGCTGGCTATAGGGAGAAGAAAGCATGAAAAGAGAACCTTTTGAGCTGTTGGCTATAAAGTTCTTTATTGAAATTACACTAAATATAGGGAAACTGTATATTTGTGATCTGGATCACAGCGTAAAAGGACACCTTTCGATATTCTTAATACAACAAGAATAATAGGAGTTTAAAATACAAAGGAGAATAAAATGTCTGATTTAAAAAATCGCAAGGAAATGGTCGAAGCTTGGGAAGGGTTTGATCTTGGGAACTGGTCTGAAGGGATCGATACGAGAGATTTTATCCAGAGAAACTATAAGCCCTATGAAGGAGACGGAGATTTTCTAAAAGAACCTTCAAAGAATACAAAAGAGCTTAGAGATGAAGTAAATGCTCTTATTTTAGAGGAAGTCAAAAGCAAAACAATTAAAGTGGATTTAAATCATTTTAGTGGAATCGATAATTTTGAACCCGGCTATATCGAAAAAGAAAAAGAGCTGATTGTAGGGCTTCAAACGGATGAGCCTTTAAAAAGGATTATGAATCCTTATGGCGGCTTTCGCATGGTAGAAGGGGCCTTAAAAGCTTATGACCTGAAAATGGATCCGGATATGGAAGAAAAGTTTTTAGAATACAGAAAATCCCATAACGACGGTGTATTCGACGCTTATACGAAGGAAATGCGAAAAGTAAGAACTGTAGGACTTTTAACTGGACTTCCCGATGCTTATGGAAGAGGAAGAATCATAGGGGACTATAGAAGAATTCCTCTATATGGTATCGACTATTTAAAAGAAGAGAGAATGAAAGATAAAGAAAACTGTACAGGAAACGCTACAGAAGAACGAATCCGAGCACGAGAAGAGTTCTCAGAACAAATCAAAGCGTTGGATAAAATAAAATCTATGGCAGCGAGATATGGTTTCGATATCGGAAAGCCTGCTAAAACGGCTCAAGAAGCAGTACAGTGGCTATATTTTGGGTTTTTAGCAGGAGTTAAAGAGAATAATGGGGCAGCGATGTCTATCGGAAGAAACACGGCCTTTTTAGATATCTATATTGAAAGAGATTTACAGAGGGGTCTTCTAAACGAATCCCAAGCTCAAGAACTGATCGATCAGCTTGTGATAAAGCTTCGTTTAGTCAGACATTTAAGAACACCGGAATACGATGCCTTGTTTGCAGGGGATCCTACATGGATCACAGAATCCATCGGCGGAATGGGAGAAGACGGACGAACATTAGTAACGAAAACAGCCTTCCGTTTTCTACACACATTAGTGAATTTGGAAACAGCTCCAGAACCGAATATGACCATTCTTTGGTCTGACAAGCTTCCTCGAAGTTTTAAGGAATATTGTGCGGACATGAGTATCAAAACGGCTTCCATCCAGTACGAAAACGACGACTTAATGAGACCTGTATACGGTGACGACTATGCTATCGCCTGCTGTGTTTCTGCTATGAGAATCGGAAAAGAGATGCAGTTTTTCGGAGCGAGAGCAAATCTTGCGAAGTCTCTTTTGTATGCTATAAACGGCGGGATCGACGAAGTGAAAAAAGATAAAGTGACAGGAAAACCGATGGAAGTAATCCCGGGGATAGAGAAAAACGAGGAAGAAGTTCTAACCTTTGACCGAGTCTGGGAAGACTATAAAAAAGTGATGGATAAGCTGGCAGTTATTTATGTCAATACGATGAACACTATTCACTATATGCACGATAAGTATTCATACGAAGCAGGACAGATGGCTCTTCACGATGCTGAAATCCACCGCTGGATTGCCTTTGGTATTGCTGGAATTTCCATCGCCTGCGACTCTCTCTCTGCTATAAAATATGCCAAGGTAAAACCTGTACGAGATGAGGAGGGAATCGCTGTCGATTTTGAAGTGGAAGGAGACTTTCCGAAATACGGCAACGATGACGACCGTGTGGACGAGATCGCTGTTGAAATCAGCAGATATTTTATAGAAGCTCTTAAAAAAACACCGGCTTACAGAGGGGCAGACCACACCCTTTCTCTTCTTACCATTACTTCAAATGTTACCTATGGAAAGAAAACAGGCTCTACTCCAGACGGCAGAAAAAAAGGAGAACCTTTTGCACCAGGAGCAAACCCTATGAACGGAAGCGAGCAGTCCGGAGCTTTAGCAGCCCTTAATTCTGTTGCGAAACTCCCCTTTAAGAATGTCAATCAAGATGGAATTTCCAACACATTCTCTATAATTCCATCTACATTGGGTAAAAACGGAGAAGAGAGAATTGTAAATCTTATGAATATTATGGACGGTTATTTCAATCAAGACGCCTTCCATTTAAATGTAAATGTGATGAATAAAGAACTTTTGATGGAAGCCATGGAAAATCCAGACGCCTATCCGAATTTGACCATTCGTGTTTCCGGGTATGCAGTACGCTTTAACCAGCTGGACCGAGAACATCAGTTAGACGTGATTCATAGAACCTTCCATGAAAGAATTTAAGAGGACAGGAAGAGAGTAGGAACGCAAAGGAGGAAATAACTTGAAGGAAAATAGTATTAAAGTATGGGGGAAACTTCATTCTATGGAATCTATGGGACTCGTAGACGGGCCGGGAAACAGGACACTGTTTTTTCTTCAAGGATGCCCTTTGCGATGCGCCTATTGTCATAATCCAGACGCCATTACGACCTCGGGAGGAAAAGAGATCACTCCCGAGGATATTCTAAAAACGGCCCGCAGGTATCGGACCTATCATGGGGAAGAAGGGGGTATCACATTCTCTGGAGGAGAGCCTCTCTTACAGGGAGAGTTCTTATACGAAGCTTTAGAAAAGTTAAAAAACGATGGATTTAATACCTGTGTGGATACTTCTGGAATCGGAAACCCGAAGTATTACTCAAAAATCATGCCCTTAATCGACGTAATGCTTCTCGACGTAAAGGCCTTCGACGAAGAAAGTTTTAAAGATATCTGCCGAGGGGATCTCAGCGTTTATTTAAAGTTTATCCGAGATTTAGAAAAATACGGCTTTCAGGGAATGATTTGGGCAAGACATGTCATGGTGCCGGGTCTTACAGACAATAAAGAATCTATGGAGAAGTTTGTAGAAATTCTGGAACCTGTAAAAAACAGAGTCGAGCGAATTGAGATCCTTCCCTATCATACAGCGGGTGTTAAAAAATACGAAGAACTCAAGATACCCTACAGACTTGAAGGCGTGGAGCCTATGGACAAAGATAAGGCGAAGGAACTGGAAATCTACACAAACAAATATTTTACAGAATCTCTTCACAAGGA
>DGYFR06203__coassemble_1773_pt1 | contig 24948 bp, 28 predicted proteins | sample DGYFR06203__metabat2_low_PE_001 | metagenome-assembled genome bin DGYFR06203 | reverse complement strand
GGAACGGCATTATACTCATTTCTTTTTCTTTTAAACTCAGCATAGCCGATGGCTGCACAGATTGAATCCGTATCCGGATTTTGATGTCCCGAAATATAGACGGTCTCTTTCATAGTTTTCCTCCTAATGCTATTTTACTAATCCAGATGCTTGATTTACTGGAATGACAAAAAGAATTCCTGCTCCCGGTGCATCTAAATTAATTTCTTCATCTATTTTTTTCGTAATGGCTTCTGATTCTTCTTTTTTTACAAGCATCATTACAATTTCCTTTTCCGGTTCTATCGTTAGATGAAATAATGTTTCGTTTTCATGAACTCCTGAACCTCTGGCTGGTATTATTGTAGCACCTTTTGCTCCTGCACTGGAAGCGAACTCTACAATCTCTTCCCCATAACCTCTTTCCACAATGACAAACATCGCTTCATAATTTGAATTCATAGAATCTGTGTTTTCCTCCACTTCGCATACTTTCGTCTTCATATGGGTTCCTTTTATCGCTGAAAGAGGGCTTGAGAAACAAACGCCTCGATTTCTTTTATCAAAATGAAAGATCCGAGTCAGCTCTTGATGAAGCCTGTCTTCCATTGAAGAATCTACGATCATTAAAAGGATTTCTTTTTTCATTTCATACAGTTCTAATAGATGAAGCAGCGGACTCGGATTTGTTCCAATACCGTAAAGGATTGTGCCGCCTCGGACACCAAGATTCTTGGCTTCTTTTAAAACTTTGCTTGCTTTGCCATGATCAACAATGACAGTAAATATTGAGCAGTTACAATTAAGCATTCTCTAAACCCTTCCTTCTCTTTCGATCATATATTCTACCTAATACCATAATAGCGACAACTGGAGTCATAGCAACCATGGCAATAATTCCAAAACCGTCCACAAGGACATTTGCTGTCGGAACCGACTCGGCTACTCCTTGGGATAAAGCTAATATAAAGGTTGCCGTCATGGGGCCGGAGGCTACTCCTCCCGAGTCAAATGCAATTCCTACGAAAATCTCCGGTACTTTGAAACTCATTGCCAAAGCCAGCAAAAATCCCGGTACAATAAACATCCACAGTCTAAGCCAAGGAACTAAAATACGCACCATAGATAAAGATACTGCAATCGCCACACCAATGGATAATGTAATAAGAATCATTTTTCTCGAAATAGAACCTGTCGTTACTTCTTCTACTTGGTTGGATAGTACATAGACTGCAGGTTCTGCCAATACAACAACCATACCGAGTATTAAACCCAGTATCGGTAAAATAACAGCTGCCGCATCCATAGAAGCAATGGTCTGCCCCATAATTCTTGCAAGATCCATAAAACCGGTATTCACTCCGATTAAAAACAATACAAGACCTAGAAAGGTATAAAGAACCCCTACCATTGTTTTGCGGAATATTTTTTTATCGATCTTGAAAAAGATTTTGTTAAAGATTAAAAACGTAATGACAATCGGCGTAATCGCCATCAAAGATTCAAAAGCCGTATGTCCAATCGCCCCTAGAAAAGGACCTGCCACCCCTTCTACTGGAACAAAAATTTCCGGTGTTCCCTGAATCGTATCGAGACCTAAAACTAAACTCATAACCATCACCGCTAGAATCGGTCCCGTGGAGGCAACTCCTACGAGTCCAAAGCTGTCCTTTTCTCCGTCTGTAGAGCCTTTCATCATAGAAACTCCAAGACCCATTACTAAAATAAAGGGAGTAGTCATCGCTCCTGTAGTCGCTCCAGAAGAATCAAAGGCAACGGCATGAAACTCTTGCGATACAAAAATCATCATAATAAAAATAATTGCATACACCAGCATAAAAAATCTGTTTAAGGGTCTATCCTTTAAAATCCGCAAAAACCCAAACCCGATCATCGTTCCTACTCCTAAAGATACTACTGCTACTATAAAAAAAGGAGATAAAAGATTTCCCATGGCGTCGGAAACTTGTCTTGCCAAAATCAAAAGATCCGGTTCTGCAACGGATATAATAAATCCTAAAAATAAACCTAAAAGAAATACAACGGCTTGATTACTGGATTTTGCAACAAATTTTCCCATCTGCGCGCCAATTTCATTAATCCCCAGATCAACCCCCCAAAAGAAGATTCCCAACCCTGTAATAATAAGAACCACTCCAATTAAAAATCTCCAGAATAAATCCCCTGGAACTGGAGCAATGGTAAAATTCAAAATCATTACAATTAAGGTAATCGGCAGTACCGATAAAGATACTTCTTTAAACTTGTCTAATAAAATATTCATTTCTTCACCCTCTCTATCGTTACTCTCTTTTATGATAACATATTTTCAAAGGAAATTGTTTTTATACCCCTCTCAAAAGCACGATTTTAGAGCTTTTCGAAAAAATCGGTGCTGAAACAAACTCTATATTTATCTATAGGAGAGATTATGAGATTATTTATTGCTGTTGAATTATCCCAAGATACAAAAAACAAACTCCACCGCCTTCAGAAAAACCTTAAAGGCTATATAAATTCCGGTAATTTTATTCCAAAAAACAACCTTCATCTGACTTTAAAATTCTTAGGAGATTGTACGAAAGAAGAAAAAAACAAAATTATCGAAACCCTTTCCGTTCAAACTTTTGCAAGACCTTTTACTATGGATATCGTGAAGATCGGAACTTTTTCCAATCGAAAAGCGAAAATCCTCTGGGCTGGAGTGGAGAAAAACCCTGCTCTTGTAAAACTTGTATCCGATATTGAGCAGTCTTTGTCTGAGCTGTCCTTTAAAAAAGAACAGCGAGAGTATAAAGCCCATATTACTTTGGCACGAAAAATTATCTGGAAAGAAAAAATAAAAAAGGAGATCGAAACTATCTCAGAACCTGTTTCTTCTTTTGTTCTCTATGAAAGCCTCTTTACAAAATCCGGCGTCCAATACAAAGAAATTTTCCGATTCTATCTTCGATAAAAGTTTCTGTTTCTAATTGATAATCATTATTGACAAGAATCCAAATGGGGAGTATACTGAATTTGGTTAGCCGATACTAACCAATACATTTTAGAAAGGATAATCATGTTTGAAAAACTATTAATCAGCCATTGCGCCCCTACCTTAGCAGGAATAAAAACGGGAAATCTTTTTTCCTATCACCATCCCTCTGGTGAAAATATCGTTTCTCTGCTTGCTATATGGAACGAAAAATTAAACACTAGAGGCATCTATCTCACCTCTTTAAAAAATAAAGATAGCTGCACACTAATTTATATCTATAGAAAAAAAGAATTGCTGAATCTTCTAGAAAAAGAAGAGATACAAAGTTTTCTTGAAAAACAGGATTATCCTTTATTCAGTTTGGACTCTGTACTGGATCATCTTAGAAAAAGACTTTTGATGTCTAAAGATTTCCCCCATGAGATCGGTGTTTTTCTAGGCTATCCCCTAGAGGATGTGATTGGATTTATTGAAAATCGAGGCAAAAATTATATATGCACAGGCTGCTGGAAAGTTTATCACAACCCCCGCAATGCCCAAAGATTGTTCCATTGTTTTAAAAACTGCAGAAAACAGTTTACATATCTGTATAATTTAGGCCTGAATACAGAAGAATTATTAAATAGAAGAAAGGATGTTTTATTATATGAGTAAAGTAGCTGTTGTATATTATTCCGGAACAGGAAACACAGAAGCTATGGCGAAAGCTGTCGTGGAAGGAGCAAAGGAGGCAGGAGCTGAAACGGATTTAATCTTCTCCGATGATTTCAGCGCTTCTAAACTAGATGATTATGATGCAGTAGGATTCGGATGTCCTGCCATGGGAGATGAAGTTTTAGAGGAAAGCAGTTTCGAACCGATGTTTGAAGAATGCGAAGGAAAACTTTCAGGAAGAAAAATCGCCATCTTCGGTTCTTACGAATGGAACGACGGACAATGGATCGAAGACTGGGAAGACCGCTGCAAAGAAGCAGGAGCAGTCCTCGTCTATGAAAAACTTCCAGCCTATGACGCCCCCGAGGAAGAAGCCCTTGAAAAATGCCGAGAACTCGGAAAAGCCCTAGCGAATTCATAAAAAACCACATAAAAATAGAGTGAAAGATCGTTTCGGGAAAAAGACCTTATCACTCTATTTTTTGTTTTCATAATTCTCTTAGAACCTGTGAATCCTTTTGTATATCGACTACTAGGAGAAACCGTGGACTGTTTTAATAATGAGAAAAGAGAAATGGCAGAAGAAACAAGCCCCGCCTTTCTTCCATTCTCTGAAGCCCTAGCTCAAATCAGGTATTTTGATTTGATTGCAGGTCAGCAGATCGTCCTTGGCTAGAAATGATCGTCCCCTCTCTCACTCTCTGCTTTGAAAGCTTTCCTGGCCGCCGCAGGCGTGCCCCCTAGAGCCTAGGTGCCGAAGGCATCCTGCCTGGGCCGCCTCAACGATCCCGCCTTTTTCTTAACCAAATACTTCCTTTTTAATCCTCTGACCTGTAGGTGTTCCTGCAAGTCCGCCTACTCCCGTTTCTCTTAAAGACGGCGGCATTCTTTCCCCTACTTCCTGAAGAGCTACACAGACTTCTTCGAAAGGCACGACGGATTTCACTCCGGCTAAAGCCATATCCGAGCTGATCATCGCATTCACCACTCCATTTGCATTTCGGAAGGTACAAGGATATTCTACAAGTCCTGCAATCGGATCGCATACAAGACCCAATATATTTACAAGGCAGATACTTGCTGCATGAAAACTCTGCTCCGGTGTTCCGCCCATCATCTGAACGATTCCTGCTGCCGCCATGGCAGATGCAGAACCTGTCTCTGCTTGGCATCCTCCTTCTGCGCCGGCAAAGTTTGCATAGTAGCCTATAATCTGACCGATTCCTATAGACGTAGCCATCCCCATCAAAAGCTCATCCATAGAAAGATTATATTTTCTTTTAATAGAAATAAAAGCCGCCGGCAAAATCCCTGAAGATCCTGCTGTTGGAGAAGCTACAATTTTACCCATATTTGCACTGGTTTCCAATGTAGAAAATGCCATACTCATAGCATCGATTAAAAAATCTCCTGCCAGCGTATCGCCGCTTTTCTTATAGTCCTGCATTTTTTTAGCAAAACCGTCGATCATCCCTGTTTTTGAAAGAACCGGATTCTCTAAAGTCTCCGTTGCGGATCCTTCCATAACTTTGAGCATCTCTTTTAATTCATTTAATATCTCTTTTTGCTCTTCTTCGTCTTTTGCTGCATCTTCGATAACCAATTGGCCGATCGATTTACTTTCTTTTTCGCAATAATCTATTATTTCTTGGGCCTTGAAATACATTTGATTCCCTTCCTGTATCCTTGAACATATTTAGCATAGATAAAGCCTTCCATATTCTCTATTTCTCTTTCCGCTTCCTCGGATAATTCATCGTATAAATCGATAACCATCGTAACAGAGTCTTCTTCCTTTGTCGTTTCAATTCCTGCGATACTATAATTGTGTTCGCTTAAATAAGAACTGATTTTCGCAATAATTCCAAGCTGCTCTTTGTATTTTAAGAGAATGGTAGGATATTTGCTGTTAAACTCGATCTCGATTCCGTTAATATTTGTGATAACTATATTTCCCCCGCCGATAGAAGCCCCGATAATTTCCGAAACACTTCCATCTCCATAACTTAAAATGATTTTTACAGTATTGGCATGGATCGTATGACCCCCTTCTATGCGGAACTCGTAATGAACGCCGTTTTTCTCTGCAATCTCAAAAGAATCCCGAATTCTTTCATCGTCTGGAAGAAAACCCATAATTCCTGCAAGAAGGGCCTTGTCTGTACCATGGCCTTTATAGGTCTTTGCAAAGGATCCGTACAAAACAAATTCCACCTTTGTAAATCCTTCTCCTGCAATATAGAGGGCTGTGTTGGCGATTTTTACGGCTCCTGCTGTATGGGAGCTGGAAGGACCGATCATAATCGGACCCATTACATCAAAAATACCGTATTTCATCATTTGCCTCTCTCTTAAAATAATATTTGTTCTAACATAGGAATGGTCACTATAGATAAAATGGTTGATACAAAAACACCAATCGTCGACACTTCCAAATCCACCTTGTATTGTGTTGCCAAGATCACAATAAGCGATGCTGCCGGAAGACCTGCATTTATAGTAAGAAGCTCAATAAGCTTTGGATCCTCCACAAAAAGACCTGCTATAAAAAAGACTGCCGTCGGAATGGCAATCAGTTTTACTAAAGAAATAATCACAGTCTTATAGTCCTTAAGAGCATTCTTCATCTCAATTTCTCCTAGAGAAAATCCGATTAGTATCATAGACAGCGGAACTGTCGTATTTCCAATAGATGCCAAAGGACTTCGTATAAATTCAGGAACATTCATCGGTATAAAATAAAGAACCAACGCCATAACTGCCGAAACAAGCCCCGGCGATAATAAATTTTTCCAATGAAAAGAGCTGGTCTTTCCTCCTGCCTTTGCAAAAGAATACACTCCATAGGAAAACATCAAAATATTGAAAGGCATATTAATCAGTACTGAAATAAAGACTGCGCTTTCGCCAAAAAGCGAACGAAATATCGGATAGCCCATATAGCCTACATTTCCAAAAATCAGCATAAATTTATAAATTGTTCCGTCTTCTTTAAAAAATGGAAATATCCGAATAAATAGATTGCCGAATAGAATCATCCCGGCATAAAAGATAATACCCGTTAAGAGCAGATAGAATACATTCAGCTGAATGTTTTTCGTTTCCTCCCCCAGTACCGAAGCAATAATCAAAGCCGGTGTGGTGATATTTACAACAAGATTGGAAATCTCGTTGTTCGTATTCGCCGTAATAAACTTTGCCTTATTTGCAGCAAAACCGATCACCATCATTATAAATAAAATAAGCATTGTTTCCATTAAAGGAGTCATCTTATCATCCCCTCTCGTTAATTACACCCTTATTATACACTATTTTGAGAAAAATTTAATTATATTTTTAATAAACTTTCACTCTTAAAAGAAACTATCTTTCATAACATCCCCTGCAGCTTTAAAACAAGAGAATCTTTTCTTTTAATTCTTCAATAATTTCCACTCTTAAGAACACCCTATCATGGCAATTTTTCACAAATAATATCCTCAAACTATAAATTCCCCTTTACAAATAAAATTTCTTTGATATACTTAAATTATCTTCAGGGCAGGGAGCGTTTCCCGACCGGCGGTAGAGTCCGCGCGCCTTTTTAGGCTGAACCGGTGTAATTCCGGTACCGACAGTATAGTCTGGATGAAAGAAGACGGTATTATTGTCGAATACAATAATATTATTTTTAACTATCAACGCCCTGATATTATCAGGGCGTTTTTTTATTGGAGGTAAAGAGATGGATCATGAATATTGGATGGACCTTTGTCTTAAACTTGCTTCTCAAGCAGACAACCGCATCCGGTCCAATCCGAAAGTCGGTTGTGTCATTGTAAAAGAGAATCGGATTATCGGCAAGGGTTTTCATGAAGTCTACGGTGAAGCCCATGCAGAAGTAAAGGCCTTTGCAAATGCAAAAGAAGATGTTCAAGGAGGGACTCTTTATGTAAATCTGGAACCTTGTTCCCATTACGGAAAGACTCCTCCATGCTGTGAAAAGATTGTGGAAAAGGAGATTTCAAAAGTTGTTATCGCCATGGAAGATCCAAATCCTCTTGTAGCTGGAAAGGGCATTCAGTATTTAAAAGATCATGGTGTAGATGTGGTTCTAGACATAAGAAAAAGGGAGGCAGAAAATCTCAACAGAATTTTTCTCCACTACATAAAATCAGGCCTTCCCTATGTTTTTCTAAAAGGTGCTATGAGTCTTGATGGAAAAATCGCCACAAAAACCGGAGAGTCCCAGTGGATCAGCTGTGAAGAGTCGAGAGAACTCACCCACAGCTGGCGGGGAGAATATCAAGGAATTCTTGCTGGAATCGGAACGATTCTAAAAGACAATCCGAGGCTTACAGCAAGAGGAAATAAAGGAGAAAACCCGATTCGGATTATTCTAGACAGCAGCCTTCGGATTCCTTTGGATGCGAAGATCTTGTCGGAAAAAGGAAAAAATATTATCTTTTACCACCATGGAGAAAAAGAAAAGCTTGAAGCCTTAAAGGATTTTGAAAACACAGAACTTGCTGCTGTTTCTCTAAAAGAAGAGGAGCTTCATCTTTCAGAAGTGCTGAAAGTTCTAGGCCAAAAGGGAATTTCTTCTATCTTTGTAGAAGGCGGCTCGAGGATCTTTGATTCCTTTTTCAGAGAAAAGGCTGCAGATGAATGTGCCATTTTTATCGCTCCCCTTATTATAGGAGGCGAAGAAGGAATTTCTCTTGTCGGAGGAAAAGGCATCTCCCGTCTGGAAGATTCCTACCGGTTAAAAGAATGGACTGCTCAAAAAATCGGAGAAGATTTCCTTCTTCGAGGACGAAAGGAGACTTTATGTTTACAGGAATCGTAGAAGAAATCGGCCGGATTATCGGTATCGAAAAAAAATCAGAATCTATGGTGCTGACTATAGAGGGAGAAAAGGTTCTAGAGAATACTGCTATCGGCGACAGTATCGCTACAAACGGTATTTGTCTTACTGTTACTTCCCTTGGAGAAAACAGTTTTACAGCAGATGTAATGCCGGAAACAGTCTACCGTACCTCCCTTGAGAACCTCTCTTCTGGAACAGAGGTGAATTTAGAAAGAGCTCTTACTTTAAACAAGCCTCTGGGAGGGCATATGGTTCAAGGCCATATCGACGGGACAGGAACCCTTTCTTCTACCGAAAAAAAAGGCAACAGTCTTTTAATGACCATCACCGCAAAACCTTCCCTTCTAAAATATATCGTAGAAAAAGGATCCATTGCTTTAGACGGAACGAGCCTTACTGTTGTCGCTGTTACTGAAAACGACTTTACCGTCTCCCTCATTCCACAGACTTTGGAAGATACCATTCTTTACAAGAAAAAGAATGGAGACCGGATCAATATCGAATGCGATATTTTAGGAAAATATGTAGAAAAACTGCTTTCTTTTCAGGAAACAAAAGAGGAGCGGATCACAGAAGAGTTCTTAGGAAAATACGGATTTTTATAGGAGTAAGAGATGAAAAAATTTGATACGATCGAAAAAGCGTTAGAAGATTTAAGAGCAGGAAAGATTATTCTAGTTACCGATGACCCGGATAGAGAGAACGAAGGGGATTTTATCTGTGCGGCAGAATTTGCCACTACAGAAAATATCAACTTTATGGCCTGCGAAGGCAAAGGTCTGATCTGTATGCCTATGAGCAGTCAAATGGCCATGAAGCTTGCCCTTGACCCCATGGTTTCCGTCAATACGGACAATCATGAAACAGCCTTTACTGTCTCTATCGACCATGTGGATACGACCACAGGTATTTCTGCCGAAGAACGTGGTTTTACGGCGAGAAAGCTGATCGAAGAAGGGGCGCGCCCTGAAGATTTTAGACGTCCCGGCCATATGTTTCCCTTGATTGCAAAGGAAAAGGGAGTCTTGGTACGAGAAGGCCACACGGAGGCAACAGTGGACTTGATGCGCCTTGCAGGGCTTGAAGAATGCGGTCTCTGCTGCGAAATCATGGCAGAAGACGGTACGATGATGAGTAAAACCGAGCTTCTTCAAAAAGCGGAAGAATGGGATATGACCTTTATCACCATAGAAGATCTAAAACATTACCGCTTGATGAACGAAAACCATGTAGCACGTGTTACAGCAGTACCTATGCCTACAAAATACGGAGAGTTTACTGCTTACGGATATGTAAATACGATAAACGGCGAACATCATGTAGCCCTTGTAAAGGGAGATATCGGAAAGGGCGAAGACGTGCTCTGCCGTGTCCACAGCGAATGTTTAACAGGAGACACGTTCGGATCTCTTCGCTGCGACTGCGGAGATCAGTTTGCAAAGGCCATGACTCTTGTCGAAGAAAGGGGACGGGGAATTGTCCTTTATATGCGTCAAGAAGGAAGAGGCATCGGCTTAATCAACAAACTCCGTGCTTATGAACTCCAAGAACAGGGCTATGATACGGTAGAAGCGAATCTCAAACTCGGTTTTCCTGCGGAGATGAGGGAATACAGTATCGGTGTACAGATTCTAAAAGATCTAGGGGTTAAAAGCTTAGAGCTTATGACCAACAATCCAGACAAAATAGAGGGCTTGGAAGAATACGGTCTCTCCATTACAAAAAGAGTTCCCATCGAAATCAAACCTCAAGAAAAAGATGAGTATTACTTAAAAACAAAAAAAGAAAAGATGAACCACATCTTACACTTAACAAGATAAAATGAAAGGAAAAATCATGAAAAATTATAACGGAAATTTAATCTCAGAAAACAAAGAATACGCCATCGTCGTAGGACGTTTCAACGAATTTATCGGAAGCAAACTTTTAGACGGAGCTATCGATACTCTTCTTCGCCATGGAGTGAAAGAAGAAGAAATCCATATCTACTGGGTTCCGGGAGCTTTCGAAATCCCCTTGATCGCAAAGAAAATCGCAAACAAGAAAATCCACAGCGCCGTTATCTGTCTTGGAGCTGTGATAAAAGGAAGCACGGCCCATTTCGATTTCGTAGCTGCCGAAGTTTCAAAAGGCATAGCCCAAGTATCCCTGCAGTCAGAAATCCCTGTAATCTTCGGCGTCCTTACAACAGACACGATCGAACAAGCCATCGAACGAGCCGGAACAAAAGCCGGCAACAAAGGAAGCGAAGCCGCCTCCACTGCCATTGAAATGGTAAATTTAATCGAGCAGATTTAAAAATAAAGTGTGTAAGAGGGGAGTGTGGAGATATGGATGAAAACGGAAAAACTTTCGTTTTCTACATATCAAAAAACGCTCTACCTATGTCTTGACACAAGTTACTTACCCATGTCGTGATCAGACCCGAGTTGCACCACCCTACTACCTACTGCCTATAAACTATCTTTTCCCTAGGTCGCAAAGCGATCCTGCCTAGTGCCGCAGGCATCTCCCCTAGCCGCCGCAGGTGTGCTGCCTGTGCTGCGAAAGCAGTCACGCCTATCTTCCCAAACAAAAAATCCCCCCGCAAGGGGATTTTTTATTTAGGGAAATAGGTTGTTTGGTAATTGAATTTATCTCCTCGAGCTAAACTTACAGTAAATTCTATGATTTTATCTTCTTTATCATAGCTTAAACGGTTGATTTTTAAACAAGGATCTCCATTTCTTACCTTTAAAGTATCTGCCTGATATTTATTGAGAGAGGATACGGAGAAAATTTCATTGACTCTATAAATCTTTCTTCCATATTTTTTTTCAAATATTTCGTATAGCGGCAGTTCTTCTAATAAAGGTTTTGTGATTTCGGGAAAATCATCGTATTTTATAAAAGTCGTTTCAAACAGCAGAGGCACATCATTGGAAGAACGCAGCCGAACGATACGGATAATCAAGTCCTCGTCTTCCAAACTCATTCTTTCTGCCACTAAACTGTTGACTCTTTCGATGTGATATTCCAAAATATCGGTACGAGGTACTTTTCCCATCTTTTTCGTCTGCTCTGTAAAACTGTAGTAGTCTGACAGATTATGGCGAAGGATGGCCGGATTCTGAACAAAAGTCCCCTTCCCCTGTATCCTTTTTATATAACCGTTTAATTCCAAATCCGCGATGGCGTTTCGAACTGTGGTTCTGCTCACTCCATAATCCTCGCACAACTGTCTTTCCGAAGGAAGCCTGTCGCCTATTTTCATTGATTTTATGTTTTCTCGAAGAGCATTAATCAGTTTATGAGAGAGGGTAGATTTATCTTTCAAGAGTCTCCGTCCATGGTGTTGCTGTATCTTTAATCACTTTGTTTAGATCCTCGATATTTTGAACCCCTGTCTCTTTCAACCAAACATTCCCCTGTTCTGCATTCTCGATAAACACCGGAACGCCGCCTTTCCACGTAGCTCTTCCGCAGAGAACTCCGTTAAATTTGGAGCCTGCTTCTTTTGCAAAATACAAAGTGTCTTGGAAAAGTTCAGTGCTCACTCCTCCGCTTAAGAAAATAAATGGCATGTTTGCGATGTCAGACTGTTCTTTAAAGAATTTCTTCGCTTCTTCTTTTGTATAAACAGCCTCTTCTCCATAGCCTTCTACAAACATCATGTTTACAGGTGTTTCTAGTTTTAACACATCTACATGATACTGAGGTTTCACAAACTCTTTCACTGCTTGGTTTACTTTAAAAGGTCTTACTTTTGCGTATTCTTTTGATTTCATATCATCCATGTTTTTGTCATAGCTGATAATTTCCAAAAAGAATGGAATGTCTTCCCCGACGCATTCGCTTCCTACTCTTTCCACAAAAGCTTTTTTTGGAGTATTGTTTTCTTCTGTATCGTCAACATCATAATATAGAAGAATCTTGACCGCGTCGGCTCCCAGGTCTTTTAATCGTTTCACACTCCAGCCTACAAGATATTCCGGTTGGCGGAATTCATCGCGAAAACCTGTAATCTCGTATGCCATAATCAGCCCGCAGTTTTCATCCCGAGCCTTGACTGCTTTTTTCCCATACAAAGGATCTAAAAGAATGGAAGAAGAATAAGGAGTCAGCTCTTTTGCAACAGCAGTTTTAAAGTCTTCAATTTTCTTTGTTCTTTCCTCGTCGCTGAAGCCTGTTACCATTTTTTCCATAGAACCTCTTTGGTCAATGGCAAGGGCTGCAATTACACCATCTTTGTTGGATAATTTTTCTAAGCATGCTTTTTTGTTTTCTGAATATCTCATATGATTTCCTCTACTTTTATTTTCTCTTTCATATCCTCTAAGTGATTTATATTAATATACCCGATTTCTTTTTCTAAAGCATTCAAAACACCCAAACTCATAGCGAGTTTAAAGGTCTCTTTTATCTCTAGCTGATGGCTGATGCCATAAGCAAGCCCTGCTATGGTGGAGTCGCCGCTTCCTACAGAATTTACAGCTTCGATAACCGGAACAGTCATACGGTATAAGGAGTCTTTGTATTTTGCGACAGCCCCCTCTTTTCCCAAAGAGACCATCACTAGCGGGATATCTTTAAACAAATCCCCTTTTAGAATTTCTTCTATCTTCAGCTCCTCTTTCTCTAAACCGGTAAGCTCCATAATTTCGTCAAGATTAGGTTTGATTGCATAGGGCTTGATCGCCGATTCAAACACAATTTTACGAAGATTCTCTCCAGAAGTATCTACGATAAGCTTTTTATCTTTCGTAATGTCCAGAACCTTTTCCATAAAAGAGTAATCCAGCCCTAAAGGCAGAGATCCGCTGATACAAAAAGTATCTGCTTTTTCTGCTAAGTCTTTTAAAAGGTCTAGAAACTCCTGTTCTTCTTCGGTGCTTATAGTCGGTCCCGCTTCTCTGATTTCTGTAGAGGTATCTTTATGCTGAATCGCAAGAGAGGTTCTTGTTTCTCCTGCTATTTTTATAAAGCGGGATTTGATATTTCTTTCCTTCAAACCTTCCTCTATAAATTCGCCGCTTTTTCCCCCTGCAAAACCTGTTGCCAATAAATCTCCGCCTATAATCTTTAGAACCTTCGAAACATTGAGTCCTTTTCCGCCTGCTGTTTTATTGTAATCATAGCATCTGTTGACTGCATCTAGCTGAAACTCTTCCATATAATAAGATACATCTATGGAAGGATTTGGAGTAATTGTAATAATCATAGGGAATGTATTGTAACTCCTTTCACTACACGATTCACAGTACCTGTCTTAGAAGGGGTATCTGGAGTGTTGCCTACGCGAATACTTGTGATCAGTGAAATCATCTGAGCAATCATCACATAAGGAAAAGCCAGATAAATATCTTCTAAGCCCTTGTCTTCCAGTTCAAACTTCTCCCATTCTCCTTCTATTTTCCCTTGTGAAAGAGACAAATTCTTCTTGCTGATTCCGTCTAGATGGACTTCTTCCAACATATCCAGATCATACTGTCTTGTATAAGGATCCGAAGAGACTAAGGACACGATTAAAGTGTTTTCGTTGACAAAAGATTTTGGACCGTGTCGAAATCCCATGCTGCTTTCATTACAGGTTACTACAAGACCTGCTGTCAGTTCCAATATTTTTAATCGGCATTCGTTTGTTAACTTATATAAAGAACCAGAGCCTAAATAAACAATCCGGTCAAAATCGAAATCCGTTAGTTTTGTAATCTCTTGTTCTCTTTCGATAATTTCATTTCCTAAAGCAATGATTTTTTCCACCGCTTTTTCTTTTTCTTCCAAAGAGTCTTTTCCAAACACAAAGATTGCAGACAAAAGCATACAAGTAAAGGAACTTGTCATCGCAAATCCTTTATCGTTGGATTTTTCCGGCATATTCAGCACATAAGAATTTTCTTCTTTTGAAAGATTTACAGCAAGTTTTCCTTCTTTCGCACAGGTAATGGCAAGATTATAGAAATCTTTTACCAGTTGTTCTCCCAATTCCACCGCAGCCAGACTTTCTGGACTGTTTCCGCTTCTTGCAAAAGAAACCAGCAATGTCGGTCTGTCTTCTTTAAAGTAAAGCTTCGGACAAGATACCAGATCCGTCGTCCCTATAGACTCGAAGGTCATCTCTTCTCCGTCTTCTAAATAATCTCTTACCGTATTTCCCACATACTCGGAGGTACCGGCTCCTGTAAAAATAACTCGTAACGCTTTTCCTTTTGTATCTATACTCTGAATAAACTTTTCAATTTCTTCTTTATGATTTTTATAAATTTCTAGAGTTTCTTCCCACAGCTTAGGCTGCTGGATGATCTCCTGGAGTGTAATGTCGCTTCCTGATCCGCCGTTTCCTTTGTCGTCAATATTCAGCATTTTTATCACCTCTATTTAACCTTTCCTTAGAATGGTAACTACCAGTTAAAGTATATCCTTTTCCTGCAGACATGTCAATGTATAAAAACATTGAACTTATAAGATTATATTACTTCTTTTTCTTACAATTATTACAATAATATTAAAATATACCAAAAAATATGTTGACGTTTTCCTAAAAAGGTATTATTATATTTGTAATAGGTAACTACCATTTAGTCAGGGGGTCATGATGAAAGAAAGTATATTAGCTGCATCCATTGTAATTCTAGCTTTTATTGCAATCGGATTTATCATTCTCCAAATTGTAAATGCTAAAAATCTTAAAAAAAGCAAGGAGTATTATTCGAATCTCCATACTTCTTTAAAACCGGGAGCAGAAGTCATGCTTACGGGAGGAATTTACGGAACACTTACAAGGGTCAGAGAAGATTATGTAATGGTTGAAATCGCTAAAAATACCGAGATCAAGGTCAGCCGCTACAGTATTAAAGAAATTATATAGGGAGGGTATTATGCCAAATATTTTATTAACAAGAATCGACAACCGTTTGATTCACGGACAAGTGGCAACACAGTGGAACAACTACGTAGGAAGCAACCTTATCCTTGTAGCAAACGACAAAGTTGCTGCAGACAAAATGAGACAAGGTTTAATGGATATGGCTGCACCAAACGGTGTAGATACAAGATATTTTACTTTAGAAAAAACAATCAATGTTATTCACAAAGCAGCAGATCGTCAAAAGATCTTTATCATCTGTGAAACACCGCAAGATGTTTTGACACTGGTTGAAGGAGGGGTGCCTATTAAAAAAGTGAATATCGGAAACATGCATATGTCAGAAGGAAAGAGACAAGTAGTTGGCGTAGTCAGCGTGGACGATGCGGATGTAGAAGCTTTTAGAAAACTTCGCGAGTTAGGCGTAGAGCTTGAAATCCAAAAAGTTCCAGGCGAACCCAAAGAAAATATTGAGAAATTATTTCAATAGTTTCATAAAATAAGGAGTAGAAATTATGGATTATAGTATTATTCAAATCGCATTAGTCTTTATCGTAACCTTTATAGCCGCGATTGATCAATTCAGTTTCTTAGAATCACTCTATCAGCCCATCGTAATGGGCCCAGCTATCGGAGCGATTTTAGGCGATGTGCAGACTGGATTAATCGTAGGGGCAACCTATCAGTTAATGACCATTGGAAACATGCCAGTCGGCGGAGCACAGCCTCCTAACGCTGTAATCGGCGGAATCATGGCAACAGTATTTGCAGTAACAGCAGGACTTCCTCCAACAGCAGCAGTAGCTGCAGCAATCCCATTCGCATTATTAGGTCAGTACGGTGTTACATTGCTGTTTACCGCAATGAGCCCGGTAATGACAAAAGCAGACGACTATGCTCATTCTGCGGATCCGGCAGGAATCAGAAAAATCAATTATTTTGCAATGGCCGTATTAGGATTAATCTTCGGCGTTGTCGTTTTAATGTTCTTCTTCGCAGGAGCAGCATTTGGAGAACAATTAGTGGCAGCCATTCCTCAATGGATTATGGATGGTTTATCTGCAGCCGGCGGTATGATGAAATTTGTCGGATTTGCAATTCTATTAAAAGTTATGATGTCAAGAAATCTTTGGGGTTTCTATTTTGCAGGATTTGCAGGAGCGATTATTATCTCTGCGAATGAAAAACTTTCAGGACCAGCACTTCTATTAATCGCATTAATCGGTTTTGCAATTGCATTTTGGGATTACCAAATCCAAACAAAATTCAAAACTGCTCAAGTTACACAAAATGTAGAAGGAGAAGAAGATGGAATATAATATACCTACAAACTACAAGGACACTACACCTAGTGCTCCTTTAGATAAAAAGACATTAAACAAAATGGTATGGAGATCTTTATTTTTACAAGCTTCTTTTAACTACGAAAGAATGCAGGCCGGCGGATGGCTATACGGTATCCTTCCTGGTCTTCAAAAAATCCATACAGACAAAGACGACTTAGCAGCTTCAATGAGCCACAACTTAGAGTTTTTTAATACGCATCCATTCTTGGTTACTTTCGTAATGGGTATTATATTATCTCTTGAGCAAAGCAAAGCAGATATTCAAACAATCCGTTCAGTAAGAGTTGCTGCCATGGGACCTCTAGGGGGAATCGGAGATGCATTATTCTGGTTTACATTAGTTCCTATCGTAGCCGGTATGACTTCCAATATGGCCCTTCAAGGACAGATCGCAGCACCATTTATCTTCCTAATCGTGTTCAATATTGCACAGTTTGCAGTACGTTACGGATTGATGCACTGGTCTTATAAAATGGGAACGAACGCTATTGGAATTCTTACAGCAAATGCCAAAGAATTTACAAGAGCCGCTTCTATCCTTGGTGTAATCGTAGTCGGCGCTTTGACTTGTATCTACGGAACAACAACTACAAAACTAGAAATTCCTAACGGTGTTACAAACGAGCCTGTGGAAGTTGTAACTGTAGTTCCAAACGAAGCACTTCCAAACTATGAACAATTCCTATATGCACCAGACGAAACTACAAATCAAATTCCAGCAAATGTAGAGGACCGAACTTTGCTAGAAGGCGCTGAAGTCGCTGATTTAGGAAATGGAAACTCTCAAATTACATTTAACAGAAACCAAGAAGTTCCGGTAACGATTAAAGTACAAGAAATACTAGACGGAATTATTCCTAATATGATCCCTCTAGCAATTACATTATTGTTATACGGACTATTCACAAAAAGAAAATGGACTCCTCTTAAAGGAATCGCTTTAATCTTAGTGATCGGCCTAGTAGGAGCATTCTTCGGAGTATTCTAATATGGAAAATAAAAATGCAGTAATCGTTAGCGCACATGGTAATTTCGCCGACGGAATCGCTTCTGCGGTAAAACTTATCGCAGGACCGATGGAAAATCTTCGATTGGTAAACTTTCCAGAAGGATCCAATTTTGAAGAAATCGACGGTAAACTAAAAGAAAGCTATGATCAGCTAAAAGACTATAAAAATGTTTTAATTATAACCGACCTTATGGGAGGAACTCCTTTCAACCGGTCTGTACTCGCCCTTGGGGAAAAAGAAAATGTAAGAGTCCTTTCCGGACTTAACTTTGCTTCTCTATTCCAAGCCCTTACAAGCGATACAGAAGATATCGACGCTTTAGCAGATGAAGTAATCGAAATCGGGCGGGAAGGTATTGGAAAATACGAAGTCATTTCAAAAGAACAGCATGACGACGACGGTATTTAGGGTATAAACAAAATAGAACTTAAGGACAACTGTCCTAAGAAAAATCCTATGGACAAAAAGTTCATAGGATTTTTTAATGAATAAGAAAGGATCATTATGATATATAAAGTCAAAGAACTCGTATTGAAGGATAAAATCCTTGAAAATGTATTTATAGAAGTAAACAATGGAAAATTCGGAAAGATATTGAAAGATTACGATGGAGACTATGAAGACTATTCGAAATACACCATGGCTCCAGGCTATGTAGACACCCATATCCACGGTTATGGCGGCCATGACGTCATGGACTTGGACGGTGAAGGATTTCTTAAAATCTGCGAAGGAATCGTAGAAAACGGCGTTACTTCCTTTTTAGCAACCACCCTCACCTCCTCTACAGAAAATCTCGACAAAGCCTGCGAAATCGTAGGAGAACATTACGAGAAATCAAAAGGTGCAAAAGTAAAAGGAATCTTTCTAGAAGGACCTTTTTTTACCGAAAAACACAAAGGCGCTCAAAACCCAAAATATTTCTGCGACCCGGATATTGAAAAACTTAAAAAATGGAAAGAATTATCCAAAGGTCTGGTCAATAAAATCGCCATCGCACCGGAAAGAGACGGAAGTGTAGAATTTATAAAAGAAGCTAAAAAACTAGGGGTTCATGTTGCCTTAGGACACAGCGACGCTACCTATGAAGAAGCCTACGACGCTGTTATGGCAGGAGCAGATATCTTCGTCCACATCTACAACGGTATGAGCGGCCTTCACCACAGAAAACCAGGCATGGTAGGAGCAGCCCTTACTACAGAAGACACTACAGCAGAAGTAATCGCAGACGGCCATCATGTCCATCCCGCAGCGATCAAAGTCGTACTCAATGCAAAAAACTACGATCACACCGCCCTTATCACCGACTGTATGATGGCAGGAGGCCTTAGCGAAGGAGATTATGTACTAGGAGAATTCGATGTAAAAGTGGCGGAAGGTACCGCCCGACTTAAAAGCGATGGAAGCCTTGCAGGAAGTATCTTAAAACTCGACGGCGGCGTACGAAATGTTTATAACTGGAAACTGGCATCAAAATTCGAAGCTATCCAAATGGCCAGCCAAATCTCGGCAAAATCCGTAGGAATCGACGACAGCTGCGGTATTATCGAAGAAGGACGAGATGCCGATTTTAATATTCTGGATGATGAATTAAATATTATCGCAACCTTCATCGACGGCGAGAAAATGAATTAATAAAAACCCCTGCATTTTTGCGGGGGTTTTGTTCTTAAAAGAGTCTTAGAGCCTAAGGAAAGAGTGAGGAGTCTTAGAGTGGTAGAGTGAAGATAAGGTATTTAAAAAATTTAATAACCTTACGAATCTCCATACCTTTATGATAAACACAGTTATGAATAGCCTTTTACGAGATTTTAATTCTGTATAAAATATTTTTCATTACAATCCTTTGAGTGGATTCCTAAAAGGAACAAATAATTTTTTTAAGATTCTAATATATTACTTTTGCTTTTCCCTATTGGGTATACTTATGATAATAAATATACTAGGAGAGTGTTATTATGAAAAAGAATAGAAGTAAATTTTGGAAAGTGCTCGTTTTGATCATAATCGGAATTCTCGGAGGGGTGGGGGGTGAAATAAAAAAGTTTGATAAAAACGTCCAGGATAAGTAAACTTAAAATAATTAGTAGATAAATAAGCTCCAAATTTTACAAATAATCATTTTGCATATCTGATTTTCGAAACAATTTTATTACTATAAAAAACTTTAAAGGAGAATCTTATGGATTAAGGAGGACTTATGAAGACATTTAAGGTAGAATACGAAATAATAGATAGAAAACTTCAAAAAATCTTTACAAAAGGCGGAGATCCGACAGGATATTCTGGAGAACTGAAACAAGGACCCTTAGGAAAGAAACGTCTCAAGATTACCAATGAAAGAAATGAAGAAGTCGGAGAAATCACAGAGAAAAAATACCGCTTTGGATTATATGATCTGGTTCAGTTTGTCATCACTGCAGGCGGCGAAAAAATCACCCTGGCTAAAGAGATGAAAGAATTAAAAAGCTATTATGTAATCGAACCGGATAGTATCTCTTTAAAAGGAGACTGGATGGGATCTGATTTTGAAATTCAAAAAGATCAGGAAACCATAGCTCGGGTAGAAAACAAGAAAGATTCCTTTTTCATTGAAATTATAAAAGAAAACTACGAAACTCTTTCCCTATCCATACTCTTTGGTATCATTTGGGTTTTCTATTACGAAAGACTTCTCTAAAAACAACCAAAACCCTTATTAAAAAAAGACCTTCTCTTCTGAGACAGGTCTTCTTTTCTTTTTGAGAAAAATATTCTATAAAAAGTGTGTGGCAGCTTAAGAAAAAAGCAGCCTGCTTCTTCTCAAATGCAGAAAATAAATGCTCCTATTATTTTCGTCAACAACTCCCCTCTTCCCTCTTTCACATTCCACACTTTTTCTTTTTTATCCTCTTCTCTCTTTTCTTACCATAACAAGTGCCAACAAAAAGGCAACTACTCCGAAAATTGTAATCATCACGAAAGTAGAATTGAAGTTGCCGGATAAATCCTGCAGCAGTCCGGATAGGTAAGGTCCCATAAAGGCCGCCACGATTAGATTTGAACTTATTATTCCAAAGTTTACAGAGTAGTGGGCTTTTCCCCATCTTGTTCTCGCTACTGCAGAAGCAAGTGCTGGAAAACCGCCATAACCTACTCCGATAATCGGAAGACCAAGCCATAATAAAAGAGCATTTCCAGTCATAGCTGTAAGGATTAACAAAACTCCGCCGATAATAAAGAGAATGGCATTATAAATCAAAGCAACACTTGTGCCGAATTTATCAAAAATCATACCGATAACGACTCTTCCGCCCCCATTGAATATAGAAACAATCAGTCCTACTGCAGCAGAAGCGCCAAAATGAGTAGCTATAGGAACTGCGGAGTTGATCACCATCAGTCCTCCAGAAGCACAAAAGGTTCCAAATATAATAAACAGCCAAAAATAGCTTGTCCGAAGCATCTGTCCCGTAGTGAAGGAATGATCTTCTTCTGTGGATCCTTTCTTTCCTACGGATAATGCCGCCATTTCTTCTTCCGTTGGGTTTCGTAACACGAAACTCACTAATGTACAGACGATTAAAAAAGCAATTCCTAAATAAAATAAAGTCCATAAAAAACCTAAATAATCAAACATCGCATCGGCTATAGAACCTAAGATCAGTCCTCCAAAGCCGAATCCCATTAAAAGAATTCCTCCTGCAAGTCCTGGCTTTTCAGGAAACCAAGCACCAACAGCATTTAGAATTGCAATATAACCTGTTCCTACGCCGAATCCGCAGAATCCGCCATAAAATATGTATAATCTCACTAAACTGCTTTGTGGATCATGTAGATACAAAGAATAAGCCACCGCAATAAATCCGATACAAATTAATATCCCGGATAATAACAAAATCCATCTCGGCTTCATCTTCTCTAAAAGTTTTCCGCAAACAATAATTCCTAAGCAGAACATTATCATCGAAACAGTAAAGGTCAAAGAAATATCCGCCATCGACCACATCGGGAAGCTTTCAAGCAAAGGCTCCCTAAAAATAGACCAAGCATAAATAAGTCCTAATAATAACATCGTTAATGTTCCCAGTATCAGCTGTTTCCATCTTGTTTTCATAATACCCTCCTTCAATATGTATTGATTATAACATGGAGAATCGCTTTAGTACATAAAATGGATAAACTAGTTATAGTGAGTTTTCATCCGCTTTGATACAATAAGATACAAGTGAAATTGAAAACATAACACAAAAATGGAGAATACATTAATGAATCCTGAAAATCATAAAACTTCTAAAAAATACTATGAAATCAATGTTCCTTATCTTTTCGGAAATTCTTTAGCTATTTATCCGGAATTAAAAAAAGACTTCGCTCCTTCTCTTATGACGGATTTCACTTCTTCCATCGATAAGAACACCTGCGAGGTCGCTGCTTCTTTAAATCTCCTTCGCTATTACGAAGAAAGAAGAGGAGTAAGAGGAATATTAATGGAACCGCTGGATCAGACTTTCTATCAGCTGGACACCGCCATTGGGAGACTTCCTATTATCGGCGGGCAAATCGGACTGGGTGCAATGATCGGCATCCTGAAATATCTTAAAAAAGAGAAAAATCCTCTTCCAAAAAGCAAAAAAATAATATGGCCGGCAACTTTTGGCTGGGTAAAAAGAAATATCGAAAAGGGAGACCCAGTGATCATCGGACTATTTAATCATAAAACATACCACCATCACGCAGTCCTGGTTCTCGGAGTCGGCGAAAACAAAAAAGGCCGCTACTACCGCATCGCAGACGGATGGAATAGTACCGGCCGAACCCTCGACAAGTTCATCCCAGTAAGAGAAGTATTAGCCGACGGAGTTGTTTTATCTTTTAAAGAATAGAGTGAGTCTGAAAAGAAAGAGTGGAGTTAAAGAAGGAAAGTGGAAGAACATCACTTTCCTTTTGTTTGTCAAAATATATTTTGGAAACTTATAAAAGAAAATGAGGCGGATCATTTCTAGACAAGAATGTAAAAATATCGTTCTTAGGAAATGAGCGGCATGATCTGCTGACCTGCATTCAAATCAAAATACCTGATTTGAGCTAGGGCTTCGGTGAGAGGGTTGAAGAAAAATGATCCCTTTCATTTTTCCTCATCAACTCCCCTCTCCCCTCTTTCACACTTTCACACTATTTTTAAGCTCTTCCTCAAGCCAGGAAAAAGCCAAGTCCATCCATTTTCCTACTCTTTCCGGATAGTCCCTGCCGTAGTTTGCGAGATCGTCTCCTGTGGAAAGACCGTGGTTTCCATTATGGAAGAGGTGAAACTCGATATCGATTCCTTTTTCTGCCGCCTTTTTTACATATTCTACTGTATCGGAAGCAGGGATAAGTTTGTCTTCTAATGTTGTAAACAGAAATGTTTTCGGCATCTTTTGATCTAGAAGTGCAATAGGATCTCTTCTTGTTTCGTATGTTGTAAACATTTCTCCGACTTTTCCTTCTGCATCCACCACATCTTTTGTACGTTCATAGAGGGCTTTAAGATTTGCTACAGGGTAAGCGGCGATTATCTTTGAAACTGCCAGCTGTTCTTCTGTCTTTGCGCTTATTTCCTGAAACTCTTCTCTAAAAAAGCTCGATCCATAGGTTAAAGCAAGATGTCCTCCTGCACTAAATCCTGCAAGTGTAATATTTTCGGTATCTACTAAAAAATCATCTGCATTTTCTTTGATATAGCTGACCGCTTCTGAAACTTCCAGCAAAGGTGTAGGATACTCTGACTCTTTTCCGCAGGAATACTCTAGGATAAAGGCTTGATATCCCTTTTGAACAAAGCTTACTGCCACAGGATCTGCTTCTCTTTGAGAACAGTACATATAGTATCCTCCAGGCAGAATAAGTACAGCCGGTCTTTTTTCAGGAGTCCAAGCTTTTGTCTGGATTCCTTGAGGTTCAAACAGATACCCTCTTAGTCTTATGCTTTTATTTTCTGAAAGATATTTTTCAACAATTCTCATTCCTATTCTTCCTCTCTGCGTTCTATCATCCACTGATATAAATCTTCTAGTACTTGTTCTTTATCTCGGTCATGAAGGAGCTCATGGCGGTTGTTCGGATATAATTTCAGGCTAACATCTGTATAACCTTTTTGAATATATTTTTGATAAGTAATTTTGGGACATTTCCCAAATTCTCCTACAGGATCCTCTTCTCCGCTTACAATAAAGAGAGGAATTGCAAGATTTGCCTCTTCTTTTTTTAAGGGATCCATCCGTTCCATGGCCTCCAGTAAAAAGTGATAGCCGTTGGCTGTAAAGTCAAACTGGACGAGAGGATCTTCTGCGAAGTGCTGAACCTCTTCTTCTATAGAAGAAATCCAGTCGAAGGGAGTATGATGTCTGGCGAGTTTTCGATTGAAATTAAGAATGATCGATTTTAAAACAGGGCTTCTATATTCTTCCCCGATATACTTTCTCGTAAGGGAAGTGTATGCGATGCCTGCTTTTAATAAAGGTTTTGCCACTTCCGTCGTTCCCATAAGAATAGCTCCATTTAGTTTTTCCTTCGGATACTCCAAAAGAAATTCCCGAAGAAGAAAAGACCCCATGCTGTGGCCTAGAATAAAATAGGGCAGATCTCCTTCTTTCTTTCCTAAAAGAAAGGTTCGATAAAGATCTTCCACAAGATATTTGTTTCCATCCGGAAGACCAAAATACCCTGTATCCCCTTTGGATAATGTACTTCTTCCATGTCCTAGATGATCGTTGCCCAGTACGGTAAATCCTCTCTCGACAAAAAACTCCGCCATTTCCTGATAGCGGAGTGCATGCTCCTTCATTCCATGAGAAAACTGAAGAATCCCAACCGGATTCTCCGCTCTCCAGATATATACCTTTATCCTTCTCTTTCCTTCAGAAGAAAGAAAATACATCTCTTCTCTTTTAATCATCTCGTCTCCGTTGTTGGAGATAGGGGTTAGGGAATAGGCAATAGGCTGTAGGGATGGATAACTTTTTTTAAGCCAAAGGCTTAAAAAAGTTTACTTCCTATAACCTACGTCCTGTCTTTTTCCTTTATCATTGAAAAAGAAAAGTGAAGTCTTTACGCTTTTCTACCTCAACTCCCCTCTCCCCTCTCTCACACTACACACTTTTTTTAAACGTTCTCTTTAATAAAGATATTCGGCGTTGTATAGTACTTTCTTGCTCCGGAAATCAGATTGTCTTGTCCGATTCTTGTGTATGGGGCAACAAACTGTTCATTATAGATAAACATCCCTACTACAGCACCGAATTCATTCAGTTGAAGTTTTCCTTCTT
>DGYFR06203__coassemble_1762_pt1 | contig 25860 bp, 22 predicted proteins | sample DGYFR06203__metabat2_low_PE_001 | metagenome-assembled genome bin DGYFR06203 | reverse complement strand
ATAAGAATCAGGACGTATTGAATTGATTTCTTCATTTTTTTCATCGAGATAAGTACTCACAATAACAATAGCCCCCTTTAATGGTTGTTAATCCTCTTAATGATAACATAGACAACAAGGGCTTTCAAAGATTTTGTCATCTTTTCTGCCCTAAAATTCATTTAATAACTTCCGATCCTATTCAGGTTTTTTCGGCGGGCGCGGACCATAAAACTGATAATAGTCTACCTTTATCCGCCCATTATATAATTTCCGCTTTCGATCTGCTCTCTTTCCATACAATTTTTCAAATCTTTCGTAGCTTGTAAGAAGATATACAGACCAAGTTTCGAAATCCTTCATCTTTCTGCCGAAATCCAAGTACAATTCTTCTATTTCTCCCAACTCTCCCATTCTTTCTCCATAAGGAGGATTGGTAACAACAACTCCGTAGTTGTCTTCCAGATCAACATCGCGCATATCTTTCATAAAAACTTGAATGTCGTCTTTGACACCCATATTTTCTGCATTATCTCTAGCCCGAAGAATCGACCTTTTATCGATATCCGAACCAAGCAAATGAAGTTTTACAGAATGATCGATACGGTTTAGCGCCTCTCTTCTTTCTTTTTTAAAAACATCCTCCCCTATAGCAGGCCAATACTGGGCATCAAACTCTCTGTCGATCCCCGGTGCGATGTTTCTCCCGATCATAGCCGCTTCAATCAAAATCGTTCCCGAACCGCAGAAAGGATCGTAAAGAGTTCTGGAAGGATTCCAATAAGAAAGCTCTATCATTGCTGCCGCTAATGTTTCTTTTAACGGGGCATCTCCTGCACGATCTCGATAACCTCGTTTATGTAAAGCATCCCCTGAAGTATCCACTGTAATCGTAGCAACATCTTTTAACATCGAAATTTCAATGCGGTACCTCGGCCCTTCTTCTTCAAACCAATCTCTGTCAAAGCTTAGCTTCATTTTTTCCACAATAGCTTTTTTTACAATCCTTTGACAGTCTGAGATACTAAAAAGTTTCGACTGATGGCTTCTGCCGTCTACTGGAAAAAATGCATCTTCCGTTAAAAGCTCTCCCCATGGCAGAGCTTTCGTTTTTTCGAAAAGTTCATCAAAAGTGAAAGCTTCAAATTCTCCGAATTTTAATAAAACACGTTCTGCGCAGCGAAGATTAATATTGAGCTTCGCAGCATCCTCCAACGGAGCTTTTACCTCAACTTTTCCGTCTTTTACATTGATATCTTCATATCCTAATTTTATAAGCTCTCGTTTCACGATCGCCTCTAAGCCTAATACTGTTGTTGCAATAAATACTGCTTCCATGCTGCACCTCTTCTCTTGTACTTATTATATCAAAATATCTCATCACAAAATCAATTATCCCGCTAATTTATAAAAATTCCGCAATCTTATCCCATAAAAACCGGTCTTGATCATGTCCTTCTTCTCCGCAGTCTATAATTTCTGTGCGGCCTTGGACAATATCCCCTATAGCTCCCGGCAGGTAGTCTGCTATTTTATCCGGGATAATGTGAGCATAGATTTCTACCACGAGAGAAGTATCGGAAATCTTCAACTCTTTTTTCTGTTTGTGCCGAAAGTACCTTTTAATTTCTTGGACAATTTTAAGCGCATTGTCATCCTTCTCTTTTATAAATTTTTGAAAAACATCGTCGTTAACAATATGAATCGAATGTTCTTTTGTCCAATACTCTATTCCCTCTTTGTTTTTCACCCGCTCATTTGTCTTTTGAAATAAATTATCCATTGTCATCTTTTTCTCCTTATAAATCCCTTCCCTCTATTATAACGAAACCCGCCATTGTTTTGGGTTTTATTTTATGATAGTCTTTCCTTAATATTTGAGGGAGGATAATCATGGATATTTTATATTTAGACACTCTATCAGGAATTAGCGGAAATATGTTCCTAGGCGCTTTGATCGATCTAGGATTTGATATTAATGTCCTAAAAAAAGAACTTGCGAAACTTCCTTTGGAAGGATATACAATCGAAATCGCTCCTGCCGTAAAAAAAGGAATCTCCTGTACTTTTTTAGATGTAAATATTGACTGGGAATATTTTTCTCCGAAGAAAAGAACAGAGCAGACTTTTCCGAAGGACATTTTCCGTGTCCTAATGGAATCGGAATTATCTCCTTTCGTAAAGCAAAATTCCATAGAGGCCTTCGAAAAAAACATCGCCGCTAAAACAAAAATATTCAATACATCGAAAGACAAGATCCATTTTAATTCTGTCGAATTAATCGATACCTATATCGACATCGTCGGCGCCTGCACCGCTGTAGAAAGCCTTTCTCCTAAAAAAATACAAGCATCTGCTGTACATGTTGGAACAGGCCACTTTAAAAGCCGCCATGGTACAAGAATCATCCCGGATCCTGTTGTTTTAGAAATTTTCAAAAGCCGAAACATCCCCATCCATTCTACCGACATCCGAGGCCAGCTTGTAACAATTACAGGAGCCTGCATTTTAGCTCAGCTGGTAGACGAGTTTTGCCCCATGAATTTCGAAGTGAAAAATATCGGCTACGGATGCGGCAGTTCCGATTTTGCTATACCAAATGTTCTTCGGGTCATCGAAGGAACCCAACTCCAATCGAAAAACAAGTTTGTATGTGAGGGAAAAGATAGGGAAAGATAGGAAGTAGGTTATAGGTTTTAGTGAGAAGGAAGGGGGGATTGCTGATGGAGCCAGGCAGGATGCCTTCGGCACCTAGGCTTTAGGCGGCACACCTGCGGCGGCCAGGGAATAGGAAAAGATAGGGAATAGGTTATAGGTTTTAGGGAGTAGGGATGGTGGAAAATGCAGAGCATTTTCTTCATATAAAAAAGGTGTCGTTAGACGTTCTTCTGCTTCTACGCATTAAAAAAAGAGTGTTAGAGTATTAGAAAATCAGAAACCCACCGCTTTTTTTGTAAATGCGTATATAGATATTTAAGGAAGTTGACACTTTTTAGGAGAATGCTTTCTTGATTTATTTAGAAATATTTTTTTCTATAAATAATTCGAACTGTCTTTTTAGATATCTTCTCATAAATAAACCATCTTCGTTATATAATAAACCTCTAGAACTAAGCTTATACTACTAAAGAAACACGCCCCATGTTTCTTCTACAACTCCCCTCTCCCCTCTTTCACACTTCACACTTTCTTTGATCTCTTTCTTTTATCTGCACTAGCCACCATCACGATCTTTCGATATAATAAATTTATTATGATTTTTTAGGAGGGGAAATATTGGATAATTTTTTAGTATCGCTTGCCATGATTTGTTATATGGCAATCATTATCGGTATAGGACTTTATTATGCGAAGAAGTCTAATGAAAGTACGGATAATTATTTTTTAGGGGGTCGGTCTTTAGGTCCTTATGTAACAGCCATGAGTGCAGAAGCATCGGATATGAGCGGATGGATCTTAATGGGTCTTCCTGGAGTTGCTTATTTTACAGGTATTACAGACGCCTTTTGGACAGCCCTAGGACTTGGTGTGGGAACCTACATAAACTGGCTTATTGTAGCTAAACGACTTCGTGTCTATTCCCATGTTGCGGGAAACAGTATAACCGTTCCAGACTTTTTCTCTAACCGTTTCCGAGAAGAAAACAAAACAATCATGGGAATTGCAGCATTATTTATTCTAATTTTCTTTACAGTCTATGCATCCAGCTGTTTCGTAACAGTAGGGAAACTTTTTAACACTTTATTTGATTTCGACTATACGATTATGATGATTGCAGGGGCTGTATTTGTTATCGTTTATACTTATATCGGAGGATTCTTAGCTGAATCCGTATCCGACTTTATGCAGTCGATCGTAATGTTTATCGCATTAATCGCGGTACTCGGCGTAGGAATTTACGCTGCCGGAGGGCTTAGTCCAGTACTGGAAAATCTAAAACAATTTCCAGGCTTCTTAGAGTTTGTCGGTATTGGAGATCCTGTCCTTGTCGATGGGACTCAGCAAGTCGCAAACAATCTGCCGGTCTTTTCTGCAGAGCCTGCTGATTATGGGATCATCACGATTCTTTCTACATTATCTTGGGGTCTGGGCTATTTCGGCGTGCCTCAAGTACTGCTTCGTTTTATGGCAATACGGGATCCTCAAGAGATTAAGATTTCGAGAAGAACAGCTACAACATGGGTCATTATTTCTTTAGGAGCAGCGGTACTTATCGGTATGACAGGCCGTGCTTTATATCCTACTGAATTATTGACAGCTTCGGCTTCGGAAAGTGTATTTATCTTAATGTCCAGCAGACTAATGCCTCCATTCCTTGCAGGAATTATGATGGCAGGAATTTTGGCTGCTACAATTAGTTCATCGGACTCTTATCTTTTAATCGCTTCTTCTGCTGTAGCGAAGAATCTTTATCAAGGAATCTTCGATAAAAAAGCAGAAGATCATCAGGTTATGAGAATCTCTAAAATCACACTTCTTCTAATTTCCCTTGTAGCTATATTCTTAGCCTTGGATGAAGAGTCTGTGATTTTCCAAATCGTATCCTTTGCCTGGGCAGGATTCGGAGCAACATTCGGTCCTTTAATGCTGTTCTCTTTATTCTGGAGAAATACGACGAAAGAAGGTGCTATCGCAGGTATGGTAAGCGGCGGCGTTATGGTTTTTATCTGGAAGCTGCTGTTAAAACCAATGGGCGGCATACTCAATATCTATGAGCTGCTTCCAGCTTTTCTAATTTCATGCATTTTTATCGTTGTTGTTTCTAAAATGACAAAAACAGATCCTAGAGTTCAAGAGGATTATGATACTGCGATGAAGGAATTAAACAAACTAAATCAATTAAATTAAAAAATGCAGGAGCGTGTGCTCCTGCATTTTTATCTTTTAACTAGATATTAATAGAAACCCGGGAAACGTCTAACGACGCCTTTTTATATGAAGAAAATGCCTTGCATTTTCCACCATCCCTATAACCTACTTCCTATCTTCCCCTGTCTTTCCCTATCTCTCCCTGGCCACCGCAGGTGTGCCGCCTAAAGCCTAGGTGCCGAAGGCATCCTGCCTGGGCCCATCAGCAATCCCGCCTCTTCCCCCTACAACTTCTCTACACTTATATTTCCAGATACAGAACTCATATGAATCGAACGATGTTCTTCGCTCCATTTTTCTTCTATAGATTTCCCATATTTTTTAACATCATCTGATATGCCTTTATCGATACATATTTCTCCGCTCATAGAAGAAGCCTTCACTTTCCCTTCCAGTTCAGCCATCTGCAAACGAATATCGCTGCTTATAGAACGGATTTTAAGTTCTCTGCTTTTCAGCATTCTTACCTGAACCTTTCCTGAAATCGTATTGATATCCATTTCAGCCGTTCTGGAATTTACATCGATGTTTCCGGCTGCTGTTTTAATATAGATTTCCTTTTGATCCCCTCTCACCTTTACATTCGCTAAAGCCGCATCGATAACAGCGGATCTGCCTTTGGATCTTAAGAGGATTTCTCCTTTTCCAGCTCGAAGGGTAATATCATTATTTAACACATCGATGTCTGAATTTCCCGAAAGACTCCAAATATTAATACCCATGTCATTCCCCTCGGGTATCCATATTTCAGCTTTTTTTACATAGGGAGCTTCTGAAGGGTTTAAAAGGTGATTCGGCTCTAAGGAACCAATTTTCAGCAGCGAACCTTTTGTCTGTATCGGAAGATCTCCGCTTTTTTCTGATAAATAATGAATGCTGATAGAATTCTCTTTATGATTTCGAATTTTTATATCATAGCCTTCTGAAGCAATTTCAATTCTATGAACTTGTTCTGGAATATTTCGGCTGTAGTTTTGAAGTTCGTTTCTTTTTTTCTTTTTGCTGAATTTTTCGCCTATCTCATCGAATATTGTGCCAAATATACTAAAATCAAATCGGGCATTCTCTTCAATAATCCCCTCTTCTTTGTACTCTAGAAAAATTTCTTTCGGATCTCCCAGTTCATGGGCAATCTCTTCTTCCTTTTTTCCATCTTCTATTCCTTGCCTAAAATGATCTTCAAAGTCTTTCTTAATTTCTTCATAGACTAAAGGGTCCGCATTTCTAAAATAATAGTCCATCAAATCTAGATACTCTGTTTGCTTCATTCTTCCTTTCCTTTCATAATTCTTTCTACAGACAGAATAAGTTCTTCCCATTCCCGAACGGATTCTTCATAATATTTTTTCCCTTCCTCTGTAATGGAATAATATTTCCTTGGGGGACCGCTGGAGGATTCTCGCAAATAGGTTTTTACTCTTTTTTCCTTCTGAAAACGCCTCAGCATCGGATAAATCGTTCCTTCTGATATATCGATATTTGCTGAAAGCTGGTCGATTATGTCATAACCGTAACTGTCCTCCTGCAGCAGTATGTGCAGAACACACAGCTCTAAAATACCTTTTTTAAATTGAGGATTCATCTTCTACCTCCTTAATATATATAGTATATCATCAAAATAGCTGAAGTCATGAATTTCATTTCCATAAAAACCTTTATATTTACAAGCTTTTCCTTAAATGATAGAATATACTCAATATAGACAAATCCATTAACGCATTAGAAGAAGGAGCCCCATCATGAATTATATTTTCATATCCCCTCATTTCCCTTATATCTTTGAAAACTTTGCTGTTCACTTAAAGGAAAAAGGTGTAAATGTTTTAGGTATAGCAGACGAATCTTATGATAGTCTAAGCCCCCGTTTAAAGAGCAGTTTGACAGAATATTATAAAGTAGATAATCTAGAAAATTACGAAGAAGTTCTTCGCGCCTGCGGATACTTCACCCATAAATACGGAAAGATCGACCGTGTGGAATCCCATAACGAATATTGGCTATCATTAGACGCTCGAATCCGAACCGACTTCAATGTCTTCGGCTATAAAAGCTGCGATATGGATAAAATCCAAAAAAAATCTGGAATGAAAGAAGTATTCCGCTCCTGTGGTATCCCTGTAGCTAAAGGCCGCGTATTTACAAGTTACGATGACGCTTTAAGCCTTATAGCAGAATTAAACTATCCCGTCTGTATTAAGCCAAATGAAGGTGTCGGCGCTTCCGATACTTATAAAATTCGAAACAAAGAAGAACTCGATCATTTCTTCTCTATAAAAGTATCCCATATCGAATACATCATGGAAGAGTTTATCGACGGGGCAATCGTGACTTATGACGGCTTAGCAGACAAAGAGGGAAATATTGTTTTCGACTGCTGTTTGAAATATGACCGCCCTGTTATCGAAATTGCCCATCTAGACACGGATATGTATTACTATGTCCCGAGAGATATTGAAGAAGACTTAAAGGATTATGGATGCCAATGCGTAAAAGCTTTTGATATAAGGGAACGGTTTTTCCATATCGAGTTTTTCAGAAAAAGCGATGATCAAAGCTTGATGGCTTTGGAACTCAACTGCAGACTTCCTGGAGGAAATACTCCAGAAATGTGGAATTACGCCAATGATTTTGACATCTACCGGGAATATGCAAATGTAGTTGTGGACCAGCACTTTAGTTCAACGATAGAGAGACCTTATTTCTGCTGTTATGTAAGCCGAAAATCTTTCAGAAACTACACCTTTACAGAAGAACAAATTAAAGACCGCTACTCTGAGCAGATTATGAGCATAGAGTCCATCCCTGGAATCTTTTCTCAAATCATGGGAGATGTAGGTTTTATTTTAAGAACACCGGAAAGAGCAGAGATGGATCATATCATTTCTGAAATCTGGCAAGAAAATTAAGGAGCAGCTATGAATATTGAACAACATACTTTTTATTCCCACCATCTTCAAAGAGACATGACTTACAAACGCTACGGTCACTGGGGAAAACCTATTATCGTATTTCCTTCCTCCGGCGGAAGTTTTCATGAATTCGAAGATTTCGGCATGATAGATGCCATCTCTTGGTTTATCGACCAAGGTCTCGTACAAGTTTTTACTCCGGACTCTGTAGATAAAGACGCCTTTCTTGCAGACTGGATGGTTCCTCATGATCGTGCCGTTAGACAAAGCGATTATTATCGCTATATTATAAACGAACTTATCAGCTCTATTAAATCCGAATACAACTACGACGGCGGATTTATCGCTACAGGCTGCAGTATGGGAGCGTATCACGCACTAAATATCTTCCTACGCCATCCAGACGCATTTGATACGGTAATCGCTATGAGCGGCGTTTATGATGCTCGTATATTCGTAGGAGATTATGGAAACGACTTTAATATTTACGAACATTCTCCAGTAGACTATATTTGGAATCAAAACGACGGCTGGTTTATCGATCATTATCGAAAAGGAGATATTATTATCGTTACCGGTCAGGGACGCTGGGAAGAAGATACTTTAAAGGATACAGGCAAAATGAAAGAAGCCTTTGAAATGAAAAACATCCCTGCTTGGGTAGATTACTGGGGTTATGATGTGGATCACGACTGGCCATGGTGGAAAATTCAGCTGCCTTATTATCTAGGTGCTTTAAAAGATCAAGGCAAATTATAAAAATAAAAGAAGGATAAAGAAACTTTCTGAGGAAAATTTCTTATCCTTCTTTTTCGAAAGGAAATAGAATGCATACAGGATCAATTACAGACATTGGAAATATATTGGTAGGACATGCAGAAAACGATATCAAGACATCTGGAACCACAACTCTTCTTTTTCCCGAAGGCGCTGCCTGCGGAGTAGACGTAAGAGGATCCGCTCCCGGAACCCGTGAAACAGATCTTCTGCGTTCTGGAAACCTCGTTCAAAAAGTTCATGGAATTTCTTTTTCCGGTGGTTCTGCATTTGGACTTGATTGTGCAACCGGTGTAATGAAATACTTGCGGGAACAGTCTATTGGATTTGATATGGGCATGTGTAAAATTCCCATCGTAACAGCTGCTGTTATTTTTGACCTGGCTGTATTAGACTTTGACCATCTTCCCGATGCCCGGCTGGGATACGAATCAGCCGCTGCTGCTAAGACAATAGATACTTCTCAAGGAAATATAGGTGCCGGAACAGGGGCAACAGTAGGCAAATATCTAGGTTTCGATTCAGCAATGAAAGCCGGTTTAGGACAGGCTTCTATGAAAATAGGCGATCTATGGATCGGAGCTATCGTTGTAACAAACAGCTTCGGCGATATTTATGACGAAAAAAATAATCAGATCGCAGGCGTATACGACCGCAGCTCTATGAAACTGATCCCTACTTTAAAACTTTTAGAAAAATCCCCGCCATCTTCTGCTCCTTCAAATACTACCATCGGAGTCATTGGAACCAATGGCAGTTTTTCAAAAACCGAACTCAATAAGATTGCACAAATGGCCCACGACGGCTATGCTAGAAGTATCCGTCCTGTACATACTATGAACGACGGCGATACGATCTTTGCTGTTTCTACCGGTACTGTAAAAGCCGATCTGAACCAGACAGGGAGTTTAGCCTCTATTGTAATGATGAGAGCTATAGAAAATTCAATATATGCAGCGGAGCCTCTCATGGGCATTCCTGCGTGGAAAGGAATCAATGAAAAAAATGAAAAATAATATTAGACAATTGACAACCATCGGGTTTTTAGGCGGGATTTGTATCGTATTAGGCCTTACGCCCCTCGGACTTATTCCCATCGGCGTAATCAATGCTACAACTATGCATATTCCGGTTCTTTTAGCTGGAATCACCAGCGGCCCCTTTGTTGGAGGAGCCGTAGGACTGATATTTGGACTCTACAGCCTTGCAAACGCCTACATGCGCCCCACAATAACATCCTTTGTTTTCTGGAATCCTTTAGTTTCTGTACTGCCTCGGATCCTTTTAGGCGTTATCGCAGGATATCTTTATCTTTATTTTAAAAAGAGAAAGAAGCCCTTCTCTAAATATATTTCCATTGCAATCTGGGCAATTATGATTCTATTCCTAATCTATCGTCTATGGGACGCTGTTCAAAAGGATGCAGGAATCCTAACAACCATTCTTTTATTAATCGCTTCTGTCATTCTTTTGGTTTGGAATGTAAAACTGAAAGATCAAAATCCAGAAGTGCTGTTTACTACAATGTTTACAAGCCTTGCCCATACGGTAATGGTCCTTGGTTCTATATACCTTTTCTACGGAGCAAGATATATGGAAGCCATCGGACAGCCTGCCGAATCCGCTTTATCCGCACTGACAGCGATCGGAATTACAAACGGCATCCCGGAAATGGTCGTAGCAACAATTATTATCCCGCCGATTGCTGCCGCTTATGAGAAGTGGAAGAAATAGGCGGTCTGCATAGCAGCCCAGGCAGGAAGGCTTCGCGACCTAGCAAATAAAGAAAAACCAGCCTTTCGGCTGGTTTTTGAGTTTTACTACTGTAAAAGAGTTGTAGAGCTTTGCATTTATTTTTATCAGAATTCACTTTCATAATTCTTGAGTAATATATACTGATATTTAAACAGCAAAAAAACTTGCTTTTTCAAACGTAGAAAATAAGCATTCTTCTTATTTTCGTCCACAACTCCCCTCTCCCCTCTTTCATACTTCACACTTTTTTAAATGATTTCTTATTTCAAGAATTTTCATCAATGAATCGATTCACTTCTTCTTGATTTTCGGGAGTTTCTGGAGCCGATACTATTCCCTCTTTTACCACAAGCACCCTGGGTATAAATCCTATACCGTATTGTTCTCTAAATGCTTGAATATTTTCTAGAGTATCTCCCTTTTTTTCATCCAAATAAGTCATTTCAAATTTCTTTTCTTTGTATTTATTTCCTAATAATTTTACAAATTCTACACAATAAGGACATTCTTCTGAACCAATATAAATAATAAAAGAATCCTTGTCTTCGATTCTTTCTTTGATGTCTTCAACAGATTCTTTATTAAAATGATCTACAGTTTTCTGATAATCTGTCTTCCTCCATTCCATAATCAAAAAAACAGCTCCTGCAAGTATCACTGCTAAAGCAAAACTAAGAATGATCTTTTTTCTCATTTTACACCCCCTTGTCCTACCTATATTTATATTTTTATAAGAGAAAAGACAGGTTAAACCTGCCTTTTTTAATCTTCTTTTATTGCTATATTGTCTTTCTCAATCTCTGAATTTGCATGAACTTCTTCTGAGTTGCCAGTATCTTGAAGATCTAAAATCTTCATAAACTGTTCTCCAGTGATCGTTTCTTCTTGGATTAAGAATTTCGAGATCTCATGGAGCTTGTCGATATTGTCTTCTAAAATCTTTTTCGCCTTTTCATGGGCTGACTTAATGATTCCTTCCACTTCATCATCGATTTCAGAAGCCTTTCTTTGAGAAGCCATAGAATTCGTACCGCCGCCCATATACTTGCTTTGGCCGGACTCTAACTGTACCATTCCAAATTCATCGCTCATCCCGTATTGTGTAACCATGGCTCGTGCCATTTTTGTAATCTGTTCGATATCGTTGGAAGCACCTGTGGTTTTCGTTTTGAAAACAACTTCTTCAGCTGCTCTTCCTCCGGTAGTTGTTACAATTTTATTGAAGATTTCTTCTTTGCTCATCAAGAATTTTTCTTCCTGATCTACCTGCATCGTATATCCCAAAGCACCGCTGGTTCTTGGAATAATAGTGATCTTCGTTACTGGAGCAGAATGGGTCTGCATCGCCGCTACCAGTGCATGGCCTACTTCATGATATGCGATCAGTTCTTTTTCTTTCGGAGAAATAACCATACCTTTTTTCTGCTGACCTGCAATAACCACTTCTACCGATTCTTGCAAATCTTCTTGGGATACTTTGTCTCTACCGTTTTTCACAGCTCGAAGTGCTGCTTCATTGATAATATTGGCCAGCTGCGCACCGCTTGCCCCTGCAGTTAAAAGTGCTATATCTCGATAATTAATATCCTCTTCGGTTTTTACTTTTTTCGCATGTACCTTTAGAATTTCTTCTCTGCCTTTAAGATCCGACAATTCTACAGGAACTCTTCGGTCGAAACGGCCTGGTCTTGTTAGTGCAGGATCTAGAATTTCCGGTCTATTCGTTGCAGCTAAAATAACAATACCTTCATTGCCGTCAAAACCGTCCATTTCACTTAAAAGCTGATTTAATGTCTGTTCCCGTTCATCGTTGGAGCTGAATCCGGACACATCTCTTCTTTTTCCAATCGCATCAATTTCATCAATGAATATAATACATGGAGCTTTCTCTTTTGCCTGCTTAAAAAGATCTCTAACCTTAGAAGCTCCCATTCCTACAAACATTTCAACAAATTCCGAACCGGAAATCGAGAAGAATGGAACTTTAGCCTCGCCGGCTACGGCTCTGGCTAAAAGTGTCTTTCCTGTTCCTGGAGGTCCGACTAAAAGAACTCCCTTTGGAAGTACTGCTCCGATTTGAGTATATTTCCCTGGATCATGAAGAAAATTAACAATTTCCAATAGATCCTCTTTTGCTTCTGTTTGTCCTGCTACATCCCCAAAAGTCTTGCTGTTTTCCGTCTCTACATAAATTTTCGCATTGCTCTTTCCAAAATTCATGGAACCGGAACCCATTTTTTTCATCATACTTTTCGACAATAAACTCAACAGCCCGAATATTAATACCATAGGCAGGATAAACTGCAGTAAAAAGGTGATGATCGGAGAAAATTCTCTTGGAACGATTCGTTCAAAAGTAACTCCTTTATCAATTAGCCTTTGCGTTAAAGTATCGTCTTGAACGCGACCGGTTTGATAAATTTGATCTTCAGCTTCTCCTGTTTTGTTAAAGCTTACTACTTTATCATCGATCTGTACTTTTTCAACCTCGCCCTTATCCACCATGGAGATAAACTGATTATAAGGTACTTTTTCAATACTTCTTTCTGCAATATTCGGAAGAAGTATACTTGAAAACAAAGCCCATATTACAATCGTAATAATATAGGTCATTATCCTTGGATTTTTCGGGCCCAAGGGACCCGGTGTTTTTTTTGGATCTTTATTATCGCTCATCTTGTTCCCTTCTAAAAAAACAATCTATTTGTATTCTAGTAAATTATCTAAATGTTTATTTAAACTTCTTAAAGAATCCACAATAGACTTGTATTCGTTATCTGTAATATTCGCATCATAAGGATGATACTTATCATTGATTTGAGTGCGAACTTGATCTAGTACTTTTTCCCCTTTATCGGTCAAGCTGACCTCGACTACCCGCTCATCGTCTTGACTTCTTTCCCGAACTAGATAACCTTCATTTTCCAAGTTTTTACACATATTCGAGATATTTCCTCCAGCTACGCCTAAAGACTGGCCTATCTCTCCAATATTAACTCTTCCCTGCTTGCTGACTTCCATCAGCACTTTCATTTTCATAATGGTTAAGTTGTTATTATCCGAAATCGGAAAAAGAATTGAATCCAGTTTTCTCGATACCTCTCGAATCAATTGTGATGTTTCTGTGTTAATTAATCGTAATGACATTTGTTTTCCCCCAAAATTTTTACCGTCCTATATTATTTTATTAGATATTTGTCAAGAAATTATGTATCTTCCTGAATATCCATAAAATATTTCCGGTTTTACTATTAATACCCATTTTATAGGAGTTAAAAGAGATATTCTCTCTCTTACATAGCTACTCTTCCTATAAATATTTTATTAATACCCTTAATCTTTCTTAATATTCTGATAACAATTACTTTTCTTTCATTTAACAAATAAAAAAAACTTATCCTTTGCCGCTTTATAATTGTAAAGGACGGGTGTATTTGATATAATTATTAAATCGTACTAATTAGATATACTAGTTTTTTTATATAAAACAATGAAAGTAATAGAGGTGATTTCATTTGAAAATGATATTAACTGGCAACGAGGGAATTGCCAGAGGGGCCTATGAGGCCGGAGTAGTAATAGCAAGCGGATATCCTGGAACACCCAGTACAGAAATTTTAGAAAGTATCGGAAAAAGATATCCTGAAATCAGGGCCGACTGGGCTCCGAACGAGAAAGTAGCACTGGAAGAAGTTTGCGGAAGCGCCATCGGCGGAGTGCGTTCTATGTGTACCATGAAGCATGTAGGACTGAATGTAGCGGCAGATCCGCTGTTCACCATCGCTTACGAAGGGGTGAATGCCGGTCTAGTAATTGTAGTAGCCGATGAACCCGGTATGCCCTCTTCTCAAAACGAACAAGACAACCGGTATTATGCGAAACATGCCAAAGTAGCTTTAGTTGAACCTGCAGATTCTCAAGAGTGTATCGATTATATGAAAGAAGCTTTTGAAATCTCGGAAAAATTCGACACAGTCGTTATCTTAAGATTAACCACACGAGTCTCCCATTCGAAATCTCTAGTAGAATTCAAAGACCGAATAGAAGCTCCTTATAAAGAATACGAAAAAAATATTCAAAAATACATAATGGTTCCTGCAAATTCCCGTCCGAAACATGTGGAAATGGAAACCGAAAGAATTCCTGCTATGAGAGAGTATTCTAATAATACTTCCTTAAACAGAATAGAATATAACGATAAAAAAATAGGCGTTATTACCAATGGAATGGCTTATAACCACGCTCGTTCTGTTTTTGGAGAAAATGCTTCTTATTTAAAAGTAGGCTTTTCTTATCCTCTTCCAGACAAATTATTTAAAGAATTTTCGGAAAATGTTGACACACTTTACATTATTGAAGAAAACGAACCGTATATGGAAGAATTTGCAAAAGCAATGGGCATTGAATGTATCGGAAAAGAAATTTTCCCTATCTGCGGAGAATTAAATCCTCAAATCATTCAAGATGCAGTCTATGGAAAAACAGAAGATCTTAAAACTCCAAAAGAATCCGAACAAGACATTCCAAACAGGCCCCCAAGCCTTTGTCCTGGATGCCCTCATAGAGGAATCTTCTATGAGATTTCGAAATACAAAGATTCTATCGTTTCGACATCGGATATCGGCTGTTATACATTAGGTATGGCACCTCCCTTATCGATCGGAGATACGGTTATCTGCATGGGTGCAGGCTTCTCTGCAGGGATCGGATTTGAAAGAGCTTTTAAAGCCGCAGGAATCACAAACAAAAAAGTATTTGGTTTTGTAGGAGACAGTACCTTCTTCCATTCTGGAATTACAGGTCTTGTCGATATGGTTTACAGCAATACGAATATGGTAGCTGTCATCTTAGACAACTCTATTACAGCTATGACCGGCCATCAAGATAATCCAAGCACCGGAAAAAATCTAAAAGGCGAGATTGCAAATGTCGTGGATATCAAAGCTGTCTGCAAAGGCTGCGGAATTCCTGAAAATAAAATTGTAGAATTTGATCCATATGATCTTAAAGCAACTGAAAATGCCGTTCGTATCGCTTACGAATCAGAAGGACCCTTTGTCCTTGTTTCCAAAAGAGAATGTGCTTTGATTAAAGATATCATGAAACAAAGAGCACATTTGAAATGCAAAGTCGATCCTATGGTTTGTATCTCCTGCAAATACTGCCTTGATGTAGGATGCCCTGCTATTTCTATGAAAGGTGTATCCGTTATTGATAAAACACAGTGCAACGGATGTTCAATCTGTTCCCAAGTCTGCCCTACAGGAGCAATTCAACAGATGGAGGACTATAATGGAAAATAAAATATTACTAGTCGGCGTAGGTGGTCAAGGAACTATTCTAGTATCGAAAATCCTGTGCTATGGATTTGCTGAAAAAGGGTATGATGTCAAAATGAGCGAGATCCATGGAATGGCTCAGAGAGGCGGATCCGTTACAACTCAAATCGTTTACGGCGATAAAGTCTACTCCCCTTCTATCGAAGATGGAGATGCAGATCTTTTAATCTCATTTGAAAAACTTGAAGCTGTACGCTATTTATCAAAGCTGAATCCAAAAGGCCATGTTATTATCAACGATACAAAAATCGAACCTATGCCTGTCCTTTCCGGTTTTGCCGAATATCCTAAAGATCTTGACGAAATTCTGTACGATTATACGGATAATGTTATGCTTATAAAAGCCTCCGGTCTTGCCAAAAAAGCAGGCTCGGAAAAAGCAACAAATATCGTTATGCTCGGTCAGCTTGTAAAAGTAATGGGACTGGAAGATATCGACTGGAAAGATATTATGAAAAGAAATATCCCGGAACGTTTCCACGAAATGAACTTTAAAGCCTTTGATCTAGGCTATAACTATGAGTAAAAAACCAGCCTTTCGGCTGGTTTTTTTATGTAAAAGAAGGAAATAGGTTGTAGGAATTAGGAGATAGGGATAGACGAAAATAAGAAAAACACTTATTTTCTACATTTTAGAAAACAATCTCTTTTATGAGTATTTAATAAAATCAAAAGCTCTTTGATTATAATCATAAATGTTACTAACAGATTCTTTCTGTGTTTTTTGATATTAAGAAAACTTTTGAGCCTTTGGCTCAAAAGTTCTCAATCCCTACTGCCTATTCCCTACAACCTGCTCCCTCTCATTTCCCCTCAAAACAAATCAGTAAAACGAAGCTGTTCGATATCGTCATCCCGCAGCTGATTCATCGTTACGCCCATAAGGCGAACCGGTTTTTTAATCATGAGCCCGTCAAATAAATACTCTATTTTTTGATAGATCTCCTCCGCATCTCTGGTATACTCCATTAATGTAAAATTTCTTGTGAAGGCGGTAAAATCATAGTATTTGATCTTCAAAGATACGGTTTTTCCTACAACATGATGTCTCTTTAAATCTTCTTCCAGCTCTTCGCAGTAGGTTTTCAAAATCTCTTTCATTTCTTCACGGTTATTAAGATCCTTTTCATAGGTCCGCTCGATTCCTAAGGACTTCCTTACCCGGTCTGTCTCTACCTTTCGAAGATCGATCCCCCGAATGCGGTCATACATTATCTGCCCTTGTTTCCCAAAATGATACACCAAGGTATCTGCAGGGATCTCCATTAAATCCGACACTAAGTAAATTCCCATACCCTGAAGCTTCTTCTCTGTTTTTCTTCCTACCCCTGCCACTTTTCCCACAGGAAGAGGCAGCAGAAAATCCGGCATCATCTCTTTTGTGATAACCATCACACCGCTGGGTTTATTCCAGTCGCTGGCAAGCTTTGCTAAAAACTTGTTATAGCTGATTCCGATTGATAGAGTAAGCCCCGTTTCACGATACACCCTTTCCTGAATCCTTTCGGCTAAAACCTCAGGTTCCAGATCAATACCGCTAATATCCATAGCCCCTTCATCGACAGACATTTTCTCGATTCGAGGAGAAAATCTATAAAGAATCTCGAATACCTCAGCGCTTTTTTTGCTGTAAAAATGATGTCTTGTGGGAACGATAATCACATGGGGACAAAGACTTTTTGCCTGAAAAATCGGCATCGCAGAATGAAGTCCGTATTTCCTAGCTTCATAATTCGCTGTAGTAATAATCCCCCGATGGCTTCTTCCCCCAACAACCATAGGTTTACCCTTCAGCTCTGGATGCTCCAGCTCCTCGCAGGAAGCAAAAAATGCATCCAAATCAAAATGTAAAAAATTTAAAGAATCCTTCATAATACCTCACCTGACTTGAGTATAACATAAGACTAAAGAGGAGTGTGGAGTGTGAAAGAGGGAAGTGGGGAATGAAAGAGGAAAAATGGAAAAAACGTTCATTTTTCTTGTTTAAAATAAAGAAAACAGGAGCAAGCGCTCCCGTTTTCCATGTCTAAAGAAGAAAAGCTCTGCTTTTCCTCTACAACTCCCCTCTCCCCTCTTTCACATTACACACTTCTTTTTCTCTACTCCTTCACCGCTCCGGAGCTCATTCCTAATACCAGATACTTTCTAAAGAATATTGCTGCTATTGCAGGGGGGAGTATGGATATAATACCTCCAGCTGCCATTAAACCGTAGAATACGCTGTCTTTTGCGGTAAACTCTTGTATGACTATGCTTAAAGGCTTTGTTGCTTTAGATGAGGCTATTATTAAGGGAATTTGGAATTGACCCCATGTCATTAAAAACACAATAAGAAGTATCGCCAGTATAATCGGCAGAGAAGAAGGCAATACGATTTTTAATAGAATTTGAACAGGACTGCATCCGTCGATTGCGGCAGCTTCCTCGATTTCTTTTGGAAAAGAAGCAAGATAATTGCTCACAAGCCAGATAATCATTGGAAGAAATGCGGATACATAGATCACACAAAGCCAAAACATATTATCCAAGAAACCCAGCTCTGTAAACATTTTATAGATCGGAATAATCGTTGCAAAAACAGGAATTACCATCGTTATCAATAATCCTATTCGAAATCCCCTTCTTCCCCAGAATCGAAATCTGGATAAAGCATAACCTCCGCATACTGCTATCGGAATGATTAAAATCTCAGTAAGGAGTACTGCTGTCAAGGAATTTTCCAGTCCTTTTAAAAAGGCTGTCTGAAAACTTGTATTTTCAAATAAAAGAGATCTATAATTGTCTAGCGTCGGAGCACTTGGAAATAAGTTTACTGTGTTTTTAAGCATTTCATTTTCCGGACTGATGCTCATTATAAAACACCAGGCAATAGGAATCACTGTCATAGCGATAAATAAAATTACAAACAACCATTCTGACATTTTAACTAGAGTCTTTTTCATTACACTTGTCTCTCCTTAATATAAAAATACCCGACGACTGCTGTCAACATCATTATAATATAGGAAATAGCACTGCCATACCCGAAGTTCAAAAAAGAAAATGTTTCACTATAATTATAGATACTTAGACTCTGCCCCATATCCCGATAACCGATTAGAACTACAATTTCATCAAACACATTCATGGATGAGATAATAATATGGGTAACAACTACCCCCATTGCCGGCAGGGATAAGGGTAATGTGATTTTCCACAATCGGTCAAACACACCTGCCCCATCTACCTCTGCAGCCTCGTAAATCCCGGGATTAATCGATTGGAAATTCGACAAGAAGATAATGGCGCAAAAAGGAATCACTCTCCATGAAACAATTATAGCTACAATAATCAGTGTCGAAAAACGTCCTCTTGTAAAATCCAGGGGCCGATCTATAACGCTGAATATCATAAGCAGTTTATTCAATAAACCATAACCGGGATAAAAAATAAAGCGCCATACAATTCCGTTTACTACTGGAGGCAGCGCCCATGGAATAATCGCAGCAGCTGTGAGCAAAGGACTTAATTTTGTCTTCTTATTCAGTACAATAGCTAAGAAAAAACTCACTATCAACGTTATCGCCAAAACCCAAAGAAGGATATAGAACGTATTAAACAATGAATCCAAAAACTTCGGATCTTGAAATACTTTCACATAATTTTCCAGTCCTATAAATTCCGTATTTTCCGGTTCCGTTAATTTTAAATTGTATAAACTATAGAAAAATGTACTGCCTATGGGCAGATATACGAAAACAGATATTATAAGAATTACAGGCAGAAAAAAGAGCATCCCATATTGTTTCTTCTTCATTTATACTCTCCTTTCGTTAAAAAATGACTCGGTTTCCCGAGTCATTTTTTATTTTGCAAGTTCAGTTACTTTCCCATTCATTTCTTCAAAGGCCTGTTGTGGAGTTAGTTCCCCTAAAGCCATTTTGTTAACCGCATTAAAAATTGCTGTACTCATTTCAGTATAATATTTCGGTACTCCATTTGGAAATACTGTCTTAACAAGTTCTGCTGTTTCAAGTAAAACTTTGCCATTTTTAATGGTATCATTCTCAACAAGTTTTGTAAGAGTACTTGTTCTTGTAGGAATGGTGTTATTTGCAGCATATAGTTTTTCTTGTGTCGCCTCAGACGTATACCATTCTACGAATTTTTGCGCTGCTTCTTTATTCTCAGAATAAGCAGAAACACCTATTCCTTCATTTAAAGCCATCGTTTGTTTCGCTTTTGAATCAGATCCCGGCGGAACTATCGGCTGAACTTTTCCAACTACAGATGATTCTTTTGGATCATTTACACGGCTTGCAAAGGAAGAAGGTCCTACCATAAAGGAAGTGGAACCGTCTGTTATTTTCCGATAGCTGTCCATACCAGATCCAGAAGCATTTGCAGGATCGACCAGTCCGTCTTTTACCATGCTATTCATAAACTCAAGAGAACGCATAACATTCTCTTTATTTAAAGTATTATCTTCATTAAAGACAACTCCATCTCTTATAAACGTAAGCCATAAAAGCGATGTTGTCGCATTTTCTTCTGCTCCTAGAGGAATAGCATAAGGATACTCTGCAATGCCCTGCTCTTTAATCTTCTTGCTGTTTTCTGCTACCTCATCCCAAGTAGAAGGCTCTGTTAAACCAGCTTTTTCATACATTTCTGTGTTATAGTAACCTGTTCTAAAATCATTCGCATAAGGAAGAGCAACTACATTTCCATCATAAGTAAAGGTGTCGATTCCTTTAAAGTCCGCTTTGTTTTCTTCATCTAATGTAAGAGGTGCCAGCCACCCAGCTGCTGAAAATTCGCCAACCCATGACCAGTCTACTTCAAACACATCAGCAGGAGCTGTCTTTCCTCCTGCAGCAATTGAAACCTTGTTTCGAATATCATCCCAAGATACAGTTTCCACATTTACAGTAATACCAGATTCTTCCTTGAACTCATCCAGCATTTCTTGAGGCGGTGCACCCCAGTCCGGAATCATAAACGTAATCTCTTTTCCCTCTGTTGTGCTTGTATTCTCTTTAGCCGGCTGAGATTCATTCTGAGCCGTCTGACCGCAGGCAGTAAGGACCAAAACAAACGCCAGCATCAAACCGATTATTCTTTTTTTCATATAGTACTCCTTTCCCTTATTCTAAAGGTTTATAATATATAAATAATATCATGACAAAATAACCCCGGCAATATGCAGAATTTTGCAATGCGGGAAGGGATAGACGGGATTGCTAAAGCAACCCAGGCAGGATGCCTTCGGCCCCTAGGCAGAATCGCTTTGCGACTAGCGGAAAACAAGGATCAGCATAACTTTAATATCGTCTCTCGTTTTTTTAAAGAGCGATAGCGAGAACTGTACTGCCTAGAGCCTGACCGCCGTTAGGCCTGTCGTCTGAGTTGCGACGGCAAGCCCGCCTAGGCCCCTCAGGGGATCCCGCCTATCCCTTATCCCATGAAACCTTAATCCAAGGCCGTCCGTACTGCCATTCTACAGCAACCTGCTGTTTATAGATTTCGGAAAGAATTTCGTCTTTTAAAACCTCTTCTTTTTTCCCTTTTCTTAAAATCTGTCCATCTTCCATAATAGCTACATGGGTGATAGCCGGGATAATTTCTTCTATATTATGAGTGACATAAATTAATGGCGCATGGCTTTTTTTATAATTATCGTTGAGGGTTTTTAAAAGTTCTTCTCTCGCACTTAGATCTAATCCGGAACAAGGTTCATCTAATACCATTAGATCCGGTTCATTCATAAAGGCTCTGGCAATTAAGGATCTTCTTTGTTCCCCTTGAGAGCATAAATGATATTTTGACTCCCGGATCCTGTTTATACCAAAATCTTCGATGATTTTATCTGCTTTGAACCGATCCTCTTCTGTTACTTCATCGTATAAACCTATAGAGCTGAACTTTCCGCTTAACACAATTCTTTGAACTGTTTGATAATTTAAGGTTTGGCTGAATTCATTCATTGTAGAAGATACAAATCCTACTCTCGCCTTTACCTTCTGCCATTCGTATTTTCCATAAGTATGGCCGAAAACCCGTACTTCTCCTGAGCTGGGATAGGTGTAGGCGGGAATCATTCCTAGTAAAGTAGATTTCCCGCTTCCATTCAGTCCCAACAGTGCCCAGTTTTCTCCTTGATGAACTGTCCAGTTTACGCCTTTTAATATTTTCTTTCCGTCTCTTCGAAAGGTTATCTCTTCAAAACCGATTATCTCTTCTCTCATAGATTAATAACCTTGTTTGATTCCGCTTTGTCTTCTTTCAATGAAATAGTCCATATTATTGATAGCATTGATATAAGCTAATATAGAAGACTTGATAATATCATTATCGATACCCTTTCCTGTGAAAGCCGCTCCGTCTTTTTCTAATTTCAATACCGTTTCTCCCAAGGCATCTTTTCCGCTTGTTACAGAGTGGATATTAAAATCGCAAAGAGCAACGCCTTTTCCAAATATTTTATTTAAGCTGTCGAAGGCTGCATCGATCGGTCCTTTTCCTGAGCCGACTTCTTCAATGACCTCTTCCTCTTTCTTCACTTTAATAATAGTTTTCGATTCTTTTCCATCACTTGTAGAAGTAGAATAATCTACTAAGGCATATCCTTCTTCCGCATTCGACATATCGCCGATAATCAAAGCTTCAAGGTCTTGATCGTATACTGTTTTCTTCTGATCTGCCAAGTCTTTGAACTTATCAAAAATACTTGCCAATTCTTCTTCTGTGGTTTTGTATCCCAACTGCTCTAATCTTGATTTTAATGCATGTTTTCCAGAGTGTTTTCCTAAAACCATATTGTTCTCGTTTAATCCAACAGACTCCGGCGTCATGATTTCATATGTTTCTTTGTTTGCAAGAACACCATGCTGATGAATTCCAGACTCATGGGCAAAGGCATTCGCTCCTACGATTGCTTTATGCGGCTGGATCTTAACCCCTGTAATCGTCTGTAATAACTGAGAAGAACGCATAATTTCTGTAGTGATAATATTGGTATCCTGCTCATAAATATCGTAACGGGTTTTAAGAGCCATAACTACTTCTTCCATCGCACAGTTTCCCGCTCGTTCTCCGATACCGTTGACGGTACATTCTACTTGAGTTGCCCCTGCTCTTACTGCTGCTAAAGAGTTTGCAACGGCCATCCCCAAATCATCATGGCAGTGAACGGAAATATCCACGTTCTCAATACCTGGCGTGTTTTCTCGAATCGACTTGATGAAATTATAATATTCTATAGGATCAGCGTATCCTACAGTATCCGGAATATTGATCGTAGTCGCTCCTGCCTTTATCGCTTCTTCTATAATTCTGTAAAGGAAGGGAAGTTCGGAACGTGTAGCATCTTCACAGGAAAACTCTATCTCAGGACAAAAACTCTTGCAGTATTTTATTGCTTCGATGGAACGTTTCATCACTTCTTTTTCCGACATTTTTAATTTATACTGCATATGGATAGGACTTGTTGCCATAAAGATATGGATTTTTGGATGATTTGCAACTTTCACCGCTTCCCATGCTGCATCGATATCCTTCTGTACACAACGGGCTAAAGACACGATCTCGGCATTCTTTATCGTTTTCGCCACTTCGTTGACGGCTTCGAAATCTCCTTTCGAAGAAATAGCAAAACCCGCCTCTATAATATCTACATTCATTCTTTCCAATTGTCTTGCCATCTGCAATTTTTCATTAAGGTTCATACTGCATCCTGGAGATTGTTCTCCGTCTCTTAATGTTGTGTCAAAAATTTTAATCATCTACTTCATCCTCCTATTTCAATAAAAAAATAATGCCCCTGTAAATACAGGGACGAATTCTTCGCGGTACCACACTGTTTGTCTTATATAAGACCTCTCAACCCCTTAAGGCGGGAAACCCTTATTCCTACTACTTTCAAAATAAGTACAGAAAAGTTAGTATGATTTTCTCCCGGCTGCCGTTTTTCACCATTATAACGGCTCTCTGTAAAGACTTCGTAAAATCAGCTCTTCTCTATTGCAGATATTAAATTGTAATAAAAAAAGCGTCCCTTTTAGGACGCTTATAGTCGTGTTACCACCTAAATTGCATTATAAATAATGCCACTCAAATGTTTTAACGGTACTGCCGTTCTGTCCTACTTGATTCAGACAGACCCCCAGAAAAGGAGTAACTTCGATTTCCAACACAGATTTTCACCAGCCATCTGCTCTCTACAGTCTTTCATCGTCGTGCTTTTTCATAAGGTTTTAGTCGTATTAATAGTAATAATACCATTTACTGTTTTAAATGTAAAGATTAAAATTTAAATAGTCTTTTTAAAAAAGCAATAAAGCCTTTTTTCGGCTCTTTGGACATTGATTCATAAGAACTCTTCTCCTTGCCATGGCTGTAAATAGGAGCTTTCTCCCGATCTCTCTCCTCAGCCTTTCTTAAAACTTCAGCTTTCTTTGCCTTTTCGATAGCTTCAAGCATTAACACTTTCTGTGATTCTATTTTCTGTTCCGGATCGCCGATGTTTGCCTCGAAGAATCCTTCTGCATTGATCTGGCGACCCTTAAGATTATCGGCATACATAATATTCATAATATGAATAATCTCTTTTTTAATATCATCGTCATATATCGGACAGGCGATTTCAAGCCTTCTTCTAAGATTTCTAGTCATAAAATCCGCAGAGGAAATATAAATTTTCGCCACTTCATCTTCTCCAAAACAGTAGATTCTGTGATGTTCTAAATACCTTCCTACAATAGACATAATACTGATATTTTCTGTACGATCCTTGATGTGGGGAAGAAGACAGCAGATCCCTCGTACGATCATTTTGATTTCCACACCTGCTTGGGAGGCTTCGCTGAGTTTCTCCATTGTCTTTCGGTCCGAGATTGAATTTAACTTTAGACGGATTAAACCTCGTCTGCCCTGTTTTACTTTCTGAATCTCTTCATCCATGAGTTTTTCCAATCCTATATTCATAGAATACGGCGAAACCATGATATGCTCATACTCTCCCTGAAGCTCTCCAATGGCCATATTATTAAAAAACTTCACCGCATCTTTTGCAATGCCCTCATGTGTTGTCATCATGCAGAAATCCGTATAAAGCTTCGCTGTCTTTTCGTTATAGTTCCCGGTAGCTACTTGTGTAATATATTCGTATCCTCTATCTGTATATTTTGTAATCAGGCAGATCTTTGAATGCACTTTATATTCTCCGAAGCCATACAATATCTTGCATCCCGCTTCTTCTAGATAGGTAGACCATTCGATATTATTTTCTTCATCAAATCGTGCCTTAAGCTCCATAAGAGCCGTAACTTCTTTTCCGTTTTCTGCTGCATAAGCCAGCTGCTCCGCTATTTGAGAATGATTGGCTAAACGGTAGATCGTAATTTTAATCGATACAACCTCCGGATCTTCTGCTGCCTCTCTAAGAAGACGGATCATCGGCTCCATGGATTCATATGGATAAGATAGAAATAGATCTTTTTCTTTAACCTGATCCATAACTCTTTTTCTAGGATCAACCATTATGGAAGGTTGAGGTTTAAATGGCGAATTCAGCAAAGGCGCCGAAATTTCGGAAGGAATGGCATCGATCATTCCATAAGCAAATCCCATCGCTAACGGACTCTCGCAGATAAAGAGATTTCTTTCTTTCAGCTCCAGTTCATTTAGTAAATATTTCTGCAGCGACTTGTCTAAAGACCCTTGTACCTCTAACCGAACAGGCTGAAGGCGGTTTCTTTTTTTGATCAGCTCTGTCATGAGCTCTTTGTAATCCGTATCGAAGTCAAAATCTACATCATCCGACTTCACATCTCCATTCCGAGTTACTCGGATAATGCTCTCCGCTTTCACTTCATAATGCTCGAAGATTTTAGAAGCAAACTCATGAACAATTTTTTCAGTTAGAATAAAACGAGTCTCTCCAGAAGATAAAGTGTAAAAACTAGGAAGAACATTTGGAACCGTAATGATCCCTATAAAATCTTTATTCTCGTATGTAATATCGTTCTTTTGCACCTTTTTCGAAACTTCCGGACCGTATATTCTTCTCATTCTCAGCACAACATAGAGATCTTTGTTGACTAAATGAGGAAAAGGGTGAAAACTGTCCACTATTTGAGGAGAGAGAATCGGCGTGATAAAATTATCGAAATAATCTTCGATCTCTTTATATTCTTCCTCTGTTAATTCCTTGGGATCTAAAATATGAATACCAAATTCTTTTAACTCCTGCA
>DGYFR06203__coassemble_1745_pt1 | contig 30016 bp, 28 predicted proteins | sample DGYFR06203__metabat2_low_PE_001 | metagenome-assembled genome bin DGYFR06203 | reverse complement strand
TTAAGTAAACTTTTAAGCGATAGCGAAAAAGTTATCTTTCCCTATTTGCTATTCCCTATAACCTACTTCCTATCTTCACCCCTATTCATTTCGGGTTTCTATTATGGCTAAGAGTTCTTTTATACTTTCTTCCATTCGGCTCTCGTCAAGTCCCCAGATGTCGATATCAATACCTTCGGCGACGAGCATTTTTTCCAGTTCCTCGATCATAATGCCTTTTTCTTTTATCTCTTGAGAAGAGAGTTGTTCTAGATGATCTCTTTCGGATAATTCTCCGCCCCAATGGTCACCAGTACAGGTGAATTCTACTCCGCAGGTAGGACTGCCGTTGATCCCGATAACTCCTGCAAAGGTATAGCCGTTATGAATATAATCTATCGATTGATGGAGGATGGGCTGAAGGAGTTCTCTGCACTTTTCCCGAAAGGCTGGATAGTCGAGCTGTTCTTTTACGACTCCCCAGCGTTTTATTCCAAGCATCTCCATTTCGATACAGGGAAGCTGGATAATTCCGTAGCCTTGTAGAAGAAGCTTGGAAACAAGCGTACAGATTCCAGAAGAGTAGGAAGACAAACCTTCCACTTTTGAATTACAGTTTAAGATACAGTGAGCCAGCAGAATAAACTTTTTTTCTCTTTTCATAGTCGTCACCTCTTTCTATAAGTGTATCAAAACTAGGTGGAGAAAGCTTGATGCATTCTCGTGCATATCGTTATATGTAATAGGGTATACCGGATCTTGTTTCTTTGATATACTTTTAGTGAATCTATATTTTATATTATAATTTTTTGAAAGGAGTAACAAAATGAAGAAGAATTTTAGTACTAAAATGATGGTATTTGCTGCGATATGCATAGCGGTTAATATTATCTTGGGAACTGTTGTAGGGGCACTAAATATTCCGCTGTTGTTTTTAGATACGGTGGGCACTATCTTTGCAGCCGTTACCTTAGGGCCTTTATATGGTGCTGCCGTGGGAGGTCTTACAAATGTGATCCAAGGATTTATTTCAGGACCGAAGATCATTCCCTTTGCTTTGGTAAATATCGTAATCGGTTTAGTGGTAGGGTGGATTTCTATGAAAAAGAAGTTCTCTATTTCTACAGCGGTTATAACAGGGTTGATATTATCCGTAGTGGCACCGCTTATAGGAACACCGATCGCAATCTTTGTATTCGACGGGATTACGGGAGACTTTAATGATGTGTTTTTCGCAGCGATGAAAAATGCTGGATCCTCTATCTTTTCAGCAGCTTTTATACCAAGAGTTGCAAGCAATATTGTAGATAAAGTGATCAGCTGTGTACTGGTGTCTATTATCGCCGCTAAGACGAGAATTCGTTTTGACCGGTAATACATAATTTAGAGAGATCTTCCGATGAGGTAGGAAGAGATAGGCGTGACTGCTGCGCAGCACAGGCGGCACGCTTAAAGGCGGCCAGGCGGGATCCCTAACGGGACCCAGGCAGGATCGCTTTGCGACCAAGGGGAACAGATAAAGATAGTGTGATAGTGTGAAAGAGGGGAGAGGGGAGTTGTGGTGGAAAATGAGAAAGGATTCATTTTCTGGATAGTATAAAAGGCAGTTTTGTTATATCAACTCAGATATCGGAGAGCTTTTTACTCTATAGTAAGTCGGACATTTTCTGAATAAAAATCCATCTTCAAAATTAAGGAGAAAAAACCAGAGATATTGATACAAGTATCAGTCTCTGGTTTTTGTGTTTTTATATATTTACGTTTAGGTGAGAAAACTTTTAAGCGATAGCGAAAAAGATAACTTTCTCTACAACCTAGTCCCTACAACCTATTTCCTATCTTTACCCTTTATTTCCTATTCCCTACAGTCTATTTCTTATCTCTCTACTGGGTTGCGGCCGCAATCCCGCCTGGGTGCCAAAGGCAGCCCGCCTGGCCGCTGTAGGTGTGCCGCCTATCCTTTATTTAAGTAAACTTTTAAGCGATAGCGAAAAAGATAACTTTCTCTACAACCTAGTCCCTACAACCTATTTCCTATCTTTACCCCTTATTCGAATTCGTAATGGGCTTCTGCTTTTACGCCTTTAATGGCATTCAGTTTTTCGACCATTTCTTCGATTTCATGTTTCGGAGCTTGGAATACTAAGGTAATAACATTTAGTCCTTCTTTTACTTTGGGCAGTCCAAATCTTCCTTCTACAAAACAATAATATTCGTGAAGAACTGCATTGAGTTCAGGGGCTGATTTTTGTTCCGTAACATAAATACCTACGATAGATACTCTCATGATGTACCTCCTAATTTGTTCTAGGCTTTTGTTTTCCTAGGGTTATAGTGAGTGTGAAGCAGTTCATGTGCTTTATGAGAATTCGGTTCTCCCAAGAACTCCGCGTAGATTTGTTTGATTTCCGGATTTTCATGGGATTTTCGAATGACATGCTCTTTATCGTCTTTGTAAAGACCTTTCATTCTTTCTTTTCGAAGGTTAGGATTTGTAGAGAATGGCTGTCCGCCGCCTCCTACACAGCCGCCTGGGCAGGCCATGACTTCTATAAAGTGGTAAGGAGAGGTTCCTGCTTGGATTTCTTCTAAGATTTCTCTCGCATTTCCTAATCCGTTTGTGATGGCTACTTTTACTTCTGTTCCGTCGATGTTGACAGAGGCTGTTTTTACGCCTTCATGTCCTCGGACTCCTTCAAAGTCCAAGGAATCAGGTTCTTCCCCTGTGATCACCTCGTAGACAGTTCGAAGCGCCGCTTCCATTACACCGCCACTTGTTCCAAAGATTGTACCAGCGCCGGAGCCGTGGCCGATGATTTGATCATAATCTGAAGATTCCAACTCTTGAAGCTGGATTCGGGATTGTTTAAACATACGGGAAAGCTCTCTTGTTGTAAGTACTACATCGATATCGTTGTTTTGTCCGCTGGAAGCCATATCGTTTCTGCCTCGCTCATATTTTTTAGCGATACAAGGCATAACGCTGACAACGAACATATCCTTCGGATCGACGCCTAGTTTTTCAGCGTAGTATGTTTTTGTTACAGCACCGAACATTTGCTGAGGCGATTTGCAGGAAGATAAATGATCTAGAAGATCAGGATAGTTTTTCTCTACAAAGTTGATCCATCCAGGGCTGCAGGATGTAATCATAGGAAGAGCACCGCCATTATTTAAACGGCCTAAAAGCTCTGTTCCTTCTTCCATAATGGTTAAGTCTGCTGCAAAGTTCGTGTCGATGACCTTGTCGGCTCCAAGTTTTCGAATTCCGGAGACAAGCTGTCCTGTTGCGATCTCGCCAGGGGCAAAGCCAAAGTCGTCTCCGATTCCTACTCTTACAGAAGGAGCTGTTTGGAAGACGACAAATTTATTCGGATGGGTTAAAGCCTCCCAGACTCTGTCAGTATCGTCTACTTCGTGAAGGGCTCCTACAGGGCAGACAGTGATACACTTTCCGCATAATACGCAGGTAGACTCATCTGTTGCTTTGTCAAATGCTTGACCGATACTGTAATGATAGCTTCTTCCGCTGGTTCCGATAGCGTAGCAGGACTGGATTTCGTTGCAGGCCTGTACACAGCGTCCGCATTTTATACATTTTGTATTATCTCTTACGATAGAAGGATTATCCGCCTTAATCGGTAGACGTTCGGTGATATTTTCAAAACGGCTATTATCTACAAACTCATCATTTGTAAGTTGTTGTAGTTCGCATTTCGTGTTGCGGATACAGCTTAAACAGTCTTGAGGATGATCCGCTAAGATAAGTTCTAGGACTGTTCTTCTTGCCATGCGTACTTTTTCAGTATTTGTAAGAATCTCCCCGCGAACTTCTTCTACTTTAGTGTTGCAGGAAGATTTTAATTTCCAAGAACCTGTTTCTTCTACAACGCAGATTCGGCAGACGCCTCTTGCTTGGACTTCAGGATGATTGCAGAGAGTCGGAACATGAATGCCGATGGTTTTGCAGGCATCAAGCAGAGTCGTTCCTTTAGGAACAGACACATCGATCCCGTCTATTTTTAAACTTATCATTTCTTTCATGCGAAAACTCCCTTCAATTCTTCTTCTGTATATTGGATTCGATCGGTAAAGATCGTAGGTCTTTGTCGTAATACGCTTGCCATAGCAGTGGTTGCAGATTGTCCTAATCCGCAGAAAGATGCGAAAGACATGGTTTTTGACAAAATACCGATGGTTTCAAAATCTTTCTCTGTAGCAGTGCCTTCGTCGAATTTCTTTAAGAGAAGGATCATTTGTCTGTTTCCTTCACGGCAAGGTGTGCATTTTCCGCAGGATTCATGGATGAAAAACTCATTTACTTTAATCAAGTATTTGATAAGGTCTACAGATTCATCCGCTACAACAAATGCACCAGTCCCTTTCGATAAGCCTTCTTCTCTTAAATGAGGCGCATCAAAAGGAGTGTCGAACTGCTCTGGGAATACGATAGCTCCAGCTTGTCCTCCTAGATGGAAGAACTGAATTTCTTTTCCTGAAACAGTACCGCCGCCTAGTTCTTCATCATACAACACGTCGCGGATAGAAGTTCCCATAGGAATTTCATAGACACCTTTGTTTTTAGCATGTCCAGATAAACAAACCATAATCGTTCCGCCGTCTTCTTCTGTTCCTACAGAACGGAAGTATGCTGGTCCCCGGTCTAATATAATCGGAATCGCTGCGAATGTTTCTACATTGTTTGTAATGGTAGTCTTTCCGTAAAGACCCCCTTGAGGAAGATGAGGAGGGATAGCTCTAGGTCTTCCCGCATGACCTTCGATACTTTCTAAAAGACTTGAGTTTTCTCCGCAGACATAAGCTCCTGCTCCGCTTATAATATGTAAATCAAAATCAAAACCTTCGACACCCAGGATGTTTTTGCCCATAAATCCTGCTTCTTTTAAATCCTCGATAGCCTTGTTTAATCGCCCTGTAAAGCTTCTGTACTCTCCTCGCATATAGAAGAAGCCTTCTTTTGCACCGAATACATACGCTGCGATAAGCATTCCTTCGAAAACGATATAAGGGTCTTTTTCGATAAATAGTTTATCTTTGAAAGTGCCTGCTTCTCCTTCGTCTGCATTACAAACAAGATATTTTGTATCGTCTTCGATAGCGTACATGTTTTTCCATTTTAAACCTGTAGGAAAACCAGCTCCGCCTCGGCCTAAAAGTTTCGCTTCTATAATTTGATCTATGATCTCTTCCGGCTTCATAGTAATTGCTTTTTTTAAACCGTTAAAACCATGGTTGCCCATATATTCCAATACGCAAGAGGATTTATCGATCGTACCTGATATTAACTGCAGTGTTTTTGCCATACTAAGCCTCCCCGTTTCTGTTGTTATGAAGATTGTCTAAGATTTTAGAAATCTTCTCTTTATCTAAATTTCCGTATACAGTATCGCCGATCTTCATCACAGGTCCGATATCGCAAGCGCCGACACAAGGACCTGTTTCTAATTCAAATAACCAATCATATGTATGTTCGCCGACTTTTATACGAAGTTTTTCTTCAAGAACCTCAATTAAAGACTGAGAATCATTCAAATAACAGCTTCCGCAATCGCAAACCTCGATTTTGTATTTCGCTCTCGGTTCAGTATCCAGCATAGAATAGAAACTCATAATATCGTAAAGTTCAATCATCGGGATTCCAGTACGGTCTGAAACGATTTCACAAACCTCTTCGCCGATGTATTTCTCATCTAAAGAATCCTGTATTTCCAGCAATGTGTTGAGGATATTTAACTCAGAATTGTCGTATTTAGTTAAAATATCGCCAATCTCTTGTCTTTGATCGTCAGTCAAAGATTTATAGACTAGTTTATAGCTCATAACGTTTTCCCTCCAGTGTTATAATTACAATAAGTTTATAGAGAATATTTTAATTTGTCAATTTTTATTTTGTTTACGAATGTTGAAATATAGCGATTTACAGATAATGATTATCATTTAGGGATTGTCGATAGTAATTATTTATCATAGTTAAAAGATAGGACAAAATAAATTTTAGCGCCAAAGACAGATATGCAAAATAGTACATCTTGCCATCGGATAGGTGATAGTATACGATAATGATAAGTTTTAAACGAGTTAAAAATGTGTATAAATAAACCTTTGTGGGAGATAAGAATATATTACAGGAGAGAATATGATAATCGATTTTCATATGCATGAGCGTACATTTTCTTCAGACAGCAAGATGAATTTGAAAGAAATGGTGCGGGAAGCAAAAAGAGTAGGTTTAGACGGGATCTGTATTACAGATCATGACAAATACGGACTAGCGGATTATGCAAGAAAGATTTCTATTCAGGAAAACTTTCCTATCTTTGTAGGAGTGGAGTATTTGTCGATTGAGGGAGATGTTTTAGCATTTGGGATAGACGAATTGCCGAAACCGCATCTGGAAGCACAGGATTTTATCGATTGGGTCAATGAAAGAGGCGGTGTTTGCATAGCAGCTCATCCTTTTAGAGGAAACTCTAGAGGGTTGGGAGAAGATCTTTTAAGAGTGAGAGGTCTTGCCGGCATAGAAGTTTTAAACGGAAGTTCTACAGAGGAAGAAAACAAAAAAGCCTATGAATATTGCAAGATGCTGGATCTACAGCCTATAGGAGCCAGCGATTGCCATAATTTAATTGCCTTGGGACGCTATGCCACAAAAGTACCTTTCGATTGCAAAACGGTAACAGACCTTGTAGAGGCTTTAAAGAATGAAAGATGCGAGCCGATGGTATTGTCCGGATATACCAGTTATGATTTTGATGAAAAAAATAAGGACCAAGAGAAGTTTAATATCCAGATAAAAGAAAGACCTTTTATTCGGATGTAGAGGGGTAGACTCTGATTGTTTGAATCATAGGCAAAAACCTTAAGAATCTAGGCGAAATACTTGTCGATACAAAGAAAATATTTTTTTATAGTTCATATGAAAAATATTCAGTTTTGATTTGCATTTCTATAAGACTAAGAGTACAATTATACTAATCGCTGGGAGAGCAGAAGCTGAGATGCGCTATATGCGCGGATCCTTTGAACTTGACACGGGTAATGCCGTCGAAAGGAAGCAAAAAAGATGCCTTTTTTTGCACCCCTCGGGGTGCTTTTTTATTTGCTCGGCGAAAAAAGGAGGAATTTTAAATGAATAAAAATTTGAGAAAACAGTTGTGGATGGCCTTTTTGATTGCGCTGGGTTTTGTGTTGTCACCGATACTTCGAGTACCTGGGATGGCTCCGATGCAGCACTTTATTAATGTAATTGCAGCGGTTACTGTGGGGCCTGTAGGTGCTTTTATTGTGGCGCTGCTGATTAATATTATGCGGATGATGTTTTTAGCTATTAGCCCTTTGGCAATAACAGGGTCTGTATTTGGAGCGGCACTATCTGGAATCTTTTTTGTGAAGATTAAAAAGCCGTGGGGAGCTGCCGTAGGGGAGTGGATCGGAACAGGAATCATCGGTTCGTTATTGTCCTATCCTGTGATGGCTCTTATTATGGGAGTTCCAGAGATCGGGTGGCTTACATATGTACCAGGTTTTCTAGCGGGCACTTTATCCGGAGGACTTTTAGGTCTTTTCTTTGTACATATTATGGCGAAGAAAGAATTTTTTAAACAGATGATGGAAGAGGTGTTAAAGTGATCGAGTTATTAAGGAAGAAAGAGCCTCTAGCCCATCTTTTAGTCCATGATATGGTGAAAGCTGTTTCTGCCAATAGTACGCTTGTACTCGGAGCAAGTCCTCTTTGTGCGGATAATCCGGATGAAGTGGAAGAGATGACGGGAAGATCGGATCTTGTCTATGGAAATTTAGGAAGCAATACAAGGGATCGCTTAAAGTCTATAAAGATCGCTGCAGAAGATGCAATGAAACGAGGTATTCCTTTTCTATTAGATGTTTCAGGTACAGCAGCCTCTGCACATAGGCGTTCCTATGTGTATGATTTGGCGAAGGAAGGAAAAATTACGATCCTTAAAGGAAATGCTTCTGAAATTATTGCTTTATATAAGGATGAGAATACTGCCCGGGGAGTTGACTCGGAGACGGAATCAAAAGAAGCGGTGGAAGCAGGGATTCATTTAACTGAAAAAACAGCTGAAATTGTATGCATCACTGGGAAAACAGACTATATTACAGACGGAAAAAGAGTGACTGTTTTAAAGGGCGGAAGTTCAGATATGCCTAAGGTTACAGGAACAGGCTGTATCGGATCTCTTTTGACAGGGCTATTTTCCACAGTAGAGCTTTATGAAGGAGCTGTATATGGCATGGGAGTCAATGCAGTTTGCGGAGAAAAGGCCATTCGAAGCTTACGAGAAAAAGGCCTAGGAATTGGATTTTATTATGCTGCCTTTATAAGCGCTTTAGAAGAATTAAAAGAAGAGGATTTGGCTGATTTAGAGAGGGAGGAGTTTAATGTATAAAACAAGGGAGAAGGGTGTTTATCTAATAACGGACAGCAGAGGACTTTCGGAGAAAGAGTTTTACGAAAGAATAGAGACGGCCTGCAGAGAAGGAATCGCTTTATTGCAGCTTCGGGAAAAGGATAGTTCTACAGCAGAGCTTTTAGAAAGAGGAAGGAAGATCAAAGAAATAGCAGGGCATTACAGCACTCCTTTTGTAATCGACGATCGTGTAGATATTGCTTTGGCAGTAGGCGCCGACGGGGTTCATGTAGGGGCAGACGATATGCCTGTTGCCATCGCCCGCAGATTGTTAGGTCCGGGAAAAATCGTTGGTGCTACAGCAAAAACAGTAGAAGCGGCGAAAAAGGCAGAAAGAGATGGTGCTGATTATGTAGGCGTAGGAGCGATATATGATACTACAACTCATGCAAATCCTGTTCGAACCTCTGTAGAGACACTTGCAGAGATTAAAAAAGCTGTAGATATCGATGTATTTGCCATCGGAGGGCTAAGGGCGGAAAATTTGGATATCTTAAAAGGAAGCGGTGTGGATGGAGTTTGTGTCGTGAGATATCTTATGCAGTCGGAAGATGTGGAAGGAGATTTAAAGAGATTAAAGGAAGCGGTTGAGAAGATATAGAGATAAGGAAAATGTGTAGTGTGAGAGAGGGGCCGATCGTTTCTAGCCAATCACAGAAGGACGCCGTCATTGGGAAACGAGTGGCGTGAGCTAGACCTAACTTGATTTTTGTTTTTTGAAAACTTAGTAGGTCTGGTGCAACTCGTTCTCCAAATGTGTTTTTTCATTTGGTTAAGAACGATCTGCTGACCTGCTGTCAAATCAAAATGCCTGATTTGAGCTAGGGCTTCAGAGAGTGAAGTTGTGGAAGAAACATAGAACTTGTTTCTTTTTAAAGGAAAGCGGAAAGTTCGCTTTCCTTTTTTTGAAAGGCATTGTTTAGGCGGATAGTATTCATAGGAATCTAAAAATTTTAAAATGGATGGTCATTTAATCATCTCTGAGTGCTTTTAAAGTCGATGGGACGCCAGTTTATGAAGAAAGGATAGATCTTATTTATTTCTAAAGTGTTCTCTTGCAGGAACTGTTTCATAATAAGCGTCGTGCCATCTTTATCAAGGAGAGTGTATTGAACGAAATCGCCTAGATATTCTATGGACTGGACCTTTAAGGGGGAGCCTTCAGAGGAAAGTTTTATACCTTCCGGACGGCAGTAGAAGCCCTTTTTTATATTGGACTGGCCGATAAAGTCGAGGGCAAAGGCTGAATTTGGATGGAGATAGAGGTCTTCCGGGGAGGATTTTTGAATGAGTTTTCCTTCATTCATCAGCATCACTTCATCAGAGATAGAGAAGGCTTCGTTTTGATCATGAGTGACAAAGATCATTGTAACGCCAAATTCCTGCTGAACTTGCCGGATTTCTTCCCGCATTTGTTCTCGAAGTTTTGCATCGAGATTTGAAAGGGGTTCGTCTAATAATAAAAGCTTTGGTTTTATGATAAGACTTCTTGCCAGGGCAACCCGCTGCTGTTGACCTCCAGATAATTGAGAAGGATATTTTTCCCCCTCTTCTTCAAGATGAACTTTGTTCAGAAAATCGTAAGCCATGTTTCGTGCTTCTTTTTTTCGGATTCCTCTAAATTTTAAACCATAGGCTACATTTTCATAGACTTTCATATTTGGAAAAAGGCCGTAGGATTGAAAAACTGTTGCCACTTCCCGCTCTTCTGGCGAGATAGGACTGATATCTTGCCCATTCAATAATATAGAGCCTTGATCCAGTTTTAGAAATCCGCCGATAGCTCTTAAGATAGTTGTTTTCCCGCAGCCGGATGGGCCTAGCAATGTTAAGAGACGGCCTTCTTCTAAGGAAAAACTTACATTGTCTACGGCTGTTTTTTTGCCGTATTTTTTTGTCATATTTTGTATTTCTAGAAACATTTAGATCCTCCTACCTTTAATAAGTTTCCGGGCGAGTAGATTAATACTTAAAGTCAATAGAATGATTATTGTTGCAATAACGGCTCCGATACTGTATTTCCCCGTTTGTATCACGTCGAACATTACAAGAGTTGCTACCTTCTGACCGGGATAGACAAGAAAGATAATAGAGCCTATTGTGGTCATAGAAGCGGTAAATCCGTTTGCGAAAGACATAAATAGACTTCCCTTTGACTGGGCAAAGAGAGCATCTTTTATAACGGCGAGATGATTTCCCCCGAGGTCTTTGATAGAACGAATCGTATCAATATTGAGTTCAGAGGCTGCTTCCGTTCCCAACTTCGAGGAGAAGGGAAGTGTTTTAAACAGCATATTCAAAACGACGATAGCAGCTGTTCCTGTTAAGGCCAATGGCGGATTCTTAAAAGCCAAAATATATCCGATTCCGAAGAAAGAGCCGGGGATAATATAAGGAATCGTAGCGATCAAATCGATCCAGTACATAAATTTCTTTTTTCGTATGATCAGATAATAGCCGATCAAAAGACCGATAATGGCAGCTAAACTTCCTGCAATCAGAGAATAGAGGATACTTCGAAGGAAGGTGCCTGTAATATAGGGACTGGAATCTATAAAGTTCTGGAAAGTAAAGTAGGGTGTTCCCATATAGCGTTTTGTGAAAGCGGAAAAAAGAATCGCACCATAATTCAGCAGAATCCAGAGCAGAAAGAATAAAGAAATGCCCTTTGTAATACAAGCAAAGAATCCTTTTCTTTCTAATTTTATAATATTGCCGCTGACCTTGCCTTCGTTTCTTTCTGCATAGATATGTTTTCGATAGAAAGAAAAGGCAATCAGGGAGGGGATAAAGAGTATTGTATTTAACACAGCCGCATAATGGATATCGCCGCTTGAGATCATACTAAGATACGCTTCTGTCGCCATTGTTGAGAAGTTTCCACCGATAATGGTAGGTGTGCTGAAGTCCGCTAAGCTCCGAATAAACGTAAGCATTGCGATGACCACTATGGTGTTCTTAATCATAGGGAGAATAATATCCAATATAATACGGTCGGAATGTGCACCCAGATCTCTTGAAGAATAGATGATTTCGTTATTGATTTTTGAAATAGCATTTATCGCAAGCAGGGTATTTATAGAAATAAAACCGATAGACTGCATCAGGATAATGCCCCACATGCCGTACGTGTTTAACGTTAAACCTAATAAATCATGGGTAATAAATCCCCGTCTTCCAAAAAGCTCGATATAAGAAAGGGAAGTGACAAAAGGCGGAGAAATCATGGTAATCAGAAGAATATTTTCGATTCGCTTTCGATTGCCGAAAAATACTGCATACACAGCGATTAAGACTGCGGCGATCGTGGAAAAAACAGTTGTTAAGATCCCTACCTGCAAAGAATTTTTAAGGAGAAAGGAATCTTCAAGAAAAAATTTTCGAAAACCGGAAAAATCAAGCTGTCCTTCTATAAATAAAGCTTCTGAAAATACAGAGAGGAAGGGCAGAAGAATAAAAAGGATTACGGAAAGGACAATTGTAATAAAAAGCAAAGAGTCCAGTTTGGCAGAAGTATTGTTTTTCATAGAGAACCTCGTAATTGATATTGTCGTTTCGAATTCTAAAATAGCCGAAAAAGAGAAAGGAAGTCTTTTCTTAATCGGCTATTTTTATATTATTTAGTTTCTTTATTAGAGGTTAATGCATTCCATTTGTCTAATATTTCAGTTCTTTGTGAACCAAATGTTGATAGATCTTGTTTGATCAACTTATCTTTTGGAAGACCTAAATCATAACCTTTAATATCAGGAACTACCATTTGGGCGCCGTCTTTACCGTCTAATCTAGCAATCATTTCCATAGCTTCAGGAGTAAACATAAAGTCTAAGAACGCTTTAGCAATATCCGTGTTTTCGCTGCCTTTGAAAATAGCAATGCCTTCAGGAACCCAAGGAATTCCGTTTTCAGGATAGACAACGGTCAGATTGTTTTCTTCTGCAGCATCAAAGGCTGTTTTGTCTACAGGGATAATTCCAACTGCAAACTCGCCGGCAACGGTCTTTTCTTGCGGATCGCGACCACGCTTTCCGTAAAACGGTATATTTTCATTTAGTTTCTCTAAATAAGCCCAGCCTTCGTCGCCGTACATATCAAGAAGACCTTTTACAGCCGCATAATTTGTCCCAGAAATAGCGGGACTGCTCATAATGATTTCCCCTTTATATTCTGGTTTAATGAGATCATCCCAAGATGCAGGTGCTGTCAGATTTTTTTGTGCTAAAACATCGTTGTTGGCAATAAAGCCTACCACTGTAAGTCCTTTTGAATACCAGTATCCTTCAGGATCTTTGTATTCTGGAGCAACTTCCTCGGAACCTTTTGCAGTGTACTGTTCCAAAAGCCCGTCGGCCTTTGCCTGCATAAAAGAGTCCAAACCGCCGCCAAACCATAAGTCAGCCATAGGTTTTCCTCCTTCGGCTTTGACTCTGGATAAAACTTCCCCAGAACTCATAGACAAGAATTCAACCTTAGCACCGGTTTCTTTTGTGAATGCATCAAACAACTCAGCGTACTCATCGCTTGTGGCAACCACATTCATCGTTTTCCCTTCAAACTGAGCGGACTGATTTGTTTCAGAAGCTTGTCCGTCAGAAGTTTCCTGAGTGCTATTGTTTCCGCAAGCCGAAATTGTAAACATCAGTGCGAAGATCAATAATAAACGTACAAATTTTTTCATAATATCCTCCTTATATCCTTTAGAATGCTATAAGTGTATCAAAACAAAGGATGGATTTCATTATGCAACATTATGCAACTTGGTAAAATGAACAGAAAGAATATTTATCATTATACAAATAAAACTATACCGATCGAGGAAAACCTGTTATACTATTGTTGTGATCTCTTTATCCTTCATCATTGTAGAATCATCTCTAGAGTAAGGGATGATTAAAAGTCTATTTACTTCAAGTGAATACAATAAGTATTCGATCATGGTTTGGGAAATAACAGAAGCTTTTAAAGCTTTTGTATTTCAATATTAGAAATGGAGACAAGCGCGGTTATAAAGAGGCTTTCAGCTATATTTAGATAGAGGAAGACTTTTACAAGGGTTGAGAGATAGTTTTCTTGAAGATTTCTTATTGGAACTCCTCTTGCATCACTTTAAGGAAACTTCTCCAATTCATAACTGCGTTTTGCTTCTATTTCAATATTCCAGATCTCCCCTCAATACATAGTAAAGGATAAGCAAAGACTCTCGTTGGGCTGCGAGGGTCTTTGTTTTTTTGTCTTGTTCTAGTAGATTAGAATTTGGTTTTCGGATTGTAGATTTTGTATCGTAAGCTATACAGACCCGGTGAAGAAGGGAGAGTTTTTAGCGTATTTATATACGATATAGTTAAGTATATAAAAGAACTGTTTTATTTTAAGCCCTAGTATCTGATATTATAAAGGGTAAGACATGTAAATTATAGAAAACGAACTTAAAGGAGACTTTCAATGAAACTTATTAGATTTAAGGATAAACAGGGTAATATCGCTATTGGGTTAGAAAAAGATGATTGCGTAGTGGATTTGAAGGAAATTCATTTAAGTAGACAATTTACAGACTTGAATGAGTTTATAGCAGAGCATAATGAAGAAGATATCGAAACCCTTCAGGATTTTAACGGTTACAAGGAAGGGGAGCCCCTTGATGAGGTTGAGGTTTTAGCGCCTTTCAAAACAACAGTTCATGATGTAATATGTGTGGGTCTTAACTATAAGGAACATATCGAAGAATCTCGAAGCTCTGCAGCAGAAAATGCAGTATATTTTTCGAAGCGTTCAGAAGTGATCTCTGGTCCGGAAGATGAAGTGCTTTTGGATTTAAAGGTTCAAAATTCGATGGATTATGAAGCAGAGCTTGCTATTGTTATCGGAAAAAGAGGTAAAAACATTTCCGAAGAAGATGCCTTGGATTATATATTTGGATTTACGATTTTGAATGATTTTACTGCGAGGGAGCTTCAACAGAAGCATGGCCAGTGGTTTAAGGGAAAAAGTCTGGACGGGTTTACGTCTATCGGTCCTGCTGTCGTTTATAAAGGGGATTTTACCTTTCCATTAGAACTTGATATCGAGTCTCGGGTAAATGGAGAAGCTCGCCAAGGGTCGAATACACGTTTGATGATAAGAGATATCGGAAGGCTGATTTACGAGCTTTCTCAAGGAGTTACTTTAGTGCCGGGGGATATTATCGCTACAGGTACGCCAAAGGGTGTAGGGATGGGCTTTACTCCTCCTAAATATTTAAAAGCCGGAGATACTGTGGAATGCGAAATCGAAGGAATCGGCGTTTTAAGAAATACGATAGTATCGGAGTAGATAAAAGGGAATGAGGCTTAGATGGAGAACTTTTTTCGAATAATAGATATGATTTTACCTGTATTTATTATTATGGGTATTGGTTTTCTAGGAAAAAAGGCAAGGTTGTTTTCGGAATCTTTTTTAATGAGCGCAAGCCGATTAGTATTCAATGTTTTTTTGCCGATCAATCTCTTTATGAATATTTATAATGCCGAGGGGATAGAGCAGGTAGAGTTGCCTTTGGTCTTATATTGTATTTCAGCTCTTATAGGGATCGTCATTGTTTTTTATCTTATCTATCGTAAAATGGGTTTTCCTTTAGAAGAACGGGCGATTATGATTCAGACCTTATCCCGATCGAATATTGTGCTTTTTGGTTTATCTCTTGCAGGAAATTATTTTAATGCGGAAGCTTTAGCCCTTATTAGTATTTATATCGGGATAATATCTGCCTTTTCAAATGGCTTCTCGGTGCTGATCTATGAGGTGCTTTTAGGCGGGGAGAGAGGGTTTGATATTTTTCGAATTGTAAAGGCAGTTTTAAAGAATGCGGTTTTTATAGCAGCTCTTGCCGGGATTTTCGTAAATATAAGCGGAGCAGATCTTTATAAGCCTTTATGGACTGCCGGCAATGATCTGGCAGGGATTGCATCGCCTTTGGGTTTGATCTGCATAGGCGGGACGATGAATTTCGATTCGCAAGAAGGCGAACGAAGGGCTCTTTGGACAACGGTTGTGTCCAAGGCGGTTATTATTCCCGTTGTGATGCTGAGTCTTTTCGTTTCTATAGGGGTAAGAGGCCCGGAGCTTTTTGTAATGATGATTATATTTGCAGCACCCGCTGCAGTAACGACTCATGCTATGAGTGTAATATATACTTCAAAATGCGAGCTCTGCGGAAAAATCATCGTCTACACGACCCTTTTAAATTCTCTTACGATATTTTTGTCTATGTATCTGTTAACAACTATGGGTTTACTATAGGATCCAGCTTTTTTCGGGAATTTATTGATCCTTGAGGAAAAGAGGGTTAAAATAATAATAGCAATTTATTTTATAAACTAACATACGGAGGAATAACATGAGTACTGTAACGATATTTGATCACCCGCTAATAAAGCACAAGCTGACTTTAATCAGGGATAAAAACACAGGGAACAAAGAGTTTCGCCAATTAATAGAGGAAGTAGCTACTTTAATGGCCTATGAAGCGACAAGGGATCTTCCTTGTGTAGAAATCGAAGTAGAAACACCTCTTGGAAAGACAGTAGGCTATCAAATCAGTGGAAAGAAACTTGGAATTGTGCCGGTTCTTCGAGCGGGTCTTGGCATGGTGGATGGAATTTTAAATGTTATACCAGCAGCGAAAGTAGGCCATGTAGGCTTATATCGCGATCCGGAAACATTACAGCCAGTTGAGTATTACTGTAAGTTGCCGAAAGATGCTTCTGAGCGTATGATCTTTGTATTAGATCCGATGCTTGCAACAGGAGGTTCAGCATCTGCTGCAATTCAGTTCTTAAAGGATAGAGGCGTTACAAATATTAAATTCCTTTGTATTATAGCGAGTCCTGAGGGAGTGGAAGTGCTTCAAAGAGAGCATCCGGATGTGGATATTTATGTAGCTGCATTAGACGAAGGGCTAAACGATCACGCTTATATTGTTCCTGGATTAGGAGATGCAGGAGATCGTCTGTTTGGTACGAAGTAGGGGAAAGATAGGCGGGATTGCTATCGCAACCCAGGCAGGATCCCTTGCGGGACCTAGGCTTTAGGCAGGACCGCTTTGCGGCCTAGGGAAAGGATAGAGGAAAGAAAGGCGGGTTTTTCTCTTCTTTAGATATCGATTACTATAGCGAGGTTTTGGTAGGAAATAGTTATAGTGATAAATATTTAGAGAAACGAACAAAACGAACGCCTAGTCCGGTATAAAATTTTAGATAAAAAAGAATCCTGTTTTTTTAACAGGATTCTTTTTTTGTTTTCTATAAAACTTTTTGAGCTTTAGCGAAAAAATATACTTTCCCTCTACCCTAAAACCTATAACCTATTCCCTACTCCCTACAATGTACAACTTATTCTACGTCGATTTTTCCGCCTGTATAAGAACCGTCATCGTAGTTTTCGTTGAATTTTAATTCGTCGGAAGAAAGTCCTCGTTCTTCCAGTCTTTCTTTGATAGCTTCTTTGTTTTTGTTTCTTTCGAATGGATTAATCGTTTCTTTTATTCCATCAACAATCTCGTACCATTTTTTAAATGGAATGCCTATACCGATTTCGTTTGGCACCCAGTCGGCTACCAGTCTTGTTCCTGGACATAATAATGAGATGTTGATATCTTCGCTGTTATAAGGATAAGTTGTTAGATCTTGGCATACTGCCTGAAGACCTACTGTTCTTAAGTTTGTAGTATATCCGTTGTGATAACCGTGTCCTTGGATGATACGCATTACATTGTAAGAACTTCCTACTACGATGACAACATCCGGTTCTGTATCATAGTTTTCAAGAGGCATTACAGCGATACCGTAAGGTCTCTCTTTCATAAACATCATGTCGTCGTTTATTTTTTTAGACGTTTCCACGTCTTTATAAATACCTTTTTTAAATCTTCCTTTTCCGCTGGCAATCGGATCGGGAACGTCTGTGAAATTAAGAGCGAAGGCGCCGTTTGGACAGCCTTGGTTTTCTTTTGTCAGTTTCATAGACTGGCCTTTGCTGGCAAGCTGTACGGAGTTGCAGTATGTTACTTTACGATCTCTTTGATCTACTTCGAAGTTGTCGAAGGACTCTTTATCGAAGAAGAATTTCACTCCGACTGGTTTACGATCTAAATCAAGATAAGATTCGATTTGTGATACACTTTCTTTAATGTTCATACAATAGATCCCCCTTTTTATTTTAGAGCTGTTCTGATCTGCTTTGAGTATATCAATAATAGGATAAGACATGCGAGATGTATATAAATGCATATCAGCTAGAAATGGATGTAAATAGGAATGAGGGGGAAGTAAAAGAAGGTAAAAAACGGTGTGGCCGATCGTTTCTAGCTAATCACGGGAAAATATCGTGATTAGGAAACGAGTGGCATGAGACCTGCACCCAAATCAAAATACCTGATTTGGGCTAGGGCTTCAGAGTGTGATAGAGGGGAGAGGGGAGTTGAGGAAGAAACATGAGGCTTGTTTCTTTGGGATAAGAGAATACTAGAAAACTGCTTAAAAAAAGTGGAGAACTCAAATGAAAGAGGAAGGGAAGGAATTTATAGGTATAGTTTAGTATGGGCTGCAATAAAAAAAGGCCTATATTTTTAATATATGGCCTTTTTTAGAGGGTAGTTTTACAAGAAATCTTCGTTTTCAAGAATTTCTGTTGCATTTAGTACATTGGCTTCGCTGACCATTACGATAGGTCCGGTACAGCCCATGCCGCTTTCAGCATAAATTTTATTTTTCCATAGAGCTTGCACAGCATCATCTAAATCAAGAATATCAATTCCTGAGATAGAGCCTGTTACGACTTCTTTGGGGGGTGCTTCTGCTTCAGCTGCTTCTTCTGATGCTGGTTTTTTTGTGTTTAAAGAATCAATAACGGCATCGTAGCAATGTGAATTTACTTCTGTATATTCTTTTTGAACTTTGTCTTTGATATCTCCTAAAACAAGATCATAAGCGTATTTAATCGCGTTGGCTATAACTGGAGCGCCAGAAGCTCTTGAAATGATTAGGACAGTACGATCGTATCCTTCTCCGATTCCAGGGCCATAACCATAGCCTACAGATTCGTAGCTTCCGCCGGTAGTAAAGGCAGAGAACATTTTCATCAGGATATTTCCAGTTAAAGAGTCTGTTACACAGACATCTGGAACGCCTTGCAATACGTCGTTTCCTCTAAGGACAGCTCCGCCGTCGCTTCTTTTGGACTCTGTATATTCAAATTCATATCCGTTGGCCCTCAGGTTGTTAAGGGCTTTTTCTACTTGTCGGGCACCGTCTACATTTAAGATTCCAACAGTAGGGTTTTCTTTTCCTAAAGCTTTCGCCACAGTAATACCGGCTACAGTATTTCTTACCATGCTTTCCACTCTATTCATAGAGCTTGAGCCTGTTGTGGTAGCGATAAGCATTTCTTTTCCGATACCTGGGGTAACAACTCTTCCTATAGTCGAAACACCGATAGGGAAGTTGTAATGCATCGTGATACAGGCATCTAAATATTTGGAATCTAATAGTTCTTCCATTTTTTTATGCGCTGCTTCATCATCATCTGCTTCAACCAGTTCAAATTCTGTGTCTGCTTTTGGGCCTATCAGAACAATATCATAATGAGGAGACTTGGCTAAGACTGCTGCTTCCAGCATGTTTTCAACGCCATGTTCGCTGCCTGAGATTGTCAAACCGATTTTCGGTTTTTTAGCAAAAGAACCGCTTTCGATTCCTTCGGCTATTTCCAATAGGGCTTCTGCTATAATATTTTTTGACATAGTATAACCTCTATTCTTGAACCATGTTTTCAGCTAATTCTCTTAAAGATTCACCTATAATTTTTTTGATTTCTTCTTTTGATACTCCAGATCCTTCTTCAGCCGTATCTCCATCATTTCTTTCGCAAATTAAGGAAACACCGTCGAACAAGTTTGTCATTCTTCCCAAGAATAAGCTTCCTTTACCAACAAGCATAGCTCTGTTTTTGTCGCCTGATGTCAAATCATCGATCATAAATCCAACATAAGGGACTCCGGATGGGATATGTCCTTGTGTTGGTGCCCAGCCTGGAAGTCCTTTTTCATCGATAAGATTTTTCAATTCTTTCTTTTCGATATCGCCGCGTTTTACAGCAAGAGCTGCTATCATTTTGTAGTTGGCTTCAGGAACATTTCCAGCTCCTGCAGGGACTGTAATATCAGGGTTTTGCATTTCTACAGAATACGTATCTACATCTGTAATTTTTAATCCGGCTTTGTCCAGTCCGTCTGTAATAAGGGAAGTCATAACGGCTTGAGGAGAAGATCCTGTTCCTACATTATGCTTGCCTGTGATATCGGTACGGATAATTGGACTTTCGCCGTCATTTTCAGAAACAAGAACTGCAAAAGCGCCTAAGACATCTTCAAGTACTGGAAGATCTTTTTTTACATGGTCTTTCGCATTCATGCCAAGTTTTGCAGTAGCACCGCCGGCTACAACTAATACGTTTTTGTAAACGCCTGCTTTCACAAGGGCTGCTGCGTGGATAAGGGAGTGCAAAGGTGCCGCACAGAATCCTCTTGTATCGGAACCGGAAGCGTTTGTAAGGTCTGCTATTTCTGCGATGGATTTTGCAAAGTTTCCGCCGCCTCTTTGGTTCATATCTCCGCAGGCTTCTTCAGAACATTCTATAACATAATCTATTTCGTCTTTATCAACAGAAGTGTTTCTTAGTAATGCAATGGCTGCTAAAACACCGGAAGCTTTTACGACAAGGTTTTCAAAGATCGTATGAGCGTTTAAGTTCACATCTACATCATGGGCTTGTTTTACAAGTCCGACTAATTTTCCGTCTTGGTAAAGTCCTTCTGCTTTGTGTTCGTCTAATAAGTGTTTGTCGCCTTCTACATCATAAGGTTTCACTTTCGCGAAACGCTCTGCTAATTCAGGATAGTTTTTTTCGATTTTAGGTTTTATTTCGTTTATAAATTCTTCTGTTAATTCTACTAATTCAAAAGAATCACAGATTTTCATAGCTGCTATAAATTCATCTTGAGGAGTAATTTCTCCGAATTTTCCTTTTCTTTCGCCTTTATATTCCTGTTTGCACCAAGGCATTTCATAATTCTTTAATTCTTCAGGTCGTGCGTTTCCAATATAGACTTGGTTCGGCAGATAGTTGACAACATCTTCATAAGGTCTAATGTGTTTTTCGATTTCTTTTAAGAACTCGGAATCAGGGTTTACGATTCTTTCAGTGGAACAAGTTGTTCCATTTTGAACGATCATATCCGGAGTGTGAACAAGCACGTATCCGGCATTTTTCATAACAGGGAATGACATAAAAACCTCCATTTTTTATAATTGCGGATTCTGACACGACAGAATCCGCAATTATTTTCTAAATGTTAAAATATTGTTTGATCTTGAATCTTAGTTTCTAAAGCAACTAGGGCTTCATCGACTAATTTTCTTCTCAAAGCTTTTTCTTCGTCTTTGTCTAATGCAGGATTTCCAAGAGGATGTGGTATCGCTATTGTAGGCAGGATTCTGTTTGCACCTACTGTTAAAGATATTGGAGCGATGGTACACATATGAACTACAGGAATTCCAGTACTTTCTATTTCTTTTACCATTGTTGCACCGCAACGTGTACAGGTGCCTCACGTTGAAGTGAGTATAACTGCATCTACTCCGTCATTCACCAATTTTTGCCCGATTTCGTGAGCAAAATGTTTCGAACTGGCAACTGCTGTTCCGTTTCCTACAGTACTATAGAAATTATCGTATAATTTTCCGATTTTGCCTTCTTTTTCAAGATCTCTTAATACATCTACTGGAAGAACACGATCTGGATCTGCGTTTGCATATACTGGGTCGAATCCGCCGTGAGCTGTTTCAAAAGTTTCTTCTGTAAGATCATCGACTCCGGCGATAGAATATTCTCCATACTTAGAAGCAGAAGAAGATTCGATATGATCCGGATTGCCTTTTGGAACAATTCCTCCAGAAGTTACAAGAGCGATGGTTGCATGTGCCATATCTTCGATTGCAAAACTTGGAGAGACTCTGTCGAAGGTAGGCATAGGATATTCTGTTTCATAATCTTCCCCTGTAATTTTTTTAACCAGCATATCTACTGCTCTTTCAGAACCGCGTTTTTCAGCGAAATAGTTTACACGTACGCCTTTTGAGATATAGTGTTCTTCCTTTGGTCCTAAGATTTCTTCCCCAAGGGCAAGCTTTCTAGCCAGTTCTGCCATTTTTGGAAGAGCTTTTCTCATACCTGCTGCAGAGTTTGCAGTTTCGATGATATAAAGATCTTTTTTAAACATATCTGCACCCGGGTTTTCAGGATACATTCCTGTAACAACAGGTATTTCCAATTCTTCTTGTACAGCTTTGGCAATACTACCTGCGGCCACACCATAACGTCCTGCGTTAAAAGAGGGACCAGCGATGAACATGTCGGGATCAAAGCCTTTAATCATATCGATTAATTTTTTTGTAGTTTCTTCCATGTTTTCGTTGAAATAACTGTCTCCGCAGACCACTGTGCCGACAACTTCAAAACCTTCTCCTAATTTTGCGTCTAATTGTTTACTTACTGGAGGCAGTTCTTCTGCAATGAAAGGCTCGATGTCGGCTTTTTCTTCGCCGCCAATACCTGCGAAAAATTGGTTTATATAGTGCACGACTTTTATATTCGCCATATTATTATTCTCCTAATGTTCTTTATCTATTAATATTTGCTGTTTTCTTCTCGGATACCTTTGATTTCTTCAGCAATTTCGTCTACATCAAGGACCATTTCCATCATACCGATTTGATCTTCGTAAACGTCTTCGTCAAATAATTCTTTCATTTCTTCTTCTACTACGTGATAAACGGCAAGACCTAATTCCACTCCTGCTAAAGGACCGGCAAATGTAGGATCGCCTGCTGTAACTGTTTCAGCTGCAAGACCTGCAGACTCCGCTTCGGATGCACCAAGAATAACCACAAGATTTTCAGGGCTGTATTTTTCAGCCGCTTCTTTCACTCTCTTTTGGTTTTCTAAGTCCATAGCGCCCGCGCTAGTTCAGACAAAACACTCTGTAGATGAAAATACTACTTCTGTATTTGGAACGGTATTAACACATTCCTCAATAGCAGGAGCAGGGATTCCATCACGATCGCCAACGATAATGATTTTTTTATTTTCTAAAACGCTCATAATTTCCTCCTTCTTAATATTTGCTGTTTTCTTCTCGGATACCTTTGATTTCTTCAGCGATTTCGTCTACATCAAGGACCATTTCCATCATACCGATTTGATCTTCGTAAACGTCTTCGTCAAATAATTCTTTCATTTCTTCTTCTACTACGTGATAAACGGCAAGACCTAATTCCACTCCTGCTAAAGGACCGGCAAATGTAGGATCGCCTGCTGTAACTGTTTCAGCTGCAAGACCTGCAGACTCCGCTTCGGATGCACCAAGAATAACCACAAGATTTTCAGGGCTGTATTTTTCAGCCGCTTCTTTCACTCTCTTTTGGTTTTCTAAGTCCATAGCGCCCGCGCTAGTTCAGACAAAACACTCTGTAGATGAAAATACTACTTCTGTATTTGGAACGGTATTAACACATTCCTCAATAGCAGGTGCAGGGATTCCGTCTCTGTCTCCTACTATAATGATTTTTTTGTTTTCTAATATACTCACGATATTCCTCCTATGAATATTGATTAATAAGTTTTTGCGGATAGATAATTGAAGCCGGTTTCGTTAGTAGCTCCAGTAATGGCTTGGATTTCGACTTCGATCGTACCGTCATCTTTTAAAGAATCTTCGTTTCCGCCGGCAATAGTGTTGACGACTTCGATATGACCGATGATTTTATCTAATTTTGGCAATTGAATAACTTGGTTTGCATTTCCACCGGTAACTACTGCATTTGCTTTTGGATCTGCATCGGCTAAGGATTGAGAAGCGCCGTCTCTACCGGCATATTCGTCCGTTACAATAACAGTTTTGATTCCTTTTCCTTCGATTTTCTTCGTATTCATAATAAGATCGGTATCTGGATTTCCGAAACCTTCTTGAGAGACGATAACAGCATCTACGCCAAGATATCTTACAAGTTTTGCAGTCCAGTTAGATGATCGTTCTTTATCCATTAGATATACGTTTTCGTTTGTGATAACAACTCCTACGAAGTTATAATCTTTCCCATGACGAGCATATAAATCTTCGATAACACCATTATTCAAGTGAACATATGTCGGGTTTTTGTCGCAGGCTGATACACAGTTTCCGCTGACAATCGCTCCGTCCATAATCTCTGTAGGGTATAGGAACGTTGGAACAATTTGTTTTCCGTCTACACCGTATACATAAGTGTCATGAAGAAGACCTTGTGTTTGCAGCATATATACATAAGCTACTTTTGGAAGAGCAGGGTACTCATGAATTTGTTCAAGAAGGGGTTTTGTTTCATAAACAGTTGTTTCATCTGGAGTTAATTCTTTTGCTAATTCTCCTAGATACGTCGCTGCTTTGAAGCCTACTAAACGAACAGCTCTTTCATGATCATGCTGTTTTAAATCATCAACAGGTTCACAGATGATAACAAGATTGTTTGTTTTTGAGAAAGGTGTGTATTTGGCGCCTTCTCCAGTCATATCGATAATACCTTCTTGGAAACCTACGATTTTACCGGTAGTAACTACAGCCATTCCTTTTAAGGCGTTTGTTTTGCCTTCTCCGACTGTATCGACTTTGCCGATAACACCAGGGAATATTTCGCCAGGACCTTCTACTTTAACTCTTGGTTCTACAACGTCTTTGACAGGTGTAATACGTACACTCTCGCCAGGTCTCGCAATATCAAATTCTATGGATTTGATATGCTCGTCTCCGCTGACAGCGTCTAATAATTCTTCTTTATTTACATAAAGTACGCCGTCTTCAATTTTCGATGAATCAGCAAATTGAATATCCTTTATAAAAATTTTGCCTAATTCTAATCGCATTCTATACCTCCGTTTTAGTTCATTTATTTAGATAAGCTGCAGAGAAGGTGAAGATGATTCTGCGCCTAGTCTATTTGTATTTGTGACAGTTTTAGCCAAGCTGTAAAAAAGTCTGAAAACGTTTAACTGTTGAAAAGACAACACCGTTATTTTAATAAGTAAATAACGAGTTTGTTTATGATTTATTTAATAAAGGTTAAATTATTATCATGAACAGGTAAAAAATAAATTCTGCAACTTTTATTAAGTTAAAATATTATCAAAATACCCTAAAAAAACAATTTTACATTCTAGCAAGAGCGTTGTCGATTAGATCTTTGTCGACAACTTGGAAATCCTCCAGTATTTCGTTGGTCCATTTTATATTCTTGTTAATCTTGTAAAATTTTGTTGCTGTTTCGATCGCTTCTTCAATCAGCTCGATAGAAGTAAAAGAAATAGTATTTGCTTTTTGGATCACGATCGTTCGATAGATCGTTTCGTAGGGTTTTACACTTCCGTAGAGAGGATGGGTTAATAATTCGTATCCTAAATGAAGATAATCTCTAGTCTTTTTCAAAATTCCGATATAATCCATATCTTGAAATTCTACTTCGTATCTGCCAGTGTAATTTTTGAACATGGGATTGTTTGTAATAATCAGCATTTGTCACCCCCTAAAATAAAAAAACAGAAAGATAAGCACGCCTCATCTCTCTGTCGAATTCTTCAGATTGTAGTCCAGTATCAGTCCTTTTACCTGAGAATTTCAGAGATTTTTTTGGCTAAAAATTTCCTTGTCCCTTCGGTTTCGCTATACGAATCTCCCGATACTTTCATCCTAAATGTATTCAATTTTAAACACTATAATTTATTTCTTATGTTCTGAGTTCATAGTATCATCTCATTGAAAAAAGGTCAACGAAATAGATATAAAGTATTAAAATCAATGTCAAAAAATAAATAATCTCAAAAAAATACCGAGTGTATTTGTAATTCAACACGATGAAAACGATATCACAGATGTGTTTTTTATAAGAAAATTCTTTTTAAAGGCTGTTTTTTTTTATAGAGATACAAAATCCCTTGAATCGGTCAAAGAAATTAATGAGGGTGTTCTTATCAGATAGCAGTATAAGAAATATAATTTTGCAGCAGGGAGGAGGTTTTGTTTTTAAAAAGCAATGCGAAAGGTTAGGAATTTTTAAGGTGTATTATCTCTAGCGAAATGTCTTAAAATAAAATATTTGCAAATAAAGCTGAATTTTTTTATAATAACGGGGTAATAAGTAGCTAGAAAATATAAACATATTACATCATAAAAACTTCCTAGGTTTTTACATAATATGCCTCGAATATAATTATTCGAGGCATATTTATTTGCGGGAAAATAAAATCTTCCCGCATTAAAAAACAAAGAATAAAATTAGAGAATAGGGAGATATTGCCTTTGCCGTTATGTTAATAAAAAGATAATATTTACAGCTAAAATTTTGAATGATAGAATAGAGAATATCCTGGGGGTGGATGAGTGCTGGTGTGCTCTCTGGTCTTCAAAACCAGCATGAGGGGTTAGGAGCCTCTTGGGTGGGTTCGATTCCCACGCACTCCCGCCATTACATATAACTTTCGCGAAGGAGAACCTGTCGCGGGGGAAAAGGTTATAATGAGACAGAATATAATTGCAATTTACATAGAAGGGAGGAGTATAATATAAATTTGAAAACGTTTTAGCAATTATAAAAAAAATAGAATAGTAGATATTCAAAGATGGAGGACAATATGGAGTTGTTTATAAGTATAGTAAATTTTGTCAATCGTATAATGTGGGATTATGTTCTTTTATTTGCTTTACCCGCTGTAGGGGTAATCTTTACTTTGATGTTGGGTTTTCCGCAGATTAGAAGATTTCCGGCAGCATTAAAGCAAACCTTCGGCAAGGTGTTTGACAAAGAAGAGAATGCTAGAAGAAGAGCTGCTGGAGAGATTTCATCTTTTCAAGCACTAGCAGTAGCAATTGCGGCACAGGTTGGTACAGGAAATGTTGCCGGAGTTGCAACAGCGATTGTATCAGGAGGACCTGGGGCGATTTTCTGGATGTGGCTTGCTGCATTCTTCGGAATGGGCACAATATTTTCAGAGGCGGTTCTAGCTCAGATCTTTAGAACGAAAGATGAAGACGGTAATTTAGTCGGAGGACCTGCTTACTACATCAGCAAGGGAATTAAGCATAAAGGAATAGCAAAATTCCTTGCAGCTTTCTTTGCTATAGCAATTACACTGGCTTTAGGTTTTGTTGGAAACATGACTCAGTCTAACTCTATCGCATCATCTGTGAATGCTGCTTTCGGAGTTCCTTCTGTAGCGGTAGGAATTGCAGTGGCAATCCTTGCAGCGTTAGTATTTATCGGCGGAATTACAAGAATTGCATCTTTCGCAGAGATGGTAGTTCCGGTTATGGCAGCGGCTTATATCGGTCTTGCTATCGTAGTAATGGTTAAGTTCAACGATCAGATTATACCAACGATCTCATTGATTTTCTCGGAAGCTTTCAGTACGAGAGCGGTAGCCGGCGGTGCAGCGGGAACGGTTATGAAACAAGCGATGCGTTATGGTGTTGCAAGAGGTCTATTCTCAAACGAAGCCGGTATGGGTTCTACACCTCAAGCCCATGCGACAGCGAATGTTGATCATCCTGCAGAGCAGGGGTTAACTGCTATGGTCGGCGTATTTATCGATACAGGCCTTGTTTGTACAGCGACTGCATTAGTAGTAATATTAACTGGTGCAAATGAAATCCCTGGTCTTAATGGAGCCTTAGTAACTCAAGAAGCTTTTTCTATTGCTTTTGGTACTTTCGGCAGAATGGCTTTATCTGTTTGTTTAACATTCTTTGCCTTTACAACAGTGGTCGGCTGGTATTACTTTGGCGAAACCAATGTGAAGTATCTTTTCGGCGACAAAGGCCTTCTTCCATATAGAGCCATTGTAATCATCTTTATTATTTTGGGATCATTATTTACCGATATCGGTTTAGTATGGTCTATAGCAGATATGACAAACTCTATTATGGTATTACCAAACTTGATCGGTCTTCTTGTTCTTATGAAGTATGTTCGAAATACATCTAAGGATTATGATAGATGCAAGGAATTGGGAGAGATCAAATACGATTACAAATATGAATAAAAAAGTATTAAAAACCTGTTTTGTGAAAATGCAAAACAGGTTTTTTTGTTGGAGAAAGAAGCTGCATAGATGAGATAACAGAGAATAGAAAGGATTAAAATGAAATCCTAGAAAAAAGCTATATTATTATCGGCAGAAATGGTACATTAGAAGAAAGACAGAGATGAAATCAATAAGAATAATGAGGATGAAAAAGCTTAAGAAGTTTCTGCTGAAAAAATTTCAAGAAGCTGTTAAGGATAAAGAGAGAAAAGGAGGGAACATGAACAAAAAGATAATATTTAAGCTGCTGATAGGGGCAGCGGCTGCCTTTTCTTTTTTATTCTTCAAGGAATTAATAATCATCTGAATGTGGTGCAGTATCAAATACAAGATGAAAGAATAAAGGGAAATATGAAAATTGCTTTTATTTCGGACTATCACAGCGAAGACTATGGAGAGAAGCAGGAGAAACTCTTGAAAGCCCTAGAAGAAGAACATCCGGATGCAGTCTTTTTAGGAGGCGATATTTTCGATGATAAGAAACCTTATGAGAATGTATTAGAACTTCTAGAAGGGCTGGAAGGAAATTACGAAACCTATTTTATTACGGGAAATCATGAGTTTCGCCTAGAAAATACGGATGAAATAAAAGAAGTAGTAAAAAGTTATGGGATTCATGTTTTAGCAGGGGAGACTGTGCCCTTGATAAGAGAGAATTTCGGCGTTGATATAAGCGGTATCGATGATGAGGATGCGGGATATGAAGGTTTTTATCAGCAGTTTGAAAAGGCGGAAGAAACAAGACGAGAAGAAGCGTACTCTATTCTTTTAAGCCACCGCCCCGAGTATTTCGATTATTATGCCGGAAAAGGCTACGATCTCGTATTGTCAGGGCATACCCATGGAGGTATCTGGAGAATTCCGAAGATCAGCAACGGCTTTCTTTCCAGTGAAAGAAAGTATATGGGCGGAAAGTACCAAATAGAAAATTCGAATTTAATCGTAGGACGTGGTTTGGCGAAATGGACAGGAGTGCTTTTTCGGCTATATAATCCGCCGGAACTAGTCGTTGTTTTACTGGAAGGAAAAGATTAAAATAAATATAAAAATATGCTGAAGCAAAAGCCTGATGTTTTTCGAGAAGCTCAGGCTTTTGCTTTTTTGAGATAAGAGTTTTAGTGGATATGCAAAAGTTAACAACTTGACCTATAATATTTCTGCGGTATAATGGTCTCACAAGTTTTTATCAATTTTCAAATGACAATAAATTAACACAATATTCTCCTTTTCTTTTGAAAAGATAGGGTTTTAAGGGATGAAGGGAGATTGGAAGAAGAAAATGCAGAGTATTATCTAGTGGAAGTTAAAAATTTTTTCATCTCTTTTGAAGAAATCTTAACAAACTTGTTCCACAATTAATTTTGAAGTTCGAACCGCTATGGAAGAAATAATTAGAGCTGGTAAAGCTTTCAAACTATTTTTGGAGAAGAGGTCAAAGATAGGAAAGTCTTAAAAATAAAAAACATCCTTAAGGAGGATACTATGAACCCAATGTTACAAAAGCAAGTTGATTCAGAGTTTATGACTCAAGAGCAGGCTGAGGTGATCCAAAAAGCCGTTGATGCCAAAGATTCCGTTATTGCATCCGGACACAGATCCGCTGCTGTACGACCTTTATTAGCCACTTTGATGGCTATGACAAAAGGATTCAACACAAAAAAGATCAAAGAGCTGGAAGATATTACAGACGATGCAGACTATCTATTATTGCCGGGACTTGCTGTTGAGAATTTTGAAGAATATGTACAAAAATCTGTGGAAGCAAAGTCTTCTCTTGTTACAATTAAAGAGCCGGAACATCCATATTCTATGCTTAAAATTATGAAAAAGGCTTTAAAAGCAACTGGAAACAAGGATAAAAATGTCTGGCTGTTAGAATGCCGAAAAATTGACAATGTTCCTCATCTAGTAGAGATCCAAAGAGTGCATTATGATGAAAAAGGAAAAGTTGCCTTAGATAAACTAGAATTTTAAATGCAGGACAAAAGGGATAGTCTGACTATCCCTTTTTTATTGAGATAATTTTATAAAAATAACAGAGGGAGGACTTTCATCTAGAAAAAATATTAGTTTAGCCCTTTCCAGCTATACAATTTCCCTTTTTCCTATATAATAGAGAGGACAATAATTAGAAAGACAGGGGATGGAATATGAACTGGAAGCGAATGATTACAAAAACATTAAAGGTATTATTAGGTCTTTTTATTGCAGGGCTTGGAACGGCATTTTTATATGAACTGGGGTGGGGAAGCAATCCTTCCGCCACGATGATTGAAGGAACATCCATCTTTTTTAATTTGAGTTATGGATTGGCTGGGATTGCGATTAATATCGTTTTTTTGATACTGCTCTTTATCTTGGATCGGAAACTTATCGGTGTAGGT